>Ga0209382_10000134_pt1 | contig 111511 bp, 109 predicted proteins | sample SoiMetdeltSBSDD5_FD_187599 | JGI IMG/M metagenome (GOLD analysis project Ga0209382, IMG submission 187599) | Bulk soil microbial communities from a Populus tree surrounding site in Tennessee, USA - Soil MetaG P. deltoides SBSDD5 (SPAdes) (version 2) | ecosystem: Environmental > Terrestrial >...
CGTCTTCTGGCTCATGCTCGCGGTAGGCATCACGCTCGCGTTCGCGTGGTCATCGGTCAGCCAGTTCCTGATCCCGCTGCGCGGCACCCGCGAATTCGGACTCGACCGCGGCGGCATCTCCATGCTCCTCGGGCTGGCGCAGGTGGTGGACCTCGTCGTGCTGCTCCCCACCGGCCGCCTGGCCGATCGCATGGGCCGGGTGCCCGTGCTCGCCGTCCTCACGCTCGTGCTCGGGCTGGGCGCCATCGGCACCGGGCTCGGAACTTATCCGCTCTTCGTCGCCGGCTGCGCCTGCTTCGGCCTCGGACTCGCGGGCTGGATGCTGCCGCTCGGCATCGCGCGGGAGCACGGCGGTGCGCACGGGCTGGCCTGGCGCACCGCCATCTACCGCGTCGGCACGGACGCCGCCATCTTCCTCGGCCCCGTTCTCAGTGGGCTTCTCGGGGAGCGCGCCGCCCGTGGATTCGTGGCCCTCATCGGAGTCGCCGCCCTTGCCGCGGGAGCCCGTCTGCTCCTCCGTCCCTTGCCGCGATAGCCGGACCGGCCGCCCCGTCGTATGCTCTGGGCATGCGACGGCTCACCCTGACGCTCATCATCCTGCTGATGGCGCCGGTGTCCGCGCCGGCCGCGGACGATGCTCTCTGGAGGCTCCTGCGTGGGGGAGGACAGGTCGTGCTCATCCGGCATGCCGCCACCGACATGAGCCAGCGCGATCAGGTCGGCGCGCCCCTGGCCGACTGCGCGCGCCAGCGGAACCTCACCGACGAGGGACGGGACGACGCGCGGCGGATCAACCAGGTGTTCCGGGCGCGCGGCATCCCCGTGGGCAAGGTGCTGTCGAGCGCCTACTGCCGCTGCCTCGAGACCGCGCAGTTGGGCTTCGGGAGCGCGGAGGCGTGGCTGCCGCTCCAGTCCGCGATCCGGAATCCCGAGATACAGGCCGAACGCACGGCGCAGATCCGTGCGCTCGCCGGTGAGCGGCCCACCGGAGGCAACCTCATCCTCGTCACCCACCAGTTCACCATCCGGGCGGTGACGGGCGTGGCGGTGGCCGAGGGCGAGATGCTCGTGGTGACCCCGCGAGGCGCCGGTCAGTTCGAGATCGCCGGCCGTATCACGCCCGAGGACCTCCCCGACCCGTGACGCGCGACCTCCCCGCCCTCAGGCGGTGCGCGTGCGCAGGTGGAAGCTCTTGGGGCGGGTGAGGTGGCGGAAGCCCAAGTGGGAGAGCGAGCAGCCCTTGCCGCTGTCCTTGACTCCCACCCAGGGCAAGAGGGGATCGAGGTAGTCGCAGCGGTTGGCGTAGACGGTCCCGGCGTCGACCTCGTCCATCAACCGCTCCGCGCGCTCCGCGTCCTCCGTCCACACGGACGCGGTGAGCCCGTACGGGCTGTCGTTCATCAGGCGGACCGCGTCGGCGTCGTCGGCCACCGGCATGAGGCCGATGACGGGCCCGAAGCTCTCCTCCCACATGACCGGCATCCCGTGGTTGACGTCGACCAGCACGGTGGGCTCGCAGAAAAATCCGCGCCCCTTCCAGGGCGCGCCGCCGGTGAGGACGCGCGCCCCCGCCGCGCGCGCCTGCGCCACCTGGGTCTGGACGGTAGTGACGACTTTCTTCTGGGCGCACGGCCCAAGGGTGGTAGCGGGGTCCTCGGGGTCACCCATGCGGTACCGGCGGACCAGCGCGACGTAGGCGTCCACGAAGCGGTCGAAGAGGGCGCGCGCCACGTAGATGCGCTCGATCCCGCAGCAGCTCTGCCCGGCGTTGTAGAAGGCGCCGTCGACGAGGTTCTCCACCGCGAAGTCGAAGTTGGCGTCGTCCGCCACGTAGGCGGGGTCTTTGCCGCCCAGCTCGAGGCCGGCGTCGATGAACCGGCTCGCCACGTGTCCGTGGATCTCGCGGCCGCCCTCCACCGAGCCCGTGAACGAGACGTAGTCCACCTGGCCCGAGCGGATCACCTTGGCGGCCAGCGCATGGTCCATGGGGGTGGCGGCGATGAGGCTGGCGGGCAGCCCCGCCTTCGCGAAGGCGGTCACGAAGTGGTCCGCGCACAGCGGGGTGAGGCGGGCGTGCTTCACGAGCACCGCGTTGCCGGCGAGGAGCGCGGGCACGATCACGTTGACGGCGATGAGAAGGGGGTAGTTCCACGCCGCGATGTCGAGCACCACGCCCAGGGGCTCGTGCCGGATGAAGCGATGGAAGCCGTCCTTGGGGGGCAGGGGCTCGTCGGCGAGCGCGGACTCCGCCAGGCGGCACATCGCCTCCGCGCGGTCGATCATGGTGTTGATCTCGTTGCGGGCCTGCTGGATGGGCTTGCCCATCTGCCGGGTGATCTCCAGTGCGACCTGGTCGGCCTGCGCGCGAAAGGCCGGCACCATCTGCGCGACGACCTTGACGCGGTCCGCGATGGGCGTGTGGCGCCAGTCCCGCTGGGCGCGTCGGGCGCGGACCACCGCCGCCGCCAGCTCGGGCTCGGAGATGGCGGTGACGTCGCGGTATGGCTCCTCGGTGGCGGGATTGATCAAGGTCCAGGTCGAGCTCATGCGGGGCAGCTTAGCAGTGCTATGCTGGCGTCGCCAGCGCCATGAAGACGCGCGTCGAGACCGACACCATGGGGCCGATCGAGGTTCCCGCCGACCGCTACTGGGGCGCGCAGACGCAGCGCTCGCTCGAGCACTTCCGGATCGGCGGCGAGCGCTTCCCTCGCGAGTTCATCCGCGCCCTGGGCCTGGTGAAGAAGGCCTGCGCGATGGTGAATCGCGAGCTGGGCCTCCTGCCCCCCGACAAGGCCGACGCCATCATCCGCGTCGCCGACGAGGTCGTCGAGGGGAAGCTCGACGACCACTTCCCGCTCGTCGTCTGGCAGACGGGCAGCGGCACCCAGACCAACATGAACGCCAACGAGGTGATCGCCAACCGCGCCATCGAGCTCCTCGGCGGGACGCTCGGGTCCAAGAAGCCCGTGCACCCCAACGACGACGTGAACCGCTCGCAGTCCTCGAACGACGTCTTTCCCACCGCCATGCACGTGGCCGAGGTCGAGCAGCTGGCCGGACGCCTGCTGCCCGCGGTCGAGGCCCTCCGCGCCACCCTCGACGCCAAGGCCCGCGAGTTCGCGGGCATCGTCAAGATCGGGCGTACGCATCTGCAAGACGCCACGCCCATCACCCTGGGGCAGGAGGTGTCCGGCTGGGTGGCCATGCTCGACCACGCCCTCGCCGGCCTGCGCGGCGTGATGCCGGCGCTGGGTGAGCTCGCCATTGGCGGCACCGCGGTGGGCACCGGGCTCAACGCGCCCGCTGATTTCGGCGAGCGCGTGGCGACGGCCCTGGCCGCCCTCACCGGCCGCGCGTTCTCGAGCGCGCCCAACAAGTTCCAGGCGCTCGCCTCGCACGAGGCGGATCTCCTGGCCTCGGGCGCGCTGCGCGCCCTCGCCGCCGCGCTCACCAAGATCGCCAACGACGTACGCTGGATGGCCTCCGGGCCGCGCTCAGGGCTCGGCGAGATCACGATTCCCGAGAACGAGCCGGGCTCGAGCATCATGCCGGGCAAGGTGAATCCCACCCAGTGCGAAGCCCTCACCATGGTGTGCGGGCAGGTGATGGGCAACGACGTCGCGGTGGGCCTGGGGGGCGCGGCGGGGAACTTCGAGTTGAACGTCTACAAGCCGCTGATCGTGTCCAATGTGCTGCGCTCGATCCGGCTGCTCGGTGATGCGTGCGAGTCCTTCCGGGTGCACTGCGCGGAGGGAATCGCGCCGCGGCCGGACCGCATCGCCGACCACCTCGGCAACTCGCTCATGCTCGTCACCGCGCTCGCGCCTCACATCGGCTACGACCGCGCCGCGCAGATCGCGAAGCGGGCGCACAAGGAAGGGACCACCCTCCGCGCGGCCGCGCTCGCGCTCGGCTTCGTCACCGCGGAGGAGTTCGACCGCCTCGTGCGCCCGGAGGAGATGGTGAAGCCGGGCGGGTCCGGCTAGCTCTTGAAGGCGATCTTCTTGTGGCCGCCGTCGCAGTAGGGCTTGTTGGCGGAGGCGCCGCAGCGGCAGAGGGCGAACTGGGGGCCCTTGGACGGCAGGACGTTGCCCTGGGCATCCTGCAGCTCGCACTCGCCATTCACGATCAGCGGCCCGTTCTCCATCAGCTTCACCGTCACCGGCATGGGATCGTCTCCTTTGGCTGGGCCGCGTAGCGCGCGACCGTGGCGTTGGGCGCGCGTCCGTGCGCGCAGGCGCAGTATAGGGGTGATCCGCGTCACGGGGAAGTAGCTTTTCCGTTATGCCCGCTTCGTCCAGCATGGCCGACCGGCTGCTCGAGGCCTTCGCGGGCTCGGCGGCGCGCCTCTACGGCGGCGAGCCCGTCACCGAGCTGGCCCACTCGCTGCAGTGCGCGGAGCTGGCCCGGGACGCGGGAGCGGACGAGGATCTCCAGCTCGCCTGCCTCCTGCACGACGTCGGGCGCTTCGCGGTGGACCCCCGCGAGATCTTCGACAAGAAGGACGGCAAGCTCGGCGCGCATGCGGGGGCGCGTGGCCACCACCACGTGGGAGCGGACCTCATCGCGCCGTGGGTGCCGGCGCGAGTGGCGTGGCTCGTGCGCATGCACGCCGACGCCAAGCGGTACCTCTGCGCGGTGGAGCCCGCCTATTGGGAGACGCTCACCGCGGGCTCGCGCTACACGATGACGCTGCAGGGCGGGCCGATGACGACGGACGAGGCTGCCCGGCTCGGGCGGCACCCCTGGCTCGCCGACGCCCTGCGGCTACGCCGCTGGGACGATCTCGCCAAGGTGCCCGACAAGGTGACGCGGCCCATCGACGACTGGGGTCCCTTGCTTCGAGATCACTTCGCGCGGCCGCGACCGGCCTAGTCCATCCACCATCAGCGGGCGGGGCCCCGACATGGCCCCCGCTCTCCCCCAACCGAGGACGCCCCGTTAGTCGAGGCGGTGGAACTTTTGGAGCGAGCGGATCTCGCGCGGCGGGTTTTCCAGGCTGCCCTTCGCCGTCCACGAGACTTCCGACACGTAGACGCTGCCCCGCGAGTCGGTGACCACGCTGTGGGGCGCGGTGAACTCGCCGGGCTTCTCCCCCGCGAACTGGCCGCCGAACCGCGCCACCCGCTCGCCCTTGGCGTTCAGCACGGTGACCCGGGGCCCGATGTTCGGCGTGTGGTCGGTCACCGGGATCGCCGAGCCCAGCTCGCCCACGTAGAGCAGGTCCCCCTGGCGGCGATCGGTGTAGAGCCCGCACGGCCGGTGCAGGTTGTTCAGCTGTCCCTGATAGCGGCCGTCCCCGTCGAAGATCTGGACGCGGTGGTTCTCGCGGTCCGCCACGTAGACGAGCCCGTTCCGGTCGGTGGTGAGGTTGTGGGGAAGGTTGAACTGACCCGGATCGGTGCCGGGCTCGCCCCACGACACGACGTGCCGGCCGTCGGGGGCGTACTTGTGGACCCGCGAGTTGCCGTAGCCGTCCGACAGGTAGAGGTTGCCGGTCTTGGGGCACACCGCGACATGGGTGGGCCGGTTGAACGGCTTGCCGCCCTGGAGCGTCGATGGTGTGTCGGGATCGCCGATGGTGAGGAGGAGCTTGCCCTCCGGCGTGAACTTCCGACTCGTGTGGTGCAGGTCGTCGGTGAGCCACAGCATGCCCTCGGCGTCGAGCGAGATCCCGTGCGCGCGCCGGATCTGGCCCTCGCCCCACGAGCGGAGGAAGTTGCCGTCGGCGTCGAAGACGATGACGGGATGCTCGCCCCGCGTGAAGCAGTAGACGTTGTCCCTTGCGTCGACCGCCACGCCGGCGACCTCGACGTAACGCCACCCCGGCGGCAGCTTGCCCCAACCGACCACTGGCTCAAAGCGCATGACGATGGGCTCCCATGATTACTGGCTCTCCTCGACGGCCTTTTCCATACGGGCAAACCGCCGGCGCAGGGGCTCGAGTCCTTCCGCGTGCGTGATGACGTAGAGGCGATCGCCGAGGACGGCGCGCAGCACGCGCTCGGCGACGTGCTCGGGGGTGAGGTACCGGCCGATCAGCTCCACCTCGCCGCCCCGCTCGGCGGCGCCGGGGTTGCGGAGGGCGGGCGGGCGGCTGCGCTCGCTCTGGCGGATCCGCGTGGCGACGCCCATCGGACACAGGACGGAGACGCCGATGCGATGGCGGCGCAGGTCCTTCTGCAAGGTCTCCGACAGGCCCACCACCGCGTATTTCGTGGTGTTGTAGACGCCGAGTCCCTCCGACGCGATGAGGCCGGCCATCGACGCGGTGTTGACGATGTGGCCGCCGGCCTGCTGGGCAATCATCCGCGGCACGAAGGCCTCCACGCCGTGGATCACGCCCCAGAGGTTGACGCCGATCGCCCATTCCCAATCCTGATGGGTCGCGGTGTCGAGCCCGCCCCAGAGGGCGACCCCCGCGTTGTTGCACAGCACGTGCACGGCGCCGAGCTCCGCCCACGCGCGGTCGGCGAGCGCGCGCACGTCGGTCAGACGGCTCACGTCGGTGCGCACCGTGATCGCGCGGCGCCCCGCCTGCGCGACGCCGGCCGCCGTCTCCGTCATGCCGGCCTCGTCGAGATCGGCGACCACCACGTCGGCGCCGGCGCGCGCGAAGGCGAGGCAGAGCGCGCGGCCGATGCCGCTGGCGCCGCCCGTCACCACCGCCACCCGGTCCGCGAGAGTTTCCACGTCCCGGGAGTGTGGGCCGCGCGCGGAAGAGATGTCAAGTGTGTCGCCTGCGTGAGTCTGGTATTCTCCTGCCTCATGGACTATCGCCTGCCCACGTCCGTGGTGCCGAGCCGGTACGACATCCGGCTCACCCCCGATCTGGAGCGCGCGACCTTCGCCGGCGAGGAAACGGTGACGGTGACCGTCCGAGAGCCGGTGACGGAGGTCGTCCTCAATGCCGCCGAGCTGGCCATCCCGTCGGTGGCCGCGCGCGACGCTGCCGGCATGGTGGTGCAGGGGACGGCCGTCCTCGACGAAGCGCAGGAGCGAGCGCGCCTCGTCTTTCCCTCCCCGCTCACCCCGGGGGAGTGGCGCCTCACCATCGGCTTCACGGGCATCCTGAACGACAAGCTCCACGGCTTCTACCGGAGCACGTACAAGGACGCTACCGGGGTGACGCACACCATCGCCGCCACCCAGTTCGAGGCCACCGACGCGCGACGCGCCTTCCCGTGCTGGGACGAGCCCGCCGGCAAGGCCGTCTTCGCCGTCACGCTGGTCGTGCCCGAGCGGCTCGTCGCGATCTCGAACACCGCCGTCGTGGCCGAGGAGCCGGCGAGTGACGGGCGCAAAGTGGTGCGCTTCGCCGACTCCATGAAGATGTCGACCTACCTCGTGGCCTTCGTGGTCGGCGAGCTGGAGGCGACGGCGCCGGTCATGGTGGGCCCGACGCCCCTGCGCGTGTGGGCGGTGCCGGGAAAGCTCCACCTCGGCCGCTTCGCTCTGGACTGCGCAGCCTTCTCGCTGGAGTTCTTCGAGAAGTACTACGGGCTGCCGTACCCGAGCGACAAGGTGGACCTCCTCGCGATCCCCGACTTCGCGGCGGGCGCCATGGAGAACCTCGGCGCCATCACCTTCCGCGAGACCGCGCTGCTCGTCGACGAGACGGACGCGTCGCACGCGGAGCTGGAGCGCGTCGCCGACGTCGTGGCGCACGAGGTGGCCCACATGTGGTTCGGGGACCTGGTGACCATGACGTGGTGGAACGGCATCTGGCTCAACGAGGCCTTCGCCACCTTCATGGAGATGCTCGCGGTGGACGCTTGGAAGCCGGAGTGGGAGCGCTGGGTGAACTTCGGCGTGTCCCGCGCGGCGGCCATGGGCGTCGACGGGCTCCTGTCGAGCCGGCCCATCGAGTTCCCCGTGCGCGAGCCGCGCGAGTGCGAGGCGATGTTCGATCTCCTGACGTACGAGAAGGGCGCCGCCGTGCTCCGCATGCTCGAGCAGTATCTGGGGCCCGACGTGTTCCGGGAAGGGGTGCGCCGGTATCTCCGCGAGAACCAGTACGGCAATGCCGACACCACCGATCTCTGGAAGGCGCTCGGGGCCGCTTCCGGCCAGCCGATTCCCGAGGTGATGAACGGCTGGATCTTCCGCGCCGGCTACCCGCTCGTCATGGTCGAGCCCGACGGGACGGGGGTGAAGCTGTCGCAGCGGCGGTTCCTCTCGCTGGGCGCGGACGCGGAGGCGGAGGCCGGCGCCGAGCCCGAGCCGTGGCACGTGCCCATCGCCCTCCGCGCCGCCGTCAAGGGCGGCTGGGTCGACAAGCGCCTGCTCCTGGCCGAGCCCGAGACGCGCGTGGCGCTTCCCGCCGCGCCGGAGTGGGCGATCGCCAACGCGGGGGGCCAGGGGTTCTATCGGGTCGGCTACGCGCCCGCCATGCTCAGGAAGCTGGCGCGCTCCGTGGCCAGGATCGCGCCCATCGAACGGTTCAACGTGGTGAGCGACACCTTCGCCCTGAGCCAGGCCGGCGTCGTGCCCGCGGTGGACTACCTCGACCTCACCGGCCGCTTCCGCGAGGACACGGACCGGAACGTGTGGGCGGCCCTCTCCGGATCGTTCGCGTTCATCAACCGGATCATCGCCGACGCCACGCGCCCCGGCCTGGAGACCTTCGTCCGGCACCGCGTCGGCGTGGCTGCCGCCCGCCTGGGCTGGGAGGCGGAGGCGGGGGAGAGCGAGCTGACCCGCCAGCTGCGGGGCGATCTCATTCGCGTGCTCGGCGTCCTCGGCAGCGACGAGGAGACGCAGGCGCAGGCGCGCGCGTTCTACGCCCGGCACCGGGAGCACGAGGGAGCGGGCGACCCGAACATTCTGCCCGCGGTGATCAGCATCATCGCCTCGGTGGGCGGCGAGGCCGAGTATGCGGACTTCCTCCAGCGGTTCCGGAGCGCGAAGACGCCTCAGGAGGAGCAGCGCTACCTGTTCGCCCTCGCCGCGTTCCGCGACCCCGCCCTCATCACGCAGACGCTCGAGCGCACCATCAACGGAGAGGTGCGGAACCAGGACGCGCCGTTCCTGGTGCGGTCACTGCTCAGCGGCGTGTATTCACGGGCGCTCGCGTGGGAGTTCGTGAAGACGCACTGGGAGACGATGGCCCGGACATATCCCGGCAGCGCGTACCGGCGGATGTACGAGGGCATCACCGCCCTCGTCAGCCCCGAGTGGGAGCGCGACGTGAAGGAATTCTTCACGTCCAGGGGCATCGTCCTGGGCGGGAAGACGCTCGACCAGTACCTGGAGCAGCAGCGTGTGGCGGTGGGCTTCCAGGCGCGAGAGTCGGCCGCCCTCGCCGGCTACCTGGCGCGCACCCCGCGCTGAGGCCGGAGGCTCGATCATGAAATACGGCTGCTTCATGTTCGCGACCGACTTTGCCATCCGGCCCGACGAGCTCGCCCGCGCTCTCGAAGAGCGCGACTTCGAGTCGTTCTGGGTGCCGGAGCACACCCATATCCCGGCGAGCCGGAAGACGCCGTTTCCGGGCGGGACGCCCCTGCCCAAGGAATACTGGCACACGCTCGATCCCTTCGTGGCCCTGGGGGCGGCGGCGGCGGTCACCAGCCGCCTTCGTCTCGGCACCGGCATCTGTCTCGTCATCGAGCGCGACCCCATCACGCTCGCGAAGGAAGTCGCGAGCCTCGACTGGATCTCCCGGGGCCGGCTGCTTTTCGGCGTGGGCGGGGGTTGGAACCAGGAAGAAATGGAGCATCACGGCACGGACTTCACCGCTCGCTGGAAGGTGCTGCGCGAGCGGATCGCGGCGATGAAGGAGATCTGGACGCGCGACGAAGCCGAGTTCCACGGCACGCATGTGAACTTCGACAAGATCTGGTCTTACCCCAAGCCGGTGCAGAAGCCGTATCCCCCCATCTTCATGGGCGGTGCCGGGCCCCATGCGCGCCAGCGCGCGGCGGAGTTCGATGGGCACTGGCTGCCGATCGCGAGCCGCGAGCCCATCGCGGAGGGCATCGCCGATCTCAAGACCCGCGCCGAGAAGGTGGGGCGCGATCCCGCCACCGTCACCGTGTCGCTCTTCGGCGCCCGCCCCGACGAGGCGCGCCTCGCCGCGCTGCGGGACGCCGGCGTGGAGCGCGCGATCTTCGCCCTTCCGCCCGCTGCGCGCGACACCGTGCTCCCGCTCGTCGACCAGTACGCGGCGCTCATAAAGAAGGTCGGCTGACCGAAGGTCAGCCCTGCTCGGGCGATCATGCTGGTCTGCGTTGGGCGACGGTCCCCTCGCTCCGCTCGGGCTTATTTGATCTACGGTCGTCGCAAGCGACGACCTTCATAGGGAGGGGTGACCGCAACGGTCACCCGACTCTTGGGTGTCGCCGGGTCATCGCCACGAAGGCCGCGAGGGTCGCGAGGCCCACCAGCCCCACCGCCGCCGCCCAGAGGTAGATGACGAGGTAGGAGCCGGTCCGGTCGTAGATCACCCCCGACAGCCACGGTCCCGCCGCTGCGCCCAGATTGTTGCCGATCCCCAGGATCCCGAAGATGACGCCGTAGTGCGCCGGCGGCGTGATCCGGCTCACCAGCACCGAGAAGATCGTGGCGCGGCTCCCCAGCGGCAGGAAGAGGAAGAGCACGTACGCGTAGGCTACCAGCCGCAGCGGCCACGCCTCGAAGGAGAACAGGCACGCCATGCCGGTGAGGGAGAGACCGAAGGAAATGAAGCCGGTGGCGGGCGCGCCGAGCCGGTCGGCGGCCACTCCGGCGAGCGTCCGCCCGCTCGCGGAGAGCACTCCGCCGGCGGCGAGCATCAGCGACGCCTCGGCGGCGCTGAGACCCCGCGCCGTGAAGTAGAGGGCGTGCTGGGTCGTCGCGAGATAGCCGAAGAGGGGCGGGGTGGTGAAGCCGACGAAAAGCATGACGAAGGGCGCGGAGGTGACGATCTCGCCGATGGAAGGCCCAGAGACTCCGTCGCTCCGCGCGCCCGGCGCCGGCGCGCTGCCCAGCCGGGTGGGAAGGATGCGCCAGGCCAGCGGGACCAGGATGCAGACGGCGCCGCCGTAGGTGCCGAGGGCGACGCGCCACCCCGCGTGCTCGATGGTCGCGTGCACGAGGGGCGCGATCGCGTACGCCGCCATCGACCCCGAGAAGGCGATGCCCATGGCGACACCGCGGCGGCGGACGTAGATGTCGGCGAGCAGGGACGCCTGGGTGGCGATGCCGGTGAGGCCCACCCCGATCCCGCCGCCGATCCCGACGGCGGCGATGAAGAGGGGCAACGTGGGCGCGACCGTGCCGAGCAGCATGCCCGCCGCCGCGGCGGCGAGGCCGGCCACGGACACCGCGCGCGGATTCCGCCGGGCCACGAGGAAGCCCGCGACGGGGCCGAGGATGGCGCCGCCCACCCAGCAGAGCGAGGCGGTGAAGGCGGTGGCGCCGCGCGAGCCGCCGAACTCGGCGAGGAGGGCAGGGAAGAAGACGGGGAAGACGTTGGTGATGCCGGACACGAACAGCATGGTCGCGAAGGCCAGCCAGAGGCGGCCGTTCGCCAGCGTCTCGCGGGGGGAAGTCACTCGAGGGTCGGTCGCGCCGGGGGCGCTCGAGCGGCATTATTGACAATCCCCCTGGCCCGCGCAACAGTTCGCTCCCGGGAGGACTTCGATGCCCGACGACGGCCGCGTGCTGCTCACCGTGCTGCTGCATCATGACCAGTCCAAGACCCTCGACGAGATCATGGCCCACCTGCGGAAAACCGGCTTCTACCGCGACTTCCCGCCAGAGGGCAGCGAGCTCGTGTCGTGTCGGTCGGCGGTGGAGCCCGACAAGGTGCGCAGCCTCAATCGCTACATGGAGCAGAAGGCCTGGGGCGCGTTCCGCTATGAGGTCTTTCCCGCCTACGACTTCGCGCCGATCGCCGCGACGCTCAAGAAGGAGCACGCCGGCTGAATGGGGGACAGGTGAGGCGCGCTCGTGGCGGAGCTGCCTGAGCTCACCGTCTACGCGGAGGCTCTCAGCCCGCGCCTCGCCGGCCAGCGCCTGGCCGCGGTGGAGGTGCACGCGGCGCGCGTGCTCCGCGGCGTGACCGTCGAGGACTTCGTGGCCGCGGTGGCGGATCGCCGCATCGCTACGGTCGCGCGCCGGGGCAAGACGCTCGCGTTCGCGCTGGAAGGCGGTCCCCGACTCGACGTGCACCTGATGCTCGCCGGCGAACTGTACTGGCTCGAGACGCCGGATGCTGCCCGGCCGCCCCAGCCGGTGCTCACCTTGGCCCGTGCGGACGGCGCCCGCCTCGTCTTCTCCGACGAGAGCTTCGATCTCCTCAAGCCGGGAGAGGCGAAGATGTGGGCGGGCCTCGACCGGCGCGAGCGCGGCGGCCTCGATCCCCTCGACCCCGCATTCACCGTGGCCGCGCTCCAGAAGCTGTGCGCGCGGAACAAGCTCTGGCCCATCAAGACGGTGCTCTGCGATCAGCGGCTCATCGCCGGGCTCGGCAACGCCTACGCGGACGAGATTCTCTGGGAGGCGGGCGTCCGCCCCCGGCGTACCGCCTCGCTCATGGCGGCGGACGAGATCGCCCGCGTGCACGCCGCCACCGGGGTGACGCTGGCCGCTGCCACCGCCGCGCTGCGCGAGCGGCTGGGGACGGGGCCGCTTCGGGGCGAGCCCAAGCGGGATTTCCTCCGCGTCCACCACCGCGCCCGCAAGCCGTGCCCGCGCTGCGGCGCGCGCATCGGGCTGGAGACCCTCCGCGGGCGGTCCGCCTACTGGTGCCCCGGCTGTCAGCGCTGAGAACAAGCGAGGGCGCGTGCTACGATGACCACATGCCGGTGCCGCCCCGCCTTCCCCTCGCGCTCGCGCCGACTCCGATCATGAAGCTCGAACGCGTCTCGCGCCGGCTGGGCGTCGAGCTCTTCGTGAAGCGGGACGATCTCACCGGCCTTCTCGAGTCCGGCAACAAGGTCCGCAAGCTGGAGTTCCTCGTCGGGGAGGCCCTGGAGCAGCGCGCGGACACCCTCGTGACCTGCGGCACGCTGCAGTCGAACTGCTGCCGCGCCGTCGCCGCGGTGGCGGCGCGCCTGGGTCTGAATGCCGTCCTCGCGGTAAAGGGGACCCGGCCCGCGGCCTACGACGGCAACCTGCTGCTCGACCGGCTGCTCGGGGCCGAGATCCGCTATCTTCCCGACGAGGAGTGGGGGCGCGTGGACGCCGTGCTCGAGGAGATGGCCGGCGAGCTCCGCGCGCGGGGCCACCGGCCTTATGTGATCCCGGAGAGCGGGTCGAACGAGGTCGGCGCGCTGGGCTATCTCGAGTGTGCGGTGGAGCTGGCCGGCCAGATCGGTCACGGAGCCCCACGCTTCGACTCGGTCGTGATCTCGGTCTACAGCGGCGGCAGCCAGGCCGGCCTGCTGATGGGCAAGCAGCTGGCCGGCCTGCCCAGCGAGATCGTCGGCGTCCCCATCGCCTGGCCCGCCGACAAGGTGCGGGAGCACGTGGAGCAGACCATGGCGAAGTCGATCCGACGCTTCGGCTTCGCCATCGAGGTGCCCAAGTCGATTCACCTCCTCGACGGCTATCAGGGAGTGGGACGCGCGGCGGTGGGGGAGGCCGAGCTGGCCACCGTGGTCCGCCTCGCGCGCGAGGAAGGGCTGGTGCTCGATCCCGTCTACACCGCCAAAGCCTTCACCGGGCTACTCGACGCCCTCGCCAAGGATCCGAAGGCCCTCGGACAGCGAGTCTGTTTCATCCATACGGGAGGCATATTTAGCCTATTCCCGTTCAGGGATATATTGAGCCGACTGATCGACGCGCCCCAGGCGTAGGGAAGGTCGGGCGGCGAGAAGGGGTCGGTGGCCAGGCGCCGCCCGACTTAGAAGGTGTAGGTCTTGCCCTGCTCGAGGATGTGGATGCGCTCGGGATCGATCTGGGCCAGCTCGGCCGCCGTCTCCTGGTAGAGCTGCGGCTTCACGTGGAAGATCCAGATGGGCAGATCGGGCGGCATCTTCTTCATCTCCTGCCGGAGCTTGGTCGGGGTGAGATGCCCCGACGCGCGCGCGAGGTCGTCCAGGCGGTCCGGGAAGGCGGTCTCCACGACCAGCGCCTTGAGCCCGCGCATCTCGCGCGCCACCTCCCAGAGCCGCGTCGTCGGCCCCGTGTCGCCCGAGTAGACGAACCCCGTCTCCCCGTCGTGCACGATGAAGCCGGTGGTGGGGACGGTGTGATCCACCGGCACCGGGGTGGCCCAGAGATCACCCACGCGCGCCTCGCCCTCTTCGGGGAGCACGCGGAACTTCAGCACGGGCTGCTCGCGGGTGGGAATGGCCGTGAAGTCCGGCCACAGCATGTCGTTGTAGCAGTGGGTGCGCAGCGTGTCGATGACCGGCGCGATGCTGCAGGCGGTAACGGACCGCTCCGGGGCCACCATGGCGAGGGTGTCGATGAGGAACGCCAGGCCGACGGTGTGGTCCAGGTGGGCGTGGCTGAGCAGCGCGTGAGTGATGGCGGTCTGCTCGGGGACGGACAGCGCACCGCCGACGGTTCCGGCGTCGATCAGAACACGATCGTCGACCAGGAAGGCCGACGGCCGCTGGCCCTGACCATCACTTCCAAAGGCTCCAAGGACCTTGAGCCGCATTCGACCTCGCCTGCCTCCCGTGGTACGACGCTGGCGATTTCGGTGACTCTAGTGTAACAGCCGAGCCCGGTCAAGTTCCTACAGTCCCGACGGTCCGTGCCTGCGCCGCGGCGCCGTCCGGCCTTGCGCCCCCCTGGAGCCATGTGGGACAATCCAAGCGATGATTTTTCAGCAGATCCTGAACGAGGAGGCGGGCTGCCTCTCGTATCTGGTCGGCTGCGGTCAGGCGGGGCAAGCGGCGGTGGTGGACCCGGCGCGAGATCGGGTCGATGAGTACGTCTCCCTGGCCCGCCGCAAGGGCCTCACCATTACCCATATCGTCGACACCCACATCCACGCCGATCACGTCTCGGGCAATCAAGCGCTCGCCGACAAGACCGGCGCCCGCATCCTGCTCCATCCCGCCGCGGAGGCCGCCTTCGCGACGACCCCCATCGAGGACGGCGAGGAGATCCGCCTCGGCAATGTCGCCCTTCGTGTGCTCCACACGCCGGGGCACACGCCCGAGAGCGTTGCGCTCCTGGTCACCGATCGCGCACGCGGGGACGAGCCCTGGTTCGTGCTCACCGGAGACACCCTCTTCGTGGGGGACGTCGGCCGGCCCGACTTCGGCGGTGAGCGCGCCGCGGCCGTGCTCTACCGGAGTCTCACCCAGCGCCTGCTCACGCTGCCCGATAGCGTCGAGGTGTATCCGGCGCACGGGGCGGGGTCCTCGTGCGGCCGCGCGATGTCGAGCAAGACCGCCTCCACCGTGGGCTTCGAACGCCGCTTCAACCTCGCCCTCCGCGAGCCCACCGAGGAGGCCTTCGTGCGGGCGCTCATGACCGGCATCCCGCCGAAGCCGCCGAACTTCGATCGCATCATCGCCCGGAATCGCGCGCGGGCCCTGCCGCCGGTGGGCGAGCCGCGCGCGCTGACGGCGGCGCAGGCGCGCGAGGCGATCGACAAGGGCGCGGTGCCCCTGGACATCCGCACCGCCGCGGAATACGGAGAAGCGCATATCCCGGGTGCGATCAACGTCTGGGTGGACAGTCCCCAGTTCGCGAACCGGGTCGGCCTCTTCGTCCCGGCCGATCGCCCCATCCTCCTCGTGGCGGGCGGTCCCACCGATCTCGCCCACGCCGTGCAGGCGCTGGGTCGGGTGGGCCTCGACGACGTCGCGGGGCATCTGCAGTGGGGCATGGGCGACTGGAAGAGTCAGGGCCAGCCGGTGTCGGAGATTCCGCAGATCAGCGTGCACGACCTCGCCACCATGCGGGAGGAGCGCGGCGATCTCGTGATCCTCGACGTGCGCGAGCCCTTCGAGTGGGACGAGGGGCACATCGAGGGCGCCCGGCACCTGCCCATGGCGGAGGCGATCCGTCGGCGCGCCGAGGTGCCGGCGGGGCGGCCCACCGCGGTGGTGTGCGCGGGGGGGCTGCGCTCGAGCCTCGTCATCAGCGCGCTTGCCCGCGAAGGCGTCGCCGGGCCGTGGTTCAACGTCGCCGGCGGCATGGGCGCGTGGGCCCGCGCCGGCTATCCCACCTCCAGAGACGGAGGGGCGCCGAGCCGCGCATGAGCCAGGATCCCGCCGCCGAGTTCGACTTCCCGACCATGTCGCGCGCCCTCATCCTCGGCGACAAGGACACGGTGGCGAAGAAGACGGAGGAGGGGCTGGCGCTCGCCATGGATCCCAAGTCGCTCATCTTCCGCGGGCTCATCCCGGGGATGGACGTCGTCGGCGAAAAGTTTAGGCGTAACGAATACTACGTGCCCCAGGTGCTCCTGTCCGCCCGCGCCATGTACGCGGGCCTCGATCTCCTCAAGCCCCTCATCACCGCCGCCGCCCAGGGCCAGCAGGACCTCGGGGTGATCGTGATCGGCACCGCGCAGGGCGACCTCCACGACATCGGCAAGAACCTGGTGGCGATGATGCTCGAAGGCGCCGGCTTCAAGGTGATCAACCTCGGCCGCGACGTGGCGCCGGAGAAGTTCGTCGCCGCCGTCACCGAGCACGGCGCCCAGATCGTCGGCATCTCGGCGCTCATGACCACGACCATGCCCGCCATGAAGCGCACCATCGACGCCCTCAGCAAGGCGGGGCTGCGCGAGCGGGTGAAGGTGATGATCGGCGGCGCCCCCGTGAGCCAGGCCTATGCCGACGAGATCGGCGCCGACGGCTACGCCCGGGACTCCACCCTCGCCGTCGTCCGCGCCAAAGAGCTCCTCGGAGTGGCCGCCGCGGTATGAGCAAGAGCCCCGGCTGGCAGATCGTGGAGCGCGTCAAGGCGGGCGAGCTGCTCGTCTTCGACGGCGGCTACGGGACCGCCCTGTTCGACGCGGGCCTCCTCAACGGGGCGTGTCCCGAGCTCTGGAACGACACGCAGCCCGACGTGGTGCGGCGCATCCACGGGGGCTACTTCGACGCGGGCTCGGACTTCGTCGAGACCAACACGTTCGGCGGCACCCGGCTCAAGCTCAACGAGTACCGGATAGGCGACCGCACCCGCGAGCTCAACGTCAAGGGCGCCGCGCTGGCACGGGCCGTGTGCCCGCCCGGCCGCTGGGTGGCCGGCTCCATCGGTCCCACCTCCTGCGTGCCCGCCGACTACGGCGTGGGCGACAACATCGCCACCGACGAGCAGTACCTCGAGACTTTCCGCGAGCAGGCAGCGGCGCTGGCCGAGGGCGGCGTGGACATCTTCGCCGTCGAGACCATGATGTTTCCCCAGGAGGCGACGGCGGCGATCGCGGCGTGCAAGGCGGTGGCCGATCTCCCGGTGATGGCGACGATGTTCTTCCAGTACGAGGAGATTCACGACCGCGACCGCACCATGTGGGGCGAGAGCCCGGCGGAGGTGGCGAGGACGCTGCTCGCCGCGGGCGCGGACATCGTGGGGATGAACTGCGGCCGCGGGCCCGATCGCGCCATCACCATCATCCGAGAGATGCGCGCGGTCACCGACGCCCCCCTCATCGCCTATCCGAATGCGGGCCTGCCCATCACCACGGGCGATGTCACGACCTACGAGCTCGGGCCCGAGGCCATGGCCAAGGATTACCCCGCGCTCCTGGACGTCGGCTGCAACATCGTCGGCGCCTGCTGCGGCTCGGGCCCCGAGCATATCCGGCGCATCGCCGAGATCGTCCGCTCCCGCCGGAAGCGGTGAACGCGGCGCTGTCGGCCCTGGCCTCCGGGCCGGTGGTCCTCGACGATCTTCCCCTTCGCGTCGATCCCGACGAGGTGCTGCGCTTCCAGGGCTACAAGAAGGGGCACGACGTTCCGTCCGCCGAGGTGCGCGCGATTTTCGACGACGCGCTCACTATCGGCGAGGCGCTCATGGTCCCCCGTGCCGTGTACCAGGCGGCCCGCGTCACCGGGCAGGGCCCGAGCGCGATCGACGCGGGCGGCCGGCGGCTCACGATCCCCGATATCGGGCGGCTCTGGGGACGGCTTGACGCGGTGGGGGCGGGCATCTGCACGGTCGGCGACGCCATCGAGGCGCGCGTGCGCGCGCTCTTCGACGCGCGCGAGTTCCCGCTGGCGGTGATGCTCGACAGCGTCGGCTCGGCCGCGGTGGAGAGCCTCGCCGAGTACGTGAACGATCTGCTCTGCCAGGCCGGACTGGCGGAGGGCGTGAAGGTGACGAACCGAGTGAGCCCGGGCTATGCGGGGTGGGACACCGCCGAGCAGCAACAGCTCTTTGGGCTGTGCTCTGGGGGGCCGATCGGCGTGACGCTGAACGAAGCCTGCTTCATGCTGCCGGCGAAGACCATCACGTTCCTGGTGGGCGTGGGGCCGGAGGCGCGGGTCGATCATTACTTCACCCAGTGCCGCCGCTGCTGGATGCGCGACTGCGCCTACCGCCGTGTCCCCGCGGCCACCACGGTGCGGCGATGATCCGCTCGGTCGGGGATTTCATCCGCTACTTCGAGGGCGTGCGGCGGCGCACCTGGACGGTGGTAGACCGTCTCACGCCCGCGCTCGCCGCCTGGCGGCCGCGGCCCGACGAGTTCACCGGGGGCGCCATCGTCCGGCACCTGGCCGGCGCCGAGCGCTTCTTCGTCACGCGGGTCGTGGACGATCGCTGGACGGACGACCTCGAGCCGGGTCCCGAGTTGGCCCTGGCCGCCACGCGGGCGCTCCTCGAGCGGGTGCACGCCCAGGAGATGGCTCGCCTCGCCACCGTGCCCGACGCCAGGCTCGACGCCACCATCACCGATCTCGACGGTCAGCCGACCCGGATGTGGCGCTTCCTGATGGCCATGGTCGAGCACGAGGTGCACCACCGAAGTCAGCTCGACTGCTGGCTGGCCGCGGCCGGTACCGCGCCCCCCCAGCTCTACGGCTACCGGATGGAGGACGTGGTGGCCAGGGCGCGAGGGGGAAACGCGCGAATCTGCTAGGATGGCAAGGACATGGACAACGTGATCCTTGTCGGCTTCATGGGCGCGGGCAAGTCCTCGGTGGGCCGCCTGCTCGCTCGTCGGCTGGGCCGCTGCTTCGTCGAAACCGATGACATGATCGTCGCCCAGGAGGGGCGGTCCATCCCTGAGATCTTCGCCGTCTGCGGCGAGGCGCACTTCCGTGCCGCCGAGATGGAGGCGGTGCGGCTCCTCGCCCTCAAGAAGGGGGACGTGATCGCGACCGGCGGCGGGCTGCCGTGCCGCGAGGGGGTTCCGGAGGCGCTGCGCGCCCTCGGCATCGTCGTGTGGCTGGCCGGCGACTTCGCCACCCTCTACGCGCGCGCGCGCGGCGCGAAGGACGAGCGGCCGATGCTGGCGAGCCGGTCCCCGGCGGACGTGGAGGCCCTCTACCGCGCGCGCGAGCCTTACTACCGTCAGGCCGCCGACATCACCGTGGACACCACCGCGCTCGGCCCCGACCAGGTAGCGGTGCGCGTGGCGCTCGCCCTCGCCGAGCGCAGGCCGGCGGCGGGCACGGCCCGCGCGGGGAGCGCCTGAGGCGCATGGCGGCGCCGTTCCTCGCGCGCCTTCGCGAGCGCCCCCTCCTGTGCGACGGCGCCATGGGCACCGCCCTCTACGGGCGCGGGGTGTCCCTCGACGCGTGCTTCGACGTGCTCAACGTGAACGAGCCCAAGCTTCCCCAGGCGATTCACGCCGAGTACATCGCCGCCGGCGCCGACTGCGTCCAGACCAACACCTTCGGCGCCAACCGCTTCAAGCTCGGGGTGCACGGGCTCGCCGCGAGCGTGCGCGAGATCAACCTGCGGGGGGCGAAGCTGGCCCGCGACGTCCGGGAGAGCATGGGGCGCGACGTCTTCGTGCTGGGCTCCATCGGCCCGCTGGGAAAGTACCTCGCGCCGCTCGGCTCCATCGAGCCCGAAGAGGCGCGCGCCGCGTTCCGCGAACAGGCGGAGGGCCTGCTGGAAGGCGGCGTGGACGGCTTCGTGATCGAGACCATGTCGGACCTGGTCGAGATGCGGCTCGCGGTGGAGGCCGTCCGCGGCCTCGCGGATTTGCCCATCGTCGCCACCGTCGCGTTCACGGAGGAAGGTGTGACCTACCTCGGCCGGGGCGCCGCCGAGGTCGCGGGCGTCCTGCGCGACCTGCCCGTCCAGGCCATCGGCGCCAACTGCTCGGTCGGATCGAGCGTGCTCTTCGACGTGCTGGAGGCGATGGTGCCGGAAGCGGGCGGGCTCCCGCTCGTGATACAGCCCAACGCGGGCCTGCCGAGTCGGGTGGGCGAGCGGCTCATGTACCTGTCCTCGCCGACGTACATGGCGGACTACGCGGCCCGGATGATCACGGCGGGGGCGCGGATGGTGGGCGGCTGCTGCGGGACGACCCCGCAGCACATCCGCGCGATGCGCGAGGCGGTGGACCGCCACGCGCCGCAGCGGGGCGCCGCGCCCGCCGCCCGTCCCGCGCGGGCCCGCACGGAGCCGGACGAGATCGCCGGCCTCGCCACCGCCGCGCTGCCCACGCGTCTGTCGCGGAAGCTCGCGGCGGGGGAGTTCATCGTCTCGGTCGAGCTCGACCCGCCCCGGGGCCACAACATCGAGAAGCTGGTGCAGGGAGCCAAGCTCCTGAAGGAGCGCGGCGTCGAGATCGTCGATATCAACGACGGCTCCCTGGGTCGTGTGCGGATGTCCGTGCTGCCCACCGCCATCCTCGTGCGGGAGGCCACCGGGCTGGACATCAACATGCACTTCACCTGCCGGGACCGGAACCTCATGGGCATTCAGGCCGACCTGCTCGGCGCGCATGCCATGGACATCCGGAACATCCTGGCCATGACGGGAGACCCGCCGCGCACCGGTGACTACGTCAACGCCACCGCCGTGTTCGACGTCGACGCCATCGGCCTGATCCGTGTGCTCACCAGCATGAACCTCGGGCTGGACGCCACCGGCAACTCGGTGGGTGAGCCCACCGCGTTTTGCGTGGGCGCGGCGCTGAATCCCGCCGCGGAAGAGCCGGCGCGGGAGATGGAGCGTTTTCTGGCCAAGGTCGAGGCGGGGGCGCGGTGGGTGCAGACCCAGCCCGTGTACGATCTCGAGGTGCTCGAGCGCTTCTTCGCGCGAACGCGTCCTCCGGTGCCGGTGATGGTAGGCCTCCTGCCGCTACACTCGTCCCGGCACGCCGAGTTCCTGCACAACGAGGTGCCCGGCATCACCGTGCCCGACGACGTGCGCGGGCGCATGCGCGAGGCGGGCGAGCGCGGGCTTCGCGTCGGCATCGCCCTGGGCCAGGAGCTCATCGTGCAGGTGCGCCGGCGCTACGCGGGCGCCTACCTCATGCCTTCCTTCGGCCGCTTCGAGGTCGTGGCGGAAGTCCTGGAGGCGATTCATTAGCGCGCGGGCGGATCTCGCCGACCTCGGCGCGGCGGAGGCGGCCCGCCGGATCCGTGCCCGCGCCCTCGACCCCGTCGCGCTGGTCGAGGCGTGCCTGGCCCGGATCGACCGGGCGGAGGCCGCCGTCAAGGCGTGGGTGCACCTCGACCGCGAGGGTGCGCTGCGCACGGCGCGCGAGCGCGCGGCGGAGGCGGCCGCGGGCGCTTTCCACGGGCCGCTCCACGGCGTGCCCGTCGCGCTGAAGGACATCTTCGACGTGGCGGGAATGCCCACGCGCGCGGGGGCAGCGGCCTTCGCCCACCGCCGGCCCGACACCGACGCGGCGTCGGTAGGGCGGCTGCGCGCGGCGGGTGCGGTGATCCTCGGTAAGGTGACCACGACCACCTTCGCCCTCATGGATCCGAGCCCCACCGGTAATCCCTGGAACGTCGCGCACACCCCGGGCGGTTCTTCCTCGGGCTCGGCGGCGGCGGTGGCGGCGCGCATGGCCGCGCTCGCGCTCGGCTCGCAGACGGTGGGCTCGGTGCTCCGCCCCGCCGCCTTCTGCGGCGTGGTCGGCTTCAAGCCCACCCACGGCCGGATCAGCGCGGTGGGCGTGGTGCCGCTGTCGTGGAGCAACGACCACGTGGGCATCTTCGGCCGCGCGGTCGAGGACGCGGCCCTCGCGCTCCAGATCCTCGCCGGGCCCGACCGCGCCGATCCGTACTCGTCGAGCGCGCCCGTGGACGATTATCTATCCTCGCTGGGCGGGCTGTCCTCGCCGGGCGGGGGGCCGGCGCCTCGCATCGGCGTGCTGCGTGCCCTCGTCGAGCGCGCTCAGCCGGAGACCGCCTCCCACCTGGACGAGGTCGCGCGACGGCTCGCCGCGGCGGGGGCGCAGGTCACCGACGTGGTCCTGCCGCCGTCGTTCGCCGGCATCCACGACTCCGGCCAGGTCGTGGTGCGGTCGGAGGCGGCCGCGTATCACGCTCCGAACTTCCCGCGCCTCGCCGAGGAGTACCCGCCGAAGATCCGCGAGGCGCTCCACCACGGACGGGAGCTTCGCGCCACCGAGCTGCTCGCCGCGCAGGCCCACCGGCGGCGGTTCCGCGAGGAGATGGCGCCCATCGCGCTGCGCCACGATGCGCTCCTCACGCCCACCGCCCTCGGCCCCGCCCCGCGCGGGCTCGAGTCCACCGGCGACCCCTACTTCTGCGCACCCTGGAGCCATGCCGGCATGCCCGCCATCGCGCTCCCCAGCGGGATCGCGCGCGAGGGCCTGCCGCTGTCGCTGCAGCTGGTGGGCGGCGCGTTCGCGGAGGCGCGGTTACTGGCCGCCGCGGCATGGGTCGAGGGCGTCCTCGGTTTCAAGGAGGCGCCCGGTGTTTGACCTCAAGCTGGAGGGAGGGCAGGTCCTCGACGGCACCGGCGCGCCGGCGCGGCGCGCCGATCTCGGCATCACCGCCGACCGCATCGCCGCCATCGGCGACCTCTCCCGGGAGCGCGCCGGCCGCACGCTCGACGCGCGCGCGCTCACCGTGACGCCGGGCTTCATCGACGTGCACTCGCACTCGGACTGGCGCCTGTGGGGCAATCGCCGCGCAGAGTCCAAGATTCGCCAGGGCGTGACCACGGAGGTGGTCGGCAACTGCGGCTTTTCCCCCGCCCCCGTCTCCGACGAGTTCCGCGACGACCTGCGGGGCTTCGCCCTCTACCTGCCGCCGGGCATGGACTTCACGTGGCGCACCATGCGGGACTATCTCCGGCGCTACGAGGACGGCGGTGTCGCCCTGAACGTCGTTCAGCTCGTGGGCCACGGCACCCTGCGCATCGCCGCGATGGGCTTCGCCCGCCGGCCTCCCACCGCGCGTGAGCAGGCGCACATGGAGCGACTGATGGACGAGTCGATGGCGGGCGGCGCCGCCGGGCTCGCCACCGGGCTCATCTACGCGCCGGGCTCCTTCGCGGCCACCGACGAGATCGTGGGCATTGCCCGGCGCGCGGGGGCGCGGGGCGGCTTCTACGCCAGCCACATCCGCGGCGAGGGCGCGACCCTGCTCGAGGCCGTCCGCGAGGCCATACAAGTGGGCCGCGAGGGCGGGTTGCCGGTGCAGGTGAGCCACATCAAGGCGGCGGGCCGAGCACACTGGGGCCGGGTGCCCGAGGCCCTCGCCCTCATCGACGCCGCGCGCGCCGAGGGGCTCGACGTGCGCGCCGACGTCTATCCGTATACCGCGTCGAGCACCACCCTGCGCACGCTCCTCCCCGACTGGGCGCTGGAGGGCGGCATCGAGACCATGCTCCGCCGGCTTGCCGACCCCGCGGCGAGGGCGCGCATTCGCGCCGAGCTGTCCAGCGGTTCCGGGATCCTCACGCGGGGGCTCGCGTGGGAGGACATCATGGTGGCCTACGCGCCGTCCCGGCCGGACGCGCAGGGCCGGCGCCTGTCGGAGATCGCGGCGGCGTGGGGCAAGGACCCGCTCGACGCCGCCATCGATCTCATCGTCGCCGAGCACGGCAAGGGCTACATGATCCTCTTCCAGCTCGACGAGCAGGACGTCCGCCGCGCCCTCGTCCATCCGCACGTGATGATCGGCTCCGACGGCTCGTCGCTCGCCGTCGACGGCGAGCTCGGCGAGGGCAAGCCGCACCCGCGGAGCTATGGAACGTTTCCGCGCGTGCTCGGCCGGTACGCGCGGGAGGAAGGCGTGCTGGGGCTCGCCGAGGCGGTGCGGAAGATGACGGCGCTGCCCGCCGATCGCCTCGGCCTCGCCGATCGCGGGGTGCTGCGCGAGGGGGCGCGGGCGGACGTGGTGGCGTTCGACGCCGCCCGCGTGAGCGACCGCGCGACGTACGAGGAGCCGCATCGCTATGCCGCGGGGGTCGAGCACGTCGTCGTCAACGGTTGCGTCGTGGTCGAGCGGGGCGAGCATACGGGTGCCCTGCCGGGCCGGGTGCTCTCGCGGACGTAGCCTGCCGATGAAAATCGGCCGGCTCTTTCCCGATCTCCTGGCCACGCTCGGCCGCGCCGCCTCGCCGGAGGCGGGCTTCGCGCGCACGCTGCGGCACCTCGTGAAGGATTCCGGCGCGACCGCGGGCGCCCTGCTCTTCGCGCCGGGGGGCGCGCCGGCCGTTCGCGTGACCGCGGGCGCGCGCCGGGGCTCCGCGCTGGAGACGTGGCTCGGGGAGCGGCTCGGCGAGCCCGCGCACGGTCTGGCGCTGCGGGGCCTGCGTGAGCCGCCCCCCGGCTGGCGGCGTCGCGAGCGGCCCTGCATGCTCCGCGCCGCTCTGGGCGAGCCCGCCTCGCCGGTGGGCCGCTTCGTCCTCGTGGGCCCGTCCGGTCCGCGCGGGCTACACGGCGACCGCGTGCCGCCCGGCTTCCCGCGCGACCTCGGAGTGGCCATGGCGCAGGCCTGGCGCCTGCACCAGCGGACGCGGCGGCTCGAGGTGGTCAACGAGGTGAGCGGGCTCGCCGGGACCACGCTGGACCTGCCGGGGATCTATCAGGCGGTCGCGCGCGCGGTGGCGCCGCTCATCGCCTTCGAGTTTCTCGGCGTCGCCCTCCTCGATCCGGAGCGGGGGGAGCTGCGGCTCATGGACATCGTGGTGAGCCCGAACGATGCGGGCGGCGGCCAGACGCGCGACATCCGCTTGCCCAGCGCGGGGACGGTGGCGCAGTGGGTGGCCGATCAGCGCGTCGCGCTCCGCTTCGACGATCTGTCCGACCCCCGCCTACCCCCCGTGAGCCGCGAGCGGTTCCGGGGCCGCGGCTTTCACTCCGGCGTGCTCGCGCCGCTCGTGTCCCAGGGGGCCGTGATCGGGATGCTCTTCGTGGGCCACCATCGCCCGCGGGCCTTCGGCGACCAGGACGTCGAGATCCTCACCGAGGTGGCGCGCCCCGTCGCCTGGGCGATCGAGCGCGCGCGGCTCCACGCGGAGACTGTGCGCCGCGCCGAGGCGCTCGCCGCCCTGAACGAGACGAGCCGGCTCATCAGCGCGCGCCTTCACCTGCCCGCGGTGCTCGCCACCATCAGCCGATCGGTGAACGCACTCATCGGAAGCGTCGGGTGCGGCATCGGCCTGCTCACCGCCGACGGGAGCGCGGTGGAGCACGCCGCGGCCCAGGGCTTCCGCACGGGGGAGTGGCGCACCCTGTCCACGCCCCTCGGCGCCGGCATCATCGGCCGGGTGGCCGAGACGGGCACACCGCTGCGGGTGGACGACGTCCAGGGCGATCCCCGATCCCTCGACCCCGCGGTGGACGCCCGAGAGAGCATTCGCTCGATGCTGGCGGTGCCCCTGCGGGTCGGCGAGAGCGTCATCGGTGTGATCACCGCCTACTCGCGCGAACCGGGGTACTTCTCGCCGCGCGAGGAAACACTCCTCGAGGCGTTCGCCGAGCAGGCGGCCATTGCCATCCAGAACGCCCGCCTCTTCGAAGAAAGCCAGCGGCGGGCGCGCGAGACGGAGGCCCTCCTCGCGGCCGGCCGCGCGGTGAGCCAGAGCCTCGAGCTCGGTGAGACCATCCGTGTCATCCTCAACCAGGCCCGGGAGGTGCTGGGCGTCCAGTCGGGCAGCATCTTCACCCTCGACGAGGCCACCGGCGAGCTGACCTCGGTGGCGAGTCTGGACGAGGGCCCGGCGCGGGTCGGGCAGATCCGCGTGCGGGTGGGGCAGGGCATCACCGGGCTCGCCGTCGCCGAGCGGCGGCCGCTCCAGAGCGAGGATCTCTGGAACGATCCGCGCGCCATGCCCCAGCCCGCGGTGGCGGGCGGCCTGCGCTCCATGCTCGCGGTGCCCCTCGTCGCGAGCGGCCGCACCATGGGCGCGCTCACCGCCCTGCGCACCGACGTGCATCGCTTCCTGCCCCACGAGGTCGCCCTCGCCTCCGCCTTCGCGGATCAGGCGGCGCTGGCGCTCGAGCACGCACGGCTCTTCAGCTCGGTGCGGACCTACTCGGAGCGGCTGGAGGCCATGGTCTCCGAGCGTACGCGCGAGCTGGACGAACAGAAGCGCTTCGTCGAGGTCGTGCTCCAGACCCTGCCCCTCGGGCTCTACGTCCTCGATCGCGACCTCGCGGTGGTGAGCGCCAACCGGGAGGCGGATACCGTCCTGCCCGGCGCGCCGGTGGCGGGCGCGCCCTTCCTGGACCTCGTCCCCCCCAGCAAGGTGGAGACGCTGCGCGCGCTGCTCGAGGAGGTGCTCGACCAGGGGCTGGTGCGCCAGGCGGAGGAGGAGGCGGTGGTGGGCGCGGAGACGCGGGTGTTCCGTTTCACCGCCGCGCCGCTCCGCGGGCCCGACCGCCGCATCACCCACGCGATCGTCCTCGTGGAGGACATCACGCTGCCGAAGCGGCTCGAGCGTCAGATGCTGCTCACCGAGCGTCTGACCACCGCGGGCCGTCTGGTGACGGGAGTGGCCCACGAGATCAACAACCCCCTCGCCACCATCGCGGGCTGTGCGGAGGCCCTGCGGGAGCGGGCGCGCGACCCCGCCCTCGCAGAGCTCGACGCGTTCAAAGATTTCCCCTCCTACCTCGGCCTCATCGAGGAGGAGGCGTACCGCTGCAAGGAGTTCACGGGGAGCCTCCTGCGCTTCGTGCGCGATCCCGGCAGCCGCCGCGCCCCCACCGACGTCAACGCGCTCATCGACAAGACGCTGGATCTCCTGCGTCACCAGCCCCGCTTCGCCGCCAGCGAGCTCGTTACCGCCTTCGATCCCGTCTTGCCTGCGGTGATTGCGAACGAGGGCCAGCTCCGTCAGGTCTTCCTCGGCATCGCCGCCAACGCGCTCGAGGCGATGGATGGGCGCGGGCGCCTCACCGTGCGGACGCGCGCGCGCGGCAACGAGGCGGAGATCGAGTTCGAGGACGTGGGCCCCGGCATCCCCGCGGACATCCTGCCGCGGCTGTTCGACCCGTTCTTCACCACCAAGCCCCCCGGGCAGGGCACCGGCCTCGGGCTCGCCATCGCCCAGGGCATCGTCGCCGATCACGCGGGACGCATCGAGGTGCAGTCGCGTCCCGGCGCGGGCGCCTCGTTCCGCGTCATCCTGCCCGTGACCAGCCAGCTCGATTCCGGAGATCCGATCCGATGACTTCGCCCATCCGTGTCCTGGTCGCCGACGACGAGCGCAACCTCCGCGAGCTCCTCGTGCGCGAGCTCTCCCGCAAGGGCCACGCGGTGGAGGGCGTCGGCGACGGCGAAGCCGCTCTCGAGCGGCTCCGCGACGACCCGCCCGACGTGCTCATCCTCGACATGCGCATGCCCCGGCTCGAGGGGATCGATGTGCTGCGCCGGCTCGCCGAGCAGCCGGAAGCGCCCCAGGTGATCGTCACCACCGGCTTCCAGGAGGTGTCGAGCGCGGTGGAGGCGATGAAGCTCGGCGCCTACGACTACCTCACCAAGCCCGCCCGCATCGAGGAGCTGGACATTCTCGTGCGCAAGGCCGCCGAGAAGGGACGCCTCATCCGCCAAAACGTGGTGCTCCGCGACCGGCTCGACCCCCCCGCGCCCGCGGGCGGCATCATCACCGCCAGCGCGAAGATGGACGAGGTGCTGCGGCTGATCGACCGTGTCGCCCCCACCGACTCGACGGTGCTCGTCCTCGGCGAGAGCGGCACCGGCAAGGAGCTGGTGGCGCGGGCGATTCACGACCGCTCCCCGCGCGCGCGCCAGGCCTTCGTGGCCATCCACTGCGGCGCCCTGCCCCGCGAGGTGCTGGAGTCGGAGCTGTTCGGGCACGAGAAGGGCGCCTTCACCGGCGCGGTGAACGCCAAGCCCGGCCTCATCGAGCTCGCCGACGGCGGCACCCTGCTGCTGGACGAGATCGGCGAGATGGAGCCGGAGAGCCAGGTGAAGCTCCTGCGCGTGATCGAGACGCGCACCTTCTTCCGGGTGGGGGGCACCCGGAGCCGCACGGTCGACATGCGCCTGGTGTGCGCCACTAACCGCGATCTCGGAGAGGCGATCCGGCAGGGGCAGTTCCGTCAGGACCTCTTCTACCGGATCAACACCATCTCCGTGACCTTGCCGCCCCTGCGCGACCGGCGCGAGGACGTGCGGGTCCTCGCCGAACACTTCCTCGAGCAGAACGCCCACTACGGACGCAAGCGGCTCGCGCCCGAGACGCTCGCCCACCTCGAGGGTTATCACTGGCCCGGCAATGTTCGCGAGCTCCAGCACGTGATCCAGCGCGGCGCGATCCTCGGCGCCGGCGAGACGCTCACCCCCGCAGACCTGCCGCCCGAGATCCAGCACGGCGATCCTCAGCCGTCCACGCCGGCGGCGGGCAGCCTCGAGTCCATGGAGCGCCAGCACATCGTGGCCACGCTCAAGCAGGTGGGCGGCCACCGCGGGAAGGCCGCGGCGCTCCTCGGCATCGATCCGAAGACCCTCTACCGGAAGCTGCTCAGCTACGGGATCACGGGCGACAGCCTCGGCAACTGAGCCACCGCGCCCCGCGGCGACGCGGGAGACTGCCGAGGGCCGGCGGGCGGGCTGCCCGACCGCGGCACCGTCGCCCTCGTGAGAGCCGGTCTAAGTAGTTGAAACCGAAGAGACGCGCGAGATGGCGCGATGCGGCACGCCCCTTGCTATGTTCTCCTCCGGCCCATGGATCCACTCATCAACGTGAAAACGGAAAGGCAAGGAGCAGACATGAACCGCATTCTTCTCATCGATCGAGACCGGACGCTGGGCGCTTCTCTGGGCATGGCCTGCCTGGAGCGCGGCATCGCGATCCGGATGGCCGAGACGTTCTGCGAGGGCGTGCGCTATCTCATGGATGCGCCCGCGACGGCGGTGCTCGTGGACGCGGTGGCGCTGAAGGCGGCGGGCGCGGACCGCGGCCGAATCTTCGAGGCGGTCGCGCCGGGCGTGCCGGTGATGGTGACGGTGGCGGCGGGCACGCCGGTGGAGGAGCAGGTGCGCTTCGAGCTGCAGGGCTTTCGCGTGCTCGTCAAGCCCTTCGCGCCCGAGGACGTGCTGGACAAGATCGAGTGGGCGGATAAGACCGGTCCGGCGCGGCCGGAGGCCGCCGCTCGAGTGCGCGCGATCTGCGGATAGCCGCGGCCTGCGGGCTTGGTGTACACTACGGCGGGTTGTCCGACTCACCAGCCCTGGCGACGGTGAGCGTCTTCGCGCTGCGGAGCCTGCGTCAGAATCGAGCGGTCGCCCCAAGGAGATTCACATGGCTGCGAAACTGTACGTAGGCGGTCTGTCGTACTCCACCACGAGTGAGACGCTTCGCGAGTACTTCGCGCAGTGCGGGACGGTGGAGTCGGCGTCGGTGGTGACCGACAAGTTCTCCGGCCAGTCGCGGGGATTCGGCTTCGTCGAGATGGCGACGGCGGAGGAGGCCCAGCGCGCGATCTCCGAGCTGAACGGCAAGGAGCTGGACGGGCGCAAGCTCACCGTGAATGTCTCCAACCCGCGGCCCGCGGGTGGCGGGGGCGGCGGCCCGCGGGGCGGTGGTGGCCGCGGTGGCCGGCCCGGCGGCGGGCGTGGGCCGGGTGGCGGCGGTGGCGATCGCGGCGCCTACGGTGTGCCCCCCTCGAAGAAACCCTTCCGCTGGTAGCGTGACGATCAGCCGGCGCACGCCGGCATGAGGTGATGACGGGCGCGGGACGACCTCCCGCGCCCGTCGTGCGTTCGGGGATGTCTCAGGGCGTCCCAGGGGTCGGCGCGGTGCGGAGCGCGGCGCAGCGCGCGCGCACCTCCGCGAGGGAGTGGCAGTCTTGGATCTGGGCCACGAGGATTCCGAGCGGTGTGGCCCAGGCGCTGTCCGGCGCCACCGACGTCGGCCGTAGCCGCGTCATGAGGGCCTTGCCCTCGAGTCCATCGAGGTCGCACTCGAACAGCGTCTCGCCCGAGGCCAGGCCCATCCACTTCACCTCGGTGATGGTCAGCGGGCCGCCCTTGAAGCCCCCCTTCGCGTGATTCACGACGATCTTCTCCCCGCTGTCGAGCTTGATCTGGCAGTACGTCCCCGCTCGCGGATCGCTCTCGAATCGTCCCACCTTCGCCATGGTCTCCTCCGTATCCGGCTCTCGGAGGGGCGCCCCGGCCCCTCGCGGGAGCCCGGCGGTTAGCGGCCGCGCGATGGTCGAGGGGAGGGGCGGTCAGTGGTCCTCGCCGGCAGACGGCGGCGCCGTCGCGGCTCGCGGCTCGGGCCGGCGGAGCGGGACGCGCCAGGGACGAGCGACTTGCGCCCCAGAGAACGCGGGGGGCGGCGTCGACGGCGGAGGCGCGACGACATGCGGGCCCGGCGCGGCCGCGGGCGGCGCCGTCGTCGGTCGCTCGGGGGAGGAGCGCGCGCCGTCCACGACCGTCACCACACCGGAGCTGAAGTACACGGCGCCCGGCATCAGCGGGTTGGCAAAGTCGAGCCCCGTGTAGAGGACGAGAAGGGCCACTAACCATCGCCCCCGAGTTGCGCCCATGGTGGCCGCCCGCCCGTCAGCCCAGGATGCGCTCGTAGCGGCCGAAGTCGTGGGCGGCGTCCATGAACCACTTCACGATCTCGGGGTTGGAGCGCGGGGGGATCTCGCAGGACGTGGAGAGGATGAATCCCGAGTGGCGCGCGGCCGCGTCGATGCACCGTCGCACGTCGGCGTCCATCTCCTCCTTGGTGGTCTTCTCGAACCGGGTGGCGTCCACGTTCCCGATGGCGACGGCGCGGCCCCTGGCCACGTCCATGAACCGCGCGAGCTGGTCCACGTGCAGGGTCGGATCGGCCTGCTGGTCGAGGTCGAACGATACCGTGGTGAACCCGCACTGGATCAGGTCCTCGAAGATGGGGTAGGTCGTGCCGCAGATGTGGGTGGTCACGCCCACCTTCTTGGCCTTGAAGTGCTCCACCAGCTCCTTGTGATAGGGCGCGATGAACTCGCGATAGTTGTCGGGCGAGATCAGGCTGATGGAGGCGGTGGGCTCGGAGTAGGAGAGCCCGATTCCCGTCTTGACGATGGCGTCGCCCCACGCCTTGGAGAAGTCGGTGGCGATGCGCATGAGGTCGTGGATGAACTGCGGATCCTCGAAGGTGTCGAGCAGCATCATCTCGGGATTGCGCAGGAGCATCGCGATGGTCCACGGGCCCACCGCGACCGCGCCGGTCGCCGCGGGCGGCTTGGCCTTCACGAGCGCCTCGCACTGCTCGAGGAAGCCGGGAAGCCGCGCCGTCTTGTAGGGATCCGGCATCACGAGCTTGGCGAGGTCGGCCTTGTCCTCGAGGACGTGGCGCTCGATCGACGGGACGACGTAGTCGGAATACTTCACGCCGCACCCGAAGGCTTCCGCCTCCTTGGCGAGGTCGTTATACGCGAGGACCACGTCCGGCTGATAGCGCTCGTAGTAGTTCATCATCGCGGTGATGGCCCTGACAGGGTTGGTGCAGTACTCCTCGATGCTGAGCCCGTCCAGCGTGCCCGCGAACGAGGCCACGATGGGGTACACCGGCACCCGGTCCGAGAACGAGCGCTTGTAGGCGGCGACCACGCGGTCGCGGTTCGTGAGGGTAGCCGTGCCCTTCTCCGCGTCCCAGAGCTTGTTGACCTCCATGTAGCGCGGCGGCAGCTTCGCTTCATATTCCATGAACTGGGTGATCGGGTAGCGGATGCCGCCGTTGTGGGTGCCGCGCAGGCCCTCGACGATTTCTTCCATGCGGTCCCACGGAATCGCGAAGGCCATCTCGTGATCCTGCGTCTGGCCGAAGATGCGGTCGCCGGAGCAGGGGAGGATGACCTGCGGCTCGCCCGTCTTCATGGTGGTGACGATGATGTCGGCGCAAACGGCGCGCCCCTCGAAGGAGGAGGTGAGGCGGCCGCCGCGCTTCCACAGCGCGGCCTGGGTGAGGCGCATCACCTGAGCGGGGTTGGCGTAGACGCACACGAGATGAGGCTCGAAGGCGGCCCGATCCAGCGGCGCGACGAGGAGCGTCGCGTACTCGCCGGGCGCGAACTTGTCGATGGCGGCCTCGGAGCGCGCGCCTGCCGCCTTGGTCTCCGTGTACATGCCCTCGCAGAGCGTGCCCACGTTGTAGATGGGCAGCGGCTTGTCGAAGCCGATGGCGGTGATGCCCAGCGAGCAGATGTGATCCTCGCGCGTGAGCGCGATCATCCAGCCGTAGCGGCGCGCCATGTCGATTACCTGGCACGACATGCTGAGCTTCTTGAAGTCGCGGGCCGGGCGTCGCGCGCGGTCGGGAATGGGCTCGCCGGGCTTGAGCATCCGGATCGCCACCGGGAACGTCTGCGGGCGGATGTAGGTGTGCAGCTCCCGGTCCGCCGTCTTCACGTCGATCATGAATGGTCCTCCCGATCGGGAAGGTACGGGGGTGCCCCACCTTTGTCAAGGCGAGGCGCGAGTTTTGGCTAGAATGGGCGGCATGATACGCGGCGCGAGGGGAGGCTGAGGCGGATGGCCCGCTACCGCGTGCTGCGGTGGAAGGACATTCCCTCGCTCGTGGAGGCGGATGGAGCCGGCGGCGCCGTGCGGGTGCCGCTGTCGCCCCGCTTCCAGGACCTCATCGACGCCCTCGCCATGCGCGAGGGCGCCACTGAGACCGAAGCCTACCTCGAAGGGTGGGCGCAAGATCCCGACGCCGAGCGGCCGGGCAGCGCCGAGGAGGTCGCCGCCGCGGTGGCGGCGGAGCTGGAGGACGAGTTCCAGGATCTGGTGATGCGCCGATTCACCGGACCACCGGGCGGCCTCCTCCCGCCACGATGAGGGGCTTGCCTTGTCGGCGCCGACCGCCTCCCCTATAATCCGGCAACGGCCATGAGGGCGACGGAGCGCTTGGTCGCTTGCTTCCTCCTCTTCGGGGCCTGTCTCCTCTGGCCGCTGCTGTCCATCGCGAACCGCCCCGTCCTCGTCTTCGGCGTGCCCGCGCTCCTCCTGTACCTCTTCGGCGTCTGGGTGGCCATCGTGGCCGTCCTCGTCCTCGAGGCGCGGCGCCCGCGGCCGGAGGACCTGCCCTGATGTCGCTCTCGCAGGGCGGGCTCCTCGGCATCGTTCTCGGCTACCTGGTCTTCCTCTTCGTCGTCGCGACCGCCGCCGAAGCGGGCTCGCGCTGGCTCACGCGCCGGCGGGCGCGCACCGTGACCTACGTTCTCGCCGCCTCCGTGTACTGCACCGCGTGGACCTTCTACGGCAGCGTGGGGCTAGCCGCCAATCGCGGCCTCGAGTTCCTCACCATCTACCTCGGTCCCGCGTGCATCGCCCTCCTCTGGCCCGTCCTGCTGCGCAAGCTCGTGCGGGTGGCCAAGGAGCAGCGCATCACCTCCATCTCGGACTTCATCTCGAGCCGCTACGGCAAGTCGGCCCCGCTCGGCATGCTGGTGGCCCTGCTCGTGGTGGCCGGGATGATCCCCTATATCGCGCTTCAGCTGAAGGCGGTGTCCGTTTCGTTCACCATGATCCTGCGCGAAGCGTCCGTGCTCGACGCCTTCGACCCGACGCTCCTCGTCGCCGCCACCCTCGCCCTCTTCGGCATCCTCTTCGGCGCGCGGAACCTCGACTTCACCAAGCAGCAGACCGGCCTCATGACCGCCGTCGCGGTGGAGTCCGTGGTGAAGCTCGTGGCCTTCCTCCTCGTGGGGGTCTACGTCACCTGGGGCCTCTTCGGCGGGCTCGGCGACCTGTTCGGCCGCGCGGCCGCGCATCCGGAGTGGTCGCGGCTGCTCACCCTCGAGCAGCCCACCACCGCGTCCTACTCCCGCTGGGCGGCCATGCTGGTGATCTCGATGATGGCGGTGATGTTCTTGCCGCGCCAGTTCCACGTGCTGGTGGTGCAGAATCCCCACGAGCGCGACGTGCGCGCGGTGTCCTGGTCCTTCCCGCTCTACCTGCTGCTGATCAACCTCTTCGTGCTCCCCATCGCGCTCGCCGGGCTCGCCACCTTCCCGGCGGCGGGCGCCCCCGCGGATTCCTTCATCCTCCGGCTCCCATTGCACTTCGACGCCCACCTCGTCTCAGTGGTGGTGTTTCTGGGCGGATTCTCCGCCGCCACTGCCATGATCGTGGTAGATTCGCTCGCGCTGTCCAAGATGATCACCAACGACGTGATCCTCCCCATCCTGCTCCGTCGCCGCGCCTTCGAGGATCTGTACTGGATCACCCTGTTCTATACGCGCCTCGCCATGCTGGGGGTGGTCGCGCTCGGCTTCTTGTGGGCACGGATGGAGCACGGCCAGCTGCTCCTCGTGGAGATGGGCCTCCTCTCATTCGTGGCGGTGAGCCAGTGCGCGCCCGCCATTCTCTTCGGGCTGTACTGGCCTCGGGGCAACCGGCGCGGCGCCTTCGCCGGCATCTCGGCGGGGTTCTTCATGTGGTTCTACACCCTGATCATCCCCGCCCTGGGGAAGGAGGGGGTGCTCCCTTCGTCCTTTCTCGCCGATGGCCCCTTCGGGTTCGGCATCCTGCGGCCCACCGCGTTCCTCGGCCTCACCGGCCTCGACCCGCTGAGCCACGGCGTCTTCTGGTCGCTGTTCTTCAATCTCGGCCTCTTCGTCACGGTGTCGCTGCTCACCGAGCAGCGCGCCGACGAGCGGGCGCAGGCGGCCGCCTTCGTGGGGGCGCGCGGGGAGGACAAGGGCGGCGCGGGCGCGCCCGGCATCCTCTCGCCCACCGAGATTGAGCGGCTCGTCCACCACTTCGTGGGCGAGGAGCAGGCGCGGGCCATCATCCGCGAGCTCTTCGGCGGCAAGTCGCCCGCCGACCTGTCCGTCCCCGAGCTCCTCGAGCTGCGCATCCGCTTCGAGCGTCTCCTCGCCGCTCCCCTGGGGGCCGCCGCCGCCCGCATGATCGTCGAGGACCGCTTCACCATCTCCAAGGACGAGGCGCAGCAGCTGGTGGCCTCCTTCCACCGGATGCAGGAGTCCCTCAAGGAGACGGAAGAGGAGCTGCGGCGCGGTGAGCGCCTCCTCGCCTCCGTCGTCCAGAGTGTGGACGACTGCATCTTCACGGCCGACGTCAACGGCCGGCTCGTCACCATGAACCCGGCCGGCCGGCGCCTCCTCGGATATCGCGAGCGGGACTTCCCCGGCCGGACCACCGCGGACCTGGTGGGCCCGGAGGACCGGCGGCGAGTGGGGCCGGCCATCGCGCGTGCGGTGGAGCAGGGGGCGGGGTGGAGCGGGCAGGTGACGGGCTGGACGCGCCGCGCCCAGCCGTTCCCTGCCCATCTCGCGGTACGGTGCATCTTCGACGCCCGCGGCCAGCTCATGGGGACGGTGGGGGTGCTGCGCGACCTCACGGAGCAAGTGGAGACCGAACGCCGCCTCGTGCAGCGCGAGAAGCTCGCGTCCCTCGGGGAGATGGCGGCGGGGGTGGCGCACGAGATCCGCAACCCGCTTGGCGGGATCAAGATGGCGACGCGCCTCCTCTCGTCGGAGGACCTCGACGGCCGCCCCCTGTCCCAGGAGATGGCGCGGGCCATTCTCGCCGGCATCGCGGAGATCGAGGGCATCATCAACAGCCTCCTCGACTACACGCGCGATACCCGCCTCGAGCGGGGGGAGTACGAGGTGATGCGCATTCTCGACCCGGTAGTGGAGGCGGCGGTGGGGGCCGGCCGGGCGCGGGGCATCACCGTCGCCTACGGTCCAGTCGCGCGCGACGCCGTCGCGCTGGGGGACGGCCAGAAGCTGCGCCAGGTCTTCGCCAACGTGCTGCAGAACGCGCTGGAGTCCTTCGGCGCGCGTGCGGACGGCGGCCGCGTCGAGGTGTCGCTCGCCGCGGAAGGGGAGCGCGTAGTCGTGGAGGTGTCGGATACCGGCGCGGGAATCCGGTCCGAGGATCGCGAGAAGATCTTCCTGCCGTTCTTCACCACCAAGCCCTCCGGCACCGGACTCGGCATGTCCATCGTGAAGAAGATCGTGGATCTCCACGGCGGTGACATCACCGTCGAGAGCGCGCCCGGGCGCGGCACCCGCGTCCGCATCGCGCTGCCCGCCGCCGCGGCCCATCCCATCGCCACAGGAGGCGCCTCATGAAGCGCAAGATCCTGCTCGTCGAGGACGATGACGTCTTCCTGCGCCCGCTGCACCGGACGCTGGAGCTGGCGGGCTATGACGTGGTGCCCGCTTTGAGCGCGGAAGAGGCGCTCGACGCTCTCAAGGTGGAGGACGTGGACGTGGTCCTCACCGACAAGCGGCTGCCCGGGATGGACGGCGTCGAGCTCGTCCGGCGCATCCACGCCGACCACGCCGATCTCGCGGTGGTGGTGATGACGGCCTACGGCACCATCGAGTCCGCGGTGGAAGCGATGCGGATGGGGGCGGAGGACTACCTGGTCAAGCCGTTCGAGGCCGCCGAGCTCCTGCTCGTCATCCGACGGGCCATCGAGTTCCAGGAGCTGAAATCGGCGCGCCGGCTGACCCTTCGCCGAAACCAGGAGCGCTTCACCTTCAAGAACATCGTGGCGAAGAGCCACCGCATGCAGGAGGTCTTCGAGCTCGTGCAGCCGCTGGTGGAGCTCGACACGACCGTGCTCATCCACGGTGAGACCGGCGTGGGCAAGGAGCTGCTCGCGCGCTCCATCCACTTCTCGGGGGCCCGGCGCGACCGGCCGTTCGTCGCCGTCAACTGCGCCGCCATCCCCGAGGAGCTCTTCGAGTCCGAGCTGTTCGGCGCCCGCAAGGGGGCGTTCACCGGCGCCCACGAGCATCGGCGCGGGCACTTCCAGATGGCCAACGGCGGCACCCTCCTTCTCGACGAGATCGGCGAGATGCCGCTGCACCTGCAGTCCAAGCTCCTGCGCGCCATCGAGGAGAAGAAGGTCACGTCGGTGGGTTCCGATCGCGCGGTGGACATCGACGTCCGGTTCATCGCCACCACCAACAAGGACCTCCTCGCGGAGGCGGAGCGCGGCGCCTTCCGGCGCGACCTCTTCTACCGCCTGTCCGTGATGCCCGTCCTCATCCCGCCGCTGCGCGAGCGCCCGGAGGACATTCCCGTGCTCGCCCAGCACTTCCTGGAGGCGGCGAGCCGGCGCTGCAAGAAGGGCTTCCACGCCATCGCGCCCGAGAGCCTGCAGGCCCTCCTCCGTTACCCGTGGCCGGGGAACGTGCGGGAGCTGGAGAACGTGATGGAGCGCGCGGTCATCGTCTCGAAGGGCGACGTGCTCACGGGGGTAGAGCGCTTCCTCTCCCCCGCCGGCGCGCACGCCCCCGTGGATCTCTCGCTTCCGTTCCGCGACGCCAAGGCCCGGGTGGTGGAGGAGTTCGAGCGGGCGTACGTGGCCGGGCTGCTCGACGCCCACGGCGGCAAGCTCACCGCTGCCGCCAAGCACGCCGACATGGACCCCAAGAACTTCTCCGACAAGCTCGCGCGCTACGGTCTCCGGCGCGTGCCGCCCCCCGAGGGCGGCGAGGCGGGGCACCGGGCCCCTTGAAGTCCCCGTGTAGATGGTTTAGAAGATAGCCGGCGCGGCGACGCGCCCGAACCGCCTTCTCGCACCCAGACGAGGATTCCCATGGCGAGCAAGCCCGCTGGCACGACCCCGATCGAGGCCCTGCTGAAGGAGCGGCGGAAGTTTCCGCCCCCCAAGGCCTTCGCGAAGCAGGCCAACGTGAACCGGGCGGCCATCTACAAGGAGGCCGCGCGCAACCCGGTGCGCTTCTGGGAAGGCTGGGCCCGCCAGCTCGACTGGTTCAAGCCGTGGAAGAAGGGGCTCGAGTGGAAGGTGCCCAACGCGAAGTGGTTCGTGGGCGGCAAGCTCAACGTCTCCTATAATTGTCTCGACCGCCACATCAACACCGCGCGGCGCACCAAGGCCGCCCTCATCTGGGAGGGCGAGCCCGGCGACACGCGCACGCTCACGTACTGGGACCTGTATCGGGAGGTCAACCGCTTCGCGGCCGCCCTCAAGCAGCACGGCGTCAAGCGCGGGGACCGCGTCACCATCTACATGCCGATGGTGCCCGAGGCGGCGGTGGCCATGCTCGCGTGCACGCGCATCGGCGCGCCCCACAGCGTGATCTTCGGCGGCTTCGCGCCCGACGCGGTGCGCGACCGGATCCACGACGCGGAGTCGACCATCGTCATCACCGCCGACGGCGGGTACCGGCGCGGCGGGACGGTGCCCCTCAAGAAGAACGTGGACGAGGCCCTCAAGGAGTGTCCGGGGGTCAAGACCGTGATCGTCCTCAAGCGCACCGGGCAGGACGTGGCGATGGAGCATGGCCGCGACATCTGGTGGACGGACTTCGTCAAGGACGCCCCCGCCCACTGCCCGCCCGAGAAGATGGACGCCGAGGATATGCTGTACCTCCTCTACACCTCGGGCTCCACCGGCAAGCCCAAGGGCATCCAGCACACTACCGGCGGATACCTCACCGGCGTCTACGCCACGTGCAAGTGGGTGTTCGACCTCAAGGACACCGACGTGTACTGGTGCACCGCCGACATCGGGTGGGTCACCGGGCACTCCTACGTGGTGTACGGGCCTCTGGCCAACGGCGCCACCACCGTCATGTACGAGGGGACGCCCGACTATCCCGACAAGGATCGCTTCTGGCGCATCATCGAGCGCCACGGCGTCACCATCTGCTACACCGCGCCGACCGCCATACGCACCTTCATGCGCTGGGGCGAGGCGTATCCCAATCGCTGCGATCTCTCCTCGCTACGCCTCCTCGGCTCGGTGGGCGAGCCCATCAACCCCGAGGCCTGGGTTTGGTACTGGAAGGTGATCGGGGGCGGCCGCTGCCCGGTGGTGGACACCTGGTGGCAGACAGAGACGGGCCATATCTTGATCACACCCTTACCGGGGATAACCGTGCTGAAGCCGGGATCGGCGACGCGGCCCTTCCCGGGCATCGAGGCCAAGGTGGTCAACGACAAGGGCGAGCCGGCGAAGGCGGGATACCTCGTCCTCACCAAGCCCTGGCCGGGCATGCTGCGCGGCATCTACCGCGACCCGCAGCGCTTCGTGGCGCAATACTGGAGCCGCTATCCCGGGATCTACTTCACGGGGGACGGCGCCAAGCTCGACGAGGACGACTGCTTCTGGCTGCTGGGCCGGGTGGACGACGTCATGAACATCTCCGGCCATCGCGTCTCCACCATGGAGGTGGAGTCGGCGCTGGTGGACCATCCCAAGGTCGCGGAGGCGGCCGTGATCGGGCGGCCGCACGAGATCAAGGGGCAGGCCATCGCGGCCTTCGTCACCATCAAGGACGGTACCCAGGGCACGAAGGAGCTGATGGAGGAGATCAAGGCCCACGTGGTCAAGAAGATCGGCGCGCTGGCCCGTCCCGACGATCTCATCTACGCCTCCGATCTGCCCAAGACTCGCTCGGGTAAGATCATGCGGCGCCTGCTCCGCGACATCGCCGAGGGCAAGGCGCTCGGCGACACCACCACGCTCGCCGATCCCACCGTGGTCGCCCGCCTGAAGGACCAGTACGGGGAGGAGGAGTAGCCCTCAGCGGAAGAAGACGAGGGTGACGAGGACGAAGAGCGGGATCAGCACCGCTCCGCTGTAGGCCATGTACCCTACGAAGCTCGGCATCTTCACGCCGGCTTCCTCGGCGATGGCCTTGACCATGAAGTTGGGGGCATTGCCGATGTAGCTGTTGGCTCCCATTGCCACCGCTCCCACGCTGATGGCGCCGAGAATCGCGTGCGGCACCCCCACCACCTCGCGCGGCAGGCCCAGCCCCTGGGCGAGCGCGAGGAAGGTCATGTAAGTGGGCGCGTTGTCCAGGAAGGACGAGAGCAGTCCCGTCGCCCAGAAGAACTGCCACGGCGCCCGTACGCCGAGCTCGCTCCCGCGCGTGCGCAGCAGCTCGAGGGCGGGGATCATGGTGAGGAAGATCCCGAAGAAGAGGACGGCCACCTCTACCATCGGGCCCGCGGTGAAGCCGTTCGCCCGCCGGATCGTCCCGGGCGTGCGCCAGAGGGACAGCGCGGCCAGCGCCACGATGGCCGCCTCGCGGAGCGGGGCGTGCAGGAGCGCGACCGCTCCCACCACCCCGAGGAGCCACAGGGCGTTGAGCCCGCCGCTGACACGGAGCGGCTCGGTCTCCGCGCGGTCGCGCCGGATTGCGCCGAGCGTCTCCCGCGTGTAGGCCACCGAGTCCCACACGAAGTACGTGGCGAGGAGGACGACGGTCATGAACAGCCATTGCGGCCATAGCTGGAGCGTCCACGTGAAAGGTACGCCCTCGAGGTAGCCGAGGAAGAGCGGTGGGTCGCCGAGCGGCGTAAGCATACCGCCCACGTTCGATACCAGGAAGATGAAGAAGACCACGGTGTGCACGGTGCGATGGCGCTCGCGATTGGTCTGGAGCAGGGGGCGAATGAGCAGCATGGAGGCGCCGGTGGTGCCCACCACCGAGGCGAGCAGGGCCCCGACTGTGAGGAACGCCGTGTTCACGGCCGGGGTGGCCTCGAGGTCGCCGCGCAGGAGCACGCCTCCCGCGATCACGAAGAGGCCGGCGAGCAGGATGATGAAGGAGAGATAGTCCGCGCCCATGTGCGCGAGCGCATGTGGGTCGCGGGCCACGTAGAGGCCCAGCACCGGGAGGCCGAGCGCCGCCGAGACGATCAGCTTGTTGCGATTGTGCTCCCACCAGTGCGGCGTCCAGAGCGGCAGGACGGCGATGGCGAGCAGCATCGCCACGAACGGCAGGATGGTGTAGACGGGCAGGGGGCCGGACAGGGTCACGGGCCGCCATTCTATTTCGACCGGGGCGCGAATCCAACGGGACCGGGCGCTCACTTCTTGGCATTGATACCAAGCCCTATTGGTACGGATACCAACGAGGCTATGCCCGCTCGACCTGGACGGTCCATACAATCAACGGGTTAGGAGTCATGAGTAGCTGGCACGGACCCTGCCTTCCCCTGGACCGAATGAACGGTAGGCGTCTCGCGCTCGTCACGCTCGTCCTGATCACGCTCGACTTCGGCAATCCCTTCGTCGGCGGCGCCTTCACCTTTGAATCGTCCGCAGAGGGGCTCCGCGCGCCACGACCCCACGAGGGGGGATTGGTTCATGCGGCGCGCCTCCCGGATCCGCCTCGGACCGATGGGGACCGCGCGGTGCGTCCAGCCGTGAAGCCCCGACGCGAGACGCCCGGCCCCGAGCACTCGGCGGTGGCCCTTCCGCGCTGTCTCGCGCAGTCCGACCCGCTCGCTCCCTCGGAAGACCACTAGTTCTCGCTCCGCTCGCCGCGGTGACCGCCGGGCATCCGCCCGGCCGCGTTCACAGCCGCTCACTGCCAGACAACGGAGGAGGCACATGGCCGATCTCACCGACAGACAGAAGGACGAGTACTGGCGGTACAACGTCCGGCTCACCACGATCCTGCTCGTGATCTGGTTCGTGGTGACCTACATCATCTCGGGCGTCATGGCTGGCTGGCTCAACCAGTTCGTCATCCTGGGCTTCCCCATGGGCTACTACATGGCCGCCCAGGGCTCGCTGGCGATCTTCGTCATCGAGATCGCCGTCTACGCCAAGCTCATGAACGCCAAGGACGAGGAATACGGCATCCGAGAGGAGGCCTAGCGCATGAGCCTGGACAAGCTCTTCGGTATCTACACAATCGCCTTCCTCGCGGTGACCGTCCTCATCGGCATCGGTGAGGTCTTCTTCGGACTGCCCAACGCCTGGATCGGCTGGATCTTCATGGCGCTGTCATTGGCCATCTACGTGTTCATCGGGATCGTGACGCGCACGTCCAATCCCGACCAGTACTACGTGGCGGGGCGCGGCGTGCCTGCCTTCTACAACGGCATGGCCACCGGCTCGGACTGGATGTCGGCGGCGTCCTTCATCTCCATGGGCGGGGCGCTCTCCGCCCAGGGCTTCGCGGGACTCGCGTACGTGATGGGGTGGACCGGCGGATACCTCCTGCTGGCGGTTTTCCTCGGCCCGTATCTCCGCCAGTTCGGCGCCTACACCATCCCCGACTTTCTCGGCGCGCGCTACGGCGGGCACGCCGCCCGTGTCATCGGCGTCATCGCCGCCATCGCCTGCTCGTTCACCTATCTCATCGCCCAGGTGACGGGCGTCGGGCTCATCGTGTCCCGCTTCATCGGCCTCGATTTCAATGTGGGTGTGTTCGTCGGCCTGCTCGGCGTGCTGTTCTGCTCCGTGCTCGGCGGCATGCGCTCGGTCACATGGACCCAGGTCGCGCAGTACATCATCCTCATCATCTCGTACCTGGTGCCGGTGGTGTACCTCTCGTGGCAGATCTTCTCGATCCCCGTTCCCGAGCTGACCTACGGCCAGCTCCTGCAGCGCAACAACGCCAGCGCCATCCAGATCACCAAGGACGCGAAGGAGAAGGAGACGCGGGCGCTCTGGAAGAAGGATGCCGATGAGGCCACGGAGAAGCTGAAGGATCCCAACCTCTCCGAAGGCGATCGCACCCGGCTCACCGCGACGCGGGCGGCGGCGCTCGCCCAGGCCCGGCCGCCCGCGCCGAGCGAGGACGCCAAGTTCGGGTACTACCTCACGGTGCCGTCCGGCGTGGGTATGTGGAACTTCCTCGCCCTCACGTTCTGTCTCATGGTGGGCACGGCGGGGCTGCCCCACATCCTCACGCGGTACTACACCACCCCCTCGGTGCGGCAAGCGCGCACCTCGGTGGCGTGGTCGCTGTTCTTCATCTTCCTGCTCTACTTCACAGCGCCGGCCTATGCGGCGTTCGCCCGTTTCGCCATCTACGCCAAGCTGGTCGGCAGCCAGGTCGCCGACCTGCCGCGCTGGGTGACCCTCTGGAAGCCAGCCGGGCTCTTCGACGTGGTCGACAAGAACGGTGACGGCGTCATCCAGTGGGCCGACTTCGTGGTGAAGAGCACTGACTTCGTCGTGCTCGCCACCCCAGAGATCGCCGGGCTGCCCTTCGTGATCACCGGCCTCGTCATGGCCGGCGGCCTCGCCGCGGCGCTGTCCACCGCGGATGGGCTGCTCCTCACCATCGCCAACGCCATCTCGCACGATCTCTACTACAACGTCATCGATCCGTCCGCTTCGCTCGCGAAGCGACTCACCATCACCAAGGTGCTCCTGATTGTCACCGCCCTCATCTCGGCGTACGTGGCCACCTTCCGGCTTTCTCTCATCGTGGAGCTGGTGGCGTGGGCCTTCAGCCTCGCCGGGGCGTCCTTCTTCCCGGCTCTCGTCATGGGCATCTGGTGGAAGCGGGCCAACAAGGCGGGTGCCGTGGTCGGGATGATCGTCGGCCTCGGCATCACCACTTACTACATGATCGGCAGCCGGTTCTTCGGCGTGTCGTGGTTCGGCACGCTCACGATCGCCTCCGCGATCTTCGGCCTGCCCGCCGGCTTCATCACCATCTGGATCGTCTCGCTCCTGACCGCGCCGCCCCCCAAGCACGTCCAGGATCTTGTGGTGTCCGTGCGCTATCCCAAGTCCGGTCAAGCGACGGCGCGGGAAGCGCAGGGCATCGGGCTCGGCCAGCACTGATCGGCAGTCGCGCGCGGGGCGGGACGGGGACACCCGTTCCGCCCCCGCGCATCGCCGCCGCCCCGTGATGGAGATCGTCTACCGCCTCGGCGTCCTCGTCTGGTTCCTCGCCTACATGGCGACAATCTATCTCCTTCTGCACATCGTGGTCGCCCGGTTCAGCCGGGCGCCCGAGAGCCGTCTCCTCTGGTTCTTCGGCATCGTTACCCAGCCGCTGCTTGCTCCCATTCGCGCGGTGGCGCCCGGCCTGTCCCCGTCAAGGCTGCGCTGGGCAGCGCTGGCCTTCTATGGGGCGATCTGGCTTGCCACCAAGGTACTCCTGCAGCAAATGGGCGGCATCGACCTGGGCTAGTCTAGAGGCGTGCTCGCTCTCTCGGCGATCAACGCTCTCGGAGTCGCCGCCTTCGCCACAGCATACGCGGCGGCCGGCTTGCGGTGGTTGTCCCAGGGCGCCTTCCTCGTGAGCTTGGTCGTGGCCTTCGTCGCCGTCTGCGCCCTCTGGGTGCGTACCGAGCGCAGCCACGCCGTCGGGCGGACACCGCTCGAGCGGCTTGGCCGCGCGGCGGCCGGGCTCGTGCTCGTGGGGGTGTTGGCGCCCGGCCTTCTCCTCACTCCGCTCTTCGCCTTGCAGCCGCATATCCCGGAGGAGGCCGGCACCGACCATCTCATCGGGCGCCTGATGGTGCTCCTCCTGGTCTCGCTGGGGCTCGTCGCAATCGTGAACGTGGCCGGCGCCCTATACATCGCCCTGGTAGGGCTCCGTACGCGCCGCCGCAGGCCGTAGCCCCTCCCTCCCCCAATCACGCGGTAAAACCCACAGAAATTGGCACTCTGTGGGGGAATTCTCCACGCACCGGGGAGGAATTTCGCCCGCCTGAATCCTTTGGGGGCAGCCGTGTATCTTGAATATCAACCGTTTGCGGAGGGTCCAATTCCCCGAACGGCGGGCACAGGGATTGCAAACTCCTGGTCCAACGCAGGGACGGGTAGGTTACCGAGCCCTAGGAGGATAGAGCGATGGACGAGATCAGAAAGCGGCTCGAGAGCGAGCTGAGCCATACGTTGAATCGGATCCGGCGCATGGGCGGCGCGGTCGTCCTCGAGGAGCTCCAGGGCGCCGTCGGGGACAATTCGCCGTTCGCGGACGAGGTCGATCTGATCCAGGTGAACGAGAGCCGGGAAATGAGCCTCGCCACCCGGAGCATGCTGGTCGAGCGGGCCAACAAGCTGAGCGAGGCGCTGGAGCGGCTGCGCGAAGGAGAGTACGGGACGTGCCAGGAGTGCGGCGAGCCCATCGCCCCTGCCCGGCTGCGCGTCATGCCCGAGGTCACGACGTGCGTCCGCTGCCAGGACCGCCTCGAGCGCTCGAAGCGGCTACAGCCTGTGGGCGCCGCGCGGAACGGCGACGAGGGCGACGAGGAGTAGCGCACTACCCATCACCGGCCTGGCCGAGCCTCGAACGAGGCCCCAGGCGGGCCCGGAGCAGGTCCGGCCGGTCGGTGATGATGCCTTCCACGCTCCATTCGACGAGCCGGTCCATAAGGGCCGGCTCGTTGACCGTCCAGACATGACACTCCCGCCCGGCCGCGCGTATCGCGGCGCGCTCCGCGGGTCCGACGACGGTGACCGCCGGGCAGACGGCGGTCCAGTCCGTCACCAGATCGGCCACCAGGTCGATAGGCCGATGCGCGACGAGGACGCCCAGCCGCACCTCCGCTGAGCGGGCCCGCAGACTTCGCAACGCGGCCACGTCCAGGGACTGCACCAGCGTCCACTCCAGGGCGTCGTACACCTCGAGGAGGCCGACGATGCGCTCCTCGATGTCCGGGTACAGGGAGGAGCCGCCCTTGAGCGTGATCGACAGGCGCGCCCGGCCCCGGAAGCGCTCGAGCACCTCCTGGAGCGTCTGCACCCGTTGCCCGCGGAAGGCCGCCCCGAGCCAGCCCCCCGCGTCCAGACGCTTGAGCTCGCGGACGGTGCGCGCGCGCACCGGGCCGCTGCCGTCGGTGGTGCGCTCGAGCGTGAAATCGTGGATGACGACGGGCTGATCGTCGCGGGAGAGGTGCACGTCCAGCTGCAGGGCGTCGGCGCCCAGCGCCAGCGCCCGCTCGAAGGCGGCGATGGTGTTCTCGGGCGCCGCGGCAGAGGCGCCACGATGCGCGATGACGAGAGGTGGGGCAGGCCTCATTGTCGCGGCCCGAGCCCCCGTGGCAGTATCGAGGCGTGCAGACGCCCGTGCTCGATGTGTTCCGCCCGGCGGTATGGCTGAGCGCGCGGCTCTACTTCCGCATCCGGTTCGAGGGCACGGCCCACATTCCCGGCCAGGGGCCGCTCCTCGTCACCCCGAATCACGTGACCTTCGCCGATCCGCCGCTCGTGAGCATTCCCATCCGGCGCCCCGTGCACTACATGGCCTGGGACAAGCTCTTCAACATCCCCGGCCTCTCGTGGCTGATCCGCCGGCTGCGGGCCTTCCCCGTGGACATCGACTCCGCCGACCCGCGCGCGACACGCGCCGCCGTGCGCCTGCTCGATCAGGGCCAGGTCGTGATGATGTTCCCCGAGGCGGGCCGGAGCCTCGATGGCCGGCTCCAGCGATTCAAGCTGGGCGCCTTCCGCCTGGCCTGCGCCCGCGGGGTGCCCGTGCTGCCCGTCACCATCCTGGGCGGCCACGAGTCCTGGCCGCCGGGCCGGGTGTTGCCGCGCCCGGGCCGGCTCACGATCGTCTACCATCCGGTGATCACCCCGCAGCCGGACGGCGGCGATCTCCGCCACGCCGCGCGGGTGCTCGCCGACCGCGTCCGCGAAGCCGTCGCCTCGCGGCTGCCCGCCGAAAGTGGGCCGCCCGTCTCCGCCGACGGGGTGTGACGCCCGCGCCCGTGACGGGCTGGCACTACCGTCGCGTCGTGGTGATGGAGCGCAGGCTCGACGGCCTGCCTCCCGAGCCCGCCGCGGGGCTCCCGATCCGGCTGGCGGTGCTCACGCCCGACGACCTGCCCCGCTTCGCGTCGTTTCGTCCCGACCTCGATCCGCGAGTGATCCGCGATCGTCTCGCCGCCGGCCACCGCTGCTTCGCGGCCTGGCACGAGGACCGGATCGTTCACGCCGGATGGGCCTCGGAGGACCGAGCCTGGGTGGAGTTCCTCGAGTGCGAGCTGCCGCTGGAGCCCGGCGACGTCTATCAGTTCGACTCCTTCACGCTCCCCGCGTTCCGCGGGGCGGGCGTCGCGGGCGCCCGGGTAGCCTGGATGGCCCGGTTCTTCCGCGACCGCGGCGCGCGCCGCCTCCTCGCGGTGGTGTGGCCGGGGAATCCGGCCGCGTTCCGGCCGCTGGAAAAAGCTGGGTATCGGCGCGCGGGGTCGCTGCGCGTCCTGCGGATGGGGCCCTGGCGCCGGGTCGTTCACACGCGAAGCCGCTCTCGCCAGTAGCCCGTCGCCGTCGCGACCTGCGAGAGCGCGAACAGCGCGGTCAGGGTGAGGCGACGCGTGCCGCGGGCGCGGCTCAGCGGAAAGGCGACGAGCCGCGCGTAGAAGGACAGCGGCGTCCCCGCGCCCCGTTCCGCTCCGGCGCTTGCTCGCAGGCGATGGACGCGAAGGGCCCCGCGCCCGTAGTTCGCGTGCTGGCGCCAGTAGCGGGCCAGCGTGAGGGGGTGCCCATGGCGCACGACGGCGTCGGGCACGTACACGAGCCGGCCGCCCCCGCGCCGCAAGCGCTCGCAGAGCTCACGATCCTCGCCCGCGGCGAGGGGAAACCCGACGTCGAAGCCCCCGCGTGCCCGGAAGAGGGCGGCCGGCACGGCGAGATTGTTCGAGGCGAAGAAGCCGGCCCCGCCGCGCGCCGCGTGCCATTCGTAGATGAAGTCGAGGAGGAGCTGGGTGGCGCTCGAGTAGGGATTGTCGGCGAGGGCGTTCACGGTGCGGCCGCCCAGCACGTGGTCGGCGCCGGCGGCGGCCTCCACGGCCAGGGCCCGGAGCCAGCCCGCTTCCGGCATGCAGTCGTCGTCGGTGAAGGCGAGATACTCGCCGCGCGCCCGGGCCGCCCCCATGTTGCGCGCGGCGGCGGGACCGGCGTGGGTCTGGGTGAGAACGGTCACGTCGAGGGAAGCCGTCTGGGGGGTGGGAGGCGCGCCGCTGCCGTCGTCGACCACGATCACCTCGAAGCGGTCGCGCGGGTAGTCCAGCTCGGCGAGGGCACGCAGGCAGGCGTCGAGGCGCTCGGGACGGCGGTAGGTGGGGATGACGATCGAGAACGACGGCAGCCGGCTCATTCCTTCACCGCGCGCGCCGCCACGAAGGCGCCGGTCAGGTACCGGGTGGGCGCGGCCTCGAGGCGCTCCAAGCCGGCGAGGACGGTGCCGATGGCGGCCGGCAGCCAGCGGCCGCCCACGCGCCCGGCCGCCCACATCGCCGCGGAGGAATGGTTCTCCAGACCGTGAAGGATCGCGGTGGTGTCGGTGACGCGGAAGCCGAGCCGGGTCAGGGTCTCCGTCAGCGCGGCACGGGAGAGCGTGCGACCGAGATAGAACGGGTCGGGGCGGAGTCGCCGCTTGAGGCGGCCCGCCAGATAGGACAGGCTCCGGGGATTGTCCAGGGTCACCACCAGCGTGCCCCCCGCCTTGAGCACGCGGTGCAGCTCGCCCAGCGCGGCGACGATGCCCTTCGTATGCGGAAAGTGGTCGAGGGTGGAGTTGGACACGATCACGTCGAAGGCGTCGGCTCGGAACGGCAGCGCGAGCACGTCGCCCGCGAGCAGGGGAGGCGGCGCCGGACCCGCCGGGCGCGCCCGGGCGGCGGCCCGTCGCGCGATGCCGGGGGAAATGTCGATGCCGGCGCGCAGCCCGCCCGCGGGCAGGTCGAAGAGGAACTCGTCGGCGCCGTGCGCCTCCTCGAAGAGGTCCGTCTTGAGCAGAGCCTTGCCGCGAAGATCGGGACACCAGCGCGCGATCAGACGCAGGTGAACGTCGCGCTTGAGCCGGCCGATGATGGCGTCGTGGTAGTAGTGCCCGGCAAGCCGATCGGAGATCCCATCCCAGTACGACGATTCCGACGAGCCCGCGCCGCTCACGCCTCTCAGCATGCGGGGCAGGGCCCCTGCAGGTCAACGGGCTCTATTCTTGCTCCTCGCCGCGGGCCCCGCTAGAGTGGGCGCGGTGCTTCACGCGACCGAGTCCGCGCCCTCGGGATGGCGCCGCCGTGCGGCCGTCGCTTTCATCGTCGTCTGGATGGTCGTCCAGATCGGCGTTCCCTTCGTGCAGAAGTTCGAGCTTCCCAGCTTGAAATACCGCTGGGCGCGCTACAGCTGGGCGATGTTCTCGCGACCGGGGCCGCGCTACGAGATCCGGCTCTTCCGGACTCGGGCCGAGGGCCCTTCCGAGCCCATTCCCGAGATCCGACGGTACGTGCGCGGCTATCGGTCGCCCGATCCCATGAGTCTATACGCTCCGTACTGGACCGAGGACGAGCTGCTCGATCGGCTTGCCCGCCTCGTGACGCATATCGCGCGCGATCGCCGAGACGGCTACACCTACGTGGCCGAGGTGCGGTGGTTGGCGTACCAGAGAGCGGACCTGCCCCTCCGGACCGAGCTGCGTGCCGACTCCGCGCGGTAGGGGCCCAGAGTGGGCTCAGGCGGAGGGCTGGTTCGCCTCCGTCCCTGCCTATCGCCTCGCTTCCTTCCGCGTCGTGCTCGCGGTCGCCACGCTCATCTTCCACGTCCCAAAGTTCAACGGCTTCATCCGCGATTACGTCAGCTCGGAGTTCCACGTCGGCCCGGCGCTCGGCGGGCTGCCCATCCTGTCGCCCGTCGCCGGCCTGGCCCTGCCCCTGCTTCACTGGGTGACCGCCACCGGTCTCCTGCTCGGGGTGTGGCCACGGACGTGCGCCTGGTTCCTCGCCGTGGCCGGTGCGTGGGTGCTGCTCCTCGATCCCGAGCACTATTCGCACGGCGCCCAGTTTCATCTCACGCTGCTCGCGCTCGCCGGCTGCTCGACGGACGGCGTGTCGCTGTCGCGCCTGCTGCGCGAGGACGAGGGCGCCGCGCGATGCCCGGGCTGGCCGGAACTGCTCGTGCGGTTTCAAGTCGCCATCGTCTTCTTCTATGCCGCGCTCGACAAGGTGATCAGCCCCGCTTGGGGCCTCAAGGGCACGGGTCTGCCCGCGCTAAGAATGGCCGACCACGGACCGGGCCTGGGACTGGTCCAGCGCGCCAACCGCGCCCTTCTCCACGTCATCCCCGGCGCGTTGAGCGTCGGGACGATCCTCACCGAGTTCCTGCTCGCGGCAGCGGCCGTCGTCCCGCGCCTGTGGCGCGTGGGTCTCTTCGCCGGGTTGACGTTCGTCGTGTCGATCGAGTTTCTCTTGCAGCCCGGACTCTTCGCCTGGGATCTGCTTGTCGCGGGGCTCGTCTTCCTGCCCGCCGGCGACCGCAGCTGGAAGATGGTGTATGCGCCGGGGTGCGGCGCATGTCGGCGAAACCGGGCGATTCTGTCCCGCCTCGACTGGCTCAGGCGCCTGCAATGGGTGATCTGCGCCGAGCGTGTACCCACGAGTGCCGCTACTGGGTTCGCCGGCATGAGCACGTGGTGGCGCCTCCGGCTGGAGAGTCCGCGCGGTCGGGCATTTTGCGGGCTTGCCGCCCTTCGGGTGCTCCCGGCCATCGTGCTGCCGCCGCTGATAATCGCTCTACTAGTGGCGCGATTTGGCGGCGAATTCTTCACGAGGCGAGGCTACGGCCCGTGGGAGGATCTGCCGTTCCTCCTGCTCGGCGCGTATCTTGCGTCGTGGTTGCCCGAGGTTTCTCGATGGTGGAGAGGCGACCGACCACTGTCCGCCGCAACGGGCTGCGCGCACGAAGGTCGCGTCGAGTATCCTTGACCCCCTTCGTGGGCAAGGCTAGGATGGCACAGCAGTCGACACGGGACTGCTTTCAACGCATCGATGCAGTGCTCCCGATGCCAGGTAGATAACAAGGGCGACCGTCGCTTCTGCGCATCTTGCGGCGCGGCGTTGGTCGTCGTGTGCGCGGCCTGCCAGTTCTCCAACGAGGTGGGCGCGACCTTCTGTGGGGGATGCGGCGCTCCGCTGCCGCGGTCGTCCGCGGCGGCGCCGCCGGCCGCATATCCGTCGCCCCGTGCCTACACGCCTGCGCACCTGGCCGAGCGTATCCTCAACACCCGGACCGCCCTCGAGGGCGAGCGTAAGCAGGTGACGGTGCTGTTCGCCGACCTGAAGGGTTCCATGGAGCTGCTCGCCGAGCGAGATCCCGAGGAAGCGCGCCAGATTCTCGACCCCGTGCTCGAGCGCATGATGGACGCCGTCCACCGGTACCAGGGCACGGTCAACCAGGTGATGGGCGACGGCATCATGGCGCTGTTCGGAGCGCCGGTCGCCCATGAGGATCATGCCGTCCGCGCCGGATACGCCGCCCTGCGGATGGCGGAGACCATCGCCGCGTTCGCCGCCGAGCAGGAGCGGCGCCTGGGGTTCCGGGTGCACATCCGCGTCGGGCTCAACTCGGGAGAGGTCGTCGTGCGCGCGATCGGGAGCGACCTCCGCATGGACTACAGCGCGGTGGGGCAGACCACCCATCTCGCCGCGCGCATGGAGCAGCTCGCTGGACCCGGCTCCATCTTCGTCACCGAGGCCTTCACACGGCTCACCGACGCCTACTTGCACTTCAAGCCCTTGGGGCTCGTGGCCATCAAGGGACTCCCTGAGCCGCTGGACGTGTTCGAGCTAGTGGCGGCGGAGCCCACGCGGACCCGGTTCCAGGCGGCGGCCTCGTGGGGCCTCACGCGCTTTGTGGGCCGGGCCGACGAGATCAAGCTCCTTCACGAGGCGCTCGAGCGCTCGGATGCCCGCGCCGGCCAGGTGGTCGCCGTCATCGGCGAGCCGGGCGTCGGGAAGTCTCGTCTCTTCCACGAGCTGGCCCGCTCGTCCCGCGTCGCCGGCTGGCTCGTGCTCGAGACCGGCTCGGTGTCCTACGGCCAGAAGACGGCGTGGATGCCGGTCGCCGATCTCCTGCGCACCTTCTTCCAGGTGGACGATCGCGCGGACCCAGCCGACATCCGCGCGCAGGTCTCGGCGCGACTGGCCGCGCTCGATGCCTCCCTGGCCGACGTGCTGCCCGTGGTGCTGTGGCTGCTCGACCTGCCGGTGGATGAGCCCGTATGGGTCGCGCTCGACCCCGAGCAGCGGCGCCAGGCGACTCTCGACGGTGTCCGCCGCATCCTCGTGTGGCAGAGCCGGGAGCGACCCCTACTGCTCATCTTCGAAAATCTGCACTGGATCGACGCCGAGACGCAGACGTTCCTCAATCGGCTCGTGGACGGGCTGCGAGGCACCCGGATCCTCCTCCTCGTCAACTACCGGCCAGAATACAGCCATGCCTGGACGAGCAAGACCTACTACAGCCAGATCCGTCTCGACCCCCTGGCGCCGACGAGCGCCGAAGAGCTGCTGCACACCCTGCTCGGGGACGCGCCTGACCTGGATCCCCTCAAGGCCCTCGTGATCGAGCGCACGCAGGGCAACCCGTTCTTCCTCGAGGAGAGTGTGCGGACCCTCATCGAGACGAAGGTCGTGGTCGGCCAACGGGGGGCCTTTCACCTCGCGCGTCCGCTATCGAGCATCCGAGTGCCCGCCTCCGTCCAAACGGTGATCGCCGCCCGCATCGATCGCTTGAGCCCAGATGAGAAGGCGCTGCTCCAGTCGGCGGCGGTGATCGGGCGTGAGTTCTCGTTGCCCCTCCTGAACGCGATCATGGGATCACGGGGGGCCGATCTGGGCGGCGGGCTCGCGCAGCTGCAGGCCGCCGAGTTCCTCTACGAGAGCAACCTGTTCCCCGAGATCGAGTACACCTTCAAGCACTTCCTCACCCAGGAGGTGGCCTACGAGAGCCTGCTCCAGGAGAAGCGGCGCGCGCTCCATGCCCGCATCCTCCAGGCCATCGAGCAGCTCGCCGCGGACCGGCTCGCCACTGAGGTCGAGCATCTGGCCCATCACGCGTTCCGGGGTGAGGTGTGGGACAAGGCGGTGACCTATCTCCGCCTGGCGGGGAGCCGCGCCCTGGAGCGCTCGGCGAGCCGTGACGCCGCCGCCTTCTTCGAGCAGGCCCTCGATGCGCTAGGGCGCCTGGCGGAGAGCCGTCAGACCATGGAGCTGGGCATCGACATCCGCCTCGATCTGCGCCAGGCGCTGGTGGCGCTGGCCGATCGCGGGCGGATCTTCGATCACATGCAGAAGGCGGAGACCCTGGCGCGCGCGCTTGGCGACGAGCGCCGGCTGAGCTGGATCGCCTACGCCCTCGCACACTACTACTATCTGTCGCACGACCAGGAGCGCGCGCAAGAAGTCGGGCATCGCGCCCTCGCGCTGAACCAGGGCGTCGATCTCGCTCACGAGGTGGGGGTAAACGTCGTTCTCGGCTATTCCTTCCACGTCACGGGGAAGTACCGTCAGGCCGCGGTGGTCCTGCGACGAAACATTGAGGTTCTCTCGGACGACCGCGTTCGCGAGCGATTCGGCCTCGCCGCGGTTCCCTCCATCACCAGTCGAGAGCGCATGGTTCGGTGCCTGGGCGAGCTTGGCGAGTTCACGGAGGGCGTGCGGCTCGCCGAAGAGGGGATGCGGATCGCCGAGGAGATCGATCACGCGACGAGCTTCGTTGCCATGTGCCTGGGCTATGGGCTGCTGCAGATGCGTCGAGAGGATCTCGGCGCCGCCCTTCCCGTGCTCGAGCGCGGCCTCGAGGTGGCCCGGCGCGGCAGCATCTATGTCTACGTGTTCTCAATCGCCGCCGCGGCGGGGCGAGCGCAGGCGCTCACCGGTCGCGTCAAGGAAGGGGTCACCCTCATCACCGAGTTCGTGAACCAGGCTGCCTCCCGGTTTTCGTCGCTTGGCCATTCTGTTCGCTTGGCGTGCCTAGCCGAGGCCCTGCTTGTGGCCGGTGACTTCGACGCAGCCTGGACGCGGGGCCAGGAAGCGTTGGACTACGCCCGACGATTCGTGGAGAGAGGTCAGGAAGCGTGGACGCTGCATATTCTCGGCGACATCGCCAGCCGTCGCGACGTGGCCGCTCCCGGCGAGGCGGAGGGACTCTATCGTGCGGCCATGGCGATCGCCGAGCCGCTCGAGATGCGTCCGGCGATCGCCCATTGCCACCTCGGCCTCGGCGAGCTGTACGCGCGGACGGGGCAGCGCGAGCCGGCCCGGGAGCATCTCCGGGCCGCGGCGGCCGCTTTTGGCACGATGGGGATCGCGTCTCTACAGGTGAGAGCGGAGCAGCGGCTCGTCGCCCCGCACGAATGACCCGCGAGCCACTGTATCGGTGGCTCGTCCCCCGGGTGGTGGCCCCGATCGGGGCGCGGTTGGGTCGGACCGCCTGGACGACCGCGCGTGACCTCCAGACGCTGCAGTGGCGCCGGCCGGAGGAGCTCGAGAACCGCGCGGTCGCTCGGCTCCATGCCCTGCTCGAGCATGCCGCGCACCACGTGCCCCACTACCGCGCCCTTCTCGCCGGCATCGACCCGCGGACCATCAAATCGGTGGCGGATCTTGCGCGAGTGCCGCTCACCGCCAAGCCGGAGCTACGCGCGGGCTTTCCCGCGCGCACCGTCGCGGACAACATCCCCGAGGCTCGGCGGCAGCGCATGATGACGTCCGGCTCCACCGGAGTCCCGCTCGCCCTCTTCTGGGATCGGTCGATGCTCCCGCTCCTGGGGGGCACGTACTTCTTCTTGCTCGGCTGGGCTGGGACCGCCGTCTGGCACCCCCGGTTGGTGCTGGCGAGCCCCACATACTTCTACGAGAGCGTGGAGGCGCCCCGGCCCCTTCGACGCTGGCTTGATCGGCTCGTCATCGGGCGCGAGAGCGTGAGCCTCCCCGCCGACGAGGTGACGACCGCGGGCTTCCGGTCGCTGGTCGCGCGGCTGACGCGGCGCGGGCCGTACTTCATCTGGGGATATCCCGGCTCGCTCGCGAATCTTGCCGCGGCCCTCGCCCGCGAGGCGATTCCCCTCGCGAGCGCTCCCCGCGTGGTCGTGACCGTGGCCGAGACCCTCACCGCCGCCAACGTCGAGAACCTCCGGCGGATCTTCGGATGCCCGGTCGTGAACTACTACTCGAGCTGGGAAGTGCCCCAGATCGCCCAGACATGTCCCGACAATCCCGACATGCTCCACGTCAACGGGGAGCGCGTCGTCCTCCGCGTCGTCCGAGAAGACGGCATCGACGCACCGCCGGGCGAAGCCGGCCGCGTCGTCCTGACCGATCTGGCCAACTACGCCATGCCGTTCATCAACTACCTGACGGGGGATCGCGCCGTCGCCGGCGGGCCCTGCGCGTGCGGACGGGGGTGGCCTACCCTCGCGCGGCTCGAGGGGCGCGAGAGCGAGTTCATCCGGACTCTGGCGGGCCGCGAGATCCACGGCGGTCCCCTCGGCCAGCTCCTGACCTTCGTCATCGGCATCATTCCCTATGTGTGGGAGTACCAGGCCGTCCAGACCGCGCGTGATCGCGTGCGGCTCCTCGTGGTTCCCACCAGCCGGTACACATCGCAGTACGGGGAGACGCTGCGCCGGCGAGTGGAGGAGTTCCTGGGACCAGGCATGACGGTGACGCTGGAGCCGGTCGACGCGATCCCCCTCGAGCCTTCGGGCAAGCGGCTGATCATCAAATCTCTGCCCGAAGCTTGACGTCGGAGGGGCGCGGCGGGGATCACCGCATGTTCGGGACGCCGCCCCGGGGGTGCTAGCATGAGCGTCATGGTGGACCGGGCCGGCGCGATCCGCCTCTCCATCGTCGTGCCCGCCTACAACAGCCCCCGCCAGCTCGCTGAGTGCCTGGCCGCCCTTCGCGCCGCCGCGCCCGCCGACGCCGAGCTGATCGTGGTGGACGACGCCTCTACCGACGAGACGCCCGACGTGGCGAAGGCGGCGGGGGCGCGCGTGCTCCGCCTCACGCGGAACGCCGGGCCCGGAGCCGCGCGCAATCACGGCGCCGAGCGCGCCGACGGCACCGTGCTCCTCTTCGTGGACGCCGACGTGGTGGTGGCACCGGGCGCGGTGAGCCGGGTAGCCGCCACCTTCGCGGGCGATGCCGGCCTCGCCGCCTGCTTCGGCTCCTACGACGACCGCCCCCGCGCGCCCGGCCTCGTCTCGCGCTATCGCAACCTGCTCCACCACTTCGTCCACCAGAACGGCAATGCCGAGGCGTCGACCTTCTGGGCGGGGCTCGGCGCCGTCCGCCGGACCATCTTCCTCGACGTCGGCGGCTTCGACGCCGTCCGGTTCCCGCGGCCGTCCATCGAGGACATCGAGCTGGGCTATCGCCTGCGCCGGGCCGGTCATCGCATCCTGCTCGACAAGGGCCTGCAGGGCACCCATCTCAAGCGGTGGGGGCTCACCTCGATGGTTCGGACCGACGTGACGTGCCGGGCCTTGCCGTGGGCCCGGCTCATCCTCGAGTCGGGGAACGCCCCCGCGGACCTCAACCTGCTCGGGACACAACGGGCGAGCGCCGCCCTCACGGTGCTCGCGCTGGCCGCCGCCGTCCTCGCGCTCGGGTGGCCCGCGCTCGGGCTCCTCGCCGTCGCCGCGCTCGCCGCGGTGGCGGGGATCAATCGCCGGTTCTACGGCTTTCTCTGGCGCCGGGGCGGCGCGCCGCTTGCCGTCGCCGGGTTCGGCCTCCATCTCCTCTACTTTCTCTACAGCGCGGCGAGCTTCGCCTATGTCTGGGCCGGGTTCCGCCTCCGGCTTCGCGCTCGATGAGCGGTCCGGCGCGCGCGGGGGTGGTGGTGATCGGCGCGGGGCCGGCCGGGCTCACGGCGGCGCGCGAGCTCGCGCGCCAGGGCCTGGCCCCCCTCGTGCTCGAGAAGGACGGCATCGTCGGCGGCCTCGCCCGCACGGAGCAGTACAAGGGTTTTCAGTTCGACATGGGCGGGCACCGCTTCTTCACCAAGGTGGACGAGGTCCAGAAGATCTGGCAGGACGTGCTCGGCGCCGATTTCCTGCGCCGGCCCCGCATGTCGCGCATCTACTACAACCGCCGGTTCTTCAACTATCCCCTCAAGCCGTTCAACGCGCTGGCGGGGCTCGGCATCGGCCGGTCCCTGCTCGTCGTGCTGAGCTACCTGCGCTGGCAGCTCTTTCCTTACCGCGAGGAGCACACCTTCGAGCAGTGGGTGACCAATCGGTTCGGCCGGCGCCTCTTCGAAACCTTCTTCAAGACCTATACCGAGAAGGTCTGGGGCATCCCGTGCTCGGAGCTGCGGGCGGAGTGGGCGGCGCAGCGGATCAAGGACCTTTCCCTGCGCTCGGCGGTGGTCAGCATGTTCCTCAAGCCCCGGCGCACTATCAAGACCCTCATCGAGGAGTTCGACTACCCCCGGCTGGGGCCGGGCATGATGTGGCGCGCGGTCACCGAGGAGATCCACCGGCTGGGGGGTGCCGTACGCCTGCATCGCGAGGTGGTGGGCATCCGGCGCACCGGCGCCCGCGTGGACAGCGTGGTCGTGGCCGGCGAGCGCGGCGAGGAGGAGGTGGCGGGCGACCACTTCCTCTCGAGCATGCCGGTGACCCAGCTCGTGCTGCGTCTCTCGCCTCCGGCCCCCGAGCCCGTGCGCGAGGCGGCGCGGCGGCTCTCCTACCGGGACTTCCTCACCGTGTGTCTGATCGTGGACCGGCCGGACCCCTTTCCCGACAACTGGATCTACGTCCACTCGCCCGAGGTCCAGGTGGGGCGCATCCAGAACTTCCGGAGCTGGAGCCCCGAGATGGTGCCCGACCCGGCGAAGGCCAGTCTGGGTTTGGAGTACTTCTGCTCGGAAGGCGACGCGCTGTGGACCATGCCCGACGCCGAGCTCATCCGCCTCGGCAAGGAGGAGCTCGAGCGCATCGGGCTCGCGCGGGCGTCCGAGATCACGGACGGCTGCGTGTTCCGCGTGCCCAAGGCGTATCCCGTCTACGACGCCACGTACCGGGAGCACCTCGACACCGTCCGCCAGTTCGTGGACGGCCTCGAGAATCTCCAGACCATCGGCCGCAACGGGCTGCACCGTTACAACAACCAGGACCACGCCATGCTCACCGGGCTCCTTGCCGTCCGCAACTTCACCGATGGCGCGCGGCACGACCTGTGGAGCGTGAACACCGAGCCGGAGTACCACGAGGAGGTGGGCGTCACCGAGGCCGACGCCGCGGCCCTCGAGGACCAGATCACGGAGATCTTCCCCCGCCTCGACGGCCTCGCGCTGGGCGCCGCCACGGGCGCGGTGACGGGCGCCCTCCTCTGCCTCGCCACCCTCCTCCTCGTCCTCAAGGGTGGCCCGGTCGTCGGGCCCCGGCTGGGGCTGCTGGCGCAGTTCCTGCCCGGCTACACCGTCACCGCGGCCGGCAGCCTGCTCGGCTTGCTCTACGGCTTCCTCGGCGGCTTCGTGGCGGGCTGGAGCTTCGCTACGCTCCGCAACCTGGCGCTCTTCTTCTCACTGGCCTTCCTCCGCCGCCGCGCCCAGCGGCAGCTCTTGAAGCGCTTCCTCGAGTTCGTCTAGGGAGGCAACCATGGCGCGTGACACGAAGGACCTCGAGAGCCTGGTGCTCGTCAGGGTGGTGCGCCTCAACGCGGTCGTCACCGGCCTGGTCACGGGCCTGCTCGCCGGCCTCGCGCTGTTCGTGGCCACCAACTGGCTGGTGCTGAAGGGCGGACCCGTGGTTGGGCCCCATCTGGCGCTGCTCGGCCAGTACTTCATCGGCTATCGTGTGTCCTTCGTGGGGAGCCTCATCGGCTTCGCATGGGCGTTCGGCGTCGGCTTCGTAGCCGGGACCGCCGTCGTTTGGATCTACAATTGGCTCACCCGCCTCCGGGCGCCCGCGGGCGTCGGCCGGGGCTGATGACGGACGCCCTCCCGGAGCCCCCATCGACGCGCCGGCTCGCGCGGGGGCTTGCCCTCGTGGTGGTCGCAGGGGGCATCGCGCTGCGGTTCCTCCTTCTGGGCGCCGACCCCTACTACTACGAGTGGAACGGCTACATCACCGACGAGGGCCGGTGGATCGCCCACGCGCGCGCCCTCCTCCTCTTCGGCGGCATGGGCTCCGTGGGCTCCACGCTCCACCTGATGCTGGCCCCGCTCTATCAGGCGGCGTCCTACGCGGTCTTCACGCTGCTCGACGTCAGCCTCTGGTCCGCGCGCCTGATCAGCGCGGCGAGCGGCAGCGCGCTGCTCCTCGCGTTCTGGGCCGTCGCGCGCCGGGCGGCGAGCCCCGAGGCCCTGCTGCTCGTCCTCGTCATGCTGGCCGTGGAGATGGACCTGGTGGTGCTCAGCCGGCTCGCCGTTCCCGAGATGGCGGCGATGGCGCTGACCTTCGGCGCGTTCGTGCTCCTCGCCGACGAGCGTGCGGGGCGCGCTCGCCTCGCCGCGGCCGGCCTGCTGACCGCGGCCGCGGTGGGCGTGAAGGCGACGGCGCTCCCCGCGGCGCCGATCTTCGCGGCGATCCTGCTGCTACGGCGCCCGCGGCCGGGGCAGGGGGGGCGCGTCGCCGCCGTCGGCGCGTTCCTCGCGGGCTTCCTCGCTCCCGCGCTCGCCGCGGCGGCGGCGGCGGTCCTGCTCCTGCCCGCTTCCGGCGCCGTCGTCCGCGCCGTCCGCGGCTTCGTGGCCCCGGCTGATCTCTACGCGCTCGTCGCCTTTCCGTTCGACGATCTCTTCGCGTCCACCCTGGGGATCTGGGGGCTCGCCGCCTGGCTGGGACTTCTGGGCTGGATTGCCGCCGGCCGGGTGTCGGGAGAGGAGCACACGCGCCCGCTCCTGTTCGGCGCCGCCGTGTGGGCCGGGCTCTTCGCGCCCCTCATGATGCTCCTCGACTACTTCCCGTCGCGCTACAAGCTGCACGTCCTGATCCCGCTCGCGGTCATCGCGGCCGTGGGGATCACCCGCTTCCAGGCCGTGGGCCTCGACGGCCTCCGGTCGAGATTGGCGGGACTCAGCACGGCGCCGCGCGCCGCTGCCGCGCTCCTCGTCGCGCTGCCCGCCGCGCTGCCGGCGGGCGCCGCCCTCGCTTCGCTGGCGCCGCTGGCCGGCCTCGATCCCGAGCGGATCCGCGTGCGCTACGGGGCCGTCCTCCTCGCCTTCGCCGTCGGGGCCGCGGTCGTCGCGCTCGGCCGCGGGCGCGGCAGCAGTGTCCTGGTCTGCTTTCCCGTCTGCTGGCTGTCCGGCTGGCTCATCGCCGCGCGGCTGAGCCTGACCCCTCCGCTCTTCTGGCCCACGGGATCCGACGGGCAGGCGCTGCGCTGGCTGCTCGTCCTCGGCGCCGCCCTCGCCGCCCTCGCGATCGGTGCGGCCCGCACGGAGCGGTGGGATCCGCCCGCGGCGACGGTGGCGCTGGTGGCGGCGGCGGGGCTCTATGCGGGGCTCGGCCTGATCCGGCTCGCGCCCGGCTACCTGGAGCCCCACTACACGATGCGGGAAGCGTCCCGCGAGATCGGAGCGCTCCTCGCGGGCGCGCCGGGGCGGATCGACGTCTATGGGGGCGATGCGCTGTTCAGCGAGAACCGGCTACCGTACCGGAGCCTGCTGGGCGCGCGGTGGAGCGGGTCCCCGGCGGGGGCCCTCGTGGTCGCGGGGCTCATCAAAGATCCTGACGGGCGGCTCGGCCGCGAGTACCGGCTGGTCCGCCAGTACTCGATCTACACCTCGCCCGAGTACGTGCTCGGAGAAGGCTCGTGGACGCCGACGGAGGGGCCCGCTCAGCGCATGAACGTGCGGGTCTACCGGCGCGTCGAGGGAGGCTGAGCCGCCCGGACGATCTCGTGCACGGCGTAGCCCGACTCGGTGAGGTGACGCTTCACCTGCTCGATGTGCTCGCGGCCGGTCGTCTCCAGCGTCACCTCCACCTCGGTCTCGCCCAGGCGGGCGCGCGAGAAGGCCCGGTCGTGGAGGATGTGCAGGACATTGGCCCGCATCTCGGCGACCAGCGCGGTGAGCCGGGCGAGCTGTCCGGGACGGTCGCGCAGCATGACGGCGAGGCGAACCAGGCGCCCGTCCTTGACGAGCCCGCGCTCGATGATGCGGGAGACGAGGTTCACGTCGATGTTGCCGCCGGTGAGCACCAGGGCCACCGTCTTGCCGGCCAGCGCCACCTTCTTGTTGACGAGCGCCGCGAGGGGCACCGCCCCCGCGCCCTCCACCACCGTCTTCTCGATCTCGAGGAGGAGGAGGATGGCGTTGGCGATTTCCTCCTCGCTGACGCTCACGACCTGATCGATCCACCGCCGGCCCATCGCCAGCGTGAGCTCGCCCACGCGCCGCACCGCGATGCCGTCGGCGATGGTCGGCCCCGCCGCGACCGTCACGCGCTCGCCCGAGGCGAGCGCCGCCTTCATCCCGGGGACCTCGTCGGCCTGGACGCCGATCACCTCCGCCCCGGGCCGGCGCGTCTTGAGGGCCAGCGCGAGCCCGGCGGCGAGGCCGCCGCCGCCCACCGGCACCAGCGCCGCGTCGAGATCGGGCACCTGGGCGGCGAGCTCGAGCCCGATCGTGCCCTGGCCGGCGATCACGCGTCGATCGTCGAAGGGATGGACGAAGACGAGGCGGCGCGCCGCCTCGATTTCCCGCGCGCGGGCGTACGCCTCGTCGTAGTTGTCGCCGTGCAGCACCACGTCGGCGCCCTGCCGGCGGGCGGAGAGGACCTTGGTGAGCGGCGCCCACTCGGGCATCACGATGACCGCGGCGATGCCGAGCCGGGCGGCGTGAAAGGCCACCGCGAGACCGTGATTGCCCGCGCTCGCGGTGATCACGCCCCGCCGCCGCTCCTCGTCGGAGAGCTGGAGGAGCACGTTGGCGGCGCCCCGCTCCTTGAACGAGCCCGTCATCTGGAGGTTCTCCAGCTTCACGAAGACGCGGGCGCCGGTGAGGTCGCTGAGGCTCTGCGAGTACGCGCACGGCGTCTCGTAGATGACGCCGGTCAGCCGCGCTCGCGCCGCCTCGACGTCTGCGACGGCGACCGCATCCGCAGGCTCGCTCAAAAGCCCACCATCGGGCCCTGGGCCGGGCTCGCCCACGCCACCGGCATCAGGGCGGTCGAGCGCGCCCAGCCGATCCGGCCCCTCCAGTCCACGCAGATCAGGCCGCCGCCGCCGCGCCCTTCCTCGACCAGCACGTCCACCGCGACCTGACAGGCATGCATGGGATCGTCCACCGACCGCATGATCTCGAGCGTGCGCCGGGCGAGGACCACCCGGATGATCGCCTCGCCGTCGCCCGTGCAGGACACGCCGCCCAGCGTGCTCTCGGCGTAGGTGCCGCAGCCGATGAGGGGCGAGTCGCCCACGCGCCCGGGCAGCTTCCCGCTCATGCCGCCGGTGGAGGTGGCGGCAGCGATGACGCCCGCGCGGTCCAGGGCCACCGCGCCCACCGTACCCGCCTGGGTCTCCTGCAGCCGCCGCTGCTGATGCTCGAGCACCAGCTCGGCGGGATCGCACAGGGGCACGCCGAGGGCCCGCGCCTGGGCGAGCGCGCCGTCGCCCACGAAGAGCGAGTGCCGGCCCGCCTCGAGGATGCGCCGGGCCAGCGTGATGGGATGGCGGAGGCCGGTCACGCAGGCCACCGCGCCGTTGGTGAGGCGATCGCCCTCCATGATGGAGGCGTCCATCTCCACCGTGCCCGCGCTGGTGAGGACGGAGCCGCGACCGGCATTGAAGCGGGGATGATCCTCGAGCGCGCGGACCGCCGCCTCCACCGCGTCCAGGGAGGAGCCGCCGGCGGCGAGGCGCTCCCATCCCGCCCGCGCCGCCTCCGCCATGCCCGCGCGCAGCTCCTCGCGCCCGGTGCGGGGATCGGCGCCGGCGCCGCCGTGCACGACGAGGGCGGGCACTCGGCTTGTCACCGTTCGCCCCCGTTCGGTATCATCGCCCCGTGATTGTCCCCGAAGTCGGCGGTGAGGACAACGCCTCGCTCGCCGATCTCGCCGCGCGCATCGTGGCGTGCCGTCGCTGCCCCCGCCTCGTCCGGCATCGGGAAGCCGTCGCCGTCGCGCCCCCGCGCCGCTATCGCGGCGAGACCTACTGGGCGCGGCCCCTGCCGGGCTGGGGCGATCCGCGGGCGCGGGTGCTGGTGATGGGGCTGGCGCCGGCCGCCCACGGTGGCAACCGCACCGGGCGCATGTTCACCGGTGATCGAAGCGGAGACTGGCTCTATCGCGCGCTGCACGACGCGGGCTTCGCCAACCAGCCCGCGTCGACGCACCGGCACGACGGCCTGCGCCTCCGGGACCTCTACATCACCGCGGCTCTGCGCTGCGCGCCGCCCGACAACAAACCCACCCCCGCGGAGCTCGCGCGGTGCCAGCCCTTCCTCCTGGAGGAGCTGCGCCGGCTGGAGCGCGTCGCGGTCGTGGTGGCGCTGGGCAAGATCGGCTGGGACACCTATCTCCGCGCGCGCCGCGCGCTGGACGCCGCGGTGCCGCGCCCGCTCCCGCGCTTCGGGCACGGGGCGGAGGCGGCGATGCCCGACGGCATCGTGCTGCTGGGCTCGTTTCATCCGAGCCAGCAGAACACCTTCACCGGCCGGCTCACGCGCCCCATGCTCGACGGGGTATTCGCCCGCGCCCGCCGGCTCGCCGCCGGGCCGCGCCCGCGGCGGCGCGCGTGATGGCGCCGCCCGCCTACACCCTCATCTGGGCGCTGCTCGTCTACGCGTGGATCGCCAACTACCTGGTCCGCATGGCGCTGTCCGCCCTGCTGCCGCCCATCATGGCGGAGTTTCAGCTGACCTACGCGCAGGCGGGATTCCTGTCCTCCGCTCTCTTCTACGCCTATGCCGGGATGCAGCTGCCCGCGGGTTTGCTCGGCGATCGCCTGGGCCGCAAGCGCATGCTCGTCGCGGGGCTCGTCATCGGCGCGGGCGCCGCCGCCTTCACGGGGCTCGCGGGAACGGTGACGGTGCTGTTCGTGGCGCGGCTCGTCACCGGGCTCAGCCAGGGCTTTCTCTTTTCCAACGACCGCGTGATCATCGCCGCGACGACGCCACCCGCCAAGATGGCGCTGGGGCAGGGGATCTCCTTCTCGGGCCCCGGGGTCGGCACCACCCTCGGGCTTTTCCTCGCCGGCCTGCTCGGGACGATGCTGCCGTGGCGCGGTGTCTTTCTCCTCTTCGCGCTGCCGCCGCTGCTCGCCGCCCTGCTCGTGTGGCGGCTGATCCCCGAGCCCCCCGCCGCCACGGCCCCCGCCGATCCCGCGTGGCCCTTCCGCCGAGTGATGCGCACGCGGGACTTCTGGCTGCTCGGCCTGACCGGGATCATGCCCGTCTATGTGCAATTCGTCCTCGCGACCTGGGGGCCCGCCCTCTTCGTCGAGCTGGGCGTGCGCGACCTCGCGCGCTCCGCCTCGCTGGCGAGCCTGCAGGGCCTGACCGCGCCCCTGGGACTGCTCGTCTCCGGGCTGGTGGCAGACCGGCTCCACGCCCGCGGCTGGCACCGCAAGCTCACGATCGCGGCCGGGCTCGTGTCGAGCATCGTCGTCCTCGTCGCGATGGGGCTCACCATCCAGCAACGCGGGCCCGCCTGGCTCCTGACCGTGCTCGTCCTCGCCACCAGCTTCTTCATCTGGTGCTGCTGGGCGCCGGCCTACGCCATCTTCGGCGAGCTCTTTCCTCCCTCCGTGCTCGGCCGCGCCTTCGGCGCCTACAACACGATCTGCTTCCTGGGCGCGGTGGCGAGCCCGTTCATCACCGGCTGGATCCGCGACCTGACCGGCTCCTTCGTGGCCGGCCTCTACGGCGCGGCGGCGCTGTCCGCGCTCTGCGTGGTGAGCGCGCTCGCGCTGGGCCGACCGTTTCGCCTCGCCGCCGGCGCCCGTCCGCTTGCCGCTCCGTCGTCGCCATAGGATAATTCCGCGCATGCGCCGCCGGCTTCGGGCTCCCTCTGTGCCCATCGCGGTCCGTCGAGTGGTGCTGGGGGTCGCCGTGCTGGGGGTCGCCGTCATCATTGCGGCCGCCCTCGCGCGCGCCGCGACGCCCGTCCTCGACGCCACGCTCGACAACGGGCTGCGGGTGCTCCTGCTCGAGGACCGGCGCAGCCCGATCGTCTCCGTGCAGGTGTGGTACCGGGTGGGCTCGCGCGACGAGCGGCCGGGCGCCACCGGGCTCGCCCACTTCCTCGAGCACATGATGTTCAAGGGCACGGCCACCCACGGCAAGGGCGAGTTCTCCCGGACGGTGGAGCGGAATGGCGGCCGGGACAACGCCTTCACCACCCAGGACACCACGTCCTACTTCGTCAACATCGCCGCCGACCGAGTGGAGGACGTTCTTCGCCTCGAGGCCGACCGCATGCGCAATCTCCTCCTCGATCCCGCCGAGATCGACGCCGAGCGCCGGGTGGTGATGGAAGAGCGGCGGATGCGCACGGAAGACAACCCCGAGAGCCTGCTCGCCGAGGAGCAGTCGGCCGCCGCCTTCGTGGCCCACCCGTACGGCTGGCCGGTGATCGGCTGGATGGCCGACATCGCCCGTATCGATCCCGGCGAGCTCCGCGCTTTTTACGACCTCTATTATCGTCCAAACAACGCCGTGCTCGTCGTGGTGGGGGACATCCGGGCGACCGATCTGCTCGAGCGCATCCGCGTCATCTTCGGTCCGATCCCGGCCGGGCCGACGCCTCCCGCCGTCACCGCGGTGGAGCCGCCCCAGCGCGCCGAGCGTCGGATCACGCTGCGCAGCGCCGCCGCGCGGCTGCCGAGCCTGGCGCTCACATGGCCGGTCCCCAACCATCGCTCGCCGGACGCGGCCGCCCTCGAGGTGCTGGAGACGGCGCTGGCGGGTGGCCGGGCCGCGCGCCTGTACCGCCGCCTCGTGGTGGAGGGGCAGCTCGCCCTCGACGCCGACGCCGACTTCTCCTACGGGTCCGTCGATCCGAACCTCTTCTGGCTGTCCGCGCGGCCCCGGCCCGGCGTGAGCCTGGAGTCCCTCGAGCGCGCGCTCCTCGACGAGCTCGACCGGCTCAAGCGCGAGCCCGTCGGCGCCGAGGAGCTGGAGCGCGCGAAGAATCAGATCGAGGCCGGGTTCGTATGGGGTCAGGACTCGATCTACGCGCGCGGAGCGACCCTGGCGCGCTTCGAGCGCATGGGGTCGTGGCGGCTCGCCGACGGCTTCGTGGCCCAGATCCGCGCCGTCACCGCGGCCGACGTGCAGCGCGTGGCCCGCGAGTACTTCCGGGAGGACGCCAGGACGGTGGGCGTCCTCGTGCCCACGGCGGCGGCGCCGTGAGGGTGCGCGACGCGCGCCCCGCCGAGAGCGGCGCCATCCGCGACCTCACGCTGGCCTCCTACGCGGAGTACGCGGCCGCGCTGGGGCCGCTCTGGCCGATGTACCGGGCAAACATCACCGCCACCCTGGACCCCGTGAGAGACGCCGCGCAGATCGTGGCCGAGCGGGACAGCGCCCTCGTGGGCGCGGTGCTCCTCTACCCCTCGGGCGCCGCCCTGCCCGGGCGCGGGGAAGCCGCGCGGTGGCCCGAGATCCGCCTCCTAGCGGTGCCGCTCGCCGAGCGCGGTCGGGGCGTCGGGGAGGCGCTGGTGCGGGAGTGCGCGCGCCGGTCGCAAGCGGCCGGCGCCGAAGCGCTCACCCTTCACACCACCGACATGATGCGGGCCGCGATGCGCCTCTACGAACGGCTGGGCTTCGCGCGCGACCCCGCCCTCGACTTCGATCCTGCGCCCGGCGTGACCGCGAAGGGCTTTCGGCTCCCCCTTCGCGAGGAGGAGGGGAGAAGGGACGGAGCGACATGAGGGCGTGGGTGTCCCGCGCGGGGGTGGCGCTCCTCGCGCTCACGTCCGCCGACGCCGCCCCGCTCGCGCAGCGCGAGGTGCTGCCCAACGGCGTCGTGCTCCTCGTGAGCGAGCGCCGTGCTTTGCCCATCGTGGCGGTGAACGCCTACGTGCGCGCGGGCGGGGTGCTCGATCCCATCGGCGCGGAGGGACTCGCCAACCTCACCGCTTCGCTGCTGACGCGTGGCACCGCCCGACGGAGCGGCGCAGAGATCGACCGCGCCATCGAGTCCGTCGGCGGCAGCCTCTCGAGCGGCGGCGGCCGCGACGGCGCCGCGGTGTCGCTGGGCGTGCTGGCCCGGGACCTGCCGCTGGGGCTGGATCTCCTCGCCCAGAGCCTCACCGAGCCGACCTTCCCCGAGGACGAGGTGAGGCGCAAGGTCGGCGAGGTGCAGGCCGCCCTGCAGGCGGCGGACGCGGACCCCGAGGCCGTGGCGGGCCGTGCCCTCGCGCCGCTCCTCTATCCCGGGCATCCCTACGCGCGCCCGGCCTCGGGAACGGTGGCGACGGTCGGCGGGCTCGATCGCGACCAGATCGCGCGCTTCCACCGCGCCCGCTACCGGCCGGACGTCACCATCGTCGCCGTGGTCGGGGACGTGTCGGCGGCGGAGGTGCGGGCGGCCCTCCTCGCCCGGCTGGGCGGCTGGCGGGCTCCCGCGACACCGCGCGCCGCCATTCCCGTGGCGCCGTCCACGGCGCCGCCGGAGACGCGCGTCCTGACGCGAGAGCTGACCCAGACCACCGTGTATCTGGGCCGGCCCGCGATACGGCAGGCCGATCCCGACTATCCCGCCCTCGTCGTCGCCGCCTACGTGCTCGGCGGCGGCTCCACCTCACGCCTGTACACGCATGTGCGTGAGGAACGCGGCCTCGCCTACTCGGTGGGCGCGAGCCTCGGCGCCGCCCGGCACGGCGCCTCGCTGATCGTCTCGCTCCAGACGCGCAACCAGAGCGCCGACGAGGCGGTACGCCTCGTGCGCGAGAGCATGCGGCGCATGGGCGCCGCCGACGTCTCGGCGGCAGAGCTGGACCTCGCCAAGGCCTATCTCGTGGGGAGCTACGCGCTGCGGACCGACACCTCCTCCAAGGTCGCGGTGCTCATCGCCTCGCTGGAGGAACTGGGGCTCTCGCTCGACTATCCCGACCGCTATCGGGAGCGCATCGCCGCCGTCACCGCCGCCGACGTGCGGCGGGTGGCCGCGCGCTATTTCGATCCCGACACCTACTCGCTGGTGATGGTGAGGGGCCGGACGGGAGCGGCTCACCAGTAGTAGGGCCACGGGCGGTAGTACGGAAACGGCGCCGCGTACGGATACGGGTACGCGAAGTCACGCGCCCAGAGGTAGATCTGATCGGGCCGGATCACCACGTACGGGTACACGCGCTCGCCCAGCGCCCGCCCCTCGGTTCCCGTCACGGTGCCCACCACGCTGAGCCGTCGCCCGGGCGCGTAGACGGCGGGATCCAGGAAGTCAGGCGCCACCACCAGGAAGCGCCCGTCGGACTGATCCGTAGGGCGGGGCCGGTCGCCCTCCCCGAGCGGGCGCGAGAGCACCTCGATCTCGGTGGGCCCGGCGGTGGGACGGGTGGCGATGATCTCGCCGGCCAGGACCACGCGCGCCTGCCGATAGCGCTCGGGATCGCTGCGCAGCACGCCGAGCGTGAGGGAGCGATCCACGCCACGCAGCAGCGCGTCGGGGAAGACCGAGCCGCAGCCGCTGAGCCCCACGAGCGCCAGCAGCAGGATGAGAGCGCGCCGCATGAGTTCAGCCTAGACCGGGCCCGGGGACGCCGCAACCGGGCCGGTCCTGTTAGAATCACCCCGTCGATCCTTCCGGGAGGGCACCGCCCATGATCACGTTCCGCACCGAGCTCTGCGATCTGCTGGGTATCGAGTACCCCATCATCCAGTCGGGCATGGGTAGCGTGGCCGGGCCCGATCTGGTCGCCGAGGTCAGCGAGGCGGGGGGCCTGGGTATCCTCGGCGCCCTCAACCTCACGCCCGAGGCGCTCCGCGACGGCATCGCCAAGGTGCGCGCCCGCACGCGCCGGCCGTTCGGCGTCAACCTCTGGTTCCATCGCGACATCCGGCCGCCCGTCGACGTCGCCTCGATTCCCGACGCGACCCTCGCGCAGGTGCAGGGGGTCCTGAACCAGTTTCGCGAGCGGCTGGGCATTCCCGCCGCCGCCGCGCGCCCCGGCCAGATGGCCGATCTCGTCGAGGCTGCGCTGGACGTGATCCTCGAGGAGCGCGTGGCCGTGTGGAGCATCGGGCTCGGCGATCCCGGCGCGGAGCGCGTGCGGCGCTGTCACGCGCGCGGGGTGAAGGTGATGGCCATGGTCGCCACCGTCGACGACGCGCGCGCCGTCGCCGACGCCGGCGTCGACGTCGTGGTGGCGCAGGGCAGCGAGGCGGGCGGGCATCGCTCGACCTGGGTGAAGCGCGAGAGCCGCGAGGCGGCGGCCATCGGCACCATGGCCCTGGTGCCGCAAGTCGTGGACGCGGTGCGGGTGCCGGTGGTCGCCGCGGGCGGCCTCGCCGACGGCCGCGGGCTCGTCTCCGCGCTGGCCCTCGGCGCGTCCGGCATTCTGCTCGGCACCCGCTTCGTGGCCACGCGGGAGTCGAGCGCACCGGAGTTCTGGAAGAAGGCGCTGCTCGAGCGCGGGAGCGACACCACCACGGTGACGGACGCCTTCACGGGCCTCTACGCGCGGACCCTCGTCAACGCCTTCAACACCGAGTACGCCGCGTCCGGCGCGCCCGTCCTGCCCGCGCTCGTCCAGGCGCGCGCGGCCATGGACATCTACACGGAGTCGGCCAAGCAGGAGAACGGCGAGTATTTCCCCATGCACACCGGGCAGAGCGTCGGCCTCATCCATAACCTGCCTGGCTCCGCCGAAGTCGTGCGCGAGATCGTGCGCGAGGCGCGGGCGGTGCTGAGCGCCCTGCCCGGGCGGGTCCGCGTGCTACAATGATGTCCGCCTGAGCCGTCCATGCCGCGCTACGGTATCCTCTCCCTCGTCGCGATCGCCCTCGGTGGCATCGCCTTCTGGCCGGTGACCGGCCGGTCGGCCGCCGCCGCCTCCTTCGCCCTCGGCGAGGGCGAGCGGCAGGACGCCATCCGCCTCGGGAAGCAGAGCGTCGTGCGCGAGGATTTCGGCAGCGAGTGGCGGACGCGGAATCCCGCCGGCGAGTCGATCCTGGTGATGACGCCGTTCCACCGGCTGGCCCTCGCCGCGCGCAACGCCGCCTTCAAGAACGAGCCGCTCCGCCCGAAGGACATCGACACCGTGCTCAAGGAGTCGCAGGGGAAGCTCACCCTGTGGGTGACGCTCCGGGGCGGCTCGCCCGACTTCGCGCGTTTCTACGCGCCGGCGCTCCTCGACGGCCGGACCGAGATCAAGCCCTCGTTCGTGCAGAACGAGCGCACCGCCCTCCGCGCCCCCGAGGGAGGCTACGCCGCCCGCTGCCTCTACGTCTTCCCCGCCGACGGCCTGAAGGACAAGGGGCGTTACACGCTGGTCATTCGCGACTCCGACGAGAAAGACGTCTCGACGTTCACCGTAGACCTGTCGGCCATGCGCTGAGAGGCGAAAGGAGCCCGTTCCATGGTGACCAAGGAGCAGTTCAAGCAGGGGATGACGCTGGAGCAGTATCTCGCGCAGATGGGGACGAACAAGGACAAGTTCGTCGAGTTCCTCCAGACCATCAAGGTCGCGCCCGAGGACAAGCAGGCGCTGGAGAAGTACGGCAAGAAGCTCAACGTCCTCGTCATCACCGAGGACTGGTGCGGGGACGCCCTTTACAACGTGCCCGTGCTCGCCAAGATGGTGGAGGGCAACCCCAACATCGACATGCGCATCTTCCTCCGCGACAAGAACAAGGAGCTGATGGACCAGTACCTCAACCAGGGCATGTACCGCTCCATCCCGGTGTTCGCCTTCTTCGACGAGAACATGAACGAGGTCGCGCGCTTCATCGAGCGGCCGGCCGCCCAGACCGAGGAGATCGAGAAGAAGATGCTGGAGACGCGGCGGGCCCTCCGCGCCGAGCGCTACATGGACTGGCGCGGCGGCGTGGTGAAGGAGATCCGCTCCCTGCTCAAGGTCTAGCCGCGCCCCCGATCTCGCGTTCACCCCTCACCGAGGAGACAGACGATGAAGGCGATTCGCGTCCACACGCCGGGCGGACCGGAAGTCATGAAGCTGGAGGACGTGCCGGAGCCCAAGCCGGGCGCCGGGCAGGCGGTGGTGAAGCTGGAGGCGGCCGGCGTCAACTACATCGACGTGTACTTCCGCTCCGGGGCGTACAAGGCGCCGCTGCCCCTCATCCCAGGCCTCGAGGGCTCCGGCACGGTGACCCAGGTAGGCGACGGGGTGAAGGACCTCAAGGCGGGCGACCGCGTGGCCTATACGGGCATCGCCGGCTCTTACGCCCAGATGAACGCATGCCCGGCCGACCGCCTGGTGAAGCTACCCGACAAGCTGAGCTTCCGCGACGGCGCCGCCGCCATGCTCCAGGGCATGACCGCGCACTACCTGACGCGCTCGACGTATCCGCTGAAGGCCGGCGACACCTGTCTGGTGCACGCCGCCGCCGGCGGCATGGGGCTGCTCCTCACCCAGCTGGGCAAGATGTTCGGCGCTACCGTGATCGGCACCGTCTCCACCGAGGAGAAGGCGGCCCTGGCCAAGCAGGCCGGTGCCGACCACGTGATCCTGTACACCAAGCAAGACTTCGCCGCCGAGGTGAAGCGCATCACCAACGGACGCGGGGTGGACGTGATCTACGACGGCGTCGGGGTCACGACCTTCGAGAAGGGGCTGACCTGCATCCGGCCGCGCGGCGTCATGGCGCTGTACGGGGCGGCGAGCGGACCGGTGCCGCCGCTCGATCTGCAGCTCCTCAACGTCAACGGCTCCCTGTTCGTCACGCGTCCCAGTCTCAACCACCACATCGCCTCGCGCGAGGAGCTGGTGCAGCGCTCGGGCGATGTGCTCGGCTGGATCCGCGACGGCAAGCTCAAGCTCCGCGTGGAGACGACCTTCCCGCTCGACAAGGCCGGCGAGGCCCACCGCGCGCTGGAGGGCCGCAAGACCACCGGGAAGCTCCTCCTCATTCCGTGATTCGCGCGCGGCGCCTTCGCCATTGAAGTGGATCCTGGTCGCGGCGGGCGCGCTCGTCCTGCTGGTGGCGGGCGCGCTCGCCGCACTGCCCTGGCTGGTGGACGCGCCGCGCGTCCAGGCCTATGTCGCCCAGGCCGCCTCCCAGGCCCTCGGTCGGCCGGTGCGCTTCGCCTCCCTGTCCGTCTCGGCGTTTCCCACTCCCGGGGTGCGCCTGAAGGGCTTGCAGGTCGGCGAGGATCCCCGCTTCGGTAATCAGCCGTTCCTCGTCGTGGACGAGGGGCGCTTCCGCCTGCGGCTCCGCCCGCTCCTGTTCGGCCGCGTCGAGCTCACCGACCTCACGTTGGAGAAGCTCCGCGTCGAGATCATCGACGACGGCGGTCGCCTCAACGTGGCGTCGCTGGGCCCCGCGCCCTCGGCAGGGCGGACCCCGCCGCGCGCGCCCACCGGCGCCGTCCCCGCCGCGGGGGCCGCCGCCACCATCAGCCAGGTCCGGATCAAGGACAGCGTGGTGCACTTCGTGCGGCGCGGCGCCCAGGGGCTCGACGCGCGCCTCGAGGGTCTGGATCTCCTGGTGCGGCCGGCCGGCGACACCTTCACCCTCGAGGGCAGCGCCCGCCTCGCCCCCGGTGGGCTGCGCGTCAAGCTCACCCAGGCAACGCTGACGCTGCCGCCGGGGCGGGCGCTCGGCGAGGCGCCCCTCCGCGCGACGGTGGAGGTGAGCGGCGCCGACGTCGGCGCCCTCGTGCGCGGCTTCGCCGCCGCGCCGGAGGTGCGCGGGCCGATGGAGGCCAAGCTTCGCGTCGCGGGCACCGTCGCCCAGGCGACCGCGCAGGGGGACCTCGCGTTCTCCGGGCTCACGCTGTCGGAGCGGCGGCCGCAATGTCCGCCGCCGCCCGACCGCCAGCTCCAGCTCGGCGACGTGCGGGTCCCCATCACGTTATCGCCCGCGCGCGTGGACGCGGCGCCTCTCACCGCGCGCGTGGCGGGCGGCACCGTCTCCCTGCGAGCGGCGATGCCGCTCGCGTCTTCGGCGTCCACCGTGACGCTCAAGGACATCACCCTCAAGGGCGTAGAGCTGGAGCCGCTGCTGGTGGGCTATCTCTGCCAGGGCTACGCGGTGACGGGACCGCTCGAGCTTACCGGCGAAGCGTCCTTCGCGCCCCGCGATCCCTCCAGGACGGCGGGGGGGGCGGGGCGGCTCCGCGTCGGCAAGGGACGCGTGGTCGGCGCGGCCGCGCTCGGCCTCGTGCGCGACGTGGTCGCGGTGGCCGGCCTGATCAGTCCCCTCGCGGGGGGCAAGCCAGTCGCGGCGCCGAGCCGGCCCCTGAACTTCGAGTCGATCACCGCCACCTACCGCATCACGAACGGCGTCGTCGCCACCGACGATCTCGTCTATCAGGGGGAGGGGCTCACCGGCAACGTGGCCGGCACCTACGGTCTCGCCGACGGCCGCATCGACGCGGCGGTCACCCTCACCCAGGGGCGTACCCAGATCAAGGCGCGCGTCACCGGCGCCGCGGGGGAGACGGTGCGGGTGATCCCGACCGGCGTCACCCAGGGCGGCCGCGACGCTGTCAAGGAGCTCCTCGAGCGGCTGGTGCGCTGAAGCGCGCGCCGCCGAGCTTCCCCGCCTCCACGAGCCCCACGAAGAAGGCGTAGAGCTGGTGATACTCCGCGTAGCGCGCCTCGCCGAGCCGCGCTACCGTGTCCTCGCGGAGGCTCCGGTACATGGCGAAGCGCTGCTTGAGGATACCGATCCACTCCGCGGAGAGGTCTTCCGCCTCCACGCCGCCGAAGCCGGCTCGGGCCAGGAGGGCGCGGTAGCCCGCGATGCTCTGGATGGTCACCGCCGCCATCCACGTGGCGAGGCGCGCGCGCTCGTTGTCGGCCAGGCGCGGCGTGGCGATCCAGTCCGTGAAGGCGATGCGTCCGCCCGGGGCGAGCACGCGCGCGCACTCGGCGAGGACGCGGCCCTTGTCGGGCACGTGCAGGAGCCCCTCCTGGCTGATCACCGCCGAGAACGCTCCCGCGCGGAAGGGCAGGGCCTGGGCGTCCGCGCGCACCGGACGCACCAGCCCCTCGAGGCCGACGAGCCGGCTGAGGCGGACGCCGCCCGCGCACCGGGCGGCGTTGAGATCGAGCGCGATCACGCGAGCCGCGTGGCGCGCGGCGAGCACGCGAGCAGGCCCGCCGAGACCCGCGCACACGTCGAGGACCCGGGCGCCGGGACCGATGGCGGCGCGCCGCGCCAGCGCCTCCACCGCCGCGCGCCCGCCGTAGTGGTCGTGGTCCAGCTCCCCTAGATCCTCCGGGGCGAGCCGCGCGCCCACCTTGCCCTGTCGGCGCAGGGCGTCGAGGATCTGCGGCGCGGAGATGGGGTGGCGATCGTAGAAGTCGACGACGGCGTCGATCGCGGACGGGAGCGGCATGGCGGCACTCTAGCCGCCGCGGCGCGCGGGGAGAAGCCTTGAAGAGCCCCCACCCGTGTGGTACAAGGAGGCGTTTTCAGGCCGCCCCATCTACCCCGAAAAGGAGTGCCGAGACGCCATGACGAACGGAGCCAGCACGGCGGCAGCCCCCATGAAGGCCGGTCTCGAGGACGTCGTCGTCTCGACCACGGAGATCTGCTTCATCGACGGGCACAAGGGGCGGCTCGTCTACCGGGGCTACGACGTGGATGATCTCGTCGCGCACTCCGCGTTCGAGGAAGTGGTGTTCCTCCTCTTCCACGGACGGCTGCCGAACCGCAAGGAGCTGGACGCGACCCAGAAGACGCTGTCCTCGACCGCGAACCGCAAGCTGCCCCCGAAGCTCGTCGCCATGCTGCGTCAGCTCCCGAAGAAGACCACGCCGATGGAGGTTCTGCGCACGGGTGTTTCCGCGCTCTCGGCCTTCGATTCCGACGCCGCCGACAACTCGCACGAGGCGACTCTCAGGAAATCCATGCGGTTGACCGCGCAGCTGCCCACCCTGGTGGCGGCGTGGGAGCGCATCCGACGCGGCAAGGCGCCGGTAGCGCCGAATCCGCGGCTGTCCCTCGCGGGCAACTTCCTCTACATGCTGAGCGGCAAGAAGCCCACCGAGCTCGCGACCAAGACCTTCGACGTGGCCCTCATCCTCCACGCCGACCACGAGTTCAACGCCTCCACCTTCGCCGCCCGCGTCACAGCCGCCACCCTGTCCGACGTGCACTCGGCGGTGGTGTCGGGCATCGGCGCGCTGAAGGGCCCGCTGCACGGCGGCGCCAACGAGCAGGTGATGCTCATGGTCGAGAAGGTCAAGGACCCCGCCAAGGCGGAGCCGTGGATCCGCAAGGCCATCGCCGACAAGATGCGCATCATGGGCTTCGGGCACCGCGTCTATCGCGTCGAGGATCCGCGGGCCAAGCATCTCCGCCGGCTCGCACGGGAGCTGGGCAAGCAGGCGGGCAGCACCGCCAACCTCGAGATCCTGGAGACGTTCGCGCGCGTCGTGTCCTCCGAGAAGCACATCTTCCCCAACGTGGATCTCTTCTCGGGGGCGGCCTACGCCTCCATGGGCATCCCCACCGACCAGTTCACGCCCATTTTCGCCATGAGCCGGGTGACCGGCTGGGCGGCGCACGTGCTCGAGCAGCACGGCAACAATCGGCTCATCCGGCCGCGGGGCGAGTACACGGGGGCGCTCGACCTGAAGTACGTGCCCCTGGCCAACCGGTAGGCGCGGGCCGGGGCCGCGGCCCGCCGCGGAGAGGCCGCCGTGCTCGTGAGCGTGGTGCTCGTCGTGTACAACCAGCTGCCGCTCACGCGCGCCTGCCTGGAAAGCCTCCGCCCCACCACGCTGCCCTTCGAGCTCTGCGTCGTGGACAACGCCTCCAGCGACGGCACCGAGAGTTACTTCCGCCGCTTCCCCCTGCCGTACCCGCTCCGCTATCAGCGCAACGGGGAAAACGTGGGGCTGATCCGGGCGCTCAATGCGGGGGCCCGGTTGGCCGGCGGCGACTTCCTCTGCTTTCTGCACAACGACACCGAGATGCACGAGCCGGACTGGCTGGCCCGACTCCACGCGGCGGTGACCGGCGGGGAAGGGTTCGGGCTCGCCGGGCTCTACGGCGCGCGCCGGCTCCGCGCGGACGGCCGCTACGTGGGCCGCACCATCGTGTCGAGCCTGGAGGAGGCGTCCCCCGCGCCCGCGCCGCTGACGGAGGTGGCCGCCGTCGACGGCGTCTGCCTCTTCCTATCCCGCGCCGTCCTCGACGCGGTGGGGGGCTTCGACGAGGGATACGGCTTCTTCCATGGGTACGACCGCGATCTCTCGTTCGCGGTGCGCGCGGCCGGACACCGCTGCGCGGTGGTCCGCGCGGGATTCACCCACCGGGGGGGCGGTACCCGCACGGGGATCGGCGCGCCCCGGCGCCCTGCCCAGGACCTCGCCGACCGGCGCGCCGCCCTCGCGCGCTTCGCCTCGAAATGGCGTCATCGCCTCCCCAGCGACGTGCGCACCCTGAAGGAGCGTCTCGCCGACCGCCTCCGTTCGACCCGCTCGCGCACCCAGCCATGATCCGCGCCGGCTCGGGGCTCTCCGTCGGTCGCGATCCCGTGGAGGCTACCCTCGAGGCCGCCCTCGCCGCCATGGAGCGGCTCGGCGCCGCCCGCGCCGATCTCGCGGTCGTGTTCACGACCCCGCCCGCGTTCTCCTCCGCGCACGAGATGCTCCACGCCGTCCGGCGCGTGACCGGCGCGCCGGCCGTGGTGGGCGCGAGCGGCGTCGGCATCCTCACCGAGCGCCGCGAGGTCGAGAGCGTGGAGACGGCGGGCGCGCCGCGCCCGCACGAGGCCGCGGTGGCGGTGCTGGCCGTGCGAAGCGACACTCTCCGCGTCGCACCGTTCCTCGTGGATGAGACCGAGGGCCTCGGCGCCCCCGCCGGCCGCCTCGCGGCGGCGCGGCTCGCCGAATCGGGCGGAACCGCGCTCATCGTCCTCCCCGATCCCATGGGGCTCGAGCCCGCGGCCCTGCTGGGCGGCGTCGGCGGGGGCGTGCCCGTGCTCGGCGGGGTCGCCTCGGGGCTGCCGTTGTTCGAGATCTGTAACACCGAGGTCGCTTCCGGCGCGCTGGTGGGCCTCGCGGTCGCGGGCGCGGCGCCGGTAGTCGGCGTGGCCCAGGGATGCGAGCCCATCGGGGAGCCGTTCGTGATCACGCGCGGCGAGGGGACCACGGTGGCGGAGATCGCCGGCCGTCCTGCCCTCGAGGTGCTCTCGGAGGCGGTGGGGGCGGTGGAGGGTGGCATGCCCCGCGTCCGCCGCGCCGGCATCTTCGCGGGCCTCGCCATGGACCCCGCCAAGAGCCCGCTTGGCCGCGGCGACTTCCTCGTGCGCAATCTCATCGGCATTGACCGCGCGAGCGGCAGCGTCGATGTGGCCGAGCCCGTGCGCGTGGGACAGACCATACAGTTCCAGCTCCGCGACGGGCCCGCCGCCGCCGCCGACCTGCGCGCGACGCTCAGGGGGATGACGGCGGCGCTGGGCGACCGCGCGCCCGCCTTCGGCCTCTACTTCAACTGCGCGGGGCGGGGCCAGGGACTCTTCGGCGCGGCCGACCACGACATCAGCCTCATCCGGGAGGCGCTCGGTGAGTTCCCGCTGGCCGGCTTCTTCGGCAACGGCGAGTTCGCGCCCGTGGGCGGCCGCAACCATTTCCACAACTACACGGGGGTGCTCGTGGTGTTTGCCGCATGATTCCCTTCGCGAAGGGGCACGGACTGGGCAACGACTATATCGTCATCAACGGCGCCGACCTCCCCGCGCCGCTCACCGGCCCGCAGATCGAGAAGATCTGCGACCGGAACTGGGGGGTGGGCTCGGACGGCATCTTACTGCTGGTCCCCGCGTGGGCGGGCGCGGACTTCGGTCTGCGCATCTTCAACCCGGACGGCAGCGAGGCGGAGAAGTCCGGCAACGGTCTGCGCATCTTCGCCAAGTACCTCCACGACCACGGGCACGCGCGGCGCCCCACGTTCACCGTCGACACCAAGGGCGGGCGCGTGGAGTGCCAGTGCCACGTGGTCGACGGCCGCATGAACGAGGTCACTGTGGAGATGGGCCGCTGCACCTTCGTGGCGCCGGAGATTCCCATGAACGGGCCCGAGCGCGAGGTCGTGAAGGTGCCGCTGCAGGTGGGGACGGAGAGCCTGCTCGTCACCGCGGTGTCGGTGGGGAATCCCCACTGTGTGATCTTCGTCGACCGGCTGGACGAGAAGGAAGCGCGGCGGCTCGGCCCCCTCATCGAGCACCATCCCGCCTTTCCCAACCGGACCAACGTGCAGTTCGCCCGCGTGGCCTCGCGCTCGCAGGTGGACATCATGATCTGGGAGCGCGGCGCGGGCTGGACGCTGGCCTCGGGCTCGTCGTCGAGCGCGGTGGCCTCCGCGGCGGTGAAGAACGGTCTCTGCGACCACGGGCGGGTAACGGTGCGGATGCCGGGCGGCACCCTGCACATCGACGTGCGCCCCGACTGGTCGATTCGCCTCCAGGGCCCCGTCGAGGAGGTCTATACCGGGACGTTCTCGCGCGATCTGATGGACGTCCTGTCGCGGTAGCCCGCGGGCATGCCTGCCCCGGTCCCCGGCTGGCTCACCGCCGTCTTCGTGCTGCTCGTCCTCGCCATGGCCGCCCTCGTGGTGGGGGTGGTGGCGGCGCGGCGGGGCGCCGGGCCCGCGGGGGCGGTGGCGGGCGCGGTCGGCGGCTGGCTCCTCCTCGCCGCGCTGCTCGCCCGCGCCGGCTTCTTCGCGGACTTCTCGCGCTTGCCTCCTCGCATTCCTACGCTCATCGTGCCCGTCGTCATCCTCATCGTGATCCTCTGCCGGTCGGCGGCGGTGGGGCGGCTGCTCGACGAGCTGCCCGCGGGATGGCTGGTCTACCCGCAGGCCTTCCGCATCGTGATGGAGCTGATCCTCTGGAGCCTCTTCGTGGTGGGCGCGGCGCCCGCCATCCTGACCTTCGAGGGCCGGAACATGGACATCCTGGTCGGGGGGTCCGCTCCCATCGTTGCCTGGCTCTGCATGACCCGGCGAGTGTGGCCATCACGCGTGGCGGTCTGGTGGAACGTGGCGGGCATCCTCATCCTCGTGAGCGTCGTCGCCGTCGCGCAGCTCTCGGCGCCGACTCCATTCCGCATCTACCACCCCGAGCCGCCACTGACCTTCATCGCCTACGTCCCCTGGATCTGGCTACCCGCCTTCCTCGTTCCCCTCGCGTGGGGGCTCCACGCGCTCAGCATCCGCCAGCTATGCCGCCGTGGATGATCAGGCGTTATCGGGCAGCCGAAGCACCCGCGTGAGCAGCCGATCGCGCGCGCGGTCCGGCACCCAGCGGGCGATGGCCGCCTGCACCTTGGCCCGACGGCCGATCACGTAGCGCGTGCGCGGCCGGGGCGCGGTGAGCGCGTGCACCACCGCCGCCACCACCGCGTCGGGGGGGATGGCGTCCCGCTCCGAGCGCGCGGCGCCTCTGCGCAGAGCCTCCAGCGCCTGCCCGTAGAGCCGGGTCGCCTCGGGGGGCATGGCCGCCCGCAGGCGCTCGCCCTCGCGGGCGGACTTCTGCCAGATCGGCGTGGCGATAGCCCCGGGCTCGATGATGGAGACGCCGATCCGCCACGGACGCAGCTCCACCCGCAGCGCGTCGGTGAGGGCCTCCAGCGCGAACTTGGATGCGGCGTAAGCGCCCACGAAGGGCGTGGCCATGCGCCCGCCGATGGAGCCCATGTTGACGATGCGCCCGCGCGCGGCGCGGAGCAGCGGCAGCATCGCCTGAGTCACCGCGATCTGACCCACCACGTTGATCTCGAGCTGCCGGCGGAGATCGGCGAGGGGAAGGAACTCGAGCGGGCCCGGCACCGCGATGCCGGCGTTGTTCACGAGGCCCGCCAATCCCGCATCGCCCATGACGGCGGTAATCGTGCGCGCCGCGCCCGCGATGGAGCCGGCGTCGGTGACGTCGATCGCCACCGCGGTGAGCCGCGGCGAAGCCTCGCGCTGCAGCGCGGCACCGTCGGCCGCCCGCCGGACTCCCGCGAAGACGCGCATCCCCAGGCGATCGAGGCCCAGGGCGCAGGCCGCCCCGATGCCGGTGGACGCCCCCGTGACGAGGATGGCGCGCTCGGCGTTCTCCCGGCTCGACGGCGTCGCGCTCACGATCTACTCGATGACGTGATCCGCTTGCAGGAGCACCGCGCGGGGAACCGTCAGCCCGAGCGTCCGCGCGGTCCGAAGGTTGATGAAGAGATCGAATTTCGTCGGCTGTTCGACGGGAAGGTCGGCGGGCTTGGCGCCCTTGAGGATCCGGTCGACGAAGACGGCGCCGCGGCGGTAGCTCGCGGTCAGGCTCGGTCCATAGGCGATGAACCCGCCCGCCTCGGCGAAGTCCTTGTAGATCGACACCAGGGGCAGGGCGTGGCGGGCCGCCAGCTCGGCGACCGGCTTTCGCAGCTGGGTCATCGCGCCATCGTCCATCACGAAGAGGGCCTCCGTGCGAGCGCGCGCGGCCGCCGCGAACGCGGCGGTGAGGTCATCGGAGCCGCGCACCGGGAGATGGACGAACTGGAGCCCCAGCTGCACACTGCGCCGCTCCGTCTCCGTCACGACCAGGAGCGCCCCGGGATTGTCGCCCTTGTAGAGGGCGGCGACACGCGTGATCTTCGGGAGAATCTCGTGCAGGACCTGAACCCCCTTGGCGCCGAGCTCATCCGGCATGAAGGCCACGCCCGTCACGTTCCCGCCCGGCCGCCCCAGGCTCGCGACCAGGCCCTGGCCGACGGGATCGGCAACCCGCATGATCACGATGGGGACGGTCGCCGTCGCCTTCTTCGCCGCCTGGGCCGCGGGGGTGTTCACGGCCACGATCACGCCGACTTTGAGCCGCAGGAGCTCGTCGACGAGGCCCGGAAGCCGATCGCTGCGCCCCGCCGCGTTCCGCACCTCGACGGCGATGCTTTTGCCCACCACGTAGCCGAGTCGCCCCAGCTCGTCCCGGAAGGCGTCGAGCAAGCCGGGCTGCAGATCCTGGGCGAGCACGCCCACGCGCGGCGCGATGGCCGGCTGCGCCTCGGCGCTCAGCGGTGACCAGAGCGTCAGGAGGAACGCGACGAAGAGCCCCACACGCATCGCCCGAACATACCTCATCGGGGATCGATATGCGCAGCTCGTCGCTGACAGCTCTTCTGGGACACGACGCTGACGCGGGCGTAGGGAACCGCCCGCGCGGCTAGGCCGTCTCGGGCGCCAGCGCGTCCGAGAGGCGCCGCGCGAGGTGGCCGCCCACGGCCCCCGCGCCGAGCGTGAGGGCGAGCGCGACGGCGGTCTCGCCAACGCCGGGCACCTGCGGCGCGAAGGCGGGATTGCCCGCGAGCGTCCAGCCCGAGGTGGCGAAGAGCGCCGCGCCATAGGCCATGGCGGCCGGCACCGGCCGACGCCGCGGGTCGACGGCGGCCAGGGCGAGGACGGGGAGCACGCTGATGAGGTGGAACAGCCCGCCGGTGCTGCCGGGTCGCGATCCCGTTTTCCGGGCGATCGCGGTGGCCAGCGCGATGGGCGAGGTGGGATCCTTGGCGATCTCCTCCTCGATCACCGAGACGGGCTCGAGCAGGTCGAAGCCGACGCGCGCGATCTGCGCGCCGAAGACGCCGGTGACGATCACCAGCGCCAGCACCGCCACCGGCACCCAGCGGCTTTGCGCCAGCCGCGCCGCGGGAACGAGGGCAAGCGGCATGATGAGGGCGGACAGCATGGCGAGGGTGAAGAAGCGGACGCCGCCGTGGACATAGGCGGTGAGCATCGACGGCTCGACGGTGAGGTGCAGGCCGCGGAAGAGCGTGGCTCCCGCGCAGGCGAGGGCGGTCAGACGCCACACGCGGTCGGCGTAAACCTCGCGTCCGATGATCAGACAGCCCCAGCTGTTCACGACCCCGCCCAGTATCCCCAGCAGATGGGGCGGGCTCCACAGGGTCACGTCGATCCCGAACAGGCGATGCCAGAGGTCGTCGATGGGCGCGGCGAGCACGGTCAAGCCGATGCCCCACGCGGCGAGGTGGAAGCCGCGCGTCCCCGCGAGCCCGGCGACGCGCAGCGTGCGCCCAGGCGGCCCGCCGCGAAGCGTGTCCCACGCCAGCACGCCGAAGCTCACGAGCGCCACCACGGTGACGCCGGCATAGGTCATGAGGTGCGGGGCGATCCAGAACGTGTCGCGGCCGATGAGCACGTGCCACTGGATGTCCCACTGTACGCCCCAGCCGGTGACGAGCTTGGCGGCGACGAGCAGCCAGAAGGCGGCGCGATGCACGGCGAGGGAATCCCGCGCGGCGGGGGCGTCCCGCGTGTCGAGCGCGGCGCGCGTGCGAAGAGGCATATGGGCGGTCAGTCTACACCGCCGCGGGACCGCGTGTTATCCTCGACCCGATGGCCGAAGACAGCACGCGCCAGCTGCTCAAGCTCTTCGGCGTCGCGGTGACGGGCCTCGAGGACGCGGTGGAGGCCGGCACCGGCGATGCCGCCCGCAAGGCGGAAGCCGATCTGCGCGCCCGCATGAAGGAGCTGATCGCGCTCATCGAGCGCCTCTCGGAGCGCGCGGCCAAGCTCTAGTGCCGCCCCGCCGCATCGTCTCGCTCGTCCCCAGCCTGACCGAGCTCCTGTTCACGCTGGGCGTGGGCGACGCCGTCGTCGGCTGCACCATCTATTGCACCCAGCCGCCCGACGGGGTCGCCACGAAAGTGCGCGTCGGCGGCGAGAAGAACCCCAAGCTCGAGCTGATCCGCGACCTCGGCGCCGACCTCGTCATCGCCAACATCGAGGAGAATCTGCGAGAGCACGTCGAGACCTTGCGCGGGTGGGGCATCGCCGTCCACGTCGTCTACCCGCGGACGGTGGCGGCGGGCATCGCCATGATCCGCGAGCTGGGCGACGTGGTGGGGGCGGGCGGGCCCGGGACGGCGCTCGCCAATGCCCTGGAGGCGCGCCTGGCAGAGACGCGCGCGCACCTGGCCGGCCGCCGTCCCGTCCGCGTCTTCTGCCCGATCTGGCGGAACCCCTACATGACGCTGAACGCCGACACGTACGTGCACGACATGCTGGCGACGTGCGGCGGCGCCAATGTCTTCGGGGGCGCGGCGACGCGCTATCCGCAAGTCACGCTGGCGGCGGCGGCGGCGGCGGCGCCTGAGGTGATCTTGCTGCCCGACGAGCCGTATCGCTTCCGGCGCGTGCACACCGCCGACTTCGAGCCGTATCCTCCGCTGAAGGCGGCCGCCGTCCATCTGGTGGACGGCAAGATCCTGTCCTGGTACGGCCACCGAATCGGCGAGGCGCTCGAGACCTTGCCGGCGCTGCTCGCCCCGCGCTGAGCGGCGCGGGCTACTCCACCTCCAGGATCACCTCGATCTCCACGGGAATCGAGAAGGGCAGCTCCGCCATGCCCACCGCCGAGCGCGCGTGGCGGCCGTTCTCGCCGAACACCTCCACCATGAGGTCGGAGAAGCCGTTGATGACCTTCGGCGTGTCGGTGAAGCCGGGCGCGCAGTTCACCATGCCCAGGACCTTCACGACGCGCTTGACCTTGTCCAAGCTACCGAGGAGCGCTCTGGCAGACCCGAGGAGATTGATGCCCACGCCCCGCGCGACCTTCTGCGCTTCCTCGAGCGAGAGGTCCTTGCCGACCTTGCCCGCCGCGCCGGGCTTGCCGTCGACCTGCAGTGGCCCGTGTCCCGAGAGGTAGAGGACATTGCCCACGCGCACGCCCGGCACGTAGTTGCCGCCAGGCTTCGGCGGGGGCTGAAGGGTGATGCCGAGCTCCTTGATCCTCGCTTCTGCGCCCATGGGAAGCTCTCCTGCGAGTGGAACGGGTGGGAAGGGGAGCGGCGGGCGGGCCGCCGCGACGGCTCAGCTACGGCTCAGCCCTGGCGCTGCGCCATCGACTCGTCATCGACGCTGACGAAGAAGAACGCGGGACCGTCGGAGTCCGCCCGCCAGACGATGGCGTCGACGTCGAGCGGCTGCCCCTGGGGCGGACGGAAGCGCAGCCGGGCATTGCTGCCCACGGGGAGCTCCTCCTCGAGCTGCACCTTCGCGCCGATGGGGCTCAGGTTGACGGTCTGACGCTCGAACCGCCGGCCGCCCGCCTCGACGGTGACGGGCCACGCCACCTTCGATCGGGGATGCCTGCGAAGATCCGCCATCTGGTCGCTCATCGGCGTTTCCTCTCGGCTTGCCTGGGCAAGCGCGGTTGCGCGTCGGTCGGCGATAGGTTGGCAGGAATCGAAGGTGCTGTCAAGAAAGACGCGGCCGATTGGCCCTCCCGCGGCCTTGTGGCAGAATACGGGACGCGCCTCCCGGCGCCGTCATGACCCAGCCCGTCATCCCATCCCCCGCCGCCACGCTCGTCCTCTTGCGCGACCGGCCGTCGGGCGGGCTCGAGACCCTGCTCATCCAGCGTCACACGAGGAGCAAGTTCGCCGCCGGCGACTACGTCTTCGCCGGGGGCAAGATCGAGGCGGACGACGTGCCCCTGGACGCCGAGCGCTTCTGCGCGGGGCTCACCGCGGAGGCCGCGGCGGCGCGGCTGGGCGGTCTCGCGCCGCGCGCCGCGCTCGGCTACTGGATCGGCGCCATTCGCGAGGCGTTCGAGGAGGTCGGCATGCTCCTCGCCTACGCGGAGCGGGGCCGGCCGATCGTCTTCGACGCCGCCAATCGCGAGCGCTTCGCCGCCTACCGCGCCGCGTGCCAGGTCTCCAACGCCGCCTTCTTCGACATGCTGCGCGCCGAGCGACTCACGCTCGCCACGGACCGCCTCGCCTACTTCGCGCACTGGATCACGCCCGAGGAGCAGCCAATCCGGTTCGACACCCGCTTCTTCGCGGCGCCGGCGCCGCCCGCGCAATCGCCGGAGGCGGACGGACACGAGATCATCAACCTCCGATGGCTGTCGCCGGCGGAGGCCCGCGAGGCGCTGGCGCGCGGGGAGATCACCCTGCGCACGCCGACGCTGAAGAACCTCGAGCTGGTGGGAGCGTACGCGACCACCGCGGACGCGGTGTCCGGGCTCGGCCGCCGAGAAGTTCCGACCATACGTCCGCGCATCTTGCAGGTAGACGGCAAGCCCGTACCGGTGCTGCCCGGCGATCCGCGCTGGTATTAGACGCGCCGTTCGCCGGCTAGCGGCCCTGGTCGGAAGCGCCGTGCCGGCGCGCGTGGCGCCGGCGCGACCAGCCGAGCCAGAACGCCACCGCGATCAGGCCGGTCCCCAGCAGGATCAGGCTGCCGGGCTCCGGGAGCCGTGCGACGCGGACGCTGGCGAAGAGGACCTCGCCCAGGGCGGGGGCGGGTACGGCGAGGGCGATCAGCGCGCTCAGCAGGGCCTGCGGCATGGGGGGGCTATTCCTCCTCTGCGGATCATCCACCGGTGCATGGCGGATGCCATAGAAATTCATTCACCGAGGGCGGGGACTTAGCGGACGCCGACCTCCGGCCCTCCCCAGGACTGTAAAGTCCACCAACACTTGGGGAGGCTCGACTTCCAGGCCTCTTGAGGCATAATGGCGGCCTGGTACGAGAGCCCATGCACCGCACCCGCGATCTCCGCGTCGAGCACTTCCGGCCTCTGCTCCCGCCCGCCATCCTCCTCGAAGAGCTGCCGCTGGGAGACCGAGGCTCCGCCACCGTAGCCCGTGGACGCGAGGAGGTTTCTCGCGTTTTGAACGGCGAGGACGACCGCTTGGTGGTTGTGGTGGGCCCCTGCTCGATTCACGACCCGGCGGCCGCCCTGGACTACGCCCACCGGCTCAAGGCCCTGGCCGACGATCTCGCCGGGGATCTCTGTATCGTGATGCGGGTCTACTTCGAGAAGCCCCGTACGACGGTGGGCTGGAAGGGGCTCATCAACGATCCCCGGCTGGACGGGAGCTTCGCCATCAACGAGGGGCTGCGCCGGGCACGGCGGCTGCTCATCGATCTCGCCGAACTGGGCCTGCCCGCCGGCTGCGAGTTCCTCGACCCGATTTCGCCCCAGTTCACCTCCGACCTCGTCTCGTGGGGCGCCATCGGAGCCCGCACGACCGAGAGCCAGGTCCATCGGGAGCTCGCGTCCGGCCTGTCGATGCCGGTGGGATTCAAGAACGGCACCGACGGCGGCGTGCAGATCGCCATCGATGCCGTGCGCTCGAGCGCACATCCGCATCGCTTCCTCGGCGTCACCGAGCAGGGGCTCTGCGCCATCGTGGCCACGCGCGGCAATCCCGACTGCCACGTGATCCTGCGCGGCGGCCAGAGCGGGCCGAATCACGACGCCGCGAGCGTGGAGGCGGTGGCGGCGGCGCTGCGCGACGCCGGGCTCTCGCCCCGCATCATGGTGGACGCCAGCCACGGCAACAGCAGCAAGGACTACCGGCGCCAGCCGGTGGTGGCGCAGGACATCGCCGAGCAGGTGGGCGGAGGCCAGCGGGCGCTCTTCGGCATGATGCTCGAGAGCTTCCTCGCCGAGGGGCGGCAGGACCTCGTGCCGGGACGCCCGCTCCACTACGGCCAGAGCATCACGGACGCCTGTATGAGCTGGGAGATGACGGTGCCCGTGCTCACCGACCTCGCGAAGGCCGTCCGTTCCCGCCGCAGCAGCTAACCGAGCGGGGGGCGGCGTCAGGGCGTGAGGACGATCTTGCCGAACTGTTTGCCCGCGGCGAGACGCTCCTGCGCGGCGACGCCGTCCTTCAGGGGCATCACCGAGTCCACGATGGCCTTGAGGCGCCCGAGAAAGAGCTGAGCCATCACCTCGGCGAACTCGGCATTGGTCGCCATGGTCGAGCCGATGATGGAAACCTGCTTCCAGAAGACCTGGCGCACGTCGGTCTCGCAGATGGGTCCCGAGGTCCCCCCGCAGGTGACGAGACGGCCCCCCTTGGCGAGCGCGCGGATGGCGCCCGGCCAGGTGGCCGCGCCCACGTTCTCGAGGATCACGTCCACGCCCCGCCGGCCCGTCTTCTGCGCGATGGCCTTCACCCAGTCGTCCTTCGCGTAGTTGATGCACTCGTCCGCGCCCAGCGCGCGGGCGCGCTCGAGCTTCTCGTCGCTCGAGGAGGTGACCCACACGCGGGCCCCGCAGAGCTTGCCGATCTGCACGCCGGTGGAGGAGACGCCCCCGCCCACGCCAATGATCAAAAGGTCCTCGCCCGCGCGCAGCCGCGCCTGCGACACGAGCATGCGCCACGCCGTCATGTTGACGAGGACGAAGGCGGCGGCGTCCTCGAACTTGACGTGGTCGGGGAGGGTGAGGACCTTCCGGCCGTCCACCTTCACCAGCTCGGCGAGGCCGCCGTGCGTGTGCTCGCCCAGGATGCCGTAGGACACGCACAGGCTGTGCTGGCCCTTCTGGCAGTACTCGCAGCGGCCGCAGTGGAGGTTCGGGTTGACCGCCACGCGATCGCCGACCTTCACGTCGGGGACGGCGGCACCGATCTCGACCACCTCGCCCGCGATGTCGCAGCCGCTCCAGAACGGCAGGGGCAGCTTGAGCCCGGGCAACCCTTCCCGCACGAAGAGGTCCAGGTGGTTCAGGGCGGCCGCCCTGACGCGCACGAGCACGTCGCCGGGGCCGAGCTTGGGATCGGGCACGTCCTGGTACTTGAGCTTGTCGATGCCGCCGTGCTCGTGGAACGCGAGGGCCTTCATGCCGGTCGCTATCTCCCCTTGAAGTTGGCGCGCTTGCGCTCGGCGCCCGCCCGCATGCCTTCCACGCGATCCTCGGAGAGGAGCACGCCGGCGGCCAGATCGGCCTCCAGGGCGAGCCACGCCTCGCGCTCGCGCCAGTAGGTGCCGTTGATGCTCTGCTTGGCCGCCTGCACCGCCAGCGGCGCGTTGCTCGCGATCTCCGCGGCGAGCTCGGCAGCCCGCGCGGGCAAGTCAGCAGATGGATACACCGCGTTGACGAGGCCGATGCGGAAGGCCTCGGCCGCGTCGATGCGGCGCGCGGAGTAGATCAGCTCCTTTGCCTTGCCGACGCCCACGGTGCGAGGCAGGCGCTGCGTCCCCCCCATGTCAGGAACGATCCCGACCTGCACCTCCGGAATCGAGAACACGCTGCCCTCCGCGGCCACGCGGATGTCGCAGCAGAGGGCGAGCTCGAGCCCCCCGCCGATGCAGACGCGCTGGATGGCGGCGATCACGGGAACCCGGCAGGACTCGAGCCGAGAGAAGCATTCCTGCAGGTGGCGGAGATGAGCGCGGATTGCCGCGAGGGCCTGGGGCGGGGTCTCGCCGTCGGGGCGCCTGAGGGTGGAGCCCGCCTTGAGGTCCAATCCCGCGCAGAAGGCCCCGCCCGCGCCGGTGAGGATAGCGACGCGCACGTCCTTGGCACGATCGACCTGGCCCGCGGCCTCCGCGATCGCCTCCCACATCTCGACGTCGAGCGCGTTCAGGCGCTCCGGCTTGTTGAGGGTGATCGTGGCCACCGGCGCCTTGATCTCCACCTGGATCTTGTCTGCCATGGCTGTCCTCTTAGGCGTTGAACGCCTTGATCAGCGCGGGGAGCCGGGGATCGTCTTGGCGCGGCGGGTAGGGCTGATAGAGGGCGGTGCGGTCGAGCAGCCCGGCGTAGCGCGCTTCCATCGCCGCCTGCAGCCGGTCGTAGGGGGCGGTGACGGCGTAGGTGTCGAGCATCTCGTCGGTGATGAGGTCGGCCATGCCCTTCCAGTCGCCCTCGATCGACTTCCGGTGGAGCTTGGTGGTGAGGTCGCCCCAGCCGTGACATTCCAAGACGGCCTGATACGTCCGAGTAGACCCGTAGAAGGCGATCTGCTGCTTCACCATGCGCGCCTGCTCGCTGCGCTCCTCCGGCGTGTCGCCCACCACCACGAAGCTCGAGGTGGCGTAGGTGAAGTCCTTCCGTGCGCGCCCCGCCTTCGCCAGGCCCGCGTTCACCGCCGGCTGCACGATCTCGCGCAGGTACTTCGGCGAGTTGAAGGGATGCACGTGCATGCCGTCGCAGTGCTCGCCCGCGACCCCGCACATGAAGGGGTTCACCGCGGCCACGAAGATGGGGATCTTCGGATGCGGGATGGGCCCGGGATTGAAGAAGGGCGTCATGACGTCGAACGTGTAGAACTGGCCCTTGAAGTCGAGCTTGGTCCCGTTCTGCCAGCAGTCCCAGATGGCGCGGATGGCGCGCACCGCCTCCGCCATCTTGGGCCCGGGCGACTCGAACTTCACCGAGAAGCGACGCTCGTTGTGCGCCTTCACCTGGGTGCCGAGACCAAGGGTGAAGCGGCCGTTCGAGGCCTTCTGCAGATCCCACGCGACCATGGCGGTGATCATGGGGCTGCGCGAAAACACGGTGGCGATGTTGGTCCCCAGGCGGATACGCGAGGTCGCGCTCGCCGCGACCGCGAGGGGCAGGAAGGGGTCGTGCTGGGTCTCCGCGGACCAGAGCGTGTCGTAGCCGAGGGCCTCGGCCTTGCGCGCGTAGTCCGCCGTCGACGCGAGATCGTGGGTGAGCATGCCGACGTCGAGCTTCACGGGGTCACCTCCGCCATGCGGGGGAGCATACGCGAGGCGCTAGCGCCCTTCAAGGAACTGCTCCCGCAGCCGCGCCTTCTGCACCTTGTCGCCGTGGGGCCCCGGCGTGCGGGGCACGTCGTCCACGATGCGGACGGCGCGCGGAACCTTGTAGGAGGCGATGTGGCCGCGGCAGTGGGCGAGCACCTCGTCGGGCGTGAGGCGCGCGCCCGGCCGCGGGATCACGTACGCCACCGCCGCCTCGTTGAGCCGCGGGTCCGGCACGCCGATCACGAAGGCCTGGAGCACGGCCGGATGCGCCATGATGAACGCCTCGATCTCGGCGGGCGCCACCATGAAGTGGCTGATGCGCAGCACCTCGCGGAGCCGGCCCTTGAAGAAGGTCCGGCCGGCATCGTCGCGCATGCCGACGTCGCCCGTCTTGAACCAGCCGTCGGCGGTGAACGCCTGCGCGGTCTCCTCGGGCTTGCGGTAATAGCCGCGGGTGACGAGCGGGCCGCGGAACCACAGCTCGCCGTCGGCGCCCACGGCGGCGTCGGCCCCGGTCTCGGGATCGACCACGCGAACCTCGACGCCCTCGGCGGGCCAGACGCCGGACTGCGCGCGCAGGTCCTCCGGCTCGTCGAGGTGGTGATAGAGGCAGAGGGCGTTGAGCTCCGTCATCCCGTAGGGTTGATAGGCCTGCGGCACTCCGAGCCGGTCGACGATCTCCGCGAAGAGCCCGTCGCGGCCGCCGCCCGTCATGCCGAAGCCGCCGGTGCGGAGGGTGGAGCGGTCGCGGCGCGCCAGATCACCATGGTCCAGCACGGCGATGGCCATGGCGTCCACCGCGTTCCAGATGGTGATGCGCTCGCGCTCCATCAGGGAAAGCGCCACCCCCGGCTCGAAGCTGTCCATGAGCACGAGCGTCCCGCCGTGCGAGAGCGTGGTGAGCGGGATGTTGAGCCCGCCCCAGGTGCCCGAGAAGGGGAGCGCGTGGAGCACGCGGTCGGCGGGGCTCACCCCCAGCACCTCGCCGCAGTGCCAGCCGTGCGGCACCGCGTTGCGATGGCTGATGACGGCGCCCTTGGGGAACGAGGTGGTTCCCGACGTGTAGAGGATGGTGAAGGCGTCGTCGGGCGCGACGGCGGCGGCGGCGCGGGTGAGCGCGGCGTCCAGCTCGGGCGCGTCCGCCGCGTCGAGCACGTCGGTGAGGCGAAGGCACCCGGGGTAGGGATCGTCGGCGTCGACGACGATGCGGCGGAGCAACGGAAAGTCGTCCGCTTCCAGCTCGCCCGGCACCGCCGACTTGAGCGCCGGCAGTACCTCGCCCAGCGTCTCCAGATAGTCCACCGGTCCCAGATGGTCGGTGAGGATCAGGGTGGTGGCGTCCGACTGGGCCAGGATGTACCGGAGCTCGTGCGCCTTGTAGCGGGTGTTCAACGCCACCGCGACGGCGCCGATGAGGGCGCAGCCGTACTGGGCGAGGAGCCAGGCGGGCCGGTTGGGCAGCCAGAGGGCAACCTTGTCGCCCTTGCCGATGCCGAGGGCGAGGAGCGCGCGCGCGTAACGCTCGGCCTCGCGGCGGAACTCGCGATAGCTGACGCGGCGGTCGGCGGCGACGATCGCCTCCCGGTCGGCATGGCGCGCCCCCACCGCCGCGAGCAGGCCTGCCGCCGTCGCGTGGAGGAAGGGATTGGCGGACATGGCGTCAGTCCCGGACGGTAGCACGCGGCCTCGCCCCTGTCACGACGGCGGCATGCTAACGTGAGGGGCCGTGCGTCACGCCCTGATCCTGCCCGACCCTGCGCGGCGGCATCTCTTCCTCGTGGCGGGGCCGCGCGGATGGACGCTGCCCAGCGTCTCCCTCGCGCGCGACCATCCCGGCGCGGTCGACGCGGTGATCCGCGCGGTGCGACGCCGGTACGGCATCGCGGTGAGCGTCCTGCGCACGTTCGCGCGGCCGCGCGATCCGCGCACGGGCGTCTACAACGCCGCGCTGGAGCTGGAGCGTCTGGACGCGCGTCCGCCCCGCGCCCGCGGCGGCCGGTGGGTGGCGTGCGAGGTGCTCGGAGGGATTCGCCTCCACCGCCGCGACGACCGCGAGGCCCTCGCGCGCTGGCGCGCGAGCCCGCTGGGCAAAGCGGAGTGGATGCGTCCCGGCTGGCGCGCCCGCGCGGTGCGCTGGGCGGAGCGCCGAACCGGCTCGCGCGCCATGCGAATCGTCCAGCTCCGGGCGTGGGAGGCCTCCACCGTCCTGCGTCTCGCCACGCGAAAAGGCACGTACTACCTGAAGGCGGTGGAGCCGCCGTGCGACCACGAGCCGGGCCTCACCCGCTGGCTCGCGCGCCGGTTCCCCCGCGCGATCGCGCCCGTCGTGGCAGTGGATCGGCGTGGCCGCTGGCTGCTCATGCGGGCGGCCCACGGGCCGAGCCTCCGCTACCGCTCACGCTTGTCGGACTGGACGCGCGCGGCGCGCGAGTACGGGTGGCTTCAGCGGGCCACCCTCGGAAGCCCCGCGCTGCCCCGCGTGCTCCGCCGCCGGCGGCGCGATCTCGCCTGGCTCGCCGCCCAGATCGATCCGCTCGTGCGCGACACGCGGAGCCTCGCCGCGGGCGGCCGGTGGCGGCTCACGCCGGCCCAGCGCGCCCGGCTCCGCCGCCTCGCGCCGCTGCTCCGCGCGCGCGTCCGCGCCCTCGCCCGCTACCGGATCCCGCTCGCGCTCGATCACGGCGATCTCTGGGGGGCGAACGTCGTGGTGGGGGCGCGCGGCCCAGTGATCCTGGACTGGGAGGACGCGGTGCTCGCGCATCCCTTCTGGGCGGTGTTCATGCTGCCCTGGAGCCACGGCTTCTGGGAGCGCTGGGGCCACCGGGGCGCCGCGGCCGCGCGGCTGGGGGAAGCGTACCTGGCGGGCTGGGCGGGCCCGGAAGGGGCGGAGCGCTATCGCGAGGCGTTCCGCCTGTCACGCGCGGTCGCGCCCGTGCACCACGCGGCGATCTGGTGGCAGGACGTGCTGCCGTACCTCGACAGCAGCCTGGAGACCGCCGCCCTGCTGCCGTTCTTTCTGCGGCGGGTGCTCGAGGCCAACCGTCGGAACTAGGAGGCCCCGCGCTCCCGGGCCTGGGTGCGCATGTACTTGTCCATCGCCTCCATGAGCAGGCCGAGCGCCTCCTTCTCGGTGCGCCCGGTGGCGGTGACGGATGGGTACGCGACGGCGGTGGCCTTGAAGATGCCGCCTTCCTCCTCGGTGAGGTCGACCTCGAAGCGCATGGCGCGCACGCTAGCAAGCCCCTGAGAGCCCGTCAAGCGGAGCGGCTACCGGCCCGCGGCCGCTTCACCCCGCAGCGTCATCAGGGTGCTGCTGGCGCGGGCGACCAAGCGGTCCTTGTCGTCCACGACGTCACACTCGGAGAGGCCCACCGTGCGGCCGCCCTTCACCAGGCGGCCGGTGGCGACCAGTCGCCCCGTCCACACCGGCTTCAAGAAGTTGATCTTGAGCTCGAGGGTGGTGAAGGTCTCGCCCTCGTCGAGCGACGAGGCGTAGGCCATCCCCATGGCGGCATCGGCGAGATCGCAGAGCACGCCCCCGTGCACGGTGCCCATGGGATTGGCGTGGCGCGGCTCGGCGTCCATCTCCATCACCACCCGCCCCGGCTCCACGGAGTTCAGGCGGAAGCCGATGAGCTGCGCGATGGGCGGCGGCGGGAGCTCGCCCGTGTGGACCTTACGGATCAGATCGAGCATCGTGGGCATGTCAGTGTCCTCCGGGGAGATTCAGCTGCGGCGCTGTCTGAGCAGCAGGAGGAAGATCATGGCGTGGGTGATGAAGAGCACGGGCACGGCCACGATGGGGATGTAGTAGGCCGCGCCGAGCTGCACGTCGAACCGGATCCCCTGGGCGACGGCGTAGAGGAGATCCGCGACGCCGAACAGATTGAAGAGCCAGGCCAGCGGCAGCGCGCCCGGCCAGTGATGACGCAGGGCGATGATGGCGAGAAGGGCGAGGAGGGCGGCGAGGAGGTCCCCGTACGCGGCCGGCTTCGCGAAGGCGTCGGGCACGCCGGGCGGCACCACCGACGGCACGAGGAAGACCAGACCGACGTAGCGGGTGGCGTGCACGAAGAGGAGCGGGATCAGCGCCTCCCGCGCGGGCAGCGCGGCGAGCCGCGGCCAGACGTACCAGCGCGCGATCAGGCCCCCCACCACGAGGCTCAGCACGAACTGCGCGCGGAATATCGCCTGGGGACTCATGCCATGCCTTCCCGGCCGCGCCGCCAGGCGCCGGCCTTGATGGGCACCACGACCATCACGCCCATCACCACGAGGGCCGCCGCGATCGCCACGAACACCGCCGTCGGCCCGCCGCCCAGCCACCGCGTGGCTACCCAGCCGCCGGCGGCGGCGAAGACCAGGCGCCCGAAGCCCGCGAGCAGCGGCCAGGCGAGCCGCCCGGCGCCCTGCGAGGCGAAGTAGAGCGCGAGCCCCACGCCGAAGAAGCCGTAGGCGGGGCCCACGATGCGCAGATACGCGATGCCGGTCTCGATGACGGCGGGCTCGGCCGTGAAGAGGCCCATCCAGGCGCGCGGGAACAGGGCGAAGGTGAGGCCGATGGCGCCGGTGACGCCGCCCGCGAGCCCCGCGCCCACCCAGGCCACTCGCTCCGCGCGCGCGAGGCGGCCCGCGCCGACATTGGTGCCGACCATGGCGACCAGCGCCGAGCCCACGCCGAACACCAGCGGGATCTGGATGTACTCGAGTCGAGCGCCCATGCCGTAGCCGGCCAGCGCATGGATGCCGAAGGGGCCGATGAGCCCGGTGAGCAGCACCACGGTGAGATTGGTGAAGACGGTGTTGAGCGCCCCCGGCGCCCCGACCCGGAGGATCTCGCCGAACAGGCGCAGGCGCGGCCGGAAGTTCGCGAGGCGCAGCCGCACGAGGCTGGCCGGCGAGCGGAGCGAGAGCGCGAGCACGATCGAGCCCGCGCCGAAGGCGATGATGCTGGCGGCGGCCGCCCCCGACACCCCGAGGCGCGGCAGCGGGCCCCACCCCACGATCAGGGCGGGGGCGAGGGCAAGATACATGGCGCTGGCGAGGCCCATGACGACGGCGGGCGGCAGCATGCGGCCGCTGCCGCGGATCACGCTTGCCAGCGAGTTGAAGACCCAGAAGGCCACCGCGCCGCCGAACAGCACCCGCGAGTAGGCGAGCGCGGCGTCCAGCGCGGCCCCGTGTCCGCCCATGGCCCGGTAGGTGGCGGGCCCGACGGCGAGCAGGGTAGCGGTGAAGAGCGCGGCCATGCCGAGGGCGATGAGGACGCCGTGCGCGGCCAGCCGGTCGGCATCCGCCCGCCGGCCGCCGCCCAGAGCGCGCGCCACCGCCGAGGCGATGCCGCCGCCCATGCCGCCCGCGGACATGGTCTGCATGAGCATGAGCAGCGGGTACACGAGCGAGACGCCGGCCAGCGCGTCCGCCCCCAGCCAGCCCACGAAGACCGCGTCCAGCGTGCCCACCAGGGCCTGCAGCAGCATCACGGCCACGCCGGGAGCGGCCAGGCGCAGCAGGGTGGGCGCGATGGGCCCCTCGAGGAGCGCCCGCGTGCGGGGATCCGTCGCGGCCGCGGGCGGCGCGAGGGGAAACGCCGGCGGCGGCGGGGCGGCGGGCGCGGCGGCGAGGGGGACAGCCATGTCACTTGTAAAATAATAGTGACTAGTGGAATTGTCAACCGCGGCCCCGTCGCCTATACTCGGGGGCATGCCGAAGCGCTACGGCCAGCCCTGCCCGGTCGCCAAGTCGCTCGAGGTGCTGGGCGACCGGTGGACGCTTCTGGTGGTGCGGGATCTCCTCCGCGGCACCCGGCGCTTCCAGGACCTCCAGGCCGGGCTGCCCGGCATCGCTCCCAACATCCTCTCGGATCGGCTGAAGCTGATGGAGCGCAACGGGCTGGTGACGCGCAGCTTCTACTCAGACCATCCCCCGCGGGCCCAGTACACGCTGACCGCGCGCGGGCAGGGGCTGGGGGTGGTGGTAGGGGCGCTCGCGGACTGGGGGTCACGCCACGTCTACAAGCGCGCCCGGCTGGTGCATGCCGACTGCGGCCACGAGGTGCGGCTGGGCTATCACTGCGAGGACTGCGGCACCCGCGTGCGCGGGGCGGCGGTGGAACTCCGGCGCGTGGCCCCCGTCGCGCGGGCTCGGGCGGCCGCGAAGCCGCGCCGCGCGCCGGCGTCCTGAGCGCCCCGGGGCCCGGGTTCAGCCGGGGTGGTATCATCCGTCACTGAGCCGCCATGTTCGATATCGGCCTCCAAGAGCTGGTCCTCATCTTCGTCATCGCCCTGCTCGTCTTCGGGCCGAAGAACCTGCCCCAGCTGGGCCGCTCGCTGGGCCGCGCCATGCGGGAGTTCCGGCGCGCCAGCGACGAGTTCCGCAGCACCATCGAGACGAATCTCCAGATGAACGAGCCCGACCCGCCGCCCACGGTAGCGGCCTCCACCACCCCGGAGGCGGTGGAAGCCACGTCGAGCCCGCTCGCCTCGGCCGAGGCGCTGCCCGACAGCGTGCTCGACCCCCACGCGCCGGCCGAGGCGGGGGCCGCCGAGCCGCCGCCCGGCGAGCCCTATCTGGCCCAGCGCGGCTCGCGCATCTTCCACGGCCGCGACTGCGGCTGGGCACGCCGCATCCCGGAGCCCGAGCGGGTCTACTTCAAGCGGGTGAGCGAGGCCCGGGAGGGGGGCTTCCTGGCCTGTCCGTCGTGTGAGCCCTGGGAGCCCGCCTGATTTTTTTTGACATGGACCACTCAACGGGTGTTTACTGCTGTCCTGTTGAGCCCGGGGTAGGCCGTGAACCCAAGCCAGAGGGGGCATCGATGCGGGAGCTGACGGTGCGGCAGCGCGAGGTGCTGGCCTTCATCCGGACCTTCACCGAGCGCAACGGCGCGCCGCCCACGGTGCGGGAGATCGGCGAGCGCTTCGGTTTCACGGCGCGGGCGGCCTTCGACCACCTTCGCGCGCTCGAGCGCAAGGGCATGCTCCAGCGCCGCGCCACCGACAAGCGCGTGTCGCGCACCCTCGTCCTCGTCCAGCGTCCGGGGGCCCCCAAGCGAGCCGCCACCCGGGACGTGCCCGTCCTTGGACGCATCGCCGCCGGCACGCCGATCCTCGCCGTCGAGAACCTCGAGGGCACTATCCCGCTCAGCACGGACTGGCTCGAGCGGAAGGGCGAGGACATCTTCGCGCTGCGCGTGCGCGGGGAGAGCATGATCGAGGCGCACATCCTGGACGGCGATCTCGTCCTCGTCCGGCCCCAGACTTCCGCCCAGGCCGGCGACATCGTCGCCGCGCTCGTGGACAACGAGGCCACCGTCAAGCGGTTCGCGCGGGATGGCGAGCGGGTCGTGCTCAAGCCCGAGCACCCCACGATGAAGCCGATCGTGGTGGAGCCCGGACGCGCGGACTTCCGCATACTCGGCAAGGTGCAGGGCGTTCTGCGGGGATTCTAGGAGGTGAAGCATGCGGACCCACACGATTCGCGGCACCCAGCATCGCAGGACCCGGCGCGCGCCCCACGGAGGGACGGCACCGGGCTGGCCGCCCCGGCGGCTCTACGCGGGACGGCGCAACGCGCTCGCGCTGGCGCGGGCGGCGGCGCCGGCCCGACCGGCGCGGCCGGCGGCCGCGCACGGCCGCTTCGAGCCCTGGCTGGGCGGGGCGGCCATGGTGGCGAGCGCGGCCAGCTGGGGCCTGCTGCTGGTACTTCTCGGCGGCTGAGCCGCCCGCGCCTCAGTCCGCCCGCTTCTCCCAGGGCCTGACCGCGATGAAGAGATCCAGCAGGTCGCCGTCGACCGCCCCCGCCTTGCGCTCGAAGCCCAGGATGTCCAGCGCGCGGTCGAGCGGCACCGCCGCCTTGTAGGGCCGGTCGCTTGCGGTGAGGGCGTCGAAGATGTCCGAGATCGTCATCATCTTCGACTGGACGGGGATCTCGGCGGCGGTGATGCGGTTGGGATAGCCCGACCCATTGAGCTTCTCGTGGTGGGAGCGGGCGATGTCGGGCACGTGGCGCAGCTCCTTGGTCCAGGGGATCTGCACGAGGAACTGATACGTGTGGACCACGTGCGACTGGATCTGCCTGAACTCCTCCGCGGTGAGGCTGCCGCGGGGAATCGCCAGGATCTGGGCCTCCTCCGCGGTGATGACCGGCTGGGGCTCGCCCAGGTGATCGAGAAAGCGCGTGAGGGCGAGGTGCTGGATGCGGGAGGCCACGTCCTCCGCCATCACGGTGGGCTCGTTGGCGGCGACGATGGCCTTCAAGTGCTCGTCGAGGTCGCCCAGCGCGGTGGCGAGCTCGGCATCCCAGCCCGCGACGCGGGCGAGGGCCCGCTCGCGGTCCTCGCGCAGGAGCGCGTCGATCTTCTGCGCGCTGTAGCGCAGCTGAACTCCACGCTTGACCAACTCGAGGCGCTGACGGATGAAGTCGAGCTGGGCGGGGTAGAGCTTCTTGGCCTTGACGAGCACCTCCTCGCGCACGCCCACCTTGCCGAAGTCGTGCAGCAGCGAGGCGTAGCGGATCTCCCGCATTTGCTCCGTGGTGAAGTGGAGCTCGCGGAAGGGCCCGCTGTCGGCTCGGTCCGCAGCTTCCGCGAGGCCGACGGTGAGATCAGCCACTCTGAAGGAGTGGCCGGAGGTGGTGGGGTCGCGCGACTCGATGGCGGTGACGGAGGCGCGCACGAAGCCTTCGAAGAGGGCCTGGATGTTCTCCAGCAGCCGGCTGTTCTGCAGCGCCACCGCCGCCTGCGAGGCGAGCGAGGCGGCGAAGCCCATGAAGCGCTCGGGGTAGGGAATGGTCTCGCGCTCGATGGCGTCCACCGAGGGAAAGCGGCGAGTGGCCACGCGCTTGCAGTTGATCAGCTGCAGCACGCCGATGGTCTCGCCGGCGGGCGTCTTCATCGGCACCACCAGCATGGATTTCGTGCGGTAGCCGGCCTGCTGGTCGAACGCGCGGTTGATCTTGAAGGGCGCCCCCACGGGGGGCGCGTAGGCGTCCTCGAGGTGCAGGATCTCACCACTCTTGGCCACATGCCCGGCCACGCTCTCGTCGCTGATGGGCATGGTGAACTCGGTGAACGGCACCGAGACGAAGTCGTTCTGCGTGAGCTTGAAGCGCAGGCGCGGTCGTCCCTCGTCCGGCTCCTCCACGAGGTAGATCGATCCCGCGTCGCTGTGCGTGATCTCGCGGGCCTTGGTGAGGATGAGGCCGAGGAGGGCCACCGGATCCCGCTCGGCGGACAGCCGCACGCCGATCGCGTTGAGCTCGCCCAGCTCGATCCGCGTGCGCTCCGCCTCGGCGAGGAGGCGCACGTGCTCGAAGGCGTGACCCAGCGCGGAGGCGAGGACGAAGGGCGTCACCGGCTTGGGCAGGTAGGCGTACCAGGTGGACGGCCAGCCCGGAGGCGGTCCCTCCGCGCCCACCAGCCCCACCACGGGCACCAGCCGAGCGCGCGCGCCCACCGCGTCCGCGGCGGCGGGGACGTCGCGCTCGAGGTCGACCACGAGCACCTCGGGGTCATCGGAGCGGCGGCGCAGCGTGCCGACCTCGGAGAGCGGGTGCGGCTCGAACTCCTTGGGTAGCGACGCCATCACTGCGGCGACGGGCGAGCCATCGGGAAACCACACGATCTGGCGTCGCATGGCGCGAGAGTAGGGGGGTGGCGACCTGGGTGTCAAGCATCGGCGGCCGCGCCGGCGGCTTGCCCGCTCGACGGGGCCCCGCTACAATCCGACGTCATGACCACTCCCGATAGAACGAGAGTTTCTACGGGCATCGCGCGGCTGGACGGGATACTGGGTGGGGGCCTGCTCCCCGGTACCCTCGCGGTCGTCTACGGCGCCACCGGCATCGGCAAGACGCACCTCGGCCTGACCTTCGCCAGCCACGGCCTCGCCGCCGACGGGCGGCGCGGCCTCGTCTTCGACATGAACGCCCGCGGGGACTCCCAGCAGCATCACGCCTACGCCGAGCGGCTGTTCGGGTGGCCCCTCCGCCGCTGGACCCACACCGTGACGCCCATGGCGGCGCCGTTCCCCCCCGCGGGCGAGATGGACGCGTACTACTGCGACGCGTTTCCCTGGGTGGGGAAGCTGCGCGACTACCAGCTGCCCACCACGGACGGATTCGAGTTCGACTGGAACTGGAAGGCCGCCTTCAACCACGCGCTCTACACCGTTCGGCCCTTCGTGTACTTCCAGCTGGGCGCGGGCGCGCGGCGCATCGTGGTGGACGGGATCGAGCCGATGGACGTGCCCGCCGACTACATCCAGCCCTACATCTTCGACGAGCTCTACCGGAAGACCATCCACCGCGACGCGGAGACGCTCGGCATGGAGATCTGCCTGCCCGTGTGGCAGCACCGTGCGTTCATCGACGCGCACCGCTACGACCACGCCGCGGTGTCCACGGTCCTCCTCGTGACCACCGAGGAGACCCAGCTCGAGCACCTGCTCGCCCGCAAGGTCGCCACCGGCGACATCGGCGCGGTGGCCAACACCATCATCGTGATGGGCAGCGAGCGCGTCGGACAGCGGCTCGCGCGGTACCTCGCGGTGGTGAAGCACCGGGGCAGCGCGATGAGCGACGAGTTCGCCGAGTACCGCGTCACCGAGGGCGGCCTCGAGTTCGCGTAAGCGGTGTGACGGGCGAGACCCTCGTGCGCCAGCGCCGCTTCCGCTTCCGCCAGGAGGCGGCGCGGCGCGTCCGATCGTCGCGGGCGGCGCTGGCCTTCGTCCAGGACGTGGGGCTCTGCTCCACGTTCTACCGGTTTCCCGACGGGCTGGCCTGCCTCTGGGAGGCGGTGGTCGGGCGCGAGAAGCCGCGCTGGCCGCGGCGCTCGCACCACGACGCGGGGATCGGCCTCACCTGGGAGCTCAAGGACACGCTGCCCGCGCGGGGCCACGTCTACTACGGCAAGGTCCTCAAGGGGCGCCCGGTCCTCGTCGCCCTCGATCTGTTCCCCGCCTTTTACGCCCTGGTGCGCGGCCGGCAGCGCGCGCGCGACTATCGCGCGGAGTATGCGGAGGGCCGCCTCTCGCAGACCGCCCGGCGGATCATGGACGCGCTCATGCGCGAGGCCCCGCAGTACACACGGGGGATACGCGCGGAGTGCTTCATGCTCGAGCCCGGCAAGACCCGCGAGTTCGAGCGGGCGATGGCCGAGCTCCAGCAAGGACTGTGGGTGGTCAAGACCGAGGAGCGCTACGAACCCAGTTTCTCCTACCGATGGGACCTGGTGGAGCATTGGCTCCCCGACGCGGCGGCGGAAGGGCGGCGCCTGACCCGGGCGGTGGCGCTCGGGCGCCTCCTCGACCGTTACCTCGGCGGCGCCCGCTACTCGACCCCGCGGCGGCTCGCGCGCCTCTTCGGTGTGCCCACCGCCGAGGTCGAGGCCGCGCTCGCCGGGCTCGCGCGCGCGGGAGCGGTGCGTCCCGACGAGGCGGTGGGAGGCTGGCCGGGACGCTGGGTGCTGAGCGCGCGGTGAGCGCGGCGCTCGAGCTCCACCGGGTCTCCCCCGAGGCGCGCGCGGTCATCGGCGCGCTCGCCGCCGAGCACCGCGCCGCCGCCGCGTGGCTCGTGGGCGGCGCCGTGCGCGACGCCGTCGCCGGCGGTCTCACGCGAGAGCTGGATCTGGCGGTGCCGGCGGGCGCCCTCGTCATCGGCCGCGCCCTCGCCGCGCGCCTCGGCGCCGCCTTCGTCGTCCTCGACGAGCGCCGCGGCGTCTGCCGGCTGGTGGGGCCGGTGTCGGTGGACATCGCGGACTTCCGCGCCCCGACCATCGAAGCCGATCTCGCCGCCCGGGACTTCACCGTCAACGCGCTGGCGGCATCCCTGGCCGCGCTCGCCGCCGACGGCCGCGCGCCTATCATCGACCCCACCGGGGGCCTCGCCGATCTCGCCGCCGGTCGCGTGCGCCTCTGCGCGCCGGAGGCGCTCGCCGCCGATCCCGTGCGCGTGCTGCGCGCGGCGCGGCTGGCGCTGCGGCCGGGCTGGCGCCTCGACGGCGCCGTCGTCGCCGCCGCGCGGGCGGCCGCCCCGGGGCTCGCCGCCGTCGCCGCCGAGCGGATGCGCGACGAGCTGGTCCGCATCCTCGACGACGCGGCGGCGGGCCGGGGCCTGCGCCTCCTCGACGAGATGGCGGCGCTCGACGAAGTGCTCCCGGAACGGGCAGCCATGCGGCGGACGTCCCAGCCGCTGCCGCACCACTTCGACGTCTGGGAGCACTCGCTGCGGGCCGTGGAGGCCGCCGATCGGCTACTCGCGGCCGCGCCCGGCATGGCGCCCTGGGCGGCGGAGGTGGCGGCGCGGCTGGACGAAGACCTGGGCGACGGCCTCACGGGCCGCGCCGCCGTGAAGCTGGCCGCGCTCCTTCACGATGTCGCCAAACCGGAGACGCGCGCGGAGGTGGAGGGCCGGGTGCGGTTCATCGGCCACGACGTGAAGGGCGCCGAGCGCGCCGCCGCCATCGCCCAGCGCTGGCGGCTGTCCCGTCGCGCCGCCGCGGTGGTGGAGCGTCTCGTGCAGCATCACCTGCGGCCCATGCATCTCGCCCAGTCCGGTCCCGTCACCCACCGCGCGCGCCACCGCTTCTTCCGCGACCTGGGCGAAGACGCGGGCGCGCTGCTCCTCCTCGCCCTCGCCGACGCCGCCGCGCTGCGGGGGGACGATCCTCTCGAGGTCTGGACGGGCGAGGGCGGGCGGGTGCTGCGTGAGCTGATGGCGGGCGCCGCCGATGAGCGGGCCCTCGCGGCGGCGGCGCCGCTCGTCACCGGCGAAGACGTCATGGCCGCCTTCGCGCTCCGGCCGGGCCCCGAGGTCGGGCATCTCCTCGCCCGCGCGCGCGAGGCCCAGGCCCTGGGGCAGGTGGCCACACGGGAGGAAGCGCTCGCTCTGCTGGCGCGCCCGGAGGCCCCGCTTGACACCCCCGGGGACCCCCCCTAGAGTAGCGCCGCGCCGTCGGCCGCTCGCCGCGGCGGCCCCCGCCACCCACAAGGAGGAGTCATGCGCGCGCTTACCATCCTCGCGCTTCTCGCCCTCGCGCTGGCCGACCCGGCCTCCGCCGCCGCGCCCCCCGGCGCGGTCGTCGTCGCGCAGGGCGTGGATCCCACCACGCTGGATCCCATGAACCATCAGGAGACACCGGCGGGTAACCTCGCCGCGAACCTCTTCGATACCCTGCTCGAGCGCGACGGGAACCTCGTCATGCAGCCGGCGCTGGCCGCCGCGCTGCCGCGGCTGGTGGCCCCCACGGCGTGGGAGTTCAAGCTGCGCCCGGGCGTGAAGTTCCACAACGGAGAGCCCGTCGACGCGGGGGCGGTCAAGTTCAGCCTCGAGCGGCTCGTGGATCCCAAGCTGAAGCTGCGCGGCGCCACGCCCTTCGCGCCCATCAGCCATGTCGAGGTGGTGGACCCGCTCACCGTGCGCATCCACACCAAGGCGCCGTGGCCCATCCTGGACACCCTCATGTCGGGCGTGGCCATTCTGCCCCCGAAGTACTACCGCGAGAAGGAGCTCACCCACGTCGCGCGCAATCCGGTGGGCTCGGGGCCGTTCAAGTTCGTGCGGTGGGTGAAGGACGAGCGCATCGAGCTGGAGGCCAACGAGAGCTATTGGCGCGGCGCCCCGCGGATCAAGCGGTTGGTCTTCAAGCCCATCCCCGACGACGCCGTGCGTGTGGCCGCGCTCCAGAACGGCGAGGTCGACGTGGCGGTGAACATTCCCCCGCACCTCGCCAACATCATCGCCAACCACCCGCGCCTCTTCCTCTCCACCGCGCCCAGCGTGCGCACCATCCAGCTCATGTACTACACGCATCAGTTCGACGCCCAGCACAAGCTGGTGGGTCCCTATCCGGGCCCGGTGGCGGATCGTCGCGTCCGACTGGCCATGAATCACGCCGTGGACGTCGACGAGGTGATCCGCACGGTGCTGGACGGCAAAGGGCTACGCGTCGCCACCATGCTCACCGATAAGCACTTTGGCTTCGACCCCAAGCTCGCGCCCCTCAAGCACGATCTCACCCGCACGCGGCAGCTGCTAGCCGAGGCCGGCTACCCCGGCGGGGTGGACATGGTCTTCAACGCGCCCCAGGGCCGCTACGTCCGCGACAAGGAGGTCGCCGAGGCCATCACCGGCCAGCTCACCAAGGCGGGAATCCGGACGACCCTGCGCGTGCACGAGTGGGGGAACTATCTGAACAACATGGCCTACGTGCACAAGGCGGGACCGGTCTGGCTCATCGGGTGGGGGACCACCGCCTACGACGCCGAGACCGTCTACGTGCCGCTCTTCCGCTCGGGGAAGATCTTCGCCAACTACCACAACGCCGACTTCGATGGGATGGTGGATCAGGCCCAGGCCACCATGGACCCGAAGCGGCGTCTGGAGCTCTACCACCGCGTCAACCGGCTCTGGATCGACGACGCGGCGGCGATGCCGCTCTACCAGCAGGTGGACCTCTACGGGGCGACCCGGCGCATGGCCTGGAAAGCCCGCGGCGACGAGCAGATCAAGGGCTTCGACATGGCGATCCGGGAGGGAAAGTGAGGCGGGCCGTTCCCTTGACAGCCCTCCGGGAGGTCTTTACAGTCGAGTGCGTTTTCTCATCTCACACCGGATCGTGAGGAGGATTTGATGGACTGGAAGCGACTGCTCGCAACCCTCGTGCTCGCGGCGACCACGCCCGCGCTCGCGCTCGCCGCACCGGAAGGCAAGGTGGTGATCGCGCAGGGTGTCGACCCGACGACGCTTGACACCATGAACCAGCAGGAGACCCCGGCGTCGGTCGTGGCCACCCACATCTTCGACACCCTCGTAGAACGCGATGGGAACTTGAAGATCGTGCCCGCGCTCGCCGCCGAGCTCCCGAAGCTCGTCGCCCCCACCACGTGGGAGGTGAAGCTCCGCAAGGGCGTGAAATTCCACAACGGGGAGGAGTTCAACGCCGAATCGGTGAAGTTCAGCCTCGAGCGGGTGAAGTCGGGGATGCGGTCCAGCTCCAACTTCCGCCCCATCGACAAGGTGGACATCGTCGATCCCTACACGGTGCGGGTGCAGACCACAAAGCCGTGGCCGACCTTCACCACCGTCATGACGTTCCGCCAGGCGTCCATGTACCCGCCCAAGGCGTACGCGGGCAAGGACTCGGCCTTCATCTCGAAGTCGCCCATCGGGACCGGCCCCTACAAGCTCGTGCGGTGGGACAAGGACGAGCAGATCCTGCTCGAGGCCAACGACCAGTACTGGCGGGGGGCGCCCAAGGTCAAGACGGTGGTGTTCCGGCCCATCCCCGACGACGCCGTGCGCGTGGCGGCGCTGCAGAACGGTGAGGTGGACGTCGCGGTGAACATCCCGCCCCACCTGGCCAACATCATCGGCAACCACCCGAAGCTGTTCCTGTCGACCGCGCCCTCCATCCGCACGCTGCAGCTCATGATCGTGACCCACGACTACGACAAGGATCACAAGCTCATCGGCGTGACGAAGTCGCCGGTGGCGGACAAGCGCGTGCGGCAGGCGCTCCTCCACGCGGTGGACGCCGACGACATCATCAAGAACGTGCTCGACGGCAAGGCGTTCCGCGTCGCCACCATGCTGACGCCGCTGCACTTCGGCTACGATGCCGCGCTGAAGCCGGCGAAGCCGGACCCGGCACGGGTCAAGAAGCTCCTCACCGACGCGGGCTTCCCCAACGGCCTCGAGCTCACCCTCAACAGCCCGCAGGGCCGCTACGTCCGCGACAAGGAAGTGGCGGAGGCGGTGTCCGGGCAGCTCACCAAGGCCGGCATCAAGACCCAGCTAAAGACGCACGAGTTCGTGAGCTTCCTCAACACCATGGTCTACGTCCACAAGCCGGGCCCGGTGTGGCTGATCGGCTGGGGGACGCCCACCGTGGATGCGGAGACGGTGTACGGGCCGCTCTTCCGCACGGGCAGCAACCTGGGCAACTATCACAACCCCGATCTCGACGGCATGGTGGATCAGGCCCAGTCGATGATGGACGAGAAGCGCCGGCTGGAGATCTACCACCGGATCAACAAGCTCTTCGTGGAAGAGGTCCCCGCCATCCCGCTCTATCAGCAGATGGACCTCTACGGCGCCAGCAAGCGGCTCACGTGGAAGGCGCGGAGCGACGAGCTCATCAAGGCCTACGACATGTCGATCAAGTAGTACTATTAGGCGTACGGGCGGCCGTAATTCAGTGGCAGAATGCCAGCTTCCCAAGCTGGACGTCGCCGGTTCGAATCCGGTCGGCCGCTCCAATTATCCAGGGGGTTACGGGGAGACCCGTAACCCCCTCGGCGTCTAGGCCATCTCGCCGTTGGTTTGCCACCGTCGCCACTCGCGAGCGGCGCAGGTCGGTCGCGTCGAGTTGGTTCCAGGCGCACGGCGCCGAACCAAATGGCGGTCGCCAACGGACGGCAGGGGGCTACGGGCGAGCCCGTAGCCCCTTTTTCCCATCCCTGCCGGTGCCCGTCCCTATCGGCGCTCGATGTCGCGGACGTAGATGCGGTCGGCGGTAATCCGGTTAGCTACGATCCGGTCCGCGTAAATCGTGCCCGCGACCACCGCGGAAGTCCGGAGGTCGCCCTGCTTGGTGTCGAACTTGACGCGCTCGACCTTGTGGAGCGCGCCACGGATGTCGGCCGCCTCGATCTTGTTGGCATAGATAGCCCGCGCGCTCACGTCTCCCGCCACGATCTGGTCCGCCTGCACGATTGCCGTGGAGTCGTTGTAGACGCCGGTGGGCTGCTGTACGACGACCGGCTGCTGCTGCACGACCACCGGCGGGTTGGTCGTGACCACGGGGGTGCCCGTCGTCACCACCACCGGCTGAGCCGACGACGATGCGGGCTCGACGGTGACGCCGGGCGGAGGCGTGGTTGAGACGACCGACGAAGGGGTAGTGGCGCATGCAGTGAGGGCCGTTGCAAGAATCATCGCGACCGAGAAGCGAAGTGGCGTGTTCATGGTGGTTCTCCTTTGAGGTACCGGAGAGGGCAAGGCCCATGCCACCAGACAAATGCGGCCAGAGAGGCCGCCGGCCGTCGATCTCGTCCACTTCAGGTGACCGATTGCCAAGACCCGGGGAGATCCTACCGGGTCCGGAAAAGCGAGAGGGCTACGGGATGACCCATAGCCCTCTGCTCGACGCCCGGCCGACTATCGCGTATCGGCGGCTAGAACCCCGCGCGCACTCGATCCAGCGCGTCCTTGATGGTAGCGATGGAGATTCCCGCTACGGGGATCAGAGCGGTCGATAGCGTGTTCGGGTCGGTCAGGGTGGCGAAGCGCCCACGGGGAGTTTCCCAGATCCCGTTGAATATGCCCCCCGCTCTGCCCACCAGCTCACGAATCTCATCAAGCAGGTCCATGGCGCTCCTCCCGGGCGCACTGCTGCTGCAAGCATCGCACCTAGAGACCTAGTCGACTCAACTAGCTGAATAATTTGACGATCATAGGCTCGAAGCAGCCGTGTTGCCCAGGCAATAACTCCCCGATCGGGCAAAAGGGACCTACCCACTGGGAAGAATCGAAAGGGTGGGGGGAGATCCCCAAGACGCCCTATGAGTGATTCGGATTCCGTCGCGCCTTCGACCATTGGCGCAGCGATCGGGGCGCAACACGAAGCGCCGCCCGGATCGCCAGGGCCGTACCGCGGAGCGCCGCTTCCCGTCGCGGGCTCCAGGCGAAGCCGTACTCCTCCCGGAGCCGGATGGGCAGGAGACCCACCGCGGGGAGCCACGCCATCCACATCGCGGGTCCCATGACGCGCGGCACGGGTCTGAATAGCTCGCGGGCCAGCTGCCGCGCCGGCTCCGTGATCACGAGATCGGGACCCGCGAGCATTTCCTCCATGTACCGGGCCAGCGCGGGCACGGTGCGGGGGAGAAAACCGCTCGGTATCCCCAGCCGGGGCTCGATGGCCGTCGCTTCCGCGACGTATTGCTCCTTCTCGGCCGGCGCCAGAGGGGCGACGTAGAGCTCGTACGCGAGCAGGAGGCTGTCCACCAGCGTCGCGTGCACCCAGCGCAGGAGCTCCGGATCATGAGCCGAGTACGGCCTCGCTCCGTCGCCGTGCACCCGGTCGTGGATGGCGTTGATGCGCCGAGCCACCGTCTCCGCCTCCGCGGGCGACCCGAAAGTGAGGACGAGCATGGCGTCCAGCGTGCGCCCGAGCCGGCTCCAGCGGGCCCGCTTCTCGCGCAGGAAGGCGCTGTGGTCGGTGATGCCTCGCGCCACCGCAGGGTGGGCGAACTGGAGGAGGAGGGCGCGCCCCCAGCCGAGGAGGAGGACTCGTTCGGCATGGATCCTGGCGCTGATCATGCGGGCCCGTAGAAGATTGTAGTCCCTGGGAAGCGCGCTTGCCCATCGCCCGCGGCTGCGGTATGAGTCGCTGGAGCCCGCTGCCGGGCATTCGCGCCAAGGAGACCGCCATGCCACGCTTCGTGAAGGTCGCCGCCGCCCAGATGGGCCCCAACAACGAGGGGACGAGCCGCGAGGAGATCGTGGAGCGCATGCTCGCCTTGATGGAGCAGGCGGTGCGCGAGGACGTCGAGATCATCGCGTACCCCGAAATGGCCCTGACCACCTACTTTCCCAAGCGCATCCGTGACGACTTCGACCAGTTCTTCGAGACCGAGGTGCCGCCGAAAGCGCTGCTGCCGCTGCTCGCCCGCGCCAAGGCGGCACGGATGGCCTGCCACGTGGGGTTCTCGGAGAAGGCGGAGGGCCACTACTTCAACACCGCCCTCCTCACCGACGAGGCAGGCCACCTCGCCGGGACTTTCAGGAAAATCCACCTCCCGGGGGTGACCAAGCCCGACGGGTTCGCGCAGGTGTACGAGCCGCACTTCTTCGAGACCGGCAACACCGGCTTCAAGGTGTTCCCCACCGCGAAAGCGCAGGTGGGCATCGCGATCTGCCAGGACCGGCGCTATCCGGAGTCGTACCGCTGTCTGGGCATACTCGGCGCAGAGATAGTCCTGATCGGCTACAACACGCCGCTGTCGCCCCTGGCCCTCGACCTCAACGAGCTCTGCCTCCGCGCCGGCGCCTACCAGAACAGCCTCTTCGTGGTGGGCATCGCCAAGGCCGGTATCGAGGACGGCATGGAGCTGATCGGCGGCTCTTGCATCGTGAGCCCGCTTGGGCAAGTGCTGGCCAAGGCGGGCACGACCGGTGACGAGCTGATCTCCGCCCGCATCGATCTCGACCAGATGACGCCCGCGCGCAAGCGCTGGGACTTTTTCGGCCGACGTCATCCGGAGTACTACGGCCTCGTCACCGAGCCGGTGCGGAGGCCCCGGTGATGCCGGCGCGCGCCGTCGATACCGTCGTCCGGGGCGGCAAGGTCGTCACCGCCACCGAGGTGCTGGACACCTCGGTCGCCATCCAGGGCGGGCGCATCGTGGCGCTGGGTCACGACGAGGCGCTCCCACCCGCCGAGCGCACCATCGACGCCACCGGCAAGTACGTGCTGCCCGGCCTGATAGACTGCCACGTCCACCTGGGCGCGGTGTACGACGACTGGAGCTCGGGGCCCATTGCGGCCGCGCACGCCGGGCTCACCACCCTCATCGCCTTCGCCGAGTACAACGACGGGGAGACCTTGCCCCAGGCGACGAAGCGGCTGGCCGACGAAGCGAGCCAGGCGTCCGTGCTGGACTTCGGCTTCCACTTCATCCTGAACAACGAGCCCCACATCCTGGACGGCCTGCCCGAGGCGTTCGAGATGGGGGTGACCTCCTACAAGATCTTCATGACGTACAAGAAGCGGCCCAAGCGCATGTGCACCGACGACTTCATCGCCCAGGTGATGGAGCGGCTGGCCGCGCTGGGCGGAATCTGCCAGCTCCATTGCGAGAACGGGGACATCCTCTATCACCTCGAGAACAAGGCCATCGCCGCGGGCCGGGTGAAGCCCACGGACTTTCCGGCCACTTGCCCGCCGTGGACGGAGGAAGAGGCCATCAATCGCGCCATTCGCATCGGCGCCATGACCGGCTGCCCGGTGTACGTGGTGCATCTCTCGACGCGCGGAGGGCTCGAGCGGATCAAGGAAGCGCAGGCGGAGGGGCAGCGGGTCTGGACGGAGACTTGCCCGCAGTACCTTCTCCTCACCGAAAGCGAGATGGAGAAGTGGGGGCCCTTCGCCAAGATCGGGCCGCCGCTGAGGCCGGCCGACGGAGGGAATCAGGAGGCGCTGTGGGCGGGCTCGGCGGGCGGGCACATCGCCACGCTGGCGAGCGACCACTCGCCGCGGCGCAAGGCGCTGAAGGAGCCGGGCTGGCAGAACATCTTCGTGGACGGCAAGGGGCAGCCCATTCCCTTCGGCAGCCCGTCGGTGGAGACGCTGGTGCCGCTCGCCTACAGCGAGGGCGTGGTGCGCCGGGGTCTGCCCATCACCTGGATGGCGCGCGTGATGGCCGAGAATCCCGCGAGAATCTTCGGCCTCTATCCGCGCAAGGGCGCCATCCGCGTGGGCGCCGATGCGGACCTCACCATCATCGATCCCGATCCGGAGACCACCATCTCGGTGGCCGACCACAAGGGCATCGCGGGGTGGACGCTCTACGAGGGCTGGAAGGCGCGCGGGCGGCCGTGGATGACGCTCCTCCGGGGCGCGGTCCTCCTCGAGGGGGGACGGCTCGCGCGGCCGGCGGGCTATGGGCAGTTCCTGCGGCGGGGCGGCCCCATGCCGCCGCTGGGGGGCGCCGCCCGCTGAGGGCGCGGCGCCGGCGAGGCCCATGCATTACCTGGACGCCCTCGCGAGATTCGCGGCGGACGTCGCCTATGCGCGGCTCGACGTGGGCGCGGTGGCGGCGGCGCGGCTCGTGCTGCTCGACACGCTGGGCGCCATGCTCGCGGGCAGCGCCGAGCCCGAGAACAGCCGCCTCGCGCGGGCGATCGCCGAGCGCGCCTCGCGGCGGGCCGCGACCCTCCTCGGCCACGATCTGAAGGCGGACGCCCTGCTCGCCACCTTCGTGAACGCCACCGCCGGCGTCGCCCTCGAGGTGGACGAGGGCAACCGATGGGGCGGGGGACATCCGGCCATTCACGTGGTGCCCGGCGCGCTCGCCATGGCAGAGGAGACGGGCGCCGACGGCACTCGTCTGCTCGAGGCCATCGTGGCCGGGTACGAGGTGTGCTCCCGCATCGGCGGCGCCACCGTCCCGCGCGACAACGTGCACTCGCACGGCACCTGGGGCACCATCGGCACCGCGGTGGCGGCGGCGCGCCTGGGCGGACGGGACGCGCGCGCCATGCGCGAGATCATCAACCTCGCCGCCAGCATGAGCCCCGCCAACACCTGGACGCCCGCGCTGGAGGGCGCCACCGTGCGCAATGCCTATCCGGGGCGCTCGGGCCTGCAGGGCCTGCTCGCCGTCGAGCTGCACCGCGCCGGCTTCACGGGGCTGCCCGACGGGCCCGCCGACGTGTACGGGACCATCCTCGCCGAGCGGTTCGAGCCGGAGCGCGCGCTCGAGGGATGGGGCGGCCCCCTCCGGATCGAGCGGAACTACTTCAAGCTCCACGCCTGCTGCCGTTACAACCACCCCGCGCTCGAGGCGCTCGCGGCCATCCGCCGGCGTGCCTTCGTGGACGCCGCGGACGTGACGGCGGCCGAGGTGACGGTGTTCCCCTTCGGTCTGCGCATGGCGAGCGCGGCGCCGGCGAATCAGCTCGCCGCCAAGTTCTCCATCCCATGGGCGGTGGCGGCGGCGCTGGTCCTCGGCCACGCGGACGTCGACGCGTTCCGGGACGAGGCGCGGGCGGACGCCCGCATCGGCGCGCTCGCGCGCCGGGTCACCGTGACCAGCGACCCGGCGATGACGCCGCGCCGCTCCGACTACCCGACCTCGCGGCTCCGCCTGCGCCTTCGCGACGGCCGGACGCTCGAGGGCGAGGCCGGGGTGCTACGCGGGGACGCCGAGAGCCCGGTGGGCGAGGCCGATGTCGTCGCCAAGTTCGAAGCGCTCGCGGAGCCGGTGCTGGGCGCCCGCCGCGTCGAGCAGGTGGTGGCGGCGGTGCTCGCGGTCGAGGAGCTGAAGAACGCGGCCCACCTGGGGGAGCTGCTCGGCCCCTCGCGCTAGCTGTGGAGTCTCACGAGGTTCGTTGCAGTCAGGACCCGGGTGATGGGGGGTCGACCGCCGAGGCTCGTGTGGGGACGGTGCCAGTTGTAGTGATGGAGCCAGAGGGCCAGGGCGCGGCGCCG
>Ga0209382_10000135_pt1 | contig 111099 bp, 111 predicted proteins | sample SoiMetdeltSBSDD5_FD_187599 | JGI IMG/M metagenome (GOLD analysis project Ga0209382, IMG submission 187599) | Bulk soil microbial communities from a Populus tree surrounding site in Tennessee, USA - Soil MetaG P. deltoides SBSDD5 (SPAdes) (version 2) | ecosystem: Environmental > Terrestrial >...
GGCGAACTCCAGCGCATGCGCCCGCCCGATGCCCCGCCCGGCACCGGTCACGATGACGACCCGGCCGTCGCAGACTCCCATGCGGGCATGATGACACAATCTGACGGACCGTCAGCTTTCCGGTCGGTACACTCGCCCGCATGACGGTGACCGTCGACCTTCCTGCTGAGGCGCTACGGCGCCTGGAAGCCGAGGCGGCCCGCCGCGGGGTGACGATCGACCACGTCATCACCGAGCTCGCGATCGGTCTGCCGGCGGACGATCCGCTGGAGGCGTTCATCGGGTGCGGGGCCTCAGGTGACACCGAGCCGTTCAACATCGACCGCGCCCGCGAGGAGATGGCCGCGACCGAGCGCGACGACGACGCTTGAGTCGACGGTGATCCTGGTCGACACGGGAATCTTCATCTCCGCGGCTGACCGGGACGAGCCGCGCCACGCGGTATGCGCCGACCTGTTGCGCAGCCGCAGGGACCTTGCCGTCACGGCGTCCGTCATCCCCGAGGCTGCCTGGATGATCGAGCGGCGTCTCGGCCCCATCGCCGAGGCCCGTTTCCTGACGCTCGTCACCAGCGGGCACTTCGAGCTGATCGATCTCGTCGCCCGCGACTACACCGAGGTCGTCCGTCTCATCGGGCAGTACGCCGCTCTGCGGCTGGGTTTCGTCGACGCCTCGATCGTCGCCGTGGCGTCCCGGCTCGGGGTGACAACGATCGCGACGCTGAACCGGCGGGACTTCGCGGTCGTACGGCCCGGGCACTGTGCCGCGCTCGAGTTGGTTCCGTGACCGGTACCACCAGACGGAGGGGGCGAGCGTGCGCTACGGGGTGACGATGTTCGCCACCGACCAGTCGATCGGCGTGGTCGAGCTGGCGCGGGCGGTCGAGGAGCGGGGGCTGGGCTCGCTGTGGCTGCCCGAGCACACCCACATCCCCACCAGCCGGAAGACGCAATGGCCGGCCGGGCCGGGCGAGCTGCCGATGGAGTACAAGCGCAGCCTCGACCCGCTCGTCGCCCTGGCCGCGGCGGCGGCGGCCACCACCACGCTCCGGCTCGGGACCGGCATCCTGCTGGCCGCCCAGCGCGAGCCCATCGTCACCGCCAAGGCGGTCGCCTCCCTCGACCACGTCTCGGGCGGGCGGGTGGCGCTCGGGGTCGGGTTCGGGTGGAACGAGGACGAGATGAACGACCACGGGGTCAGGTATCGGGACCGGCGGGCCGTCGGCCGGGAGCACGTCCTGGCGATGCAGGTCCTGTGGCGGGAGGACGAGGCGAGCTTCGCCGGCGAGCGCGTGCGCTTCGGTCCCACCTGGTCGTGGCCCAAGCCCGCCCAGCGGGACCCGGCCGGCCGCACGCGGGTCCCCGTGCTCGTGGGCGGCGGCGCCGGACCCAGGGTGTTCGCGGCCGTGGCGGAGTACGGCGACGGTTGGATCCCGATCGGCGGGGCGGGCATGAGCGCCGCCCTCCCCCGGCTGCGGGAAACGGTGGAGGCCGCGGGACGCGACCCTGCCACCCTGGAGGTCGTGCCCTTCTACTCGCTGCCCGACCCCGGCAAGCTCGACCACTACGCCGCGCTCGGCGTGACCGAGACGGTGTTCGCCCTCCCCTCCGCGCCGCGGGACCGGGTCCTGCCCGTGCTGGACCGCTACGCCGAGCTGGTGGCCGGTCGGGACTGACCGACGCCGCCCGGTGCCCGACATCCACCTCGGCCTGGCCGCGTACCTCGTCGCGCTGGCGGCCGTGAGCGTCGGCGCCACGGTCCAGGGGACGCTGGGGTTCGGCGCCAACCTGCTCGCGGTCCCGGTCGTGGCGCTGCTCGAGCCGGCCGCGCTCCCCACCACGACTGCGGTCATCGTGTTCCCGCTGGCCGCCGGCATGACCGTGGCCGAGCACCACCACGTCGACTGGTGGGGCGTCACCTGGCTGCTGGTCGGTCGGCTCCCCGGGACCGTGATCGGGGTGGCGGTGGTGGCGTTGGTCGCGCCGTCGACGCTGTCGGTGCTCACCGGGCTGGCGGTGCTCGTGGCGGTGGCCGTCAGCGTCGCCCGCGCCACGGTGCCGGTGAACCGGGAGACCACGCTGGCCGCGGGCGTCGCCTCGGGCGCCATGGGCACGGCCACGTCGATCGGCGGGCCGCCGCTCGCCCTGCTCTACCAGCACCACGAGGGCCCGGTGCTGCGCTCGACGCTGGCGGTGGTCTTCGGTGTCGGCACGCTGATCTCGATCGCCGGCCTGGCGGTGGCCGGCGAGGTCCACGGCTGGCAGGTGCAGCTGGCCCTTGCGCTGGTGCCGGGCATCGGCGTGGGGCTGGTCGCCGGGCGGTTCCTCGCCCGCCGGCTCGACGCCCGGTGGCTGCGCCCGGCCGTCCTGGCCGTGGCCGCGGTCGCGGCCGTGCTGGCCATCGTCAACGGCCTGTGGTGACGAGCGCCGGTAGGGTGCGCGGCGTGACCGACCTCGCCATCGTCGCGCCCGCGTTCGTCGAGATGGCCCACGGCATCGTCTGGGCCAGCGTCGCCACCGTCGACCGGGAGGGTCGTCCCCGCACCCGCATCCTCCACCCGATCTGGGAGTGGGACGGCGAGGCCCTCACGGGCTGGATCGGGACGAGCCCCACCCCGGTCAAGCGCGCCCACCTGGAGCAGTCGCCGTTCGTGTCGGTGAACTACTGGACGACGAACAACGACACCTGCCTGGCCGAGTGCCGGGCCGAGTGGATCCTCGACGACGAGGGCCGCACCGCCGTGTGGGAGCGGTTGCGCACCGCCCCGCCGCCCGTCGGCTTCGACCCGATCATCGTGCCGCCCTGGTACGAGGGGCCGACCGGGTCCGCGTTCGCCGCGCTGCGGCTCACCCCCTGGCGGCTGCGGGTCATGCCGGGAACGCTCATGCTGCAGGGTGAGGGCGAGCTGCTGAGCTGGCGGGAGGGCTGAGCGGCGGCCGGGGCCGACCCGTTCGGCGACTTCCGGGACCTGGCCGACCCCGGGCGCCGCCGGGAGGTCGAGCGCCGGGGCGATTTCTTCGTTGTCGAGGGCGTGCTGGCGCTGAAGGCGCTGGTGGCGTCCCCCTACCGCATCCGCACCGTGCTGGCCGCCGCCCGCCGGGCGGACGAGGCTCGGGCCCTGGTCGGCGACCGGGCGCCGGTGGCCGTGCGGTCCGACGCCGAGGTGGCGGACATCGCCGGCTTCGCCTTCCACCGGGGCGTTCTGGCCTCCGCCGACCGCCGGGCCCCGCCCGAGCCGGGGACGCTGCTGCGGGCCGGCGGCACCGTCGTCGTCACCGAGGGCCTGAACGACCACGAGAACCTCGGCGCCCTGTTCCGCAACGCCGCCGCCTTCGGGGCGGCCGCTGTGCTCCTCGACCCCACGACCGCCGACCCGTTGTACCGGCGCAGCGTCCGGGTGTCGCTGGGTCACGCGCTGCGGGTGCCCTGGTCCCGGACGGCCCCGCTGCCCGAGGGCCTCGGCCTGTTGCGGGACCACGGTTTCACGGTCGCGGCCCTCACGCCGGCGCCGTCCGCCGAGCCGCTGCGGTCGGTCGCCTGGCCCGAGCGGGTGGCGCTGGTCGTCGGGGCCGAGGGCCCGGGCCTGACCGAAGGGACGCTGGCCGCCGCCGACCGCCGGGTCCGCATCCCGCTGGCCCCGGGCGTCGACTCGCTCAACGTGGCGACCGCCGCCGCGGTGGTTCTGTACGCCAAGGGGGCACCATGGGGGGCATGACCGAGCGGAGCGAGGTCCAGAGACACAGTGGCCATGACGCCACGAAGTGGCGAGGCGGTCACCGGGGCGACCGGAGGGAGCACCAGTGACGGCCACCCACGAGGTCACCAACCAGCCGCCCCCGCTGGAGGGCTACGACGTGTTCGGGGCCGACGCCGCCCTGGTCGAGGCCGCCGACCGGGAGGGCGCGGGCTGGGCCGTCGACGACCTGTCCGCGCTGGGCCGCCTCGCCGGGATGCCGGAGGTCGTCGGCTGGGGCTTCGAGGCCAACCGCCACCCGCCCGAGCTGCGCACCCACGACCGCTACGGCCACCGGATCGACCGGGTCGACTACCACCCCGCCTACCACGAGCTGATGCAGGCGGCGATCGGCCACGGGCTGCACGCGGCCCCATGGGCGGTCGACCGGCCGGGCGCCCACGTGGCCCGGGCCGCGGGGTTCATCACCTGGAGCCAGGTCGAGGCCGGCCACGGCTGCCCGGTGTCGATGACCTATTCGGTCGTCCCCGCTCTGCGGCGGGCGCCGGACCTGGCGGAGGAGTGGGAGCCCCGGCTCGTGGCCCGGGCGTACGACCCTCGTGACGTCCCCGCCCGGGAGAAGGCCGGTGCCCTGGCCGGCATGGGCATGACCGAGAAGCAGGGTGGCTCGGACGTGCGGGCCAACACCACCCGGGCCGAGCCCGCCGGCGTCGGGGCCTGGCGGCTGACGGGCCACAAGTGGTTCTGCTCGGCGCCCATGTGCGACGTGTTCCTGATGCTGGCCTACGCCCCCGAGGGCCTGTCCTGCTTCCTGGTGCCCCGCTGGCTGCCCGACGGCGAGCGCAACGCCGGGTTCCGGCTCCAGCGGCTCAAGGACAAGCTCGGCAACCGCTCGAACGCGTCGAGCGAGGTCGAGCTGGAGGGCGCGGTGGCGTGGCTGGTCGGCGAGGAGGGCCGCGGCGTCCGCACGATCATCGACATGGTGGCCCACACCCGGCTCGACTGCGTGCTGGGCGCCACCGCCACCGTCCGCCAGGCCGTGGCGCAGGCGACCCATCACGCCGCCCATCGGACCGCGTTCGGCCGGCCGCTGATCGACCAGCCGCTGATGCGGGTGGTGCTGGCCGACCTGGCCGTCGAGTCCGAGGCCAACACGGTCACCGCCATGCGGCTGGCCCGGGCGTTCGACGACGCGGCCCGGGGCGAGGAGGGCGCCGACGCCTTCCGCCGCCTGGCCTGCGCGGTGGCCAAGTACTGGGTGTGCAAGCGCCAGCCGGCCGTGGTGGGCGAGGCGCTGGAGTGCCTGGGCGGCAACGGCTACGTCGAGGAGTCGATCATGCCCCGGCTGTTCCGGGAGTCGCCGCTCAATGGCATCTGGGAGGGATCGGGCAACGTCATGTGCCTCGACGTCCTGCGGGCCATGGCCCGGGAGCCCCAGGCGCTGGATGCGTTCCTGGCCGAGCTGGACGCCGCCGCCGGCGCGGACCGCCACCTCGACGCCGCAGTGGCCCGGGTCCGGGACGAGCTGTCCGACGTCGACGGCATCGAGCCCCGGGCCCGCCGGGTGGTGGAGGCGATGGCGCTGGCGTTCCAGGGCAGCCTCCTGGTCAGGTACGGCCACCCGGCCGTGGCCGACGCCTTCTGCGCCTCCCGCCTGGCCGGCGACGAGGGCCTGGCGCTGGGCACGCTGCCGCCGACCGTCGACGCCGGCACGATCGTGGAGCGGGCCCGCCCCAAGATCGCCTGACCCCTGGGCGAAGGGTGCAGGCGCCACTACTATGCGCGCCCGGCGGGCGGATGCCAGCCGACATAGGGGGAATGCCTATGCGCATCCGCAGAGCAGCGGGTCCCGTGGCCGTCTTCGCCCTCGTCGTCGCGACCGTCCTCGGACTGTCGCCGGCGGGGTCCGGGGCCAGCCCGTCCGACGGCCCGCACGCCATCGCAGTGGGGAGCGTGCGGCTCTCGGGCAGCCAGGAAGTGCCACCGACCGCCTCGCAGGGGTTCGGTCGGTTCTCGTACTTCGCGGGAGGAGACACCCTCTGCTACGTCCTCACGGCCTTCCGGCTCGGTGAGGCACCCGTTGCTGCCCACATCCACGTAGCTCCGGCGGGGGTCAACGGCCCCATCGTCGTCGGGCTGGAGCTCCCCGATCCCATCTCGGCCGATTGCATCAGGGCCGAGCCCGACCCGTCGGTCAACAGCCCGATGGTGCTGACGCAGGAGGAGTTGGACGCCATCATCGCCAACGAAGCCGGCTACTACACGAACGTGCACACCGCCACGTTCCCGGCAGGAGCCATCCGGGGTCAGCTCCGCTGACCAGCTAGGCGAGCGTCGGGGTGGTGGTGGGGGGACCACCCCGACCCCAACGGGCGCTCACGCCGTCAACGACCTGCGGAGTCGCCACGTGGCCAGCACGCCCAGCGCCACGGCGAAGCCCGCCAGCACGGCCAGGGGACCGGCGATGGCGGCCACCCCGCCCCGGTCCCAGATGAGCGTCACCCACGCGTCCATCGCCCAGGCCTGCGGCGTGAGGTGGCCGGCGGCCCGCATGATCGGCGGGACCAGGAACAGTGGCCACATGCAGCCGCCCAGCATCCCGAGGGCGATGGCGATCGGCGTGGCGATGGAGGCCGCCTGCTCCTGGTCGGTGGCGATCGCCCCCACGAACAGGCCGGCGAACGTGGCCACCAGGGCGAACGTCAGGATCAGCAGGCCCACCCCCATGGGATCGCCCCACGGGACGTCGAACAGGACGGCGCCGATCACCACGATCACGGCCGACTGCAGCAGGGCCACGGCCAGCTTGGACGCACCGAGGCCGAGCAGGATCGTGCCGGTGCCGTGCGGCGTGGCGAGCATCCGCCGGGTGATGCCCTGGCGCCGCTCGCGGGCGAGCGCGGTGCCCGCCACCAGCGTGTTCACGAACGTGAACAGCACCAGGTTGCTCGGCGCCGTGTAGTCGAAGTCGCCGAGGGCGGCCTCCCCGCCGTCGTCGACCGTGACCGTGCGCACCCCCACCTCCGGGGTGTCCGGCGCCAGCGCCGCCGCCTCCTGGCGGGCGGACGCCACGGCCCCCGGGTCGGCGCCCTCGCCTGCGGCCGCACGGCCTGCGGCCACCACCGCGGCCCGGTCGCCGACGGTGGCCCGCACACCCGCCTGCACCGCGGCGGCCGACGTCGACGTCGGGTCGGCGACCAGCGTGACGGTGGCGTCGTCGCCGGCGTCGACGGCCTTGCCGTAGCCGTCCGGGATCACCACCCCGGCCGACACCACCCCGGTGCGGATGTCCCGGCGCAGGTTGCCCTCGTCGTGGTAGACGTCGACGCCCTCGGTGTCCCGCAGGCCGTCGACCAGGGCTCTGGACTCCGCGGTGCCGTCCCGGTCGATCACGCCGACGTCGAGCCCCTCGGCAGCACCGAAGGTCGACCCGATCAGGAGGATGATGGCGGTCGGCAGCAGCACGACGAACAGCAGTGCCACCCGGTCCCGGACCAGGCGCCGCACCTCGTTGCCGGCGATGGCGGCCACCGCGCTCGCCCGGGTCGGGCGGGCGTCCGCGCTCATCGGGCGCCCAGCCGGGCCGGCAGCAGGCGGGCGGCCACCACGCCGGAGACGCCGGCCCAGGCCAGCAGCACCAGCGCGTACGGGACCACGTCGGCCAGCCCGCCCGCGCCGGCCGACAGCTCGGCGAAGCCCCGCAGCGCCCAGCCCATGGGCGTGAGCACCGCCAGGCGCTGGAAGGCGTCGGGCAGCGCCCCCGGCGGGAGGAACGCCCCGCCCAGCAGGGCGAAGATCAGTGCCACCGCGGTCGCCAGCGTGTCGGCGGACTGCTCGGTACGGGCCAGGGCCGCCAGCAGCCCGGCGATGCCGGCCACCGACAGCGCCGAGCAGACGATCAGCACGAGGACGCCGGCCGGGTCGCCCCAGTCGGCGCCGAGGGCCGCGGACGTGGCCGCCCAGATGACGCACAGCGCCGTCACGCCGGTCACGACGACGGCCGCGCCCTTCCCGGCCAGCAGGGCGCCGGCGCCGACCGGTCCGGCCCGGATCCGGTCGATCACGCCGGTCCGCTTGTCGGTCAGGAGGTCCCGGGCCACGGTGCCGAGCGATAGGAACAGGAAGAAGATCCCCATGCTCGGCCCGAAGTAGGCCGCGGGTGAGATGTCGCCGCCCGTGCTCCGCTGCTCGACCGCAACGGGCAGGTCGATCGCCGCGAGCGCGTCCGGGTCCGGGACCGGGTCGCCGAGCGAGGAGGCGGTGGCGGCGGCCAGGCGCCCGGCGTCGGCCCGAGCCGCGAGCTCGCCGGCCACTGCTCGGGCCACGTCGGCCGTCACCGCGGAGTCGGCGTCGGCCAGGACCTCGACGTCGCCCGGCTGGTCGGTGGCCAGGGAGGCCGCGAACCCCTCGGGGATCACGATGGCGGCGTCGAGGTCGCCGTCCTCGATCTTCGTGCGGGCCTCGTCGACGGTCTCGACCGCCTCGAAGTCGAGGCCGGTGGCGTCGCCGGCGTCGTCGCCGGTCAGCGCCGCCACGACGCCCCGGCCGAGCTGCGAGCCGTCGGCGTCGACGATCCCGAACGTGGCGTCGAAGTCGTCGCCCCCGCCGAACGCCAGCGTGATGATGGCGGCCAGGGCCAGCGGGCCGCCGACGGCCGCGATGAGGAACGACCGGTTGCGGAGCCGCCGGCGCAGGTCGTTGCCGCCGACGACGAGCGCGGCCCGGGCCGGCGACATCAGTCCCGCAGCGCCTTGCCCGTCAGGCCCAGGAACACGTCCTCCAGGTCCGGCTCGACCAGCTCGATGCCGCCGAACGTGATGCCGGCGTTCTCGCCCGCCGCCACGATCCCGGCCAGCGCCGTGCCGCCCTCGGGCACCCGGATCGCGACCGTCCCGTCGCGACGGTCGACGCCGAGCGTGCCGGGCAGCCCGGCGCAGGCGGCGGCGAACGCGTCGAGGTCGCCGGTGCCGGACACCAGGACCTGCTCGCCGGCGCCGAGGCGGTCCAGCAGCTGGCGGCGCGTGCCCTCGGCGATGAGTCGGCCCTCGTCGATGATGCCGATCCGGTCGCAGAGTCGCTCGGCCTCCTCCATGTAGTGCGTGGTGTAGAGGACCGACAGGCCCTCCGCACCCAGCGCCTCGACACAGCTGAGGATGGCGTTGCGGCTCTGGGGGTCGACGCCGACGGTGGGCTCGTCGAGCACCAGCAGCCGCGGCTGGTGGAGGAGGCCGGCGGCGATGTTGGCCCGGCGCTTCATGCCGCCGGAGAACTCGGCGACCCGGTCGTCGGCCCGGTCGGCCAGCCCCACCAGGTCGAGCACGCCGTCGATGCGGGCGGCGAGGTCGTGGCCGTCGAGGCCCTGGAGCCGGCCGAAGAACCGCAGGTTCTCGCGGGCCGACAGGTCGTCGTAGAGGGCGACGTCCTGGGGGACGAGGCCGATGGCGGCCTTGGCGTCCGTGGCCCGGGGCGACATCGGCCGTCCGGCCACGGTCACCTCGCCGTCGTCCCGCTCGAGCAGCCCGCAGACCATGGAGATGGTGGTGGTCTTGCCGGCGCCGTTGGGCCCGAGCAGACCGTAGGTCTCGCCCCGGGCGATGTGGAACCCGACCCCGTCGACCGCCACCCGCTCGCCGTAGGCCTTGCGCAATCCGTCGCACACGAGGACGGGCCCGGCGGCGTCCAGCGGGGGGTCGGCCACGGTCGCCGACGCTACTGGCGAGGGTCGGCGCACGGCCCGCGGAACGGGCGTCCACGACCGTGTCAGTGGTCACACGTGGCGGCTCCGGATGAGGTGGATCAGAGGCGCTCCACGATCGTGACGTTGGCCTGGCCCCCGCCCTCGCACATGGTCTGCATGCCGTAGCGGCCGCCGGTGCGCTCGAGCTCGGCCAGCAGCGTGGTCATGAGCCGGGCGCCGGTGGCGCCGAGGGGGTGGCCGAGGGCGATGGCGCCGCCGTTGACGTTCACCCGGTCGAGGTCGGCGCCGGTCTCCCGGGCCCAGGCCAGCACGACCGAGGCGAACGCCTCGTTGATCTCGACCAGGTCGATGTCGTCGAGGGTCAGTCCCGTGCGCTCGAGGGCGTGGGCGGTGGCGGGGATCGGGGCCGTCAGCATCCACACCGGGTCGTCGGCCCGGACCGAGAGGTGGTGGATGCGGGCGCGGGGGCTGAGCCCGTGGTCGGCCAACCCCCGCTCGTTGACGACCAGCAGGGCGGCGGAGGCGTCGGAGATCTGCGACGAGCAGGCCGCCGTCACCCGGCCGCCGTCGGTCAGCGGCTTCAGCGACCGGATCTTGCCCCAGTCGGGCTCGCGGGGACCCTCGTCCTGCGTGCAGTCGGCGAGCGGGACGATCTCGCCGTCGAACCGGCCCTCGGCCCGGGCGCGCAGCGCCCGCTCGTGGGAGGTGACCGAGAACCGCTCCATCTCGTCCCGGCTGATGCCCCAGCGCTCGGCGATCATCTCGGCCGACGCGAACTGGCTCAGCTCGCCGCTGCCGTAGCGGGCCACCCAGCCCTCGGACCCGGTGAACGGGTCGTCGAAGCCGAACGGGGCGCCGGTGGTCATGGCGGACGAGATGGGGATCTGCGACATCTGCTGCACGCCCCCGGCCACGACCACGTCCATCGTCCCGGACATCACGGCCTGGGCGGCGAAGTGCAGCGCCTGCTGGGACGAGCCGCACTGGCGGTCGACGGTCGTCCCGGGCACGTGCTCGGGGAGCCCGGCCGCCAGCCAGCAGGTCCGGGCGATGTCGCCGGCCTGGCCGCCGATGGTGTCGACGCAGCCGAAGACGACGTCCTCGACCGCCGCGGGGTCGATCCCGGTGCGGTCCACGAGCGCGGCCAGGCTGTGGGCGCCGAGGTCTGCGGGGTGGACCCGGCTCAGCCCGCCACCCCGGCGCCCGACCGGCGTCCGCACGGCGTCGACGATGTAGGCCTCGGTCATGTCGTCGTCTCCCTAGATCCCGATCGCGGTCGCCACCCGGTCGCGGTGCCAGGCGGCGTCGCCCCACGCCTTGGCCAGCGCCCACGTGCGCTTGAGGTACAGGTGCAGGTCGTGCTCGACCGTGTAGCCGATGGCCCCGTGGCACTGCAGCGCCGCCCGGCCGGCCCGCCAGGCCGCGTCGGACGCCATCGCCTTGGCCATCGACACGTCCCGGGTGGCGGTCGCCGCCCCGGTGGCCAGCGAGTGGGCCGCCCGGTGGACGGCCGGGCGGGCGAACGCCAGGTCCTTGTGGGCGTCGGCCAGCCGGTGCTTCACCGCCTGGAACGACCCCACCGGCACGCCGAACTGGTGGCGCTCGGTGACGTGGGCGACCGTCAGCTCGAGCATGCGGGCGCCCAGCCCGAGCAAGACGGCGGCGGTGCCCCACGCACCGCGGTCGAAGGCGGCGGCGACGGCGGACGAACCACCGATCTGGCGGCGCATACGCCGGTATGTCGCTGTGGGCGCCGCCACATCGGTCTGCGAGACGGTGGCGGCCCGGCGGGCCGGGTCGACCGTCGCCACCGGGTTCAGGGTGACCGTCGCCGGGTCGACCAGCCACAGCGCGCCGTCGCGGTGGAGCAGCAGTGCGTCGGCGTCGGCGGCGCAGGCGACGTGGGGCCCGCCGAGGTCGGTGGCCACCAGGCCGGCGTCGCCGCCGAGCAGTGGCGCGGCCACCGCCGCGGTGTCCACCAGCGGGTGGGGGAGCGCGGCCCGGCCGGCCTCCTCCAGCACCAGAACCAGCGACCGCTCGTCGAGCCCCAGGCCGCCGCGGTCGTCGGGGGCGAGGATGGCGGGCACGCCCATGTCGACCAGCCGGTCCCACACGCCCCGGTCGAGGGACGCCGCCTCGCCGGCGGCCCGGACCGCCTCGGGCGGGCACTCCTTGTCGAGCAGGTCCCGGACCGCGTCCCGGAAGGCGAGCTGATCGTCGTCGAAGCCGAAGTGCACGCCCGTCACGCCCTCGGCAGCCCGAGCAGCCGTTCGGCTGCGATGTTGCGCTGGATCTCGTTGGTGCCGGCGTAGATCGGGCCCGACAGAGCGAACTGCCAGCCCTTCGACCAGGGACCCTCGACCTCGGAGGCCGGGCCCAACAGGTCGAGCGCCAGCTCGTGCAGCTCGACGTCGAGCTCGGACCACCACACCTTGTTGATCGAGCTGTCGGCCCCCATCGTCGCCCCGTCCGCCAGCCGGGTGACCGTCTCCAGCGTGTACAGCCGGTAGGCCTCGGCCCGCATCCAGGCCTCGGCGATCCGGTCCCGCAGGCCCGGCCGGGGGTCGGCCCGGTACAGCTCGAGCAGCCGGCCGGCCGTGGCCAGGAAGCGGCCGGGCGAGCGCAGCGTCAGGCCCCGCTCCGACCCGGTGGTGGCCATCGCCACCGACCAGCCCCGGCCCACCTCGCCCAGCACGACACCGCCCGGCACCGCGCCGTCGGCCAGGAAGGCGTCGTCGAAGAACACCTCGGCGAAGCCCTCGTCGCCGTCGAGCCGGCCGAAGCCCCGCACGGTGACGCCCGGCGTGTCCAGCGGCACGAGCAGGTAGCTCAGCCCCCGGTGGCGCTCCGACTCCGGGTCGGTGCGGAACAGGCCGAACAGGTGGGTGCAGAACGCCCCCCGCGTGGTCCAGGTCTTCTGGCCGGCGAGCCGCCAACCGCCGTCGACCCGGCTGGCCCGGGCCCGGATCCCGGCCAGGTCGCTGCCCGCGTTCGGCTCGGACCAGCCCTGGCACCACAGGTCCTGGGCCGCCGCCATGCGGGGCAGGACGTGGGCCTGCTGCTCGGGCGTCCCGAACTCGAACACGGTCGGGGCCAGCAGGAAGATGCCGTTCTGCGTGACCCGGGGCGGGGCGCCGGCCCGGTAGTACTCCTCCTCGAAGATCAGCCACTCCCAGAGGGACGCACCCCGGCCGCCGTACTCGGCCGGCCACGACACCGCGGCCCAGCGGCCGGCGTGGAGGCGGCGCTCCCAGTCGAGGTGCTGGGCGAAGCCGTCGCGGGTGTCGCCGGAGGCGATGGCACCCTCGCCGCCGTGGGTCGCGTGCCAGGCGGCGAGGTTCGGCTCCAGCCAGCCCCGGGCCTCGGCCCGGAAGGCGTCCTCGCCGGCCGACCAGGTCAGGTCCACCTACCCCCCAGGCGGTCGAGGGTGGCGAGGGCCTCGGACTCGATGCGGGCCAGCAGGTCGGCCACGGTGGGCAGCTCGCCGATGACGCCGGTGACCTGGCCGGTGGGCAGCACGCCGGCGTCGAGGCGCCCGTCGACCAGCGCGTGCTTGATGAGCATCGGCGCGTTCGCCGCCATGGCCACCTGCGACCACGTGAGGTCCTGGTGGCGCTTCATGTCCACGCCCTCACGCACCAGGTCGGGCAGCGGGGTGCCGGTCAGCTTGCGGAACGCTAAGGCCGAGCGCAGCGCCCGGGGCAGCCGGGTCAGGGCGGAGGACCGCTCCAGGCGGTCGACCGCCGGCGTGCGGATCACTCGCTGCGGGGCACCGTCGAGCGCGGTGGTGACCACCGTGTCGGTCACGGCGGCCGCCAGGTAGCGGGCCTTGACGTCGTCGGGGACCCGGCTCTCGGCCGTGAGCAGGAACCGGGTGCCCATGGCGACCCCGTCGGCGCCCCAGGCCAGGGCGGCGACCAGGCTCCGCCCGTCGTGGAACCCGCCCGCGCCCAGCACCGGCAGGGCGTGGCCGACGGCGTCGACCACCTCGGGCAGCAGCAGCGAGGTCGGCACGGTCCCTGTGTGGCCGCCGCCCTCGCCGCCCTGGGCGATGACCGCGTCGACGCCGAAGTCGAGCATCTTCTCGGCGTGGCGGCGGGCGCCCACGGTCGGCATGACCAGGACGCCGGCGTCGTGGAGGCGGGCGACCGCGTCCTTGGTCGGCGCCCCGGCGAAGCTGACCAGCCGTACGCCCTCCCGCACGCACAGCTCGATCCGCTCGCCCAGGTCGGGCTGGTCGGCCCGCAGGTTCACCCCGAACGGCGCCGGGGTTCGGTCCTTGACCGCGGCGATGGCCTCGGCCTGCTGCCCGGCGGTCATCGTGACGGCGGCCAGGACGCCGAAGCCGCCCGCCCCGCTGGTCGCCGCGGTCAGCGACGCGCCCGACACCCATCCCATGCCCGTCTGCACCACGGGCAGCCTGCACCCCACGAGGTCGCAGAACCGGGTCCGCAGCGAACCGGAATCTGACGGTGTGTCAGACATGGGTGCCAGACTAGTGGGGTGATCTTCAGCGCGGGCTACGAGGGCACGTCGCTCGACGACCTCGTGACCCGGCTGCGGGCCGCCGAGGTGGCCGTCGTCGTCGACGTGCGCCGCACGCCCGCCAGCCGCAAGCCCGGGTTCTCCCGGCGCCGGCTGTCCGAGGCGCTGGCGGCGGGCGGCATCGACTACGTCAGCGAGCGGGACCTCGGCAACCCGCCCGAGAACCGGGACGCGTTCCGCCGCGGCGACCCGGCGGCCGTCCGCCGCATGCGGGCCATCGTCGCCGGTCCCGGGGCCGAGGCCCTCGACCGCGTCGTGGCCCGGGCGTCCGCCGAGCGGGTGGCGCTGCTGTGCATCTGCGCCGACCACGCCCTCTGCCACCGGCGGATCGTGGCCGACATGGCGGTCGAGCAGGACCCGACGATCGAGGTGCTACAGCTACCCTGACCGGGGCGCGGCCCACAGCTGGGTGACGTAGCGGGCCGTGTAGCGGCCGCCGTGGGCGTCGACGACCGCGCCGACCTCGGCCAGCAGGTCGGCCCGCCGGTCGGGGTCGAGGACAATGTGGTTGGAGTGGGTCTGGAGCAGGTCTAGCCACTCTGCGGTCGTGTAGGTGTGGCCCCAGGGGAGAGACCGGGCCACCGGCGGGCCGAAGTCGAGCCCAGGCGGCATGTCGTCGTCCCGGCCGGGCGTGGGCAGGCCGCCGCAGGAGGGGAGGACTCCGACCTCGGGCTCCCGCCGCCGGTACACGTCGTCGATGGCGTGGCGCAGCGGCGAGTCGTCGGACTCGTCGGCCGTGTTCCACCACAGGGCCAGCCACCCACCCGCGCGCAGCAGGTCGTGGGAGCGGTGCAGGCGGACCTCGGGGTCGATCCAGTGCCAGGCCTGGGCGGACACCACGAGGTCGGCGGGCACGTCGCCGGGCTGCGGCTCCCACTCCTCGAACCCGCTGACGTCGATGCGCCAGCCGCTGGCGGCCGGCACGTGGTCGCGGGCGATGGCGGCCATCGCCGGGTGGGGCTCGACCCCTACGCCGGTCATGCCCCGGGCCGCCAGCAGCCGGGTGGCCTTGCCGGTCCCGGACCCGATCTCCACCACTCGGGCCTGCGGCCCGGCCCACGCCACCAGCTGGTCGACCAGCTCGTCGGGGTACGCCGGCCGGGCCCGGTCGTAGCGGGTCGCGTCCTCGCCGAAGACCAGTCGCCGGTCCCGCTCACTCATCGCCGGGCAACCTAGCGGTACCGGATCCGGCCGGCCGCGCCGCACGAGTCGCTAGCTCGGGACCTCGCGCTCGCGGGCGCCCTCCGGGTCGATGAGCTCGCGGATCAGCCGCAGCTCGTCGTCGGTCGGCAGGCGGGAGGTGGGGACCGGGTCCGGGATCGCCAGCTCGAACCCGGTGGCCGCCACCACCTCGTCGACCGTCACGCCCGGGTGGACCGAGCGCAGGCGCATCCGGCGGTCGGGGGTGTCGAAGTCGAACACGCCCAGGTTGGACACCACCCGCCGGATCTCGACCCAGCGGCCGGCGTCGCCGAGCGCGGCGGCCCGGTCCCACCCGATGCCGCACACCGTGTCGACCCGCTCCACGAACACCTTGGGGCCGTGGTTGGGTACCCAGTAGCTGGTCGGGTCGTTGATCGTGTTGCCGGGTGCGCCCCGGTAGCCCAGCAGCTGGACCGTGGGGCGGGCGTAGTCGCCGATAGCGGCGAGGTTCTGGTTGCCGTACCGGTCGACCTGGCTGGCGCCCATGATGATGTGGCGCCGCCCCGACCACACCCAGTCGAACATCGACCGGTACGGGTTCCAGTACTCGACCACCCGGTCGCCGGGGGCGACCACCGCGGCGTCGTTGGCGACCAGCGCGGCCTCGCCGTCGGTCATGCACAGGTCGGGCTCGAACGTGGCCCGGGCCAGGCGCCCGCCGATCATGGGGATGGTGCCGATCGGGTTGGCCAGGATCTCGCCGTCGCCGCGGAAGCACTCGGCCACCGCCACCACGCACACCTCGGCGCGCGTCACGTCGGTCACGACCCCGCCCCCGCCCGCACCTTGGCCTGGTACTCGTCCTCGGGGATGTCGACCCACTCAGCGCGGAACGCCTCCCACGCCTCGGGGCTGCGGGCCGCGGCGGCGTAGGCCCGCTGGACCTCCTCGTCCCGCGCATAGTCCGGGTCGCACAGCGTGAAGTGGGCGCCGCCGGGCGCCTCGACCACACCGTCGACCATCATCCGCGACACCCGCAGCTGGTGGATGCAGCCCTCGCCCGCCAGGTCCCCGGTGGGCACCACCCGCTCGACCGAGATGAACCGTCCGCCGGTCGGCGCCGCCTGGAGCATGAGGTCGTCCCAGTACAGGTCCGGCCCGAGGAACATCGCGTTGCCCCGCGGGTCGGCCCGGTTGAGATGGCACAGCGCGGCGTCCAGCTCGAAGGCGGGGATCGCGACGAGGTCGTCGCCGCCGACCGGTGACGTGAACGTCGCCAGCTTCGGGTTGTCCCGCAACAGGTCCGAGCCCAGGCCGACGCGGCTGGGCAGGAACGGGATCCGCCAGGCCGCGGCCTGGAGCGCCAGGTGGAACAGGCCCTCGTCGTACGGCTCGTCCTCGACGGCCCCCGACTGGCGGGCCGCCCGGAAGTGCGGCTCCAGCGGGATCGAGTCGAGCGACACGAAGGCGTACACGGCCCGCCGGACCTTGCCCGCTGCGCACAGCAGGCCGAGGTCGGGCCCGCCGTGGGTCACGATCGTGAGATCGCGCAGGTCGCTGCGGGCGATGGCCCGCACCAGCGCCATCGGCTTGCGCCGGCTGGCCCAGCCCCCGATGGCGATGGTCATGCCCGAGCGCAGCCGGCCGACCACCTCCTCGGGCGTCATCGTCTTGTCGTTCCTCATGTGTGGTAGTGCTCCCTCGCGGAAGTCGTCGTGGTGTCTCGCCGGCCAGGTCCGCCGCTGGACGGCGTCCCCGTCGTCGACGCAGCCTCCGGCTGCGCCTTCCTCCTGCGTCCTTGCCAGCGACGAACCTGGCTCGGCGATCCATCCACGCGACTTCCGCGAGCGAGCACTAGGTGTCGCGCCCCTCCACGAACGCGTCGCGGTGCTCGTCCGCCACGCCCGACAGGTTCAGCTCGAACGTGAACCCCTGCTCGAACCGGTAGCTCCGCTTGACGTCCCACAGGTCGATCCCGTTGAGCGACTCCTTGGCCGCCCGGATGACGACCGGGGACTTGGCGGCGATCTCGCCCGCCACCTCGCGGGCCGCGTCCCGCAGCTCGTCCCGGGCGACGATGCGCAGCACCGACCCGAAGGCGTGGAGCTCGGCCGCGGTGGCGGTGGCCGACGTGTAGACCATCGCCCGCATCTTGTGTTGGGGGACCAGGCGGGACAGGTGGGTGGCCGCGCCCAGCGCGCCGCGGTCGACCTCGGGCAGGCCGAAGGTGGCGTCGTCGGACGCCACGATCACGTCGGCGTTGCCGACCAGCCCGATGCCGCCGCCGAGGCAGAACCCGTGCACGGCGGCGATCACCGGCACCGGGCACTCGTACACCGCAGCGAAGGCGGCGTAGCAGCCCCGGTTGGCGCCGACCAGGGCGTCGAACCCGGCAGTGGCCTGCATCTCCTTGATGTCGACCCCGGCGTTGAACCCCCGGCCCTCGGCCCGCAGCACGACGACCCGCACGGCCGGGTCCTCGCCCAGGCCCCGCAGCGCCGCCGCCAGTTCGAACCACCCGGCCACCGGCAGGGCGTTGACCGGCGGGTGGTCGACGACGACCTCGGCGATGCCGCCGTCGTCGAGCTCGGTCGTGATCGGCATGGAGGGCCCCTCCGCGTTTCTGACGCCACGTCAGGTCGCTGTGGCAAGGTAGGCCGGAGGAGGCAGCGTGGACAACCCACTCGACCACACCGGCCGGGTCGTGCTCGTCACCGGCGGCACCCGGGGCATCGGCCGAGCCATCGCCGCGCGCTACGCGGGCGCGGGGGCGGCCGTGGTGGTGTGCGGGCGCACCGACCCGGGCGACGGCGGCGGTGGCGTCGGATTCGTGGCCTGCGACGTGCGCGAGTCCGAGCAGGTCGCCGCACTGGTCGACACGATCGTGTCCCGCCACGGGCATCTCGACGTCGTCGTGAACAACGCCGGCGGGGCGCCGTGGGCGGACTCGTCGACGGCGTCGCAGCGCTTCACCGAGCGGGTGCTGGCCCTCAACCTCGTCGCCCCGTTCGTGGTGGCCCAGGCCGCCAACCGGGTGATGCAGGGCCAGGACACCGGCGGCGCCATCGTCAACATCGCCAGCGTGTCGGGGATCCGGCCGTCGCCCGGCAGCGCGGCGTACGGCGCGGCCAAGGCCGGCCTGCTCAACCTGACCCAGACGCTGGCGGTCGAGTGGGCGCCCAAGGTGCGGGTCAACGCGGTGGTGGCCGGCCTGATCGCCACCGAGCAGGCCGAGCAGACCTACGGCGACCCCGCCACGCAGGACCGGGTGGCCGCCACGGTGCCGCTCGGCCGCCTCGGAAGTGGCGACGACGTGGCGGGCGCCTGCCTGTTCCTGTCGTCGCCCGCGGCCGCCTACGTGAGCGGCGTGGCGCTGCCGGTCCACGGCGGCAACCAGCGGCCGTCGTTCCTGTCCGCCTTCGAGACCGAGGACGGTCGGTAGCATCGCCGCCCGATGACCACGGCCGAACTCGCGTTCCTGGCGGTCGCCGGGTTCGGCGCCGGCCTGGTCAACGGCGTGGCCGGGGGCGGGTCGATGGTGTCGTTCCCCGCCCTGCTCGCGGTGGGGGTACCCAGCCTGGAGGCCAACGTCACGTCCACCGTCGGGATCTGGCCGGGCTACATGGGCGGGGCCGCGGGCTTCCGCCGCAACCTGGCGGCCCAGCGCCACCGGCTCCCGGCCCTGGCCGCCATCGCCCTGGTCGGCGCCCTGGTCGGGTCGCTGCTGCTCCTGGTCACCTCGGACGACGCGTTCGACGCGTTGGCGCCGTGGCTCGTGCTGGCGGCGTGCGGGCTGTTCGCGGCCCAGCCGTGGCTCGCCCGGCGGCTGGCGCGGGGCGAGCCCGGCGGTCGCCGCCACGGCGTGCTGCGGGCGGTGGGAGTGTTCGGCGCAGGGATCTACGGCGCCTACTTCGGGGCCGGGCTCGGGGTGGCGCTGCTCGCCGTCCTGGGCATCACGCTGCCCGAGCGCCTCGACGACATCAACGCCATCCGGACGGTGCTGGCGCTGCTGATCAACAGCCTGGCGGTGGTGGTCTTCGTGGTGGCCGCACCGATCGAGTGGTCGGCCGCCGCGGTGATGGCGCCGGCCAGCCTGGCCGGCGGCTACGTGGGCGCCCGGACCGCGACCCGCATGCCGGTCCCCGTCTTCCGGGCGGTCGTGCTCGCCCTCGGCCTGGCGGCCGCGATCGGGTTGTTCCTCCGGTGACGTGCCGCCTTGCCTTACACAGTAAGGCCGGGTCTACGCTCTGCACGATGCATCGTCGCCTCGGACTCTCGCTCGCCGGCCTGATCCTCGCCGGGGGCGTCGCCGCGTGCGGCGGCGGGGGCGGCGGCGACGACGCCGAGGGCCTCGCCAGCGAGAGCGACGATCCCGCGCTGCCCGACGACCTGGTGTTCGTGGACGGCACGTCTGCCGAGGTGACCGCCCTCGACAACACGTTCCGGGCCGCAGACATCGAGGTCCAGCCGGGCACGACCGTGACCTGGGAGAACAAGGGCCGCAACGACCACGACGTCCTGCCCGTCGAGGGCGACGCGTGGGGCGTCGAGGTCGAGGGCTTCGGGCCGGGTGCCACCTATTCGACCACGTTCGACGAGCCCGGCGTCTACCGCTACTACTGCTCGATACACGGGACCACCGACGAGGGGATGGTCGGCACCGTGGTCGTGGCCGACTGACACAGACGAGACCTTGGGGGAGCCCACCATGCCCACCGCCCGACGGCTGATCGGCGCCGTTCTGGTCGGCGCGCTCGCGCTCACCGCTGCCTGCGGCGGTGACGAGCGCACAACCGACGACAGCGGCGGCAGCGCCGCCGAGGACACCGGCGGCGCCACCCTCCGGGTCCCCGAGGACCACGCCACCATCCAGGCCGCGGTCGACGCCGCGGCGCCCGGAGACCTCGTCCTCATCGCCCCTGGCACCTACCAGGAGGCGGTCACCGTCGAGACCGACGAGCTGACGATCCGGGGCCTCGACCGCAACGAGGTCATCCTCGACGGCAACTTCACGCTCGACAACGGCATCCGGGTCGTGGGCGCCAACGGCGTGGCCGTCGAGAACATGACGGCCCGCAACTACACCGAGAACGGCTTCTTCTGGACCGGGGTGGAGGGCTACCGCGGCTCGTACCTGACCGCCTACCGGATCGGCGACTACGGCGTCTACGCCTTCGACTCGACCAAGGGCCTGATCGAGCACGCCTACGCCTCGGGCAGCCCGGATGCCGGCTTCTACATCGGGCAGTGCTATCCGTGCGACGCCGTCATCGACGACGTGATCGCGGAGTACAACGGCCTCGGCTACTCCGGCACCAACTCCGGCGGAAACCTGACCATCGTCAACTCGACGTTCCGGTTCAACCGGGCCGGCATCGTGCCCAACTCCGGCAGCTACGAGCTGTGCTACCCGGCCCGGAACACGGTGATCGTCGGCAACACCGTCCACTCGAACAACCAGCCCGACACCCCGGCGATCGACGCCGCGCTGCTGGCGATGGGCAACGGCATCCTGCCGTCCGGCGCGGTCGGCAGCGTGATCGAGCGCAACCTCGTGTACGACCACGACCGCACCGGCATCGGACTGGTCCCGTTCCCGGAGGAGGACGCCAACGACGTCCCGCCCCCGCCGGAGAACGACGAGGTGCCGTGCTCGGAGTCCCGGAACGCGGCCACGGCCGACCCGGCCGACATCCCCGACCTGGTCGTGTGGGACCCGCGGGCGAACCGGGTCGTCGGCAACGTCGTCGAGGACTCACGGCTCGCCGACCTGGCCGTCGGCTCGGTCGACGACGTGTCGGGCCTGGACAACTGCTTCTCGGGCAACACGTTCGTCACCTCCGCGCCACTCGACGTCGAGGCATTGGCGCCGTGCGACGGCGAGGGCTCGGGTGGTGACTGGAGCGCCGGCGCGCTCGACCTCCTGGGGCTCATGACCGCGGTGCCGCCGCCATCGGGCGACTACAAGACGACGCCCGTCCCGGGCCCGCAGCCGACCATGCCCGACGCCGAGTCGGCCCCGGCCCGCCCCGCCACCGACGTCCCGACCACGGTGGACGCGGACGCCATCCAGGTCCCGGAGAGGCCGTCGTGAGACTCGGGGCCGGCGCGATCCTGCTGGCCCTCCTGCTCGTCGCGTGCGGGGGCGCCTCGGCGCCCTCGCCGCCCTCGCCGCCCGCGGCGGTGCGGCTGTCGCCGACCGATCCCGGGCCCCAGGGGAGGGTCCCGCAGTTCGTCGTCGAGTGCGGGTTCAGCCACGCCGCCCCCGACGACCCGATCGTCCACCCCGGCCACGCCGGCCTGTCGCACCTCCACACGTTCTTCGGCAGCACGCTGACCGGCGCGGGCTCGACCGCCGAGGGCCTCGCCACCGGCTCCACCACGTGCGACCAGCAGCTCGACCGGGCCGCCTACTGGGCGCCCGCGCTGCTCGACGGCGGGGCGCCGGTGACGCCGACCGGGGCGATCGCCTACTACCGGCCGGGCGTCGACGTGGACCCCGCCTCGGTCGAGCCCTACCCGTTCGGGCTGGCCATGCTGGCGGGCGAGCCCCACGCCGAGGAGGGTCAGCCCCTCGACGTCGTCGCCTGGTCGTGCGGCACCGGGTCCGAGCGCCACACCGCCCCGCCCGAATGCCCCCGGGGCCGCCCGCTGCGGCTGGCGGTGGCGTTCCCGGACTGCTGGGACGGCCGCAACCTCGACAGCCCCGACCACCGCGCCCACGTGGCCCGCAGCGAGCGCGGGCGCTGCCCGGAGCCGCACCCCGTGCCGGTGCCCCAGCTGCTGCTGGCGATCTCCTACCCGGTCAGCGGGCCGGGCCACGACCTGGGGCTGGCGTCCGGGCCGCTGACAGGCGGGCACGCCGACTTCCTCAACGCCTGGGACCCCGACAAGCTGCGGACCGAGGTGGAGTCCTGCCTCCAGCGCGGCCTGACGTGCGGCGTGGCGAGCACACGTTCGTGATGACGCGGTCGAGCCGGCCTGGCAGGCTGTGCGCTTCGTGAGCGCCCGCCCGCCGGCTGCCGGGGGGCGGTGGGCGGGCGCTCACCGACCGGGGCGGGGCCGCCGGTAGCCCGCGGCATAGGCCGGGACCGCGATGCCGGGCGGCAGGGCCGGGTCCGGCTCGGGCGCGCCGAACACCGTGGACACGGGGACGACCCCGGCCCAGTGGTCGAGGTCGTAGTCCTCGTCCTCGTCGAGGGGCGGCCCGGTGCGGACCTTGACCGACGCCTCGTCCAGCGGCAGCGCCAGGACCAGCGTGCCGCGCAGCTCCTTGTCATTCGGCTCGCGGGTGTCGGCCGTGCGGCCCGGCACGATGTGCTCGACGAGCGTGTCGAGCGCGGCCCGGCGCTCGTCCAGGTCGGCGACGGGCGTGGCGTGTCCGATCACCACGACCGACCGGTAGTTCATCGAGTGGTGGAAGGCCGAGCGGGCCAGCACCAGCCCGTCGACCAGGGTGACGGTCACGCACAGCTCGGTCGCCTTGCCGCCCCGCAGCAACCGGCTGGCGGGCGAGCCGTGGAGCAGCAGCCGGTCGCCGTCGCGGGCGTAGAGCATGGGGATGACGACCGGGCCCTCGTCGGTCGCCAGGCCCACGTGCGCCACCAGCCCCTCGTCCAGCACCGCGTGGACCTGGGCGGCGTCGTAGCGCCCCCGGTCGGGCTGGCGCTTCACCGTGGTGCGGAGGGAGGGCGGGGCGGTCACCCACGCGAGGCTAGGGGCGACGCGGGGACCGCCCCCAGCCGATTCGGGTCAGGAGGGAGGGGGCGTGTCGAGGTTGATCCAGTTCGCCATCGCGTAGCGCTCGCCGACGGGGCTCAGGCCGTCGAGCCGGGCCAGGTCCTCCGTCGTCAGCTCGACGTCGAGGGCGCCGACGTTCTCCTCCAGGTACGTCCGGCGCTTGGTGCCGGGGATGGGGACGACGTCGTCACCCTGGGCGGTCACCCACGCCAGCGCGACCTGGCCGGGCGTGACCCCGTGGGCCTCGGCGATCTCCTTCACGACGGCCACGAGGGCCAGGTTGCGCTCGAGGTTGTCGCCCTGGAACCGGGGCTGGGTCCGGCGGAAGTCGTCGCCCTGGAGCTGGTCCAGGCTGGACACGGTGCCGGTGAGCAGCCCGCGGCCGAGCGGGCTGTAGGGCACGAGTCCGATGCCGTTCTCCCGGCAGGCCGGCACGATGTCGGCCTCGATGTCCCGAGAGAAGATCGACCACTCGGACTGGAGGGCGGCGATCGGGTGGACGGCGGCGGCCCGCCGCACCGTGTCCGACGACGCCTCCGACAGCCCGAGGTAGCGGACCTTGCCCGACTCGACCAGCTCGGCCATGGCGCCGACGGTCTCCTCGATGGGGACGGTCACGTCGGGCCGGTGCTGGTAGTAGAGGTCGATGTGGTCGAGGCCCAGGCGGCCGAGCGAGGCGTCGCAGGCCTGGCGGACGTAGGCGGCGTCGCCCCGGACGCCGCGGCCGCCGGGCTTGTCGGGGTCGAGGTGGATGCCGAACTTGGTGGCCAGCACGACCTCGTCGCGGCAGGGGGCGATGGCCTTGCCGACGAGCTCCTCGTTCTCGCCGAAGCCGTACATGTCCGAGGTGTCGAGGAACGTGACGCCCAGGTCGAGCGCCCGGGCGATGGTGGCCTCGGCCTCGGCCCGGTCGGGGGTGCCGTAGGCGAAGCTCATGCCCATGCAGCCGAGGCCCTGGGCGGAGACGGTCAGGCCGGAGCGCCCGAGGGCGCGGGTGGGGAGGGTCATGGATGGTCCCTTCAGCTGGCGGGGGTGGTCTGGGCGCAGTAGCCGGCGATCTTCATGTCGACGACGGCCAGGGCGGTCTCGAGCTCGACGATGCGCTCCTTCACCCGGTCGCGGTGGCGCTCGAGGATCGCCCGCCGGCTGTCCTCGTTGCCGGGGCCCTCGTCGACCAGGGCGAAGTAGGCCTTGATGTCGCGGATGGGCATGGCGGTGAGCCGCAGCCGCGTGATGAAGGCGATGCGGGCCAGCTCGGCCTCGGTGTAGTCACGCCGACCGGCCTCGTCGCGTGGCACCGCGACGAGGCCGATCCGCTCGTAGTAGCGCAGGGTGTGGGCCGTGACCCCGGTGTGCTCGGCCACGGCGGCGATGCTCGTCACACCGCCGACCGTAGGGGTTGGAGCGCGCTCTAAGTCAAGGGGCTCGCTCTAGTGCGTGCCGTGAGCGTGATCGCAGGTCACCGGTTCGCCCGGGCGGACCTGGCCGCCGCCGACGCCTTCCAGCGCTGCGAACGGGCCGCACGGGTGGCCGACGATCCAGACGTGGACCATGGGCTCGACCGCCCGCCGGTGATAGCCCGGAGGGCAGGGGGCGGGGATGGGGTCGGCCAGCGCCACCTGCCAGTTGTTCTCCTCGCCGTACCAGCACAGGTTGTCGTGGATGTGGTACTGCACCAGCGGCCCACCCAGGTTCGGGGCGGTATCGAGGGTCTTGCCCGGCTCGAGGAGGTACATCGCCGCCTCCAGCGTGCGCTGCCCGCCCGTCACCCGGTAGACGAGCGACTCGGGGACCGAGGCGTCGAACTCCCTCTGATCCGCCAGGTACTGCCAGTTGATCCAGTGCTCGTAGCCGGTGGGAGCGTCGCCGATCGACCGGTAGCCGGCGGCGTACGCCTCCTGGGTGGTCCTGAACCGGGGCAGCTGCTGGATCGTGGCGGTGACGAGGCCCTCGGCCCATGCCTGCTGCTCGGCGGTCACGCCCGGGACGCCGCCCAGGTCGACGGGCAGCGTGCCGTCGTAGGGCCGGGGCGGCACGGGACCAGGGTTGGTGCCCGGCGGGTGCTCGTGCGGATCGGAGCCCGGCGGATGCTCGTCCGGGTCGGAGCCTGGCGGATGCTCGTGGGGGTCGGTCCCCGGCGGGTGGTCGTCGTGGTCGCCGGTGGTGGTGCCCGGGTGGTCGTGGTCGCCGTGCCGGGACTGGGCCGCGGGCCGGCCGGTGCCGTCGTGGTCGTGATCGTCGTGCGAGTCGCCGGTCCCGGTCCCGGTGCCGTCGGCGTGCTCGTGGTCGCCGCCCGCGCCCTCGGCGTGCTCGTGGTCGCCGTCCTCGCCGTGGTCGTCACCGTCGCCGTGGTCGTGGGAGGCGGCGGCCAGCTCGCCCTCGCCGTGCCCGTGCCCGCCGGCCCCGTGGTTGTGCTCCCCGGTGGCGACCATCCCGGTCACCACGAGCAGCGCGGCGGCCGCCGCGGCCGGAACGCGGGCGGCCGCCCCGGCCGGACGGCCCGCCCGCCCGGGCGCCAGCAGCGCCAGCAGCGCCCCGGCCACGCCGACAGCCGCCAGGACCGCGGCGAGCGTGTCGGGCAGCCCCGGACCCTCGGCCGACTCCAGCCCGTCGATCAGCCCGATGCCGGTGGTCTTGGCCGCCAGCCATCCGAGCACCGCGAGGCCGTTCCCGGCCACGCCGGCCCACAGCAGGCGCCGCCCCGGCCGGGTCAGCGCCAGGACGCCCCAGCCCACCTGGAACATGGCCAGCAGCGCGAACGTGACGGCGGTCGCCCGGTGCTCGCCGTGCGCGCCGACCGCGCTCGCGTGGAGGATGCCGGCGCCGATCGACGCCGGCCCCGCCCACACCCCACCCCGCGGGACGGGGCCGGCCCCCGCGCGTGTCTCCGTCGTCGTCGTCATCCGGGGTCCTCCTCGATCCGCCGATGCCGTACTGACCCCGCGGGCCGCCGGATCGTTGACCGTGCGGCCGAACTGACCCCGATCTGTAACGCGGCGCTAGGCGCCGTGGGCGTGGTCGCAGGCGACGGCTTCGCCCTCGCGCACCTGGCCGCCCGAGATGCCCTCCAGGGCGGCGAACGGGCCGCAGGGGTGGGCGACGATCCAGACGTGCATCATGGGCTCCAGCAGCTTGCGCTCGAAGCCGGCCGGGCACGGGGCCGGGACCTCGGCGGCCGGGATCACCCTGTAGGTGTCGCCGGATCCCCGCCAGCACAGGTCGTTGTGGACGTGGAACTGGACCAGCGGGCCGCCGACGTCGGGGACGGTGTCGAGCGTTGCGCCCGGCTCCAGGACGTACATGGCGGCCTCGAGGGTCCGTGCCCTTCCCGGGCCCACCCGGTAGACGAGCGACTCCGGGTACGCCGCGTCCAGTTGGCGGCCATCGGCCAGCAGCGACCAGTTGATGTAGTGCTCGACGCCCGTCCCCGCGTCGCCGATCGAGGTGTAGCCGGCCGCACGAGCGGCCGCCGTGTCGGCGAACGTCGGCAGCTGCTCGACGTTCGCCGTCAGCAGCGCCTCGGCCCGGGCCTGCTGCTCGGGGGACACGCCCGGGGCCCCGCCGAGGTCGACCGGCAGCGTGCCGTCGAACGGCTTGGGCGGCACCGGTGCCGCCTCCTCGTGGCCATCGGTCGCGGCGCCGTTCGCGGCGTCGTCGTGGAGGTGGTCCGCGGCGCCCGCCGTCGCCACGTCGTGGCCATCGGCGCCGTGGCGGTGGCTCGTGGACGAGACCATGGCCGCCACGACCACCACCGCGGTGACCGCGACCACCGGGATCTGCGCCACCGCCGCAGGCAGCCGGTGGCGGGGCGCCGACGACGCCGAGGAGAGCGCCACGATGCCCGCCACCGCCCCGATCACCGCGACCGCAGCGAGCACCGCGGCAGCCGTGTCGGCGAACGCGGGATCCTCGGCGGTCTCCAGGCCCTCGATCGCGCCGATCCCGACGGTCATCGCCGCCAGCCAGCCGCCGAGCGCGACCGCGTTGCCCGCCGCGCCCACCGCGGCGACCCAGCGCCGGGGCCCGGCGACGACGGCGGCGCCCCAGCCGACCTGGAACACCGCCAGCAGGGCGAAGGCGACGGCCGCCGGCCGGTGCTCGCCGTGGATGCCCGCGGCCGTGGCGTGGATGGCGCCCGCGCCGATCGACGCCAGAGCGGCCCACACCAGGACCGTGGGGGTCGTCGTCCCCGATTCCGTCGATGACATCCGGCTCCTCCACGGCCCGGCCCCGCCGGGGGGCTGCGTCAGCGAGCCGGCGCCTCCCCCAAGGTGTCCGCAGCGTAGGCCCCGCGGCGCCCCAACTTCCTACTCGGTCCGACGGTGGTATCGACCGCGGTCTGCCGCTCGAGCTCGGCGTTGATCTCGGCCCCGACGATGACGACATAGGCGGTGATGTACAGCCACAGCATCACGACGACGACGGCGCCGAGCGCTCCGTAGGTCTCGTTGTACTGGCCGAAGTTGGACGTGTAGAGCGAGAACAGCACCGACGCGATCACCCACACGACCACGGCGAAGACGGCGCCGGGGGATACCCACCGCCAGCGGGGCGCGTCCCGATCGGGCGCGTAGCGGTAGATCACCGCGAGGGCCAGCAACCCGAGCAGCGCCAGCAGCGGCCACCGCACCACCAGGATCAGGGCCCGGAACACAGACTCGGTGCCCTCGTCGCTGAGCAGCTCGGGGAAAACGATCAGCCCGGCCACCACCGCGGCCAGGGCCACCACGCCGGCGACCGTCAGGGCCAGCGCCAAGCCCCGGAGCTTGAGGAAGCCACGCGTCTCGTCCTCGTCGTAGGCGAGGTTCACGGCGCCGATCAGGTGCTTCACCCCGCTGGACGCCGACCACAGAGCGACGACGAGACCCACGATGGCCCCGATCCGCAACCCGGAGGGCGAGCTGTCGACGATCGAAGACAGCTGGGACGTCACGAGGTCCTGGACCTCCTGGGGCGCGGCGGCCAGCAGATCCTCGACGTCGCGCTCGATCCCCTCGGGGTCCGCGACGAGGCCGTACACCGACACCAGCGCCACGAGGGCAGGGACGAGCGCCAGCATGGCGAAGAAGGCGACGCCGGCTGCCAGCAGGGGCACGTCGTCGACCTTCATCTGCCGCTTCACCCGGACGGCGACGTCCTTCCATCCCCGGGCGGGCACCTCGGTCGGGCGCCCGGCCTCGCGGCCGCGGCCCTTTGCGTGGGAGCGGGACTCGTACGCGGTCTCGGCCATGACGTGTCCCTACCCCCACGCAGGGCGTTCATGCAGGGGTCATACGCCGATCGAGCCCCAGGGACCCCAGATGGCGAACGTTATGCCCCTGCTCGCCTGGATGTTCACGAACAGGGTGTGGCCGTCCGGGCTGAACGTGGCGCCTGCGAACTCGTCGTTGAACCGGTTGGCGCCCGTGCTCGACACCAGGCGGTTCAGCGCGATGCTCCACAGCTCACCCTGCGGCGACAGGCCCCGGACGAAGTTGTCGTTGACGTTGTCCTCGCAGAGCACCAGCGTCCCCCGCTTGCTGACCGTGACGTTGTCGGGGAAGTCCAGGACGTCGGCGCCCGGCGATTGGAAGATCAGCTTGAGCCGGCCCGACGCGATGTCGTAGCCCCAGATCTGGCCGGTGCCGTTGCCGAAACCACCGATCGTGTCGGACGGGCCGGGCTCGGCCGGGCCGCCGCCCTGGGTCGAGCAGAAGTAGATGACGCCGTTGTCGTACGTGGCGCCCTCCAGCCGCGAGAACCAGGCGGCGCCTTGGGCCCGGCCCTGGTTGCCGACGTGGTTGAGCGCCGTGTCGTTGGTCGTCGGCGCGGTCGACCCGGGCGTGAACGGGAACGTGGGCGCCGGGTCGTCGATGTCGACCCACCTGACCCGGTACGTCGCACCCGCGGGCTGGGTCTCGGCCAGGTCGGCGTTCGGCACGCCGCGGATGGCCAGCATCTGCAGTCGGCCGCCGTCGCGCAGCCGCCCGTCCCTCATCGGGTTCCGCCTGGACGTGTAGCGGTACAGGCCCGACGGGAAGCCGAAGTTGTCCTCGGTCAGGTACAGCACGCCCCGCTCGGGGTCCAGGGCCACGGCCTCGTGGGCGAACCGCCCGGCCGCGGTGATCGGCTCCCGGGTCGACTGGCCGTCGGCCGGGACCTCGAAGATGAATCCGTGCCGCTGGAGCAGCGGGACGTTCGACACGCCGGTGAAGTCCGGCCCGACGTCGGGCCCGTTGACCGTCTCCTCGCAGGTGACCCAGGCATCCCACGGCATGCGGCCGCCCGAGCAGTTCATCTGGGTGCCGTTGAGGCTGGTGAAGGACCGGACCACCTCCCCGAACTTCGTCACCTCCACCGTGGTCGTGCCGCCCCCCGCCTGCGGATCGTAGGCCTGCGACGCGTCACCGAACGCCGGGACCGGGTTGTTGATCTCCTGGTTGCGGACCAGCATCACGTTGCCGCGCGGGCCGTTGAACGCGGCCATGCCGTCGTGGCGGCCCGGCAGGACGGTGCCGTCGTCGAGCACCACTGTCTGCTCGGTGTCGTGGAACGACCGGTAGGAGAACCCGGCCGGCAGCCACAGCCGCACCGCCCCGTCCCGCTCGTCCGGCACGGGTCCCAGCACCGGCTGGGGTGCCGCGGCCACCGGTCCGGCCAGGAAGCCGGCGAACGGGCCGGCGGTCCCCGCCAGGGCCGCGCCCCCTGCGGCCACCGATCCCTGCAGGAACCTGCGCCTGTTGATCGCCACCATTCCCCCGACCTCCCTGTCGACGCGAAACTGGCCGCGGGCCGGGCCCACCCGGGGCCCGATCCCGCGGCCAGGATGCCAGGTTTGATCAGGACAGGGGGGCTGTCGCCGCTTCCGCCACCTCGGTGGGGCCCTGGCCGTTGACCGTGCCGCCGTCGCGGTGGCCGTCGCCACCGGCGATGCCCGCGCCCTCGCGCTTGCTGAAGGCGATGGCGCCCAGCAGGACCACGAGCGCCGCGCCCGCCACCGCGTAGCCGGCCGGCTCCGGCGTCGAGCTGAGGATGTTGTCCTCGTCGATGGTCGACAGGCTGATGATCGCGGGCAGGATGAGCAGCGACACCAGGTTCATGACCTTGATCAGCGGGTTCAGGGCCGGGCCGGCCGTGTCCTTGAACGGGTCGCCGACCGTGTCGCCGATGACCGCGGCCATGTGCGCCTCGGAGCCCTTGCCGCCGTGGTGGCCGTCCTCGATGTACTTCTTGGCGTTGTCCCAGGCGCCGCCGGCGTTGGACAGGTAGTTGGCCATGAGCTGGCCGACCAGGATCACCGCGGCCAGGAAGCCGCCGAGGGCGGTGTAGCCGATGCCGAAGCCGATGATGACCGGGGTGAGCACGGCGAGCAGCGCCGGGGTCGTCAGCTCTCGCAGCGAGGCCCGGGTGCAGATGTCGATGACCGGCGCGTAGTCCGGGCGCTTCTCGCCCTTCATGATCTTGCCGTCGGCGAACTGGTTGCGGACCTCCTGGACCACGACGCCGGCGGTGCGGCCGACGGCCCGGATGGCGAGCGCCGAGAACAGGAACGGCACGGCGCCGCCGATCAGCAGACCGATGAACACCTTCGGGTCGGACACGTTGATCGGGATGGCGCTGAAGATGCCGCCGGCGGTGTCCTTCAGCTCCTCGACCCGTTCGGCCGAGAGCACCTCGGTGCCGGAGATCTCGATGAAGCTGGCGAACAGGGCCACGGCGGCGATCACGGCCGAGCCGATCGCGAAGCCCTTGGTGACGGCCTTGGTCGTGTTGCCGACGGCGTCGAGGCCGACCATGACCCGTTCGGGCTCGCCGTGGAACTCGCCGGTCATCTCGGCGATGCCGGCGGCGTTGTCGGCCACCGGGCCGAAGGTGTCCTCGGACACGACCACGCCGGTGGTGGCCAGCATGCCCATGCCGGTGAGGGCGACGAGGTACAGCGTGAACTGGGTGTCGCCCCCGCCGAGGCCGATGGCCGCCCCCAGCGCGACGGCGATGGCGATGATGGCCCACACGGACGACTCCAGGCCCGACGACGTGCCGGCCAGCACGGTGGTGGCCGGTCCGGTCTCGGCGGCGTCGGCGATCTCCCGCACGGGCGCCGTCTCGGTCGACGTGAAGTACTCGGTGATGCGGCTGGCCACCTGGGCCAGGATCAGGCCGATCAGCACCGCGCCGAACATGCGCAGGCCGACGTTGTCGATGCGGCCGTCGGGGTTGCCGATGTAGGTCAGCGCCACGGCCAGCGTGCCGAGCACCGTGAGGACGCCCGCGGTCAGGAAGCCCCGGTTGATCGGGGCCATGGCGGAGCGCTCGTTGTCGCGGGCCCGCACCATGAACACGCCGACGATCGAGGCGAGCACGCCGATGGCCCGGGCGGCCAGCGGGAAGAGGGCACCGGCGGCCCACAGCGCGGGCTGGTCGGGGAAGATCCGCTGGAACGCCGGGACGCCGAGGATGATCGACGCCACCAGCGTGACCTCGTAGGACTCGAACAGGTCCGAGGCCATGCCGGCGCAGTCGCCGACGTTGTCGCCCACGTTGTCGGCGATGGTGGCCGGGTTGCGGGGGTCGTCCTCGGGGATGCCGGCCTCGACCTTGCCGACGAGGTCGGCGCCGACGTCGGCCGCCTTGGTGAAGATGCCGCCCCCGACCCGCAGGAACAGGGCCAGCAGCGAGCCGCCGAACCCGAACCCGATGAGGATCGCCGAGCTCGTGTTCTGGAAGATCATCATGATCAGGGTGGCGCCGATGAGGCCCAGGCCGACGCAGAACATGCCGCACACGCCGCCGGTCCGGAACGCCACCTGGAGGGCGGGCGCCATCTTGCCGGTGCGGGCGGCGGCCGCCGTCCGCACGTTGCCCCGCACGGCCAGGCTCATGCCGATGAAGCCGGTGAGGCCCGACATGAGGCAGCCCGCCAGGAACGCCAGCGTGCGGAAGGTGCCGGACGCGCCGAAGGAGAGCGCGGTCTCGCCGGACGGCTTCTCGACGGCCACCGACGTCACGAAGACGATGACGGCCAGCGGCACGAGGATGAACGCGATCGTGCGGAACTGGCGCCGCAGGTAGGCGAGGGCGCCCTCCTGGATCGCCTTGGCGATCTCGATCATCTTCGGCGTGCCCTGATCGGCCGCGAGGACGCCGCGCATCAGCAGGACGCCCACGGCCAGCGCCAGCAGGGCGGTCAGCGCGGAGCCGATCAGGATGAACCATTCACCCCCTCGGAGGGTGAACTCCTGCCAGCCGCCCTCGGCGGCGAACAACTGCACCATGTCGTGCGTCTCCCCTTGTCTCAGACTGCTCTGTCTGTCTCACCGTTGACCCGGGCGCCCGGGTCGGGGCGCAGGGTGCGGGTCACGTACACCTGGCGGGCCACCCGCTGGCCGATCGTGCGGGTGTGCCCGTCGATCTCGACGACGAGCGGGCCGTCGAACGGGTGCTTCTCGACCACCGCCACCTCGACGCCCGGGACCACGCCGAGCGTGCCGAGGAACGAGAGGATCTCGGCGTCGGTCGACCCCGACACCGCCACCTCCGCCACGTCACCCGGCTCGAGGTCGTAGAGCTCGGGCGTGTTGGGGAGGTCGGCGGCCTCGGGTTGGGGGATGGGGAAGCCGTGGGGGCAGGTCTCCGGCCGGTGGAGCGCGACGTACAGGCGCTCGGTCACCTCGTCGGGCAGGTCGTGCTCGAAGGAGACGGCCAGCTCGTCCGCCTCGTTCCAGGCGTAGCCGAGCATGTCGGCCAGGAACCGCTCGACGATGCGGTGGCGGCGGATGGCGCTCACGGCGGCCCGGCGGCCGGTGTCCGTGAAGGTCACGCCCTGGTATGGGCGGTGGTCGACCAGGCCCCGGTCGGCGAGCCGCTTGACCAGGGTGGTGACCGTGCCGGGGGACAGGCCGAGCCGGTCCGCGAGGGTGCCCGTATGGGCCTCCGAGCCGTCCCGGGTGAACCGGTAGATGGCCTTGAGTGCCTCGCGCTCTGACTTGGTGAACTCGGTCTGCTGCATAGAAGGGTTTGGTCCCCCAAAACCCGGGCTTCGACGGTTTGCGACTTGTTTGCCTACCACGGCGAGCGACTCGCCCCCAAACCCGGGATGTGCGAAACTGCCGGCTCCGGGAGATCTGACGGTGTGTCAGGAACGGGAGGACGCCGTGAGCACCGCGCCCGCCATCCAGGGGTGGTTCACGACCGGCGACGAGCCGGCCCTGCTCGGCACCCGCTGCCGGGCGTGCGGGACCGTGTTCTTCCCCCGGGAGGAGGCCTTCTGCCGCAACCCCGGCTGTGCCGGCGAGGCCTTCGACGAGGTGTCGCTGTCGCGTCGGGGGCGGGTCTGGTCCTACACGGACGCCCGCTATCAGCCGCCCCCGCCCTACGTGCCGCGCACCGGTGCCTACGAGCCGTTCGCGCTGGCCGCGGTCGAGCTGGAGGCCGAGGGCCTCGTCGTGCTCGGCCAGGTCGCCGACGGCTACGGGGTGGACGACCTGGCGGTCGGGGCCGAGGTCGAGCTGGTGGTCGAGCCGCTCTACACCGACGACGACGGGGTCGAGCGGACCACCTGGCGCTGGCGGCCGGTGGGGCCGGTGGAGGTGGCTCGGTGAGCAACGACGTCGCCCTCGTGGGCGTGGGCATGCACCCGTGGGGCAAGTGGGGCCGGCCGTTCCAGTCCTACGGTGTGCACGCGGCCCGGGCCGCGCTGGCCGACGCCGGGCTCGACTGGTCGGACGTCGAGCTGGTCGTCGGCGGCGAGACCGTCCGCAACGGCTACGCCGGCTACGTGGCCGGCGCCACGTTCGCCCAGGCGCTCGGGTGGAACGGCGCCCGGGTCGCGACGGCCTACGCCGCCTGCGCCACCGGTGCCCAGGCGCTCGACACGGCGCGGGCCCGGATCCTGGCCGGCATGTGCGACGTGGCGCTCGTGGTCGGCGCCGACACGACGCCCAAAGGCTTCCTGGCGCCCAACGCCGGCGAGCGCCCCGACGACCCGGACTGGCTGCGGTTCCGGCTGCTCGGCATGACCAACCCGGCGTACTTCGCGCTGTACGCCCGCCGCCGCATGGACCTGCACGGCGCCACGGTCGAGGACTTCGCGGCGGTCAAGGTCAAGAACGCCCGCCACGGCCTCGCCAACCCCAATGCCCGCTACCGCAAGGCGGTGACCGCGGAGGACGTGGCCGCCTCGCCGGTGGTCGCCGACCCGCTGCGGCTGCTGGACATCTGCGCCACGTCGGACGGCGGCGCCGCGGTCGTGCTCACATCGGACGCTTTCGCCCGGTCCCGGGGACTGCGGGCCCTGCGGCTGCGGGCGGTGGCCACGGTGGCGCCGACGTTCCCCAACACGGTCATCGAGATGCCCAACTTCGCCACCGACTCGACCGCGGCGGTGGTGCCCGGGGACCTGACGTTCCGCGACTCGATCGCCCGGGCCGCCTACGAGGAGGCCGGGCTGGGGCCCGAGGACGTGTCGCTGGCCGAGGTCTACGACCTGTCCACGGCGCTGGAGCTCGACTGGTACGAGAACATCGGCCTCTGCAAGCCGGGCGACGCCGAGCACCTGCTGCGGGCGGGGGACACGGCGCTGGGCGGCCGGGTGCCGGTGAACCCGTCGGGGGGCCTGGCCTGCTTCGGCGAGGCGGTCCCGGCCCAGGCGCTGGCCCAGGTGTGCGAGGTGGCGTGGCAGCTCCGGGGCGAGGCGGAGGGCCGCCAGGTCGCGGGCGCCCGCGTCGGCCTCACCGCCAACCAGGGCCTGTTCGGCCACGGCTCGTCGGTCATCGTGTCGGTGTAGAGCGATTTGGCGGCGCTTACGCCGAGTTCTCGGCGCATGCGCCGCCAAATCACTCCAGCCACCGGCTGACGGCATCGACGACGCAGGCCGGCTCGTCCCGGCCCTCGACCTCGAGGGTCACCCGCATCACCGTTTGGACGCCGCCGGTCACCTCGGCGCACGAGACCAGCTCGGCGCGGCCCCGCACCCGGTCGCCCGCGGTCAGCCCGCCCGGGAACCGGACGGCGTCGGTGCCCACGTTGAGGCCGGCGGACGCGTCCACGGTCACGATCTCGGGCAGGACCCGGTTGGTTAGCGACAGCGCCAGGTAGGCGGGGACCGCGTCCCGCGACGTCGCCGCCGCGAAGCCGTCGACCATGGCCGGGGTGACCGTGAGCCACCCGCTGGTACCGAGGTCGGCGCCGGCGGCCGCCCGCAGGTGGTCGAGCGAGAGCGTCACGGGTGCTGCGAGCTCACGCTCACGACCTCGCCGGTCATGTACGTCGAGTAGTCGCTGGCCAGGAAGGCGATCACGGTGGCCACCTCCCACGGCTCGGCGGGGCGGCCGAACGCCTCCCGGCCGGCCAGCTCGTCCAGCAGCTCGTCGCTCGTGACCTTGGCCAGGAACGGGTGCATGGCCAGGCTGGGGGCAACCGCGTTGACCCGGACGCCGTGGGGCGCGGCCTCGATGGCCGCGCTGCGGGTCAGGGCCATGACCCCCGCCTTGGCCGCCGCGTAGTGGGCCTGGCCCGCCTGGGCCCGCCAGCCGAGGACCGAGGCGTTGTTGACGACGACACCGCTGCCCTGGGGGCACAGGAGCCGCAGCGCCGCCCGGGTGCAGCGGAACGCGCCGGTCAGCGTGACGTCCACGACCTTGTGCCACTGCTCGTCGGTCATGTCGACGAGGTCGGCGGTGCCGCCCAGCCCGGCGTTGTTCACGACCACGTCGATCCGGCCGTGGCGCTCGACCGCCGCCGCGAACAGGCCCTGCACCTGACCCTCGTCCGTGACGTCGCACGGCACGGCCAGCGAGGCGCCCAGCTCCTCGGCCGTCTCGGCCAGCCGGCGCTCGTGGGCGTCGCTGACCACCACCTCGGCGCCCTCCGCCAGCAGCCGCCGGGCGGTGGCCGAGCCGATCCCGGTCCCGGCCGCGGCGGTGACAACGGCGACCTTGCCCTCCAGCAGGCCGTGGCCGGGCGGCTCGACCGGCGGCTTCGGGGTGGCGGTCCCCGTCACCGCGGCAGCCCCAGCGCCCGCTCGCCGATGATGTTGCGCTGGATCTCGTTCGACCCCGCGTAGATCGTGTCGGCCCGGCTGAACAGGAACATGCGCACGAGAGCATCGACCTCCGGGTCGTGGACGAGGGCGGCGGCGCCGAGCACGTCCATCGCCAGCTCGCCGAGGCCGCGATGGAACGTGGCCCAGTACAGCTTGCCGATCAGCGCGTCCCGACCCAGCGTGCCGGACTCCGACCCGGCCAGCGTGCGGAGGGCGTTGAGCCGCATGATCTCCAGCCCGATGTGGGCGTCCGCCAGCCGCTGGCGCATCACCGGGTCGCCGGCCACGCCGCTGCGGCGGGCGAGGTCCGTGACGGCCGCCAGCTCGTTGCGGAAGTTGAGCTGCTGGCCCAGCGTCGACGCCCCCCGCTCGAACGCCAGCGTGCCCATGGCGACGGACCAGCCCCGGCCCTCGCCCCCCACGACGTTGGCGGCGTCGGTGCGGGCACCGCCGAAGAACACCTCGTTGAACTCGCTGTCGCCGGTCATCTGCACGATGGGCCGGACCTCGATGAAGTCCTGGCCCATCGGCACCAGCAGGTAGGAGAGGCCGTCGTGCTTGGAGGTGCCGGCAGCCGGCGGCGAGGTCCGTGCCAGCACGAAGCACCAGTGGGCCCAGTGGGCCAGCGAGGTCCACACCTTCTGCCCGTCGATGCGCCACTCGGTGCCGTCGGCGGACAGGGTGGCCCGGGTGGCGACGTTGGCCAGGTCGCTGCCCGCGTTCGGCTCGGAGTACCCCTGGCACCACAGCTCGTCCCCGCGGACGATCGGCGGCAGGAACCGGGCCTGCTGCTCGGGCGAGCCGAAGGCGATCACGGTCGGGCCGAGCAGCGTCTCGCCGATGTGGCCGAGCCGGCCGGGCGCCTTGGCCCGGGCGTACTCCTCGTGGTAGATGACGTGGCGCCGGAGCGAGAGGCCGCGGCCGCCGTGCTCCTTGGGCCAGCCGACGCAGGTCCACCCGTGGGCCCCGAGATGCTGCTCCCACGCCAGCCGCTCGTCGAACAGCGCGTGCTCGTCGCCCGGCCCGCCTCGCCCCCGTACGGCGACGAAGTCCCCGGCGAGGGCGTCCTCGAGGAAGCTGCGCACCTCGTCGCGGAAGCTCCGGTCGTCCGCGCTCTCCCGCAGGTCCACGGCGGGGGACCTTATCTGACGGAGCGTCAGATATCAGGCGCCGTCGTCGCCGCCGGGTTGCCACAGGGAGGCGGCGTAGCCGCGCTCGAGGTCCTCGTCGATCAGGTCGAGCGGAACGTCGCCGATGTCGATGTGGCCGCTCCAGATGGCCGACGCTCGGGGGCGGTCCTCGGGGGAGGGCCACGTGTCCGGCTCCCACAGGCCGGAGCGGCGGAAGGCCTTGGCGCAGTGGAGGTACACCTCGTCGACGTCCACGCCCAGCGCCACCCTGGGATCGACGCCCTCGCACCGGCACGCGTCCAGCACGGCGGCGTCGGTCGTGAGCGACGCCCGGCCGTTGACCCGCAGCGTCTCGAAAATGCCGGGGATCAGGAACAGAAGCCCGACCTGCGGGTTGGCGACGATGTTCTCGAACGTGTCCAGCCGGCGGTTGCCGGCCAGGTCGCCGATCGCCAGCCGGCGGTCGTCGAGCACCGCTGCGAAGCCGGGCGGGCCACCCCGGGGCGAGGCGTCGCCGCCCCGCGGCTCCGAACCGATCGGCGAGGGCGGCGTACGCTGCCGCGGGTGACCGACCGCGTCCCCTACCTGACCAGCCGGCTCCAGGGGTTCGGCACGACGATCTTCGCCGAGATGTCGGCGCTGGCGACCCGCACCGGGGCCGTCAACCTCGGGCAGGGCTTCCCCGACTACGAGGGCCCGCCCGAGGTGCTCGACGCCGCCGTGGCCGCCATCCGGGACGGCCAGAACCAGTACCCGCCCGGCCGGGGCGTCCCCGCGCTGCGGGAGGCCGTCGCCCGCCACCAGCAGCGGTTCTGGGCGCTGGCCTACGATCCCGACACCGAGGTACTGGTCACCGCCGGCGCCACCGAGGCCATCGCCGCCGCCTGCCTGGCGCTGTGCGAGCCGGGCGACGAGGTCGTGGTGCTGGAGCCGACGTACGACAGTTACCAGGCGTCGATCGCCATGTCCGGCGCCCGGCCGGTGTTCGTCCGGCTGGATCCGCCCGGCTACCGCCTTGACGCCGCAGGGCTGGCGGCCGCCGTCACGCCCCGCACCCGGCTGCTGCTGATCAACTCGCCCCACAATCCGACCGGCACGGTCCTCGACCGGGGCGAGCTGGCCGCGGTGGCCGCGGTCGCCATCGAGCACGACCTGGTGGTCGTCACCGACGAGGTGTACGAGCACCTGACCTTCGACGGCGCCGAGCACGTCCCGCTGGCCGCGCTGCCCGGCATGCGGGACCGCACGGTCACGATCTCGTCCGGCGGGAAGACGTTCAACACCACAGGCTGGAAGATCGGCTGGGTGTGCGCGCCGCCGGCGCTCGTCACCGCGGTCACCACCGCCAAGCAGTTCCTGACCTACGTGAACGGCGGCCCGTTCCAGCCGGCCATCGCCGCCGGCCTCGACCTGCCCGACGCCTACTTCCGGGACCTGGCGGCCGGCCTCGCCGCCCAGCGGGACCTGCTGTGCGCCGGGCTGGAGTCCGCCGGCTTCGGCGTGTTCCGCCCCCAGGGCACCTACTTCGTGACCGTGGACATCCGGGCGCTGCGGCCCGACGGCGACGGCATGGCGTTCTGCCGCGAGCTGCCCGAGCGGTGCGGCGTGGTGGCGGTCCCCAACCAGGTCTTCTACGCGGACCCGGCCGCCGGGCGGCACCTGGTGCGGTTCAGCTTCGCCAAGCGCCCGGCCGTGCTGGAGGAGGCCGTGGCCCGACTCGGCAAGCTGGGGTCATGAGGCTCGCCGTCGTCCAGCACGACATCTGCTGGGAGGACCGGGAGGCCACCTACGGGCATCTCGCCCCCCGGGTGGCGGCCGCCGCCGGCGCGGGCGCCCGGCTGGTGCTGCTGTCGGAGACGTTCGCCACCGGGTTCTCCATGCGCACAGAGGTCACCGCCGAGCCCCAGGACGGCCCGTCGTCCCAGTGGCTGGCCGCCCAGGCCAAGGAGCACGACGTGTGGGTCGGCGGGTCGGTGCCCGAGGTGGCGGCCGACGGCGAGCAGCCGTACAACACGTTCGTCCTCGCCGGGCCGGACGGAACGCAGCACCGCTACCGCAAGATCCACCGGTTCGGCTACGGCGGCGAGGACCGGAAGTTCTCGGCCGGCTCCGATCACGTGACCGTGGAGGTCGAGGGCGTCCGGCTCAGCCTGTTCGTCTGCTACGACCTGCGCTTCGCCGACGAGTGGTGGGCGGTGGCGCCCGCCACCGACGCCTACCTGTGCGTCGCCAACTGGCCCGCGTCACGCCGCCACCACTGGCGGGCGCTGCTGGTGGCTCGGGCGGTCGAGAACCAGGCCTACGTCGTCGCCTGCAACCGGGTGGGGCGGGGCGGCAAGCTCGAGTACGCGGGCGACAGCATGGTCGTCGACCCGATGGGCGAGGTGCTTGCGTCGGCTGCGGGCGACGAGGCCCTGCTGGTCACCGACGTCGACCCTGCCCGCGTCGCCGCGGTCCGGGAGGAGTTCCCGTTCCTGGCCGACCGGCGCTGAGCACCTGGACCTAGAGGTTCGACTTCAGGAAGGCGATGTCGTCCTTGCGGCCCTCGTCGGCGGTCTCGCAGATGACGGGTGCCTTGGCGGTGTTGACGACCGCGACCAGCAGCTCGGGGTCGATCGTGCCGGTGCCGATGTTGGCGTGGCGGTCGCGCCCGGAGCCGTGCTCGTCCTTGGAGTCGTTGCAGTGGACCAGGTCGATGCGCCCGGTGATGCCGAGGATGCGCTCGACCGCGTCGATGAGCGCCTCGCCCGCGGCCCAGGCGTGGCAGGTGTCGAGGCAGAACCCGATGCCGGTGTCGCCGATGTGGTCCCACAGGCCGGCGATCGTGTCGAAGTGGCGGGCCATGGCGTGGTCGCCACCCGCGGTGTTCTCCAGGTAGACCGGCACGTCGGTCTCGATCGTGTCGATGCCCTTGCGCCAGCGGAGGAAGCCGGCGCCGGGCTCGTCGTCCTCGGTGACGTGGCCGCCGTGGACGATGACCGCGGTGGCACCGATCTCGGCGGCGCCGTCGCAGGTCTGCTGGAGGATCTTGCGGGAGGGGATGCGGATCTTGTTGTTGGGCGACGCCAGGTTCACCAGGTAGGGCGCGTGCACGTAGATCGGCAGGTTCGAGGCCCTCAGGGCCTCGGCGTCCTCCCGGGGCTTGGGCTTGCGCCAGCTCTGGGGGTCGCCGAGGAAGATCTGCACCACGTCGGCGTCCTCGGCGGCGGCCGTGCCGAGCGGGTCGGTCGAGGGGATGTGGGAGCCGATGAGCACGACTCCACCCTACGCCCTGGCTTGCCCGGACCGCTTCATACCCCGCTAGGGTATGTCACGTGCATGGCTACGCGATGACCAAGGACGACTATCTCAAGCGCCTGCGCCGCATCGAGGGCCAGGTCCGGGGTTTGCAGCGCATGATCGAGGAGGACACGTACTGCATCGACGTCCTCACCCAGATCTCGGCCGTGACCAGCGCCCTGCAGAGCGTGGCCGTGGGCCTCCTCGACGAGCACCTGCACCACTGCGTGTCCGACGCCGTGGCCTCCGGTGCCCCCGACGCCGCGGAGAAGGTGACCGAAGCGACGCGGGCGATCGAACGCCTGGTCAAGAGCTAGTGACGACGACGGACCTGCCCATCGCGGGCATGACCTGCGGCGCGTGCGCGGCCAAGATCGAGCGGGCGCTGAACGGGATCGGCGGGGTGGACGCCACGGTCAACTACGCCACCCAGCGGGCCCGCGTGACCCACGACTCCGCGCTCGTCGACCGGCAGGCCCTGGTGGCGGCGGTCGAGGGGCTGGGGTACAGGGTCGGTCGTGAACCGGATGTGGCGGCGCATACGCCGCATATCCGGCGTATGCGCCGCCAAATCGCCTCGGACCCCCTCCGGGACCGGGTGATCTGGGCCGCGGTGCTGGCCCTGCCGGTGGTGGCACTCTCGATGATCCCGGCGCTGCGGTTCGACGAGTGGGCATGGCTGTCGTTCGCGCTGGCGTCGCCCGTGGTGATCTGGTGCGCCTGGCCGATCCACCGGGCGGCTCTCCTGAACCTGCGCCACGGGTCCACCACCATGGACACGCTGGTGTCGGTGGGCGTGCTGGCCGCCTACGGCTGGTCGGTGTACGCCCTGTTCTGGGGCACCGCCGGCATGCCGGGGGGCGGCATGGGCGGCGGGCCGGGCGGCGAGATCTATCTCGAGGTGGCGGCCGGCGTCCCCGCGTTCATCCTGGCCGGGCGGTATGCGGAGGCCCGGGCCCGGCGGCGGGCCGGCGCGGCCATCGAGGCGCTGCTCGACCTCGGGGCCAAGGACGTGGCCGTGCTCGACCCCGGGGGCCGGGAGCGCCGGGTCCCGATCGACCAGCTCGCCGTGGGCATGCGGTTCGTCGTGCGCCCGGGCGAGAAGGTGGCGACCGACGGCGAGGTGGTCGAGGGCTCCTCGGCCGTCGACCGGTCGCTGCTCACCGGCGAGAGCGTGCCGGTGGAGGTGGGGCCGGGGGACACGGTCATCGGCGCCACGGTGAACGCCGGCGGTCGCCTCGTGGTCGAGGCCACCGGCGTCGGCGCCGACACCGCCCTGGCCCAGATCGCCCGGCTGGTCGAGGACGCCCAGACCGGCAAGGCGCCGGTCCAGCGGTTGGCCGACCGGATCTCGGCGTGGTTCGTCCCCGCCGTCATGGTCGGCGCCGCCGTCACGCTGGCCGTGTGGCTCGCCACCGGCCAGCCGGCGACCGAGGCGTTCGCCGCCGCCGTGGCGGTGCTCATCGTGGCCTGCCCGTGTGCGCTCGGCCTGGCCACGCCGCTGGCGCTGCTGGTGGGGACCGGGCGCGGCGCCCAGCTCGGCGTGCTCATCCGGGGGCCCGAGGTCCTGGAGTCGACCCGGCGGGTCGACACGGTCGTGCTGGACAAGACCGGCACCGTGACGTCCGGCGCCATGCGCCTGTCCAGCGTGGTGACGGCGGCCGGCACCGAGGGGGCCGAGGCCCTGCGGCTGGTGGGGGCGGTGGAGGCCGCGTCCGAGCATCCGGTCGGCCGGGCCATCGCCGCGGGTGCGGGCGGCGACCTGCCGCCGGTGGACGATTTCCGCAGCCACGCCGGCCTGGGGGTCGAGGGCGAGGTCGAGGGACACCGGGTGGTGGCCGGTCGCCCGTCGCTGGTGGGCGGCGACCTGCGGCCGGAGCTCGCGGCGGCGGCCGCCGCGGCCGAGGCGGCGGGCAGCACGGTCGTCGTAGCCGGCTGGGACGGCGCGCCGCGAGCGGTGCTCGTCGTGGCCGACCAGGTCAAGCCGACCAGCGCCGACGCCGTGTCCCGCCTGCGGGCCCTGGGCCTGGAGCCCCTGCTGGCGACCGGCGACACCGCCGCCACCGCGCGCACGGTGGCCGCGGCGGTCGGCATCCGACGGGTGGAGGCCGGGCTGCTGCCCGAGGGCAAGGTCGACCTGGTGCGCCGGCTGCAGGGCGAGGGCCGGGTGGTGGCCGTGGTCGGCGACGGCGTGAACGACGCCGCCGCGCTGGCGCAGGCCGACCTGGGCCTGGCGCTGGGGACCGGCACCGATGTGGCGATCGAGGCCGGGGACCTGACGCTGGTGGGCGGCGACCTGCGGGCCGCCCCCGACGCCATCCGCCTGTCCCGCCGGACGCTGCGCACGATCCGGGGCAACCTGTTCTGGGCGTTCGCCTACAACGTGGCCGCCCTCCCCGTCGCCGCCCTGGGCCTGCTCGACCCGATGCTCGCCGGCGGTGCCATGGCGCTGTCCAGCCTGTTCGTCGTCAGCAACAGCCTGCGGCTCCGCCGCTTCCGCTGATGCCGGGCGTTCCCGACGTCGAGGAGGTCGAAGTCCGGTCGCCCGGCGAGTGGCGGGACTGGCTGGCCGAGCACCACGCCATGTCGCCCGGGGTGTGGCTGGTCCTGTTCAAGAAGGGACGGGGGCCGCAGGTGTCGTGGGACGAGCTGGTGGACGAGGCGATCTGCTTCGGCTGGATCGACGGCAAGGGCCGGCGGATCGACGACGACCGGTGGGCGATCCTCGTGCGGCCGCGGAGCCCAGCCAGCGCCTGGTCCGGGATCAACAAGGCCCGGGTCGAGCGGCTCACCGCCGCGGGGCTGATGGCGCCGGCCGGGCTGGCCGCCGTCGAGGCCGCCAATGCGACAGGGACCTGGACCGTCCGGGACGAGGTCGAGGCCGGCGTCGAACCCGACGACCTGCGGGCCGCCCTCGACGCCGTGCCCGCGGCCCGCGCCGCCTGGGACGGGTTCCCGCCCTCGGCCCGCCGCCTCCTGCTCACGTGGATCGCCGACGCCAAGCGGCCCGAGACCCGGGCCCGCCGGGTCGACGCGACGGTGTCCGAGGCCGCCGAGGGCCGCCGGGCCCGCTAGGGCGCGGGCTCCGGGTCGGGCTCGCTGTCCGGCAACCGGCGCTCGACCACGAACGCGCCGAACGGGACCACCGCGGCCACGATCACGAGCGCGGTGGTGAGCACGTTCCAGCGCAGGATCGGCCGCACCGCGAACGCCAGGACCAGGTAGGCGAGGAACAGCACGCCGTGGACCGGGCCGAGCGCCTCGACCGGGCCCGGGGCGTCGAGGGCTCGCTTCGCCACCGCCGCGGCCAGCAGCACCAGGTACGACACGGCCTCGGCCAGGGCCACGACGCGGAACGAGCGGAGCATTCCGGCCATCATGCCGCCCCGCGACCCCGGAGTGACCGTCAGGACCAGTTCTCCGACTGCATGTTCCAAGGGCACCGGCTGGAGGACATCGCGGGGCTGTCGGTGCGGCGCTAGTCCAGCTCCCCCCGGAGGACCACGACACCCTCGGCCAGGGAGCCGCCCTCCACCGGCTGGAGGGTGACCGAGAGCGCGTCGTAGCCCGCCGGGTCGACGCCGAGCCACAGGGTGACCTTGCCCGGGCCCTCCCGGACGTGGAACGTGCCGGCGGAGATCTTGCCCGTGTCGCCCACCAGCCAGGCCTCGTAGAACATCCCGTCCGGTGCCGGCGGGAGGCCGTCGACGTCGAGGTCGATGGACACGCCCGCGGCCTCGTCCCGCAGGTAGGCGCTGGCGGTGGCGTCCGGGGCGGCGTCGGTCCCGGCCAGCTCGAGCTCGGTGGGGTCGGGCCGCCGGTCCATCGTCAGGCGCACGCCGCCGGCCACGGCGACCGCCACGACAATGGCGGCGGCCGCCGCCAGCACGAACGGGCGCCTCCGCCGCCGGCGGGCGGACAGCACCGCGATCGCAGGGGCGGCGGCGGTGGCGGCGGCCAGGGTGCGGGCCCGGAGCCCGGGGGAGACCTCCGCCCAGGTGGCGGGGTCGTCGAGCAGCGGTGAGGGTGGATCGGCTTCGGTCGGTTCCAACGGCATGGCGGCCTCCGATCAGAACGTCTCGATGGTGGTGGACAGGGCGGCGGCGAGGCGGCGGTAGGCGGCGTGGGTGCGGGACTTCACGGTCCCCAGGGGGACGTCGAGCCGGGCGGCGATCTCGGGCTGGGTCAGGTGCTCCAGGTGGGCGAGGCGGACGATCTCCCGGCTGATCGGAGGCAGGGCGTCGATGGCTTCGCGGACCGCCCACACGTCGGCCACGTCGGCGATCGACGGCGGCTCGACGGCCGGGAGGTCGGACACGGCCACCTCGTGGAGGCTCTGCGCCTCGTGGCGGCGCTCCCGCCGCCACACGTCGACCGCGGTCCGCCGCACGATCGACCGGAGCCACGGCCCCAGCGGACGTCCCGGGTCGAACCCGGCGCGGGCCCGCCACGCCTGGACGAACGCCTGCTGGACGGCCTCCTCCGCCAGCCGGAAGTCGGCCAGCATGTGGTTGGCCACCGCCGTCATGGGTCCCGCGTGAGCGTCGAACGCCTCCGCCAGGGCCCGCTCGTCCCCGGCCCGGAACCGTTCGCCCACGCTGTCCGCTCGCGTCCTCCGCACCTTGCCACCGCCTGTTCGCCTCGTTCCGCCGTCCGGACGCGGGGCGGCGCCGGCGACCCGCGCTGGCCGCCGGCGCCACCCCGAGGGGAGATCACTGCCCGATGAGCTGCACCCTCCCGGGCACGAGGCCCGAGCTGTCGACGACATCGTCGCCCTCCCGTGTCTGGATCGAGGGGAAGCCGTCCGCGGCCAGGAGTTCCGAGGTCGCGAGCGGGAACGGGCCCGCCACCGCGATGTCCTGCGTGGCGGCGGTGCCGGCCAGCCGCCGGAGGTTCACGCCTGGGTGCACGTGCGTCTCCTCTGATGGGGTTCGTGGAAGGTTCACCCACCGGTACGGACGCCGCGGCCCGCCGGTTCACTCACTACGAGCCTCGGCTCGGGCCGCGTGATTCACGGACCTGTCGGACGGCCCTTCCGTCCGACCATCGGCAGGATGCAGAATCGCACCATGACCCTGCCCCAGGATCGCTGGCGGGAGCAGCTGGACGACCTCACCGAGCAGTTCGCGGGCGGCTCGGTCACCATCGAGGTGCTCGACCCCGAGATCGGCGACGAGGAGGAGGCCGAGCGGCTGCCGCTGGCGTACATCGAGTACGACCCGAAGGACGCCGTCGTGATCGTCGCCGTCGGCGGCGGGAGCGCCCGGTTCCCCGTGGTGTTGCGCCACATCGTCCAGGACCCCCAGGGGATCGTGATCGACACGCTGGGCGAGGGCGACGACGCCCCGGCCGCCGTCGAGGTCACGGGCGGCGACGGCGCGCAGACGATCGTCACCATCCACCGCCAGCCGGCCTAGCGCGGCGCGGCCGCGCCGGTCAGGCCAGCTCGTCGATCAGGTCCGCGACCGAGGCCACCACCTGTGATGGGACGTAGGGGTAGCGGTGGGCCTCGTGCTCCGACGACACGCCGGACAGCACCAGCACCGTGCGCAGCCCCGCCTCCAGGCCGGCGACGACGTCGGTGTCCATGCGGTCGCCGACCATCGCGGTCGTCTCCGAGTGGGCGTCGAGGCGGTTGAGCGCGGTGCGGACCATGAGCGGGTTCGGCTTGCCGACGAAGTACGGCTCGACACCGGTGGCCTTGCTGATCAGCGCGGCCACCGAGCCGGTGGCGGGCAGCGGGCCCGCCGTGCTGGGCCCGGTGGGGTCCGGGTTGGTGGCGATGAAGCGGGCGCCGCCGTCGATGAGGCGGATGGCCCGGGTGATGCGCTCGAAGCTGTAGGTGCGGGTCTCGCCCAACACCACGTAGTCCGGCCGGTGCTCCGTCTGGGTGTAGCCGATCTCGTACAGCGCGGTGGTGAGGCCGGCCTCGCCGATGATGAAGGCGGACCCGCGCGGCCGCTGGTCGTGGAGGAACTGGGCGGTGGCCAGCGCGGAGGTCCAGATGTCGTGCTCGCCGACGTCCACGCCCGCGACGGTCAGCCGGGCGGCCAGGTCGCGTGGCGTGTAGATCGAGTTGTTGGTCAGCACGAGGAACGGCGTGCCCCGGGACCGCAGGAGGGCGAGGAACTCGGCCGAGCCCTCGATCGGCTCCTCCTCGCGGACGATGACGCCGTCCATGTCCAGCAGCCAGGACCGGATCTCGTGGGCCGACATGGCCGCAGCGTAGGTTCCGCCCGGGTCAGGCCCGGCGGAAGGCGCGGACGGCCGGGGGCACGAAGACGCGGCCGACCAGGCCGAGCAGCCCGAACACGGTGCCGGCCGGGACCTCGAGGTCGAGGCCGTCGAGCGCTACCACGTCGCCGTAGGACTGGCGCAGGCCCTCGACGATGGCGGGTGGGCCGGGCCGTCACAGGGGGCTCCCGTCGACCGGTGCGGTCGGGGTGGCCCGCCGGATGACCACGTCGCCGAAGGCCGTGCGGCCCCGGACGGTGACGGTCTCGTCGGCCGGCCCCGGCTCGTCGGCCTCCTCCAGGTGGCTGCGGACGCGGCCGGACTTCGAGTTGACGTCCAGCCAGGCGGCCGTGCCCTCACGGATGCCGATCTCCAGGTCGCCGAAGGCGGTCTCCATCACGACCTCGCCCCGCACCACCTCGCCGATGCGGATGCCGCCGTAGGCCGTCTTGGCCCGGACGGCGGACCCGGCCTGGTCGATCGCGATGTCGCCGTTGGCGGTGGTCAGCCGGACGTCGCCGGTGATCTCGCCGACGGTCAGGTCGCCGTTGGACGACTTGACGACGGCCGAGCCGTCGACCCGCCCGATGCGGATCTTGCCCGACGAGGTGCGCACGTCGGCGTGCCCGTCGGCCCGGCCGATCGACACGTCGCCGGCCGCGCTGGCCACGTCGAGACGGCCGGCCTCGTCCACGTGCACCGACCCGGCAGCGGTCTTGATCACGGACGGCCCGAGCCGGCCGTCGGTGCGGACGCTGCCCCACGCGTCGACCTCGACGCGCGAGCCGGCCGGCAGATCGATGATGACGTCCACCGAGGCCATCCGGCCGCGGAACGAGAGCCAGGTCTTGCGCTTGGGAGCCGTCACGGACAGGCGCCCGTTGCCGTACTCGACACGGGCCTGGCTCGCGGCCTGGACGTCGGTGTCCTCGCTGTCGTCCGTCGGGTTGACCTCGACCACGGTGTCCGTGCGGTCGGCGGCCCGGACGGTGACGTGGCCGGCGCCGACGTCCACCATGGCGACGATCGGGGAGGGGGTGTCGAAGGTGCGGGGGTCGCTGGTCATGGCGTGTCCTCTCGGTCGGGGGCCCTAGCGGACCCAGCCCTGGTAGCGGCGCCCGAGCGGGGCGCCGCGGCGGCGGTCTGCGGTGCGGACGGTGTCGTCGGACTGGACGGCGGCGGCCACGACCCGGACGAGCCAGGCGTTCGCCGACAGCCCGGCCCGGGCCGCGGCCTCGTCGATGCGGGGCTTGAGGTGGGTGGGGATGCGGAGCGAGATCCGCGAGGTGCCGCCGTCGTCTGCGTCGGCCACCGGCGGCAGGTCGGCCGGGGCGTCGGCGGAGACGGCGTCGGTCGGCTCGCCGAACGGCTCGTCGGCCGGAGGGGGCGACACCACGAACTCGGGCTCGCGCCCCCGCAGCCGCACCTCGACCGACCCCGGGGCGAGCTCCCGGGTGATCTCGCCGGCGGCGGCGGACAGGGCGTCCAGCAGGGCGAGGCGGGTGGCCGACTCCAGCGGGGCGACAAGCCGCTCGGCGAGCGCCCGGGCGTCGTCCCCGCCGGCGTCGGCGGCCACCACCAGGTCCCGGTGGAGGGTGTCGACGTAGGGGGTGAGATCCATGGCGCCATTGTGACATCACTATGACGTCATAACAACCCGACATCTGTCACAGATGGCGTCACCGAGGCGTCACGGCGGGGTCTTCACGCGGAGTTAGCGCGGGACCCGCGGTTCTTAGCGGTTCCTTCGCGCGCGGCCGGCGGTGTCCGTCCGATCCTGTGGAGGTGACGGCCGACTCGATCGCTGCCGGGCCGGTCGAGGCCCCCGCGCCCCCCGCCGTGGCCCCGCCGGTGCCGCCGGACCCGCTGTCCTACCGGCTCAAGCGCCGGCTGCTGGGTCACCCGCTGCACAGCGAGGAGCTGGAGCACCAGCGCCTCGGCAAGCCCACGGCCCTTGCCGTGTTCGCCTCCGACAACCTGTCCTCGTCGGCCTACGCCACCGAGGAGATCCTCCACGTCCTCATCCCGGTGGCCGGCATCGTGGCGTTCTCGCTCGTCGTACCCATCACGCTGGCCATGTGCGTGGTGCTCGGGTTCCTGATCCTGTCCTACCGCGAGACGATCAAGGAGTACCCCTCGGCGGGCGGCGCCTACCTGGTGACCAAGGACAACTTCGGCTCGGGCGTGGCGCAGGTGGCGGGCGCGTCGCTGCTGATCGACTACATCCTGACCGTGGCGGTGTCGGCCTCGGCCGGGACCGCGGCGCTGACGTCCGCGATCCCCGCCCTGGCCCCGTACCGCATGCCGATCGCGGTCTTCTTCATCGCCCTCATCGCCTTCGGGAACCTCCGGGGCGTCAAGGAGTCGGGCCGGATCTTCGCCGTCCCCACCTACTTCTTCATGGTCACGATGGCGCTGCTCCTCGGCATCGGGGCGTGGAAGTACGCCGCCGGCGACCTGCCCGACTTCGCCGGGGTGGTCCACGAGGGCCAGCTCGAGCTCGACGGCGTCGGCGTCAGTGGGATCGGCCTCCTGCTGGGCGTGCGTCTGTGGGACGTGCTGCACGCCTTCGCCTCCGGTGGCGCCGCGGTCACCGGCGTCGAGGCGATCTCCAACGGCGTGCCGGCCTTCCGCCAGCCGGCCTGGCGCAATGCCCGCCAGACGTTGGTGATCATGGGCACCGGCCTCGGCGTCATGTTCCTGGGCCTGTCCGCGCTGGCTGCCGCGATGCACGTCCGCCCCTACGAGGAGGGGACGCCGACGGTCATCTCGCAGATCGGCGAGGGGGTGTTCGGGGGCGGCGTCGTCGGGGACGTCCTCTTCTATGCGCTCCAGGCCGGCACGATGCTGATCCTCGTGATGGCGGCCAACACCGGGTTCGCGGACTTCCCCCGGCTGGCCAGCTTCCAGGCCGGCGACAGCTTCCTGCCCCGCCAGCTCACCAAGCGGGGCCACCGCCTCGTCTACTCCAACGGCGTCCTCGCCCTCGCCGGAGCGGCCGCCGTGCTGGTGGTGATCACCGGGGCCGAGGTCACCCGCCTCATCCCGCTCTACGCCATCGGCGTGTTCACCGGCTTCACGCTGTCGCAGGCCGGCATGACGAAGCACCACTGGCGCCGGCGGGAGCCGGGCTGGCGCCGCAGCCTGGCCATCCAGGGATTCGGGGCGATGCTGTCGGCCGTCGTGGCCGTGGTCATCGCGGTCACGAAGTTCGAGGACGGCGCCTGGGCGATCCTGATCGTGCTGCCGGCGCTGGTCGTGGTGCTGCTGCGTCTGAACCGCCAGTACGTCAGCGAGGCCACCCACCTGGAGGTCGACGTGCCCGCGGCCGTGACCGCGCCGATCCTGCGCCGCCACGTGGTGCTGGTGTTCGTCGACCGCCTCGACCTGGCGTCCGCTCGGGCGATCCAGTACGCCCGCACGCTCACGCCCGACGAGCTGCGCGCGGTCCACTTCGTGCTCGACGACGACGCAGCCCGGCATCTGGGCGAGGAGTGGAGCCGCCTGGGCCTCCAGCGCGTGCCGCTCGAACTGGTGGACTGCCCGGACCGCCGCCTGACCCGCGGCGCGGTCGCCACCGTGGCGATGGAGCTGGCCGACGGGGGCACCGAGGTGAGCGTGCTGCTGCCGGACCGCAAGTTCAACGGCCTGTGGCACCGGATCCTCCACGACCGCACCGCGGACGCCATCGCCGAGGAGGTCTCGCGCCTCCCGCACGCCAACGTCACCACGGTGCCCTTCCACTTCGAGGCGGTCGACGCCGCGCCCTTGCCCCTGCCGCTGCTCGGTACCTCCGGCGGCAACGGTGAGGGATCGGGGCCCGGCGGTCGGCCGTTCGCTCCGCCGCGTCCCGCCCGGCCCGGGCACAACGACGGGGACGTGAACGGCCACGGTCCGCCCGCCGGCTGCACCCCGATCGTGGACGTGCGCTACCGGCAGCGCGCCCGGGTCGGCGGGCGGGTGCGCTCGCTGCGGGTCGTGCCGCAGCACGACGCCCCGCTGCTGGAGCTGGTGCTCGACGACGGCACTGCCGCCATCTCGGTCGTGTTCCTCGGCCGGCGGGGCCTGGCCGGCGTCGAGGTGGGGCGGCGCATGGTGGTCGAGGGGACGGTGGGTGTGCACCGCAACCGCCTCGCCCTGCTCAACCCGGGCTACTCGCTGCAGCTCTAGCCCATGAACCGGTAGCCCATGCCGGGCTCGGTCACGAAGTAGCGGGGCCGGGTCGGGTCGGGCTCCAGCTTGCGGCGGATGTGGGCCATGTGGACCCGCAGGTAGGCCGTGTCGTCGGCGTGCCCCGGCCCCCACACGTCGTCGAGCACCCGGCGCTGGGACACGAGCTTGCCGGGGTTGCGGGCGAGCACCTCGACCATCGCCCACTCGGTGGGCGTGAGCCGGACCTCGCCGTCGCCCCGGATCACCCGCTTGGCCTGGAGGTCGACCGTGAAGTGCTCGGTCTCGACGAACCGGCTCTCCGCGGCGGGCACGTTGCGCCGCACCGCGGCCCGGAGCCGGGCCAGCAGCTCGTTCATGCCGAACGGCTTGGTGACGTAGTCGTCGGCACCGGCGTCGAGCGCCGTCACCTTGTCCTGCTCGGAGTCCCGAGCCGACAGCACGATGATCGGGACCCGCGTCCAGCCCCGCAGGCCGTCGATGACCTCGATGCCGGAGATGTCCGGCAGGCCCAGGTCGAGGATGACGGCGTCGGGCAGCTGGCCGGCCGCCAGCTCGAGCCCCTCCTCGCCCGATCGGGCCACCTCCACCAGGTAGCCCCGGGCCCGCAGGTTGGCGCCAAGGGCCCGCAGCATGGGCAGCTCGTCGTCCACCACCAGCACCCGGCTCGGCGCGGGCGCGGCGCCCGCCACGGGCTCGGTCCCGGTGCCGGTCCCGGTCACGGCGCCACCGCCAGCTCGACGACCATCGTGGTGCCACCTCCCGGGGTGTCGTCGACGGCGAGGTCGCCGCCCATGGCGCGGGTGAAGCCCTGCGCGACCGCCAGCCCCAGCCCGACGCCCGCCCCGTGGGACGGGCTGTCGCCGAGCCGCTGGAACGGCTGGAAGACCCGCTCGCGGTCGTCCGGCCGGATGCCGGGGCCGCGGTCGACCACGCGCACCAGCACCGTGCCGCCGACCTCGCCCGCCTCGACCCGCACCGGCACGCCGCCGGGGGCGTGGGCGAGTGCGTTGTCGATCAGGTTCGCCAGCACGGACTCGAGCAGCGTCGGGTCCGCCCGCACCGGGGGGAGCGACTCGGGCACGTCGACCTCGACCTTGGTGGCACGCTCGCCCAGCCCGGCGATCGCCGCGGGCACGACCTCCTCCAGCCCCACCGGCCGGGTGGCCGGCGCCACCGCGCCCGCCTGGATCCGGCTCATGTCGAGCAGGTTCCCGACCAGCGCAGTGAGCCGGTCGGTCTCGTCCTCGATGGTGCGCAGGAACTCTCGCCGGTCGGCGTCCGACCAGTCGATGTCCAGCTGGCGCAGGCTGCTGGCCGACGCCTTGATCCCCGCCAGGGGCGTGCGCAAGTCGTGCGACACCGCCTGGAGCAGGGCGCTGCGCAGCTCGTTGGCCTCGGCCAGCGCCGCCGCCTGGGCGGCCTGGGCGGTGACCTTGCGGCGCTCGATGGCCGGCGCCAGCTTCTCCGGGAACAGCAGGGCCACCAGCAGGTAGCCCGTCAGGAGGACGGCGAGGACGACCCCGACCACGTTGTCGGCGCTCATCGCCGGCCGCCCGCCGCGTCCGCGGTCTCGGTGTCCACCGCGCCCGGGGCGCCTGCGACCTCGTCGCGTCCGACGATGCGCTCGCATCCGCGCACGTAGGCGACCGTCACGGCGAAGAACGCCACGACCACCGCCACGAAGATCAGATCACCCATGACGTCCTCCGAACCGGACTCCGAGTCCATGGATCCGGATCTACTGCCGGCGATCGCCAGGTCGAAAGGGTGTTAGCGCCTTCTTGACGAGGCCCCGCCCAACCTCAATGGCGCCTTAACCGCGTCCGGGCCGCCGGCCCCGTAGAACGTCGTCATGGACGATCGCGGTCCGGAAGGGCGCCCGCTGGCGGTGCGGATCGCCGGCGCGGTGCTGGCGCCCGTGGCGGTCACGCTCGCGCTCGTGCCGCTGCGGGCCCACGTGCTCAACACCAACCTGGCGCTGGTGGCCGTGCTGGTGGTCCTGGGCGCGGCGCTGGCCGCCGGGCGGCCCGCTGAAGATCGAGCGCAGCGACGACATCGAGACCACTGTGTTGCTGGCGCTGATCGGTCTGGCGTGCGGCGAGTTGGTGGAGTGGGCCCGGCGCCACGAGGCGGCGAGCGCCCCGGCCGGCTCATCGAGGTGAGCGCCCGGGAGCTGACCGACATGCTCGGCCTGCGCGGCTGCCGCTATGTCCCGGCGCCGGTGCCCGACGACCTGCCGGTCTTCACCCACGCGGCGATCGTCGTGCCGGGCACCGAGTGCGACAACGCCCCCGAGGGCGCGGTCGCCCTGCCGGTCCGGGCCCACGGCCGGGAGCTGGGCCACTTCGTGCTGACCTTCGCCCGGCCCACCTACGGCGTCAGCGTCCCGCCGGACGCCAAGCACGCCGCCGTCGCCCTGGCCGACCAGCTGGGCACGGCCCTCCTGCGCTTCCGCCGCCCGTGAAGCTCCGTCGGCGCGCCTAGGCAGCGCCCGGCGGGAGGCCGAGGGCGACGACCGCCGGCGGGTTGCCGTTGCCGACGGGCACGACCAGGCGGTCGTCGAGGGCCGCGAGCCAGCCGTTGGTGCCGCCGCCGAGATCGACCGTCCACACGACCTCGCCGCCGTCGCGGGCGAGCGCCACCAGCGTGCCGTCGAGCAGCGTGGTGACCACGAGGTCGCCGACGACCGCGGTGCCCCCGAGCGGGTCGCCGTCGACCCGGGTGCTCCACAGCACGCGGCCGTCGGCCGCGTCGATCGCCACCACCTCGCCGTCGACCTGGCCGAGCGTGGCGCCGAAGTAGGCCGTCTCGTCGGGGGACAGCGTGGCGGGGGCGTTGAGGACCGCGGCGTAGACGACGCCCTCCGCGGTCGACGGCGGCGTGAGGATGCCGCCGTAGGTGCCCGGCGCGACCTCCGTCGGGCCGTCCAGCGTCTCCAGGTCGTCGTTGGCGTGGTCGCCGACGCTCTGCTCCCAGAGCACCTCGCCGTCGTCGGGATGGAGGCCCACCACGACGCCCGACTTCCCGGCGCTGACCACCACGTCGCGCCCGTCGACCTCGGCGATCAGCGCGTGGACCTGGTCCCGGTCGAACAGGTCGTGGGGGGTGACCTGGTGGTACCAGCGCAGCTCGCCGGTCCGGAGGTCGAGGGCGACGAGCGAGTTGGTGTACAGGTTCGGGCCGGGGCGGCTGGACCCGTTGGGCCACCCGGCGGTGCCGGGGAACGGCGCCGGGTTGGCGACGCCGACGTAGACGAGCCCCCGCTCCCGGTCGACCGCCGGCGGGTACCAGGCCCCGCCACCGGAGTTCACCTCGGGATGGCCCCACAGGTCGCCCTCGACCGTGTCGAACCTCCACCGGACCGCCCCGGTCTCGGCGTCGAGGGCGTGGATCACCCCGCGGTCGCCGGGGGCGTAGATCCCGCCGGCGCTCACGGGCACCGAGCTGGCCAGCACCAGCCCGTCGACGACGATCGGCTGGATGTCGATGCCGACGGTCGGCGTGGGCGTGATGTCGGTCGCCCACAGGCGGACGCCGGTGGTGCGGTCGAGCGCCACCACGCCCTGGGCCCCGTCGAGCCCGTACACCCGCTCGTCGTCGACGGCGACGCCGTAGGGCCCGATGTTGAACCCGGTCGGCTCCGCCGCCCACACGACGTCGCCGGACGCGAGGTCCAGCGCCACGACCAGCCCGTTCGCCGCTTGCAGGTAGACGGTCCCCTCGACCACCACCGGCGCGGTCGACAGCCCCCCGGCCCCCTCCAGCGGCGCCCGCCACAGCTCGGTCAGGCCGCCCACCGTGGCGGCGGTGACCCGCGAGTCGACCACGGCCCGCGAGTTGTCGAGGTCGCGCCCGGCGGTCGGCCACTCGCGGCTCGTGCCGGCGCCCTCACCGCCGTCCTCGACGTCGACGTCGGCCAGGGTGGTGGTGGTCGTCCCCGCCGCCATCCCCCGCCCCCGGTCCGCGGCCCCGTCCCCGGAGCACCCCGCGGCCACGACCCCGGCCACGACGAGCACCACCCAGCGTTTGTGAACCACATCCGGAAACTAGACGGGAGCCGGCCGGTAGGGTGCCTCCGCGGAGGGAGGCGCCATGACCGACACCGGGACCAGGGACGACGCGGGCTCGCTGTTCTCCGTCGGCGCGCTGTGGGCCGACATGGACGCCTGGCACGAGCGGGTCGCCGAGGTCCGCCGGGCCACGCCGGTGCTGCAGGTCGACCGGCCGGGCTTCACGCCGTTCTGGGTGCTGACCCGCCACGCCGACGTGTTCGCCGTGTCCCGCGACGACGAGACATGGCGGAACACCCCGAGGTCGGTGCTCGGGCCGGACGCGGACTGGGAGCAGCTCGTCAACTCGGGGATGCCGCTGCCGGCCACGCTCGTCCACCTCGACGGCGAGGCCCACCGCGGCCACCGGCAGGTCACCAACGACTGGTTCAAGCCGGCGGTCGTCGGCCGGCGCCAGCCCCGCATCGACGAGATCGCCGACCGCTACATCGAGCGGATGCGGGAGCTCGGCGGCGAGTGCGACTTCGCCCGCGACATCGCCGCGCCCTACACGCTCCGGGTGATCATGGACATCTACGGCGTCCCGGAGGAGGACGAGCCGCTGATGCTCGAGCTCACGCAGGGCATCTTCGGCGCCGCCGACCCCGAGTTCCTGGGCGATGCCGAGGACCCCGGGGCCAAGGTGCTCGAGACCGTTATGCAGTTCATCGCCTACTTCAACGAGCTCACCGACGACCGCCAGGCCCGCCCCCGCGACGACCTGGCCAGCGTCATCGCCAACGGTGAGATCGACGGTTGCCCGCTCGGGGAGGCCGAGCGGCTCTGGTACTACATCATCGTCGCCACCGCCGGGCACGACACCACGTCGTACGCCCTGTCGGGCGGCGTGGAGGCGCTGCTGCGGGATCCGACCCAGCTCGCCGCACTGCGGGACGACCCGGATCTGGTGACCAACGCCGCCGACGAGGTGATCCGGTGGACGTCGCCGGTGCGCCACTTCCTCCGCTACGCCACCCGGGACACCGAGGTCGGCGGCGTGCCGATCCCCGAGGGCGAGAGGGTCCTGCTGTCGTACCCCTCGGCCAACAGGGACGAGGCGGTGTTCGCCGACCCGATGCGCTTCGACGTCCGCCGCCCCGACGCCGACAAGCTGTTGAGCTTCGGCGTCGGCGCGCACTTCTGCCTGGGCGCCCAGTTCGCCCGCCGCGAGATCCGCACGATGCTGGGCAAGCTCAGCCAGCAGCTCGCCCACATCGAGCCTGCTGGCGACGCCCAGTGGTCCGAGGCCCATTTCGTCTCGGGCGTCAAGCACCTCCCCGTGTCGTACGCCTTCCGCTGAGCGCCGCCGTCAGAGCAGCTCGACCATGTCCCGGTACGGGTCGAGCCGGGCATCCGCCGGGTCGAGCTCGGTGACCAGCAGGTCGACCATCTCCCAGTCGAGCCCCACCGCCACGGCCCGCCGGCCCAGCTTGGACGAGTCGACCGCCAGGACCACGTGGTCGGCGCCGGCCGCCATGCTGCGCTTGACCTCGGCCTCGTCGAGCGTCGCCTCCTGGGCCCCGGACCCGGGGGACACCGCGGCGGCCGACGCGAACACCCGCTGGAGTGCCAGCTGCGCCGTGGCCCGGCAGGCCAGCGGGCCGACGAGGCTGCCGGTGCGCCGCTCCAGCCGGCCGCCGGTCAGCAGCGGGGACACCGCCGGCTGGCCCTGGAGCGCCTCGAACGTCTCGGGCCCGTTGGTCAGCACGACCAGGTCACGGGCGGCGCCCAGGCTGCTGGCAAGGCGCATCACGGTCGACGAGGCGTCGAACGCCACGGCTCCCTGGGTGGGCACCATCGGCAGGAGCTTGGCGGCGATGCGGGCCTTGGCCCGGGCCATCGAGCCCCGGCGCTCGGCGAACGTGCGGGGGCCCACCGCCCGGGCGCCGCCCCGGACCCGCCGGGCGGTGCCGCGTTCCTCCAGCTCGGTGAGGTCGCGCCGGATGGTCATGTCGCTGACGCCGAGCGCGGCGGCGGCCTCGCCGATGGCTACCGACCCGGCCTCGGACAGCCGGTCGCTCAGCCAGCGGAGCCGCTCCTCGACGGCCAGGCTGCCCTGAAGCGTGCTCACCGCCGGCCCCGCTCGACCGGCCCTCGCTCGAACGTGCCTCGCTTGATCCAGATGTGCGTTCGTGTGATAGTTGTCATGTTCTAACACAGTGCGCGCAGCGTCAAGCACGCCGAGGGGGAGCACGATGGCGACCTTCGAGCAGATCACCTCCGACCTGGAGCGCCAGGCGATCGAGCTGCCGTCCTGGGCGTTCGGCAACTCCGGCACCCGGTTCAAGGTGTTCGCCCAGGCCGGCGTGCCTCGCGACCCGTTCGAGAAGGTGGCCGATGCGGCCCAGGTCCACGCCCACACCGGGTTGGCACCGACGGTGGCGCTGCACATCCCGTGGGACAAGGTCGACGACTACGAGAAGCTCGGCCGCCACGCCGACGACCTGGGCGTCCGCCTCGGCACGATCAACACCAACACGTTCCAGGACGACGACTACATGCTCGGCAGCCTGTGCCACGCAGACGAGCGAATCCGGGCCAAGGCCATCGCCCACGCCCTCGAGTGCGTCGACATCATGGACGTGACCGGCAGCCGCGACCTCAAGGTGTGGCTGCCCGACGGGCTCAACTACCCCGGCCAGGCCGATCTGCGGGACCGCCAGGAGCGCCTGGCCGACTCGCTGCGCCAGGTCTACGCCCGCCTCGGCGACCACCAGCGCCTCGTGCTCGAGTACAAGCTGTTCGAGCCGGCGTTCTACGCCACCGACGTCCCCGACTGGGGCACGGCCTACGTCCACTGCGCGGCGCTCGGCGAGCGGGCGGTCGTGTGCCTCGACACCGGCCACCACGCCCCGAGCACCAACATCGAGTTCATCGTCATGCAGCTGCTGCGCCTGGGCCGCCTCGGGGCGTTCGACTTCAACTCCCGCTTCTACGCCGACGACGACCTGATCGTCGGCGCCGCCGACCCGTTCCAGCTGTTCCGCATCCTGTTCGAGGTCGTGCGGGGCGGCGGCTACGACCCGGACAGCCAGGTCAGCTTCATGCTCGACCAGTGCCACAACATCGAGCCCAAGATCCCGGGACAGATCCGGTCGGTGCTCAACGTCCAGGAGATGACCGCGCGGGCGCTGCTGGTCGACCGCCAGGCGCTGGCCGAGGCCGAGCGGGCCGGCGACGTGCTGGCCGGCAACGCCGCGCTGATGGACGCGTTCTCGACCGACGTGCGCCCCGACCTGGCGGCCTGGCGCGCCGGCCGGGGCCTGCCGGCCGACCCGCTCGACGCCTACCGGCGCAGCGGGTACGCCGACCGCATCGTGGCCGAGCGGGTGGGCGGCACCCAGGCCGGGTGGGGCGCGTGAACCCAGCCGTCTCCGAGCTCCTCGCCCGCTCGCACCGCCTGGGCGCCGACCCCCGCACCACGAACTACGCGGGCGGCAACACGTCGGTCAAGGGCACGGACGCCGACCCGGCGACGGGGGGCGACGTCGAGCTGCTGTGGGTGAAGGGATCGGGTGGCGACCTGGGCACGCTGACCGAGGCCGGCCTGGCCACGCTGCGGCTCGACCGCCTGCACTCCCTGGTCGACGTCTACCCGGGCGAGGACCGCGAGGACGACATGGTCGCCGCGTTCGACTACTGCCTCCACGGCCGCGGGGGCGCGGCGCCGTCCATCGACACGGCCATGCACGCCCTCGTCAGCGCCCCGCACGTCGACCACCTTCACCCCGACAGCGGCATCGCCCTGGCCACGGCCGCCGACGGCGAGCGGCTCACCAAGGACGTCTACGGCGACCGGGTGGTGTGGGTCCCGTGGCGCCGGCCCGGGTTCCAGCTCGGCCTCGACATCGCCGAGGTCCAGGCCGCGCACCCCGAGGCCGTCGGCGTGATCCTGGGTGGCCACGGCATCACCGCCTGGGGCGCGACCAGCGACGAGGCCGAGGCCAACTCGCGGTGGATCATCGACACCGCCCAGGCCCACATCGACGCCCACGGCGACCCCGAGCCGTTCGGTCCCCCCGTCGACGACCGCCGCCCCCTGCCGGCCGCCGAGCGCCGGTCCAAGGCCGCCGCCCTCGCCCCGCACCTGCGGGCCGTGGCCTCCCAGGACGACCGCATGGTCGGGCACTTCACCGACGGCGACGAGGTGCTGGAGTTCCTGGCCGGCGAGAAGCTCTTCGCCCTGGCCGCTCTCGGCACGTCCTGCCCCGACCACTTCCTGCGGACCAAGGTCCGCCCGCTGGTCCTCGACCTCCCGGCCGGCGCCCCGGTCGAGGAGTGCGTCGCCCGGCTGGCCGAGCTCCACGGCGCCTACCGGGCCGGCTACGCCGCCTACTACGACCGCCACGCCACGCCCGACTCGCCGCCGATGCGGGGCGCGGACCCGGCCATCGTGCTGGTGCCGGGGGTCGGGATGTTCTCCTACGGCCGGGACCGCCAGACGGCCCGGGTGGCCGGCGAGTTCTACCTCAACGCCATCAACGTGATGCGGGGCGCCGAGGCGCTGTCCACCTACGCGCCGATCCCCGAGTCCGAGAAGTTCCGCATCGAGTACTGGGCGCTGGAGGAGGCCAAGCTGCGGCGTCTCCCGCCCCCGAAGCGCCACGCCGGCCGCATCGCCCTCGTCACCGGCGCGGCCAGCGGCATCGGCAGGGCCATCGCCGCCCGGCTCGCCGCCGAGGGCGCGTGCGTCGTCGTCGCCGACCTCGACGCCGAGGGGGCCGCGGCCGCCGCCCGCGAGATCGGCGGCCCCGACGTCGCCCTCGGGGTCGGCGTGGACGTCACCGACGCGGCGGCTGTGCGGGCCGCCGTGGACGCCGCGCTGCTCGCCTTCGGCGGTCTCGACCTGGTGGTGAACAACGCCGGCCTGTCGATCTCCCGGCCCCTGCTGGAGACGAGCGAGGACGACTGGGACCGCCAGCACGACGTCATGGCCAAGGGCAGCTTCCTCGTGTCCCAGGCCGCGGCCCGAGCGATGATCGACCAGCGGCTCGGCGGCGACATCGTCTACATCGCCTCCAAGAACGCCCTGGTCGCCGGACCCGACAACGTCGCCTACGGCGCCAGCAAGGCCGACCAGGCCCACCAGGTCCGGCTCCTCGCCGCCGAGCTGGGCGATCACGGCATCCGGGTCAACGGCGTGAACCCCGACGGCGTCGTCCGGGGCAGCGGCATCTTCGCCAGCGGCTGGGGCGCCCAGCGGGCCGCGGTGTACGGCGTGCCCGAGGACCGGCTCGGCGAGTTCTACGCCCAGCGCACGCTGCTCAAGCGCGAGGTGCTGCCCGACCACGTCGCCCACGCGGTGGCGGCACTGTGCTCCGACGAGTTCAGCCACACCACCGGCCTGCTCGTCCCCGTCGACGCCGGCGTGCCGGCCGCCTTCCTCCGCTGACCATGGCCCCGCGGGTGTTCGCCGCCGTCGACCTCGGCGCGTCGGGTGGGCGCGTGATGGCCGGCGTCGTCGAGGGCGACGAGATCCGGGTCGAGGCGGTGCACCGGTTCCCCAACGGCGTGGCGGAGGTCGACGGGCACCTGCGCTGGGACGTCACCGCGCTCCACCGCGAGGTCGCGGCCGGCCTGGAGCGCATCCCGGGCGCCGTGTCGATCGGCATCGACACGTGGGGCGTCGACTACGGCCTGCTCGACGGCGCGGGCGCGCTGCTGGCCGAGCCGATCGCCTACCGCGACGACCGCACGACCAAGGTCGTCGACGAGGTGCACGCGGTGGTGCCGCCCGACGAGCTGTACGCGGCCAACGGCCTCCAGTTCCTGCCGTTTACCACCGTGTACCAGCTGGCCGCCGAGCAGCGGGGCCCGCGCTGGGACCGGGCCGCCCACGCCGTGCTGCTCCCCGACCTGTTCGCCTACCTGCTCACCGGCGAGCTGCGGACCGAGCAGACGAACGCGTCGACGACCGGCCTGCTCGACGTGCGCACCCACGACTGGTCGGGAGCGCTCCTCGACCGCCTCGGCATCCCCCGGGACCTGCTGCCGCGCGTCGAGCCGCCCGGTGCGGTGCGGGGCCGGACGGCGTCCGGGACGCCGGTCACCACGGTCGGGTCGCACGACACCGCCTCCGCCGTCGTCGCCGTCCCGGCCACGACCGAGCGGTTCGCCTACGTGTCCAGCGGCACGTGGTCCCTTGTCGGGCTGGAGCTGGCCGGGCCCGTCGTCACCGAGGAGGCCCGGGCGGCCAACTTCACCAACGAGCTCGGCGTCGACGGCCGCACCCGGTTCCTGCGCAACGTCGGTGGCCTGTGGCTGCTCGAGGAGTGCTTGCGGGCGTGGCCGGGCGCCGACCGCGATGCGCTGCTGGCCGCCGCAGCCGCGCTGCCGGCCGGCGGGCCGCTCGTCGACGTCGACGATCCCGCGTTCATCACGCCCGGGGGGATGCCGGAGCGGATCGCGGCGGCGGCCGGCCGCCCGGCGCTGACGCCGGCCGAGACGACCCGCTGCATCGTCGACTCGCTCGCCGCCGGCTACGCCCGCACGGTCCACGGGGCGGCCGACCTGGCCGGCGCCGGGGTGGACGTGATCCACGTCGTCGGCGGCGGCTCGCAGAACGCCCTGCTGTGCCGGCTGACGGCCGACGCCGCCGGGCTGCCGGTCCTGGCCGGGCCGGTGGAGGCCACCGCCCTCGGCAACGTCGCGGTCCAGGCCCGGGCGCACGGCGCCGCTCCGCCGTCGCTGGAGGCGATCCGGGCCCGCATCGCCGCCTCGACGCCGCTCCGGAGGTACGACCCGTCGTGAGAACCGTCGACACCCTGCGCTCGGTGCTGCGCTTCCGCCGCATCGAGACCGATCCCGTCGAGCGGCGCCTGGCCCGGGCCGCGTCGGTCGAGGACCTGCGCCGCATCGCCAAGCGCCGCCTGCCCGGCGGCGTGTTCGACTACATCGACGGCGGCGCCGAGGACGAGCGCACGCTGGCCGCCAACCAGGCGGCGTTTGCTGCGACGTGGTTCCGGCCCCGGGTGCTGCGGGGGCTGGCCAAGGTCGCCACGGAGACGGCGATCCTCGGGCGGCCGGTGCCGTACCCGCTGGTCCTGGCGCCGACCGGGTTCACCCGCATCGCCGATCCCGAGGGCGAGCTGGCGGTCGCCCGGGCCGCCGCCCGCGCCGGCCTGCCCTACACGCTGTCGACGCTGAGCACCCGGTCGATCGAGGAGGTTCGGGCCGTCAGCGACGGGCGGCTGTGGTTCCAGGTCTACGCCTGGCGGGACCGCGGGCTGGTGCGGGAGATGGTCGAGCGGGCCGCCGCCGCGGGCTACGAGGCGCTGGTCCTCACGGTCGACACGGCGGTGCTCGGGCGGCGGGAGCGCGATGTCCGCCGCGGGTTCTCGCTGCCGCCCACGATCGGGCCGGGGACGCTGGTCGACGGGGCGCTGCACCCGGGCTGGACGTGGGCGTTCGTCCGCAGCGAGCCGATCCGCTTCGCCAACGTCGTCGGCCGGGAGGTGGGCGACGGCGCCTCGCCGGTCACGCTGTCGGACTACATCAACACCCAGTTCGACCCCGAGCTGTCGTGGGCGGACGTGGACTGGCTGCGCTCGGTGTGGGACGGCCCGCTGGTGCTGAAGGGCGTGCAGACCGTCGAGGACGCGTTGATCGCCGTCGAGCACGGCGTCGAGGCCGTCGCCCTGTCGAACCACGGCGGCCGCCAGCTGGACGGCGCCCCGGCCTCGTTCTCGCTGGTGGCGCCGGTCGCCGACGCGGTGGGCGGCCGCACCGAGATCATCTGCGACGGCGGGGTCCGCCGGGGGAGCGACATCGCCAAGGCCGTCGCCGCCGGGGCAACCGCCGCCATGGCGGGGCGGGCGTACCTCTACGGGCTGGGCGCCGCCGGCGAGCGGGGCGTCGACCGGGTGCTCGACTGGCTGCGCGGGGACCTCCTCCGCACGATGAGCCTGCTGGGCGCGGGGACGGTCGCCGACCTGGACCGCTCGCTGCTCGACCTGCGGTGAGGCCGCGCGTGTCCGACACCGCCCGCCCCACGACCTGCGGGCCGACCACCTGGTCGCACCGCTCGGCGTCGACGGCCCGCCCCGGCTCTCGTGGACGCTGCCGGCCGGCGCCACCGCCCCGCGGGCCTACCGGATCGAGGCGGGTGGCTGGGACTCCGGCCGCGTCGAGTCCGGCGAGACGACGTTCGTCCCGGTCGGCGTGGCGCCGGCACTCAGCCTGCGCGTCGCGTGGCGGGTGAAGGCCTGGACCGACGTCGGTGGTCCGAGCCGAGCACGTGGGAGCACGGCCTGCTGGCCGCGTCCGACTGGACAGCCGCTGGATCGCCCCGGTCGACGGTCAGTCACCACGAGACGCGGTGACAGACTGGCGCCCGTGGGCTCGAGGCGTCGCATCCTCATCGCGGTGGCCGCCGGGGTCGCCGTCGCCGCCGGCGTGGCGGGTGCGTTCGCCCTCGCCGGCGGCTCGGGCGGTGGCGGCTCGGGCGACGACGGCTCGGGCGACGACGTGAGGACGGTCCAGCCCGGGGCGCCCGGGGAGGCGGGCCGGGAGCTGTCCGGCGAGGACGTCGCCGGCATCGAGACGCCCGAGCACACCGCGGCGGACACGGCCTTCATGCAGGGCATGCTCGTCCACCACGCGCAGGCGCTGGAGATGGCCGGGCTGGTCGGCGAGCGGACCGACAGCGACGACCTGCCACTCCTGGCCGAGCGGATCACCGTGTCGCAGGAGTCCGAGATCACGCTCATCGAGCGGTGGCTGGCCGACCGGGGCGAGGACGTGCCCGAGGCGAGTGACCACGCCGAGCACGGGCTCATGCCGGGGATGGCGACGACCGAGCAGCTGGACGAGCTGGGCGCCGTTAGGGGGCCGGCGTTCGACGCGCTGTTCCTGCAGCTGATGATCGCCCACCACCAGGGCGCGCTCGCGATGGTGGAGCAGCTGTACACCGCCGGCGGGGGGCTGGAGCCGGCTGTCGACGGCTTCGCCCGCGAGGTGGAGGCGGATCAGACGATCGAGATCATGCGCATGACCGACATGCAGTCGGCCCGGGGATCCTGACGACCCCGGGCCGACCGGTCCGCCTCAGATCGCTGTGCACTGGCCGGAGACCGGCCCGCTCACGGTGTTCGTGGCACCCAGATCGATCGGCGCCGGGCTGTTCCCCGAGCAGGCGAGCGGGCCGCGGATCGTGCTCCCCGCGATGATCGGCTCGACGTCGCCGGTGACGTTGCCGGCGAGCGTGGCCGGTCCGACGACCGTCGAGTCGACCACCGCCACGCTGCCGCTGGCTCCGCTGATCGTGACAGGGCCTCGCACGGTGGTGGTGTAGAGGTGGACGGCGCTGGCGCCCGTCGCCGACAGCGAGCCCCCGATCGTCGAGTCCAGCGACAGCAGGATGCTGCCGCCCGGGACGGTCACGGGACCGCGCACGTCGGCGCCGGTCAGGCAGGTGACGCCGGAGATGACGAGCGGCCCGGCGTGGCGCCCGGTGACCCTGGACGTGCACGTTCGGGCCAGCTGGTCGAACCGCGCCCGGGCGACCGCCCGGCTCGGCTCCCAGGTGAACGCGGACTGGTGCTGGGCGTTGAACTCGCCCTGCTGCACCTCGCCGGCGGCGACGACCTCGGCCTCCGTCAGGTGCCCGCTCGGGAGCAGCCCGAACACGTCGAAGCCGCGGGCGATCTCGCTGCCGAAGACGTTGCCGTTATACCAGTAGGCCGACCAGAAGCCGCCGAGCACGAGCGCCGTCGGGCTGATCGGGCCGCGGTCGAAGAACGCGATCTCGACCGGGTTGGCCGAGTCCGTGAAGTCGATCAGCGAGACGCCGCCCTGGTACCAGGCCTGGGACATGATGTCGCGGCCGGGCACGGGCACCAGCGAGCCGTTGTGGGCCACGCAGTTCTCGCGCGTGGTCTGGGGCACCGGCAGCTTGTAGTAGCTCGCGAACTGCATCTGGCCGTCGACGATGTCGAAGATGGCGTTGGCGCCCCACTGCGGCTGGTCGGTCTCCCGGCAGCGGGCCGCGGTGCCGCCGCCCCACTCGTCGGTGAAGATGACCTTGGTGCCGTCGTTGTTGAACGTCGCGGAGTGCCAGTAGGCGAAGTTCGGGTCGGCGACCTCGTCCGTGCGGACCGGGTTCTCGGGGTCCGAGATGTCGATGAGGATGCCGTTGCCCTCGCACGCCCCGGCGGCGAGCCCGATCTCGGGGAACGTCGTGATGTCGTGGCAGGCGTCGGTGATCGGCGTCGGCCCCCACGGCATCCCCGACGGGTGGTTCGGGGTCGTCGGCGCGTTCTGCAGGCCGTCGATCGCGCCGGTGGCCGGGTCGGTGAACAGCCGGGGGCCGCCAACGATCGCCGCCGACTCGGGCGCAGCCAGCGGGACCTTGATGACCTCGATGCGCCAGCGCGACGGGTTCTCGCCGTTGGCCGGGTTGTCGTTGCACCCCTCGAGCGTGGTGGCCGGCCGGGGGCCGGCGGTGCCGGACACGTACACGTACAGGTTCTCGGTGTCGTCGGGGTCGTCGATGATCGAGTGGGTGTGCGAGCCCCGGCAGGTCTGCACGGCGGCGACCTGGACCGGGTTGCTGATGTTGCTGATGTCGAAGATCCTCACGCCCTGGAACCGCGTGCCCACCGCTGGGTTGGTGCCGCAGTCCACCCGGGCACGTGACTCCTCCACGGACATGAAGAGCAGGTTCCCGTGGACGGAGACGTCACCCTGGCCGCCGGGGCACACCACGTTGGCGACGTTGTCGGGGGCGGACGGGTCGGACACGTCGTAGATGTTGAACCCGTTGAAGTTGCCGACGAAGGCGTGGGTCCCGGAGAAGGCGAGATCCGAGGTCACGAACGCGAAGCTGCCGGGGTTCGCGGGGTCGACGAAGCCCGGCGGCTTGTCGTGGTGGGCCCGCTGCTCGAGGTTGCTGATCGCGGTCCCGGCGTCCAGCCAGCCGGGCGAGAGGCCGACCCGGGGGTCGGTCTGGGCGCCTGCGTCGCCGGGGGCGAGTGCCCCGGCCAGCAGCGCCGCGGCCGCGGCCAGTCCCAGCAGCCGCGCGCCGCGTCTGCGTCCCCGTACGACATCTCGCGCCATCCCTCGGCCTCCCTCGCAACCCTGCGGTCCCCTCGACCGCAGATTCGCACACAGAAATGCGCTGATTGGCGGCAGACAGTAGCCTGTTCGGCGGTACTTGGCGACGAAGTGTCCAGTCGCAACGCCGCACTTGATCGGCGGGCGATCGGGCGCGACCGTCGTGGACGGGTGGGAACTGCGACAGGGGTGGTGACAATGCAGCACCGTACGTTCGTCGTCTTCGCTGCGAGCCTGGGGCTCGGCATCGCCGCGGTTGCACCGGCATCGGCTGGCCCACTCCCGCAAGGCCCGCTGGTCCAGGTCTCCGGCACGAGCGAGTTCGTCGCCTGCACGGCCGACGACGTCGCCGGCCAGTCGGGAACGGTCTTCCTCGACAGCGAGGTGGAGCCGTGGATCGACGTCAACCCGACGGATCCCGACAACATCGCCGGCATCTGGCAGCAGGACCGTTGGTCCAACGGGGGCGCTCGGGGTCTCGTGGCCGGCGTCAGCTTCGACCGCGGGACGAGCTGGCAGCAGGTCGTGATCCCCGACATCACGTTGTGTTCGGGTGCGGCTGCGGGCAGCACAGGTGACTACCAGCGGGCTACCGATCCGTGGGTGACGTTCGGCCCCGACGGGACGCTGCACCAGTTGGCCCTGTCGTTCAACGACGTCGCCCCGCCGTTCGAGCCGAAGGACTTCGACCACGCGTTGCTGGCGAGCCGCTCGACCGACGGGGGCCTCACCTGGAGCGACCCGATCCCCGTGATCCGGGACCTCGACGCCAACGTCTTCAACGACAAGCAGACGATCACCGCGGACCCCACCGACGCTGACCTCGTCTACGCCGTGTGGGACCGCCTCGTCTTCCCGTCGAGCGAGAACGCCAGCGTCCGCGCCGGCTTCGTCACCAGCGCGTTCCGTGGACCCGCGTGGTTCGCTCGGAGCACCGACGGTGGTGTGACCTGGGAACCCGCTCGATCGATCTACGACCCGGGGCAGAACGACCAGACGATCGGCAACCAGATCGTGGTGCTGCCCGACGGCACCCTGGTGGACCTCTTCGCCGAGTTCCACAACGAGAACTCGAAGAAGCTCCGAGGCTGGAGCGTGCGGCTGCTCCGCTCGACCGACCAGGGCGTGACCTGGTCGAGCTCCGCCATCCTGGTCGACCGGCTCCTGACGGTCGGTGTCACCGACCCCGAGACCGGAGACCCGGTCCGGACGGGCGACATCATCCCCGATGTCGCGGTCGATCCGGCGAGCGGCGCGCTCTACGCCGTGTGGCAGGACTCACGCTTCAGCGCCGGTCAGTTCGACAGCGTCGCCTTCTCGCAATCCCTGGACGGCGGCCTGACGTGGTCGGCGCCGATCAAGGTGAACCAGACGCCCGGCAGTGAGCCGCCCGGCGACCAGCAGGCCTTCACGGCCTCGGTCCACGTCACCCCGGACGGCACGGTCGGTGTCTCGTATTACGACTTCCGCAACAACACGCCGGCCCCTGCGCTGGACACCGACTACTTCCTGGTCCACTGCCATCCGACCACCCCGACGGCCTGCGCCGGCGCCGGCAACTGGGGCGATGAGGTGCAGGTGACCGAGGCGTCGTTCGACATGCGCCAGGCGCCGGACGCCGGCGGGTTCTTCACCGGTGACTACGAGGGCCTCGACAACACAGGGGACGCGTTCGCAACGTTCTTCTCGCAATCGCACGGAACCGACCCGTCCAGCGCCTTCTTCAGGCTCGTCGGCTGACGATCACGGGGCGGTGCCGGCGTCGAGCGGCGGTCAGAGCGCTCGCTCGGCGGCCTCCCGATCGTCGACCACCAGGACCAGCCGGGTTCCGGTGCCCAGATAGGCGACCTCGATGTTCACGCCGGCATCGGCCAGCCGGCCGGCGATCTCGCCCATGTAGCCCGGGCGGTCTTCCACGCCGCTGACGACCACCGCCTCCCCGGTGGCGTCGACGGCGTAGCCGGCATCGACGAGCACCCTGCGGGCACCGTCGGCGTCCTCGACCAGCAGGTGCACGACGCCGCGGCCGCCGGCCACCGCGGCACAGAGGCCGTCGACGTTGATGCCGGCTTTGCCGAGCGCACCCCCGATCGCTGCCAGCTGGCCGGGCCGGTCGTCGGCCTCGACACGGAGATCGGTCGCCATGGGCACCACCCCCCTTGAACCACGCCGTGGGTCGGCCCCGCCATCCTCCCACGGATCGCGGGAACGGACGTAGCCTGGTGCCGGCATTCGGGGCGGGGTTGCGATGATCTACACATTCGACGGCTACGAGCTCGACCTGGACCAGTTCGAGCTGCGGCGGGACGGCCAGAGGGTGGCGGTTGAGCCGCAGGTCTTCGACGTGCTTGCCCACCTCGTCGAGCACCGCACGCGGGTCGTCCCGAAGGTCGAGCTGCTCGAGTCCGTGTGGAAGACGACCTTCGTCACCGAGTCCGCGCTGACCAGCCGAGTCAAGGCCGCCCGCCAGGCGGTGGGCGACGACGGGCAGTCCCAGCGGATGATCCGCACCGTGCACGGGCGGGGCTACCGCTTCGTGGCCCCGGTGGAGGTGTTCGTGACCCCCGCGGCCGGTCCTCCGGCTGCGTCCCCGGCCGACGACCGCCGGGTCGCCGTGCGTCAGGAGATCCGCTTCTGCCGGTCGGCGGACGGCGTGGAGGTGGCGTACGCCACGTCCGGCGACGGGCCACCGCTGGTCAAGGCCGCGCACTGGCTGTCCCACCTCGACTACGACTGGGAGAGCCTCGTCTGGCGCCACTGGCTCCAGGAGCTGTCACACCGGCACCGGCTCGTCCGCTACGACGAGCGCGGCTCCGGCCTGTCGGACTGGGACGTCGACGAGGTCTCCATCGAGACCAAGGTGGCCGACCTCGAAGCGGTCGTCGACGCCTGCGGGCTGGAACGCTTCGCCCTGCTGGGACTCTCCGGCGGGGGGCCGGCGTCGGTGGCCTACGCCGCCCGCCACCCCGACCGGGTGAGCAAGCTCGTGCTGTACGGCGCCTTCGCCCGGGGTCGCATGGCGCGGGCCCGCACGCCCGAGGAGAAGCGGGAGGGCGAGCTCATGGTCGAGCTGGCCGAGCTCGGCTGGGGCCGGGACGACCCGGCGTTCCGCCATGTCTTCGCGCTGCAGTTCATGCCCGACGGCACCCAGGAGCAGTGGGCCGCGTTCGACGAGTTGCAGCGGCGCACCGCGACGCCGGCGAACGCCGCCCGGATCCTGGCGGCCACCGGGGACCTCGATGTCACGTCCCTTGCGCCGCGCGTACAGACCCCCACGCTGGTCATCCACTCCCGCGGCGACAGGCGGGCACCCCTCGCCGAGGGTCGGAGCCTGGCCACGCTGATCCCCGACAGCCGCCTCGTGGTCCTCGACTCCGCCAATCACATCCTGCTGCACGACGAGCCCGCGTGGGCACGCTTCGCCGAGGAGCTGAACGCCTTCCTCGACGACTGACGGCGAGCGCCGACCCCGGTCAGGGCGAGTAGATGAACTCGAGCTGGATGTTGTCGGGATCGCGGAAGACCAGCGTCGAGAACGGGACCGGGTCGGTGATGTCCCGGATGCCGGAGTGCTCGATGCCCAGTCCGTCGAGCTTCGCCGCCCAGGCGTCGAGGCTCTCCCGGGTGGGAACCTTGAGCCCGATGTGGTCGAGCCCGGTGCGGGCCTCGTCGAAGGCCTCGCCCCGGTTCGCGGTGTTGTGGTGGAGTCCGATCCCCAGACCGGACACGGGGTCGATCAGCATGACCGCGTAGCCGGTGTCCTCGCGTTCGTGGTGGGGGAAGGTGACGGGCACCCGGAACATCGAGAACACCCGCTCGTACCAGGCCGCACTCGCCTCGACGTCGCTCACGGTGGGCGAGAAGTGGTGGATGCCGGTGATCGTTGCCTCGCTGGCGTCGCTCATGCCAGCACCGTAGGGGGTCGCGGCGGCTGCCACGCACGAGAACCCGTCGACGTCCGTCATCATCCGAATGTGAACACGAAGGCCTCGACGCCGGCGTCGAGGAACTCGATCTCGAACAGCCGGTCGCCGATCGGCGCCGGCTGGCGGATCAGCTGGTACATCCGCTGGTAGTCGGCGCTGCCGTCGCCGTTGTCGTCGACGTCGACGCCGTGGGCCGGCCCCGGGGGCTCGCCGTCGAGGCGCACCCTGAAGCGCACGGGTGGACGCCCCGCGGGGGGTCCCATCACGAGGTGCAGGTCGCGGGCGTGGAACCGGAACCGGATGGAACCGCCGGCCTCGCCGAGCAGCACGGGAGTTTCGCCGATCCGCCAGTCGCCGGACAGGGCCCACTGGTTGCGCCCCAGCTCGGCAGGCGGCGAGTAGCCGAGGCGCTTGTCGGGCGCCAGCCCGGCTGGGGAGACGAAGCCGACCGTGCGGCCGTAGCCGAGGTAGGTCTCCGGCGTGCGCAGGTTCCCCCAATCCGCCTCGGCTTCGGCACCGGCGGGGACGAGCCGAACGAGCTCCTCCTCGACGTCTCCACCGGCCTCGCGCAGGAGCATCTGGAGGACCATCTCCGATCCCATGTACTCGCCCTCGCCGAAGTGGTGGTGGCGGATCCGTCCCGCCGCGTCGACGAAGTAGAGGGCGGGCCAGTAGTGGTTGTCCAAGGCCCGCCAGACGGCGTAGTCGTTGTCCACCGCCACCGGGTAGCGGACGTCCATCTCCTTGATGGCGCGGCGCACGTTGTCGAGGTCTCCCTCGAACTCGAACTCGGGCGTCTGCACGCCGACGACCGCCAGCCCTTGGCTCGTGTACTTGTCCGCCCACGCACGAACGTAGGGAAGGGAGCGGATCCAGTTGATGCAGGTGTAGGTGCCGAAGTTGACCAGGACGACGCGACCCTCGAGCGCGTCACGACGCAGGGGTTCGGAGTTCAGCCAGGCGGTTGCCCCGTCGAAGGGCGGTAACTCGCCCTCGGCGGGGTACTCGTTGCGATGGCGAAACACGAGCGACTCCGATCAGTGCAGCGACCGGAACGCCGCCCGCATCTCCGCGCAGAACAGCTCGCGCTGCTCCCAGGCTGCGAAGTGGCCACCCCGGTCGAGCCGGTTGAAGTGGATGAGGTTGTCCGGATACGCACGCTCGGTCGCGAGCGGCACGCCCTGCGAGTCGTCGTCGACGGTCTCCTGTTCCGGCAACCTCGTCGCCGCGATCCGGCGACGCATGTCGACGGCGTCCTGCGGAAACTCGATGGCGAGAGGACGGATCGTGCCATCGTCGTCGGTCGGCGTGCCAGTGGAGACGGCATCGGTCATGGGTCCCCCTTCGTCCGTGGTCGAGGGTCTTCGGCTCCGCGCGACGCGCGACCCCCAGGTTCGTCCTCGGGGAGAGGCATCGCACCAGGGTGTCTCCCTGGTCGCGCCCCGGTCGGGGCCCACCGCCGCGTCGGTCGCTGGCGCCGACCAGGACGAGGACGCCGAGATCTGTATCTGCGAGGGAACCTGCCCTGACTTTCCTGACTGCTGCGACGAAGGCCCGTCTTCACCGAGAAGGTCTAGTCCTGCTCTTCATCCTCGGAGTCCGGCGGGTGGCGGGCCGGTCACGCGCTGCCCCGATGACGCCTGTCCTGGCGGGCCGCCGGTATGGACCGATCAGGCCGGGGGTACTGCGACGACGTGTCACATCTAGTGCGCTGCAGGTAGTTGCTGCGACCCGAGGGAGACGTTTCCATGTACATCGGCGTTGGCACTGTCGTGATCATTCTTGTGATCCTGCTGATCATCTACCTCGCCCGTCGGGCCTAGGCACCTCGTGTGGTGATCAGCAGGGTCTCGTCCGTCGCGGGGCGGGGGCGGTGTCCAGGACCGCCTCGGCGCGGGGTAGGGGAGTGACATGCGTCTCGAATGGGAGCAAGTGATCGTCGACGCTCACGACCCCGCCGGACTCGGCCGGTGGTGGCAGGGCGCGCTCGGCTGGGTGGTCGTCAACGACGACCCGGAGGAGTTCGAGATCCGGCCCTCGCCCGATCGTTTGCCGGGACTGCTGTTCGCCCGGGTGCCGGAGCCGAAGACGGTGAAGAACCGGCTGCACCTCGACTTCCGTCCCGAGGACCGCGACGCCGAGGTCGATCGGCTGCTCGGGCTGGGGGCGCGGCGGGCCGACATCGGTCAGGGCGACGAGTCGTGGGTCGTGCTCGCTGATCCGGAGGGCAACGAGTTCTGCGTCCTTTCGTCGCGGTCGCCGTCGACGGGCTGACGGCCGGGAGTCGGATGTCGAATCCGACGAGTAGGCCCCTGGAACGCCCAACGGCCGTTCTCGAAGGCGTCGTCATGCGACGAGATCGACGCGGACCGTGGCCAGTTCGGTGCCGAACCGGCGGATGACGTTGATGTGCTGGGGCGTGAAGTGTTGGAGGCGGACGTCGATGTCGTCGTCGTCGACGAGGCGTGCGGCGCCTCGCTGCCAGCGGCGGCCGAGGTGGATTCGCACGTTCGGCTCGGCGTCGAGGTTGCGGACATAGCCGGCTCGGCGGCCGTGTTCGGCGACCAGTGCAGGATCTCCGACCGTGTCGCGGTCGACGTGGCGGTGCTGGACGGGCCGGCGCTTGTCGGGCGTGCCCGTTCTGAGGAACTCAAAGTTCGTTGCATGATCGTTATGATAACAATCGTGATTGTAATTGTAAACGGCTATCTGGATGCGAGAGCGTCACGGGTCGCGACCAGGCGCTCACCCAGCGCCCGGGCGGCTGTGCGCAACCGGCGCTGGTCGCCCGTGGCCAGCAGATCGAGAACCATCCCCGCCACGGCGGACGCCGCGATCGTCGCCTCGGTCATCGCCGGTCGCTGGGGGACACCGTGAGCGTGGAGCTCACCAGCGATCAGCTCCACCCATGCGCTCATCAGCCGGCGACGATCTTCCGCCGGGACCAGCTCCGCGCCTTGGGGCGACGTGAGGACCTCGAATAGCAACCTCACCTGCCCGAGGTTCTCCGGACGCGCCACCCACGCCCAGTACCGCTCGATCACCGCAGCGGCGTCCGCCTCCGGGCCCAACTCGGCGGTCAAGCCCGCCACAAGTCGCCGCTGCTCTTCCTCGACGTGTGCGATCGCCTCCACCAGCAGCTGCTCCTTGGACCCGAAGTGATACGACAGCGTGTAGGTGCTGACTCCCAGTGCCTGAGCCAACGGGCGCAGCGATACCCCGGCCAAGCCGCTTCGGGCCAGCTCGGCGACCACAGCTCGGAGCAGCTCGGGCTTTCGTTCCGGGTTCGGTTTTCGTCCCACGACAGCATTATACATGACAACCGTTATGCATACGGGGACGCTCCCCACACCCGCGAGGGCTGCGCTCAGGCGAACGCCCGGATCGGGCAGCGCTGGCTTCCTCGCGGCTGAAGTCCCAACCCGACGCCCTTGCTGGTCCTAGACCCGGCGTCGCAGCATCGTCGTCGCGCGACGCCACTGCCGACGTGTGCGGGCGGTCGATGTAACCGCCCCCCGACCGCCGCCCCCCGTCAACACCTGGGCCGCTCCCCCTACGACGCCTCGACGAACCCGACGGTGGATCCAGGGTGTAGAGCAGGCGGCTAGGCAGACCGTCGCCCGCCAGCGCGCTGGCCGCTCGCCTACCCGCGCTCCCTCGCGGCCGCGTCGCGCTCGGCCTCGTACTTCGCCGTCGACATCTCGACCGCCTTGAGGTTGCTCTGGGCGAGCTCGGGCCGGCGGGCCCGGGCCCGCGCCTTGGCGTCGAGGGTCGGCGTCGCCTGTCCCTGGAACCTTGGCGCGACATGGCGGGCGAACAGCTCGTAGCTGCGCCATTTCGCGGCAGGCGGTGCCCAGTCGTGTGCGAGCTGCAGGTACGAGCCGAAGCCACCGTTCGACTGCTTGACCAGTCGCTCGATCTGCTCGACCGCCTCGTCGGGAGTGCCGATCGTGCCCAGTCCCGACTCGTTCACGAAGTCGATGAACTCGCGGACGTTCGTGCCCTCGCCGACGGACATCTGAGGGAAGGCGGCCGTGTGCTGGAAGTAGTCGAACCACGCGGCGATGCCGTGCTCGACGTCGCGGTAGGCCTGCTCGCGCGTGTCCGCAAGGTGCATGAGCCCGACGAGCCGCCAGGCGGCCCTGTCCACGGAGACGCCGTAGTGGGCAGCCCGCTCCTCCATCACGTCCCAGTGCAGCGCGAGCACGTCGAAGCCCGCGGCGGTCGTCGCCCCGACCGACAGAAGGCCGAGTCCGTACCGGCCAGCGAGCCTCGGCCCCGACGGCGACGCGACCGCCGCGATGGCGATCTCGGGGTGCGGATGGGTGTAGGGCCGGAGGTGGAGTCGGGCGTCTCGTAGAGACCAGCGACCGTTGTCGAACGAGACGGGATTGTCGCTGCGCATGAGCCTGACGATGACGTCGACGGCGTCCTCGAGGAGCTCGCGAGTCTGCGGCATGTCGAGCCCGATCATCTCCGCGTCGCTGGGCAGGGCCCCGGGCCCGAGCCCGAGTATGAACCGCCCGCGTGTCATGTGGTCGAGCTGCACCGCACGCTCCGCCACCCAGAGGGGGTTGTGGTAGCTGGCGCTTACGACCCCGGTGCCGAGCTTGATGTGGTTGGTGCGCTCGGCGGCGGCGGCGATGAAGATCTCCGGCGAGGCGATGATCTCGGTGCCAGCCGAGTGGTGCTCGCCGATCCACGCCTCGTCGAAGCCCAGCCGATCGAGGTGCTCGATCAGCTCCAGGTCGTGGCGCAACAGGACCGTCGGGTTCTCACCCGCCGGGTGGAACGGTGCCATGAAGATACCGAAGCGCATACGAGCCATCTGGCCCCCTCGAGCTCGGCCGGTCCTTCGGCCGAGGACCGATCGCGCGGATCGTACCCCGGAGGCCGATGTTGGGAGCTACCCGGCCGAACCGGCGTCTGACCCGTCGAACGGTGATGGACCGTGAGCCCGGGTCAGAGGGCCGGACGGGCATGGACCCGTCCGGACGTGGTGGCGGAAGGTGTGGGATTCGAACCCACGGTGACCCGGAGGCCACAACGGCTTTCGAGGCCGCCCCATTCGTCCGCTCTGGCAACCTTCCGGAGTCGACGCTACCAGAGGCCCCCGGCGGCCCAGCCAGCCGGGTCGGGCGCCGAAACGCCCGCAGAGACGGCGCCGCAACGGCCTACACGACCACCGGGCGGAGGGCGCTGCGGGGCTCGTCGCTGGGCGCGTAGGCCTCCCACGCCTGGGCCAGCCGGCGCATCGTCTCCTCCAGCACCGGTGGCTCGGCGGTGTACGGCAGCCGCAGGTGGCGGAGGTCGTCGCCCGTGGGCGACATCTGGTCGCCCGGGATGACCTCGACCCCGAATCGCAGCGCCACCTGGCTGAACGCGGACGCGGTCCCCGACGGCAGCTCGACCCACAGCGAGGGGCCGCCCTTGGGCCGGCGCCACGACCAGGTCGGCACCAGCGACGCCAGCAGGTCGCTGGCCAGCGCGAGGTTCCGGTTGAGCATCAGCCGCTGGTCGTCCCGCATCTCGTCCAGGTGCGGCACGATCCGGGCCGCCACGGCCTGGTCGAGCAGCGGCGACCCCAGGTCGGACATGGCCTTGAGCTCCGACAGCCGGGCGATCAGCGGCGCCGGGCCCCGCAGCCAGCCGACCCGCAGGCCGCCCCACGCCACCTTGCTCAGCGACCCTGCCGACAGGACCGGGGCCGCCGCCGGGGCGTAGGCGGCGATGGGCGGGATCCACTCGTCGTCGAGCGGCGAGTTCTCCAGCGCGTTGTCCTCGATCAGCGGGACGCCGTGCTCGACCACCAGCTCGGCCAGGTCCCGGCGCCGGTTGGCGGCCAGCAGGGCGCCGGTCGGGTTGTGGTAGGTCGGCATGACGTAGATCGCCGCCGGCCGCCCGTCCTGCACCGCCTGCGCGACTGCGCGGACGTCGATGCCGCCGTCGTCGACCCGCACCGCGGCCATCCGGGCGCCCCGGGTCTTGAACACGTCGAGCGTCCCGGCGAAGCTCGGCGACTCGACGATCACCTCGTCGCCCTGGCGGACAAGCAGCATCGTGGCCAGGCTCACCGCCTGCTGGGCGCCGGTCGTGACCAGGATCTGGTCGGGCGTGGTGAGCGTGCCCCGGCCGGTCAGCATGTCGGCGAGCTCCCGCCGGAGCGCCGGCAGGCCGGCGGGCAGGTAGCCGTTGTGGGCGAGCAGCTTCTCGCCCTCGTCGGCCACGACCTGCGAGATGGCAGCCGCCACCCGCGGGTGGGCGGGGAACGTGGCGCACGCCAGTGAGATCACGTCGTCCCGGGCGTCGATCAGCGTCCGGTACACGGGGCTGACCTGGAACGTCTCCAGCGGGTCGGGCCGGGTGGCGACGCCCCGCCGGATCCGGGTGCCGCTGCCCTGGCGGCTCTCCAGCACGCCCTCGGACCGCAGCGTGTCCAAGGCCGTGACCACCGTGCTGCGGCTGACTGCCAGCCGCTGGGCCAGGTCGCGCTCGGAGGGGAGCCGCTCGCCGCCCGGCAGGCGGCCGGCCTCGGCGGCAGCCCGGATGGCGTCGCTCAGCTTGCGGTGGAGCGGGCCGGGCCCGTCGGACCACACGCCCAGCGCCTGTTCAATCGACTGGTTCATACCAATTCTCCGAAATTGGCCGGGGATTGGACTGACGATCGTCGGTATCATACATACCAATGGGCAAGTAGTCCACAGATCACAGACCAAAGTGGCCTGTCAATTGGATTTTGTGAGCACGAGGTGGATGCCATGGAACCGATGCTGCATTTTCTGTCCGACGAGCGGATCCGCACGCTGCGTCGCGAGGCCGACGAGATGCGCCGGGCCCGCGGGCGACCACGTGTCCACCGGCGCCGCTGGCGCTCCCGCCGCCACCAGAGCTGATCGGCACGACGCGAAGGAGAGATGCCATGTTCACCGTCCTCTGCCACGCCCACGGCACGCGCGTGCTGCTCGACACGTCCCGCATCGAGGCCATCCACAACACCGAGCACGGCCCGATCGTCAGCTGGCACTGCTGGTGCGGCGCCCGCGGCCACCTCTTCCCCGGTGGCCGGTCCGTCGCCCGCCGCGACCCGACCCCCCTGGTCGCGGCCTAGCGGGATCGAGGGGGCGCCGGGGCTGCGGCCTCAGCCCCGGCGCTCCTCGAAGAACCCGGTGATGAGCGCCGCCGCCTCGTCGGCCCGCACGCCGCGCACGACCTCGACCTCGTGGTTGAGCCGGGGGTCGGCGCACAGGTTGTAGAGCGACCCGCAGGCGCCGGCCTTGGGGTCGGCGGCACCGAACACGACCTGGTCGACCCGGGCGGCCACCAGCGCTCCCGCGCACATGGGACAGGGCTCGACGGTCACGACCAGCGTCGTGCCCTGCAGCCGCCAGCCGCCCACCACCTCGGCCGCGTCCCGCAGCGCCAGGATCTCGGCGTGGGCGGTCGGGTCACCCAGCTTCTCGCGCTCGTTGTGGCGCTGGGCGATCACCTCGCCGTCGCGCAGCACGATCGCACCCACCGGCACGTCGTCGTGCAGGACGGCCGTCGCGCCCTCGTCGAGGGCCTGCCCCATGGCGGCGTCGAGATCCACACCGCGACGCTAGCGGCCGCCGCGACCGGTCCCGACCGGACCCCCGGCACACTGGGACCGTGCCCATCGAGCTCAACCACACCATCGTCGCGGCCCGCGACGCGCACGCGTCGGCGACGTGGTTCGCCGACATGTTCGGCGTGGCCGCCCCCGACCATTTCGGCCCGTTCTGGCAGGTCACGACCGCCAACGGGGTGAACCTCGACTTCGCCGACGCGAGCGGCGACCGGCTGACGGCCCAGCATTACGCGTTCCTGGTCGGCGAGACCGACTTCGACGAGATCTTCGGCCGGGTGCTCGACCGCGGCCTCGACCATTGGGCCGACCCGCACCAGCACCATCCCGGCGAGATCAACCACCACGACGGCGGCCGCGGCGTCTACTTCCTCAGCAACGACGGCCACTTCCTGGAGATCATCACCCGCCCTTACGGCAGCGGCGGCTAGGTGGCCACCTACCCGCTGGAGCCCGACCGGGCGGCCATGGCGGCGATGGCGGCCGCGGCCGCCGACCTCGTGGCGACGTTCGTGGAGGGCCTGCCCGACGCCTCGGCAGCCGACACGTCCGGCGCGGCGGCGCTCGTCCCCGCCCTGCTGGCCCCGCCGGGCGAGGACCCGGGCGACTTCGGCGAGCTGCTGGGCCGGTTCCGGGACGCGGCCGCCCCGGTGATCGAGACTGCCGGCCCCGGCTATCTCGCCTACGTGGGCGGGGGCGGTCTCTACACCTCGGCGCTGGCCGAGTTCGTGGCCCGGGCGTTCAATCGGTACAGCGGCTTCGCCGCATTCGCCCCCGCCCTGGTGGCGATGGAGGAGGGCGTGCTCCGCTGGCTCGGCCGCGAGATGGGCCTGCCGGCCACGGGCGGTGGCGTGCTGTCGACCGGCGGCTCGCTGGCGACCCTCACCGCGCTCGTGGCGGCCCGGGTCGACCGGCTGGGAGACGACGTCGGCGCCGGCACCGCCTACGTCAGCGAGTACACGCACCGGTGCGTGGCTAAGGCCGCCCGGGTGGCGGGGCTGCGGGCCGACCAGGTCCGGGTCGTCCCCACCGGGCCCGACCTGCGCATGGACCCCGACGCGGCCGCGGCCATGATCGCCGCCGACCGGGCGGGGGGCCGCCGACCGTTCCTGCTGGTCGGCACCGCGGGGACGACGCACACCGGCACCGTCGACCCGCTCGGCGTCCTGGCCGCCGTGGCGGCCGAGGCGGGACTGTGGTTCCACGTGGACGGAGCCTACGGAGGGCTGTTCCGCCTCACCGAGCGGGGGCGGGCCCGCCTGGCGGGCATCGAGCGGGCCGACTCGCTGGTCCTCGACCCCCACAAGAGCCTGTTCCTGCCGTACGGGACCGGGGTGGCGCTGGTGCGGGACAGGGCGACGCTCCGCCACGCGTTCGCGGCCGACGGCCACTACCTCCAGGACGTCGCCGGCGACGATGCGCTCCCCGACTTCGCCGATCTCGGCCCCGAGCTGTCGCGTGACTTCCGTGGCCTGCGGGTGTGGCTGCCGCTGCACCTCCACGGGGCGGCGGCGTTCCGGGAGGCGCTCGACGAGAAGCTGGACCTGGCCGCGTTCGCCCACGCCGAGCTGTCCCGGTCGGATCGGCTCGAGCTGCCGTGGCCGCCCGACCTGTCGACCGTGGCGTTCCGGCTGCCGGGCGGCGCGGCGGCCAACGCGGCCAACCAGGCGCTGCTGGCCCGGATCAACGCCGGTCGGCGCGTCCACATCTCCAGCACGCTGATCGCCGGGGTCGTGACGCTGCGCCTCTGCATCATCTCGCACGTCACCCACCACGAGCGGGTGGCGGAGGCCGTCGAGATCGTCACCCGGGAGGCGGCGACTCCAGCGCCGTGAGCAGCCGGTCGAACAGGTCGGCGCCCGATCGGGGGTCCCGCCGCCCGACCGCCAGCAGGTCGTCGGTCAGTCCGCCCTCCGGGTGCGACCACACGACCCGGGTGGGGTCGAGGTACGCCACCGCCTCCTACCAGCGGCGGAGGGCCGGCCGCATCGCGGTGTGGCGGGCGAAGTTGCGGCGGGTGCGGGTGGGGTCGCCGTCCCGGCGGCGAGCCAGCTCGGCCTCGCCCGGATCGGCGTAGAGGATCACGTCGGCCAGCCCGTGATCGCCCGCCGCCACCAGCGGGCGCACGCGGGCCACCTCGGCGGCCCAGCCGTCGCCGGTGATCTCGCCGAGGCACCACCGGGCGTAGGTGTAGTAGAGCTTGAACGGGTCGCCGTCGAGGACAACCACCTCGCCGGCGGCGTCGCCCCGCAGCGCCTCCCGCCAGCGGCGGCGCTGGTACGCGAGGACCTCGTCCATCGGCCACCGCCCGGGCTCGGGCAGCCAGTGGTCGGCGTGGCGCCGGCACCAGGTGGTCTTGCCGGCGGCGCTCGGCCCCTCGACGACGACGATCATCGCCGCCCAGCATGGCCGGATGCGCACCACGGGCCGGATCGTGATCCTCAACGGCGCCCCCCGCTCGGGCAAGACCAGCATCGCCCGTGCCATCCAGCAGATGGCCGCCGAGCCGTGGCTCAATCTGGGCGTCGACGCGGTGATGGCGGCGACGCCGGCGCGCTGGCTCCCCGGAATCGGCCTGCGGCCGGGCGGCGAGCGTCCGGACCTCGAGCCGCTGACGGAGGCGCTCCACCTGGCTCTCTACGACAGCGTTGCCGCCCACGCCCGGCGGGGGATCGACGTGGTGGTCGACGCCGGCCACCACGACGCCTACTCGGTGCCGCGGCGCATCCTGCCCCGGGTGGCCGCGGGCCTGACCGGGTTCGACGTGCTGGTCGTGGGCGTGCGTTGCCCGATCGGCGAGGTCGTCCGCCGGCGGGCGGCGTCCGCGCCCGGGGCCTACGCGGTGGACGCCGAGGCCGCCGCCCGGTGGGACGCGGCGGTCCACGCCGCGGGCATCTACGACCTCGAGGTGGACACGTCGGTCCTGTCCCCGGACGAGGCCGCCACCACGATCCTCGGGCGCCTGCGTGACGGTCTGGCGACGGTTGCCATCCAGCGATTGACCAGGATTGGTTTGTAAGGTAGACAAACAAATGTGACAAGTGGCACGCACGAGCCCTTCGCCCGGCGGGGGGGGAGGTCCAGGCGCAAGGCAGGCCCGGGCGACGCCCGGCGCCACAACCGGGCGCTCGTCCTGCGCACGATCTTCCGTGAGGGCCCGCTGAGCAGGGCCGACCTGGCCCGCGTCACCCACCTGACCCGCGTCACCACCAGCGACCTCGCCACCGAACTGCTGGCCGAGGGCCTGGTCGAGGAGCTGGGCACGCGGGCCGACCAGGGCGTCGGCAAGCCGGCCACCCTCCTCGGCGTCGTGCCCGACGCCCGCCTCACAATCACGCTCGACCTCAGCGATGACGAGCGTTTCCGGGCCGCCCTCGTCGACCTGGCCGGCAAGGTGCTCGACCGCCGGGCCGGCGACCGCGACGGCCGCACCGGCGAGGCTGCGGTCACCCTGGCCCAGGGCCTCGTCACCGACCTGGCAGAGGCCGCCGACCGCCCGCTGCTCGGTGTCGGCGTCGGCAGCCCCGGCGTCGTCGACCCCGCGGGCACGGTCCTCGAGGCGCCCAACCGCGGCTGGTACGGCCTCGACCTGGCGGCCCGTCTCCACGACGCCGTCGACGCCCCCGTCCACGTCGCCAACGACGCCAACGCCGCCGCCCTCGGCGAGCTCACCGCCGGCGGACCGGCCGACCGCAGCCTGCTCACGGTCAAGATCGGCCAGGGCGTCGGCGCCGGCCTCGTCCTCGACGGTCACCTGGTGGTGGGCGACCGGTTCGCGGCCGGCGAGATCGGCCACGTCGTCGTCGACCCCGACGGCGAGCCGTGCGCCTGCGGCCGCACCGGCTGCCTGGAGACCGCCATCGCCGCCCCCCGCCTCCGCCGGCGGGACGGGGCGGCCCGCGGCCGGGCGGGCCAGCTGCTGGGCGAGGCGCTCGCCCCCGTGATCAGCACGCTCAACCTGCGGGAGATCGTGCTGTCGGGCCCGCTCGACGTGCTCGACGAGACGTTCCGGGCCTCGGCGCTCGCCGCCATCCGGGCCCGGACCATGCCGGCGGTCGGCGACCACGTCGACATCCGGTTCAGCTCGCTCGGGGAGGACGACGTCCTCCTCGGCGCCGCGGCGCTCGTTCTCGACAGGGAGCTGGGCGTCGCATGACAACCGCGACGAACCCGAGGGGGGCTCGCCGCCCGACGTCTGGGAGGACGACGTGAGATTCAGAAAGGTGGCGGCGATCGGGCTCGCGGCTGTGCTTGCACTGGCCGCCTGCGGGTCCGACGACGACGAAGGAGCCAGTTCCGGCAGCGGGTCGCTCGACGCACCCCCCGGGGACACCGAGGCCACGCTCCGGGTGTGGCTCAACGGGCCGGACACGCCCGACGAGATGATCGACCTGGCCAAGGAACAGTTCGCGGAGCAGTACCCGAACGTGGAGGTCGAGGTCGAGCGGCAGGAGTGGGACGGGATCGTCAACCGGCTCACCAACGTCCTGCCCACCGACGACAGCCCCGACATCGTGGAGATGGGCAACACCCAGGCCCAGGCGTTCGAGGCGGCCGGTGCGCTGGTCGACCTGTCGAGCGCCAAGCAGGACCTGGGCGGCGACGACCTGGTCGACAGCCTGGTCGAGGCCGGCACCTACGACGGCTCGTTCTACGGCGTGCCCTACTACGGCGGCGCCCGGATCGTGGTCTACCGCAAGGACCTGTTCGAGAAGGCCGGCCTGTCGATCCCGACGACGATGGAGGAGTTCGTGGAGGCCGGCAAGGCGCTGAAGGCCGACAACGCCGACGTCCCCAACTTCTCGGGGATCTACTTCCCCGGGCGCAACTGGCAGGCCACGCTGTCCTTCATCTGGGATGCCGGTGGCGACATCGCCATCAACGAGGACGGCGAGTGGGTCGGCGAGCTCTCGTCGCCCGCGTCGGTCGCCGGTCTCCAGACGGTCCAGGACATCATGCAGAACGCCAACGCCGCCCCCGCCGACACCGACGACGCCGAGGACTACCTCGACTTCTGCAACGGCGAGGTCGGCATGCTGATGGGCCCGGGCTGGAAGATGGGCCAGATCACGGGCGAAGACGGCTGCCCCGGCAAGTACGACACCGTCCTCGGCGCCTTCCCGCTGCCCGGCAGCGAGGGCGGCGTCGCCCCGTCGTTCCTCGGCGGCTCGAACCTCGGCATCTCGTCGCAGAGTGAGAACCCGGGCCTGGCGCTCGAGTTCCTCAAGATCCTCACCAGCGAGGAGTACCAGACCGAGTTCGCCGGCATCGGCCTGATCCCGGTGCGCAAGTCGCTGCTCGGCGAGGTCGAGGGGGACGAGGCCGCCGAGGCGCAAGCCCAGGCGGCGGAGGTCACCCGGTTCGTGCCCTCCAGCGAGTACTGGGCCGAGGTCGAGTCCGGGACCGTCCTGCACGACATGGGCGCCGCCATCTCCGGCGGAGCCGACGTGCAGGCGGAGGCGGCCCGGGCCAACGAGGCCATCGTCGAGATACTCAACAACGGCTGACACCCCGGTAGGAGCGATCCGTGACTGCCGTTCTGTCCGAGGAGGGGACCGGCGCTTCGCCGGCCCTCCCGGACGGGCGGCGGGCGGGTCGCTCCCGCCGTCCCCGCCTGCCGCGGGCCCGCCACCGGCTGCTGCCCTACGCGCTGCTGATCCCGGCGCTGGTGGCGCTGGGGACGGGGCTCGGCTACCCGCTGGTTCGGCTGGCCGTCATGTCGACCCAGGAGTTCGGCATGCGCCAGCAGTTCGGCGCTCCCGCCCCGTACGTGGGCGCCGACAACTTCGCCGAGATCTTCGGCGACCCCTACTTCTGGGACGTGCTGTGGCGCTCGCTCGCGTTCTGCGCCGTGAACGTCGCGCTGACGATCGTGCTGGGGACCCTGGTGGCGCTGCTGCTCCAGCGCCTGGGGACGGGGATGCGGACCGCGGTCAGCGTGGCGCTGCTGTTCGCCTGGGCCACCCCGGCACTGACCGCCACGATCGTGTGGCAGTGGATCTTCGACCCCCGCTACGGGGTGGTGAACTGGCTGCTCACGCGGCTGGGCGGTGACTTCGAGGGCCACTCGTGGCTGTCCGAGCCGCTGTCGTTCTTCTTCGTGGGCACGCTGATCGTGGTGTGGATGGGCGTGCCGTTCGTGGCCTTCACGCTGTACGCGGGCATGACGCAGATCCCGGGCGAGGTCATGGAGGCCGCCGCGCTCGACGGCGCCGGCGGCTGGGCCCGGTTCCGGGACGTGACGTGGCCCGCGCTGAAGCCGATCTTCGTCGTGCTGATCGCCCTGTCGACGCTGTGGGACCTGCGGGTCTTCACCCAGATCTACGTGCTCCAGCAGGCGGGGGGCATCACCCGCGAGACCAACACGCTCGGCGTGTACGCCTACCGGACCTCGGCGGGCGACGACTTCGGGCTGGGCGCGGCCATCGCGCTGGTCATGGTGGGGATCACGCTGCTGGCCACGCTGGTCCACCTGCGCCAGATGTTCCGCCAGGAGGAGGTGTGATGCGGACCCGCCGCCGCTGGCTGTGGAACCTCGTCGCCCTGGCCATCGTCGTGGTCGTGGCGTTCCCCGTGTACTGGATGTTCGTGACCTCGTTCCGGCCCAACAGCGAGATCCGCTCCGCGCCCCGGTTCCTGCCGGTCGGCACGCTGGAGAACTACCGGTCGGTGTTCGAGCGGGACCACTTTTGGTCCTCGTTCGCCAACTCGCTGCAGGTCACGCTGCTGACCGTGGTGTTCGCCCTGTTCACCGCCTTCCTGGCCGCCGTGGCCGTGTCCCGGTTCCGGTTCCGGGGGCGGGTCGGGTTCCTGGTCGTGGTGCTGCTGGTGCAGATGGTCCCGGCCGAGGCGCTGATGATCTCGGTGGTCAAGGTGCTGGAGGGCTGGGACCTGCGCAACTCGATCGCCGGCCTGACCATCACGTACGTGGCGTTCGTGCTGCCGTTCACCGTGTGGACGCTGCGGGGCTTCGTCGGCGGCGTGCCTCGCGAGCTGGAGGAGGCCGCCATGGTCGACGGCTCGAGCCGGCTGCGGGCGTTCTTCACGGTGACGCTGCCGCTGGTGGCGCCCGGGCTCGTGGCCACCGGGATCTTCGCCTTCATCCAGGCGTGGAACGAGTTCACGTTCGCCCTGGTCATCATGGACCGGCCAGAGCGCGAGACACTGCCGGTGTGGCTGCAGGCCTTCAACTTCGGCGCCCGGGGCACCGACTGGGGCGGGGTGATGGCCGGCTCGACCCTGATCACGGTGCCGGTGATCGTGTTCTTCCTGCTCGTCCACCGGCGCGTGGCGGCCGGCATGACCGCCGGGGCGGTGAAGGGATGACCGCCGAGTCGCTGCGCTCGGCCGCCCTGGGGACGCTGATGTCGTCGTTCCCGGGGTCGTCGCTGCCGGCATGGCTGCTGCGCCGGGTGGAGGCCGGGCTGGGCAGCGTGGCCCTCTACGGCTCGAACCGGTCGGTCGACGTCGGCGAGGTGGCGGCGGCGCTGCACGGGGCGCGGCCATCGTGCGTGGTGGCGCTGGACGAGGAGGGCGGCGACGTCACCCGCATCGAGGCGACCACCGGGTCGTCGCTGCCGGGCAACGCCGCGCTGGGCGCGGTCGACGACGTGGACCTGACGTCCGCGGTGGCGTCGGCGCTGGGCGCGCGGCTGCGGTCGCTGGGCGTCGACCTGGACCTGGCCCCCTGCGCCGACGTGAACTCGGACCCCGACAACCCGGTGATCGGCGTGCGGTCGTTCGGGGCCGACCCCGAGCTCGTGGCCCGGCACACGGCGGCGTTCGTGACCGGGCTCCAGGCGGCGGGCGTGGCCGCGTGCGCCAAGCACTTCCCCGGGCACGGGGCGGTGGCGGTCGACTCGCACCTGGAGCTGCCGGTGGTGGCGTCGCTGGGCGAGCGGGAGCTCGCGCCCTTCCGGGCCGCCGTGTCCAGTGGGGTCGCCGCGGTCATGCCCGGACACCTGCGGGTGCCGTCGCTGGGCGACGCGCCGGCGTCGGTGAGCCGCCGGATCCTCGGCGACCTGCTGCGGGGCGACCTCGGCTTCGGCGGCGTGATCGTGACCGACGCGCTCGACATGGGCGGCATCGGCGGGCCGGCCGGCATCCCGGCCGCGGTCGTCCGGGCCCTGGCCGCCGGCGCCGACCTGTGCTGCCTCGGCCCCGACAACGACGACGCCCTGATGGCCGCGTGCGTCTCGGCGATCGAGACCGCGGTGGCGGCGGGCGACCTGGCCGAGGACCGGGTGCGGTCGGCCAACGAGCATGTGGCGGCGCAGACGACGGACATCCGGCGTATGCGCCGCCAAATCGATCGGGATCCGGACCTCGCCGAGCTCGGTCGCCAGGCCGCCCGCCGGGCGCTGCGGGTCGAGGGGACGCTGCCGGCCGACCTGGCCGGCGCCCACGTGGTCGAGCTGACCCGGCCGGCCAACATCGCCGCCGGGTCGGTGCCGGGAGGCGCGACCGCCTCCGTCCTCCGGGTCGATCCGGCGGCCACGGCCACCCGCGTCGTCGAGGGCGACGACCGGGCCGTGGCCCACGCGCTGGTCGCCGCCGCCGGCCGACGGTTGGTCGTCGTGTCCCGCGACGCCCACCGGCAGCCGGCCCAGGCCGCGGCCCTGCGCACCCTGCTCGCAGCCCGCCCCGACGCCGTGCACGTCGAGGAGGGCTGGCCGGGTGGCGGCGACCCGCCCGCCGCCGCCCGGATCCTCACCTACGGCGCGTCCCCCGCCTGCGGCGACGCCGTCGCCGACCTGCTCGTCGGAAGGATCACCTGTGGCTGACATCGCCGTCCGCGGCGTCACCAAGTCCTACGACGGCACCCACCGGGCCGTCGACGCCATCGACCTCGACGTGGCCGACGGCGAGCTGCTCGTCCTCGTCGGGCCGTCCGGCTGCGGCAAGTCCACGCTGCTGCGGATGATCGCCGGGCTCGAGGAGGTCACCGACGGCACCATCGCCATCGGCGGCGACGACGTGACCACGGCCGAGCCCAAGGACCGGGACATCGCCATGGTGTTCCAGAGCTACGCCCTCTACCCCCACATGTCGGTGGCCCGGAACATCGGCTACCCGCTCAAGCTGGCCAGGCGGCCCAATGGCGAGATCGCCCGCCGGGTCTCCGAGGTCGCCGAGGTGCTCCAGCTCACCGAGGTGCTCCACCGGAGGCCGTCGCAGCTGTCCGGCGGGCAGCGCCAGCGGGTGGCGATGGGGCGGGCGATCATCCGCCACCCCCGGGCGTTCCTCATGGACGAGCCCCTGTCCAATCTGGATGCGAAGCTGCGGGTGGAGATGCGGGCCGAGATCGCCCGGCTGCAGCGGGAGCTGGCCGTCACCACCGTGTACGTCACCCACGATCAGACGGAGGCCATGACGATGGGGACGAGGGTCGCCGTGCTGCGGGACGGCGTGCTCCAGCAGGTGGACACGCCCCAGCGGCTGTACGACGAGCCGGTGAACCAGTTCGTGGCGACGTTCATCGGGTCGCCGGCCATGAACCTGCTGGCCGGCGTCGTGGAGGTCGCCGACGGCGGCGAGGTCGCCCTGCGCGTCGGCTCGCACCGCCTGGCGCTGGACGATGCGGTCGTCGCCGCGCACCCGGGCCTGCGGTCGCTCGACGGCGGCCGGGCGGCGGTCGGCATCCGCCCCGAGGCGTTCGCCGACGTGGCCGCCGAGCCGGGCGCACCCGCCGACCGGGTGCTGGAGGCGACGGTCGACCTGGTCGAGTCGCTGGGCGCGGAGACGATGGTCCACGTGGCTCTGACCGACCCACCTCCGTCGCCGCCCGGTGGCGGTGCGGACGTCTCGCCCTGGTGGCGCCAGGTGCTGGCCCGCGGCGGGCGGGGCGTGGTGCGGCTGGGGCCCCGCAGCGGGCTGGCGGCCGGCGACGTGGTCAAGCTGGCGGTCGACACGACCCGGGTGCATCTGTTCGACGCCGAGACCGGGCTGTCGCTCCGTGCCTGACACCGTGGTCGCGGGCCTCGATGTCGGGGGGACCAAGACGCTGGCGGTCGCCGTCGACGCCGCCACAGACCTCGTGATGGCCACGGTCCGCCGGCCGACCGCAACCGGCGGCGAGGGCCTGCTGCGCTCGACCGCCGAGGTCCTGGCCGAGCTGGCGGCCGCCACCGGCCTGCCGGTGGACGGCTTCGCGGCGGTCGGCGTCGGCGTCCCCGGCCTGGTCGACCGGGATGCCGGTTCGGTCCGCCACGCCGTCAACCTGGGCCTGGGCGACGACCCGGTGGGCCTGGCGTCGCACCTCGGCGCGGTGGCCGGCGCCCCGGTGGTGGTGGACAACGACGTCAACCTGGCCGCGGTCGGCGCCGCGGTGGCGCTGGGCTGCCGGGGCGACCTGGCGTACCTGAGCGTCGGCACCGGCCTCGCCGCCGGGCTCCTGCTGGGCGGCCGGATCCGCCGGGGCGCCCACGGCGCGGCCGGCGAGATCGGCCACCTCCCGGTCGACCCCGACGGTCCGCTGTGCGAGTGCGGCCAGCGCGGCTGCCTGGAGGCGCTGGCGTCAGGCGCCGCGATCGCAGCCCGCTGGCCCTCGGGCGACGGCGAGGTGGCGGCGACGGCGTCGCTCCTGGCGGCCGCCGAGGCGGGCGACCCGGCGGCGGTGGCGGTCCTGTCGGACGTGGCCGGCCACCTGGCGGGTGCGGTGGCCCTGCTGGCCCAGACGGTGGACCCGGAGGTGGTGGTCCTCGGCGGCGGCGTGGCCGAAGCCGGTCCGGGCCTCCTCTCGGCCGTCCGGGACGCCCTGCGCCGCCGCGCGGCCCACTCGCCGGTGCTGGCCGCCATCGACCTGGCCGATCGGGTCGCCCTGGTGCCAGAGGGCGTTCCCGCGGGCGCGCTGGGCGCGGCGGTCCTGGCCCGCCGCCACCTGGAGCGCAACGGCGAGCCGGCGGCGCCCGCCGCGACGCGTGCCGCCGACCGCCGGTGAGCGACCTGAGCATCACGGGCGGCCAGACCGACCTCCACATCACGGGCGGCCGGATCGTCTCGGGTGGTGTGCAGGGCGCCCCGACCCTGGACGCGACCGGGCTGCGGGTGGTCCCGGGATTCGTCGACCTCCAGTGCAACGGCGCCGTCGGGATCGACCTGTCGACCGAGCCGGAGCGCCTGTGGGAGGTCGCCGCGGGTCTGCCCCGCTGGGGCGTCACCGCGTGGCTGCCGACGATCATCACGAGCCCGGCGGAGATCCGCGGCCGCGCCCTGGCCGCCATCCGCGCCGGCCCCCCGGACGACCGCCCGCGCGCCGTTCCGCTCGGCCTCCATCTGGAGGGCCCGTTCCTCTCCTCGGACCGCCGCGGCGCCCACCCACCGGAGTACCTGGCCGCGCCGGACCCGCGCATCGTCGTGCGCGAGTCATGGCCGGGCGCGGTCGCGCTGGTGACCCTGGCCCCGGAGCTACCCGCGGCCGCCGACGTCGTCCGCGAGCTCGCCGCCGCGGGGATCGTCGCCTCGGCGGGCCACTCGAACGCGACGGCCGCCGAGGCGCGGGCGGGCATCGACGCCGGCATCACGTACGTCACGCACCTGTTCAACGCGATGGCCCCCCTCCACCACCGCGAGCCGGGCCTGGCGGGCGTGGCCCTCACGGACGACCGGGTCCGGGCGGGGATCGTCGCCGACGGCGTGCACGTCGACCCGACGATGCTCGCCCTCGCCGCGAGCGCCCTCGGCGACCGCCTGACGCTGGTGACAGACGCCGTCGCCGCCCTGGGAGCGCCGGACGGCAGCGTGTCCCTGAGCACGCAACGCGCGGAGGCCACGAACGGCGCGGTCCGCCTCCCCGACGGCACCCTCGCCGGCAGCACGCTCTCGATGGACGAAGCCATCCGCAACCTGACGTCGGTCCCGCCGGAGGCCGCGCTGCGGGCGGCGACATCGACCCCGGCCGCGGTCCTGGGCGACGAGACCCGCGGCACCCTGACCCCGGGCGCCCGGGGCGACGTAGTCCTCCTCGACGCCACGGGCCGGGTCGCGGCCACGGTCATCGCCGGCCGGGTCGCGTGGGAGTCCCGGTGGCGCCGATGACGAGCGCCCCGCCTCCCGCCACGCGGCGGTGCGCGTTCCCGCCCGCGATGCGCCGGGTCCCGCCCGCCGCCCTCGCCGGGGAGTCCGCGTGGAGGTCGTGATCGTCCCGGGCCCCGCCGAGGCCGGGGCCCTCGTCGGCGACGCCGTCGCGGACCTGCTGGCCGCCCGCCCCGCCGCCGTCCTCGGCCTGGCCACCGGCAGCTCGCCCCTCGCCCTCTACGAGGACCTCGCCCGCCGGCACGCCGCGGGCCAGCTGAGCTTCGCCGCCGCCCGGGCGTTCCTGTTGGACGAGTACCTCGACCTCCCGGCCGGCGACGCCCGGGGCTACCGCCGCTTCATCGCCGACAACCTCGAGCGCCACGTCGACTTCGCTCCCGGTGCGGTCCGGGCTCCGGACGTCGGCGCCGACGACGTCGTGGCCGCCTGCGCCCGCTACGAGGACGCCATCGCCGCCGCGGGCGGGGTCGACCTCCAGCTCCTCGGGATCGGCATCGACGGGCACATCGGCTTCAACGAGCCGGGCTCGTCGCTGGCGTCCCGCACCCGCATCAAGACGCTCACCGACCAGACCCGCCGGGACAACGCCCGCTTCTTCGCCTCCCTCGACGAGGTCCCCCGCCACGTGGTCACCCAGGGCGTCGGCACGATCCTGGACGCCCGCCACGTCGTCCTGCTCGCCTTCGGCGGGGCCAAGGCGGACGCCGTCTCCCGGGCGGTCGAGGGCCCGGTGACGGCCATGGTCCCGGGGTCGGCGCTCCAGCTCCACCCCCACGCCACGGTCGTGATCGACGAGCCGGCCGCCGCCGGCCTGACGCTCGCCGGGTACTACCGGGATACGTGGGAGCACAAGCCGCGCTGGCAGGGACTCTGACCCGTCGCCGGGTGAGGGGCGCCCGGTGGGTCCGCCGCTCGCCTCCCGGGCCAGCGTCCAGCCGGCGCGCCCGATCGTGCGTGGCGAGGGCTAGCCGTGCGCGGTCCCGGCGGCGGCCAGCCTCCGGGCCAGGGCGTCGTGCCCGTCGCCCCGAGCGACGTCGGCGGCGGTGCGACCGTCGTCGCTGCGCCGGCCGGGATCGGCACCCGCGGCCAGCAACAGGTCCACCATGCCCTCGTCACCCCGATGCGCCGCCTCGTGGAGCGGCGTGAACCCGCCGGACTGCGCCCGGTCGAGATCCGCTCCCGCCGCCACCACCAGCACGACCCCCGTCCCCGTCGGGCTGGCGGCCGCGGCGTGAGCGGCGGCGACACCCATCGGATGGGTGGCCGTCGCATCGACGTCCGCGCCCGCCCGCAACAGCACGGCGGCGGCTGCCGGGTTGTCGAAGAACAGCGCCAGCTGCAGCGGCGAGAACCCGTCCGCCGATGGCCGGTCCACGGGAGTCCCGCCTGCAACCAGCTCACCGACGCGCCGCACGTCCCCGACCGCGGCGGCCTCGGCGAGATCGAGCGACCGCAGCCCCCGGATCGCCTCGACCACATCGTCCATCCCCCGGTACCGCGCCAGCAGCAGGGCGCTGACCCCGGCGTCGTCGGTGGCACTGGCCTGGCCGGGCTCGGCGTCCAGGGCGGCCAGCGCGCCCGGTGCGTCGCCCGCGATGATCGACTCGACGAGTGACATGTAGGTAGCCTACCTATATGTCGAGCGAGCGTCGAGAGGTCGCCGGCCGCTTGCACTCGGCCGCCGTCCACCTGCTGCGAATGGCCAGGACGGTGGACGGCGAGTCCGGGCTGTCCCCGTCCCGGCTGTCCGCGCTGTCGGTGCTGGTCTTCGGCGGGCCTCGCACCGTCGGCGCCCTGGCTGCGGCGGAGGGGGTCCGGTCGCCGACCATCACCCAGCTGGTCAACGGCCTCGAGGCCGACGGCCTGGTCCGCCGCCTCCCGGCGTCGACGGGCGACGGCCGGCGGGTGGTGGTCGAGGCCACACCCGCCGGGCGCAGGATCCTCCGCCGGGCACAGGCCCGGCGGCTCGACGTTCTCGCCGCCCTCCTGGAGACGTCCGGCGAGGCCGACCTGGCCGTGCTCGACCAGGCCAGCGCCGTCCTGGACCGGCTGACCCGTGACCACATGGGCGAGGCCACGGGCGCCGGCCCGGAGACGGCGCCTACACGAACCGCAACGACGCCACCACGCTCTCGGTCCCCGGCTGGCTGAGCTCGGGAACCGCTGACGACGAACCCCTCGGCGTCAGGTTCCCGCCCAGTGCTCCCAGGCCGCCCCTGCCCGCTCGCCCGTCCACGCGCCGTCGTGGACCACGACCCGGTAGCGGAACCGCAGCTCCTCGCCGGCGGCGATGGTCCGCGGGCCGTCCCACAGGAACGAGGGGTAGACGGTGTTGGCCCAGCCCGAGCCGTAGCCCTCCCCGGCCCGGCAGGTGGCGTAGAACGGCACGGGGTGCGACGGGTTGGCGGGGTGGTCGAGCACGCACACGCCCACGGGCCGCCCGTCGGCGATCCCCGACAGGTCGCACCACCGCGAGCGCTGGGCCGCCACGCGGTCGTGTGCGGCGCCGTCGTCCAGGAGCAGGCGCGTGTCGTGCCAGTCCTCCCGGCCCCGGAAGGCCAGGCCGGAGTATCCGCCCCAGGTGCCGGTGAACGGCGTGCGGTCGAGCACGGCGTCGGCGGAGGGCACCAGGGTCACGTCCCAGTCCACGGCGTAGGCGTCGCCGCCCAGCGGCACGTGGCCGAGCCGGCGCCGCTCCCGCAGCGCGACCGTCCGGCGGTCGGGGCGGATCCAGTCGAGCGCGCCCTCTACGGAGCCCGCCGTGCGGGCCGGGGGGTCGTCGTGGCGCTGGACGCCGTAGCCCGGCGGATCGAGCTCCTCCCAGAAGTTGTCCCCGTCCACGAACTTGACCACGAACCACAGGCCCCGCTGCCACGGGTGGTCGGGCGGCTCGACCCGGGTGAGGACGACGCCCGCCGGCGTGGCCAGCGGGTGGACATGCGGCTTGCGCCGGTGGTCCCAGGCGTAGCGCCAGCCACCCCTCCCGGCCGGGAAGTCGAGGCCGCCGGAGCCGGTCACGCCGCCGCCGCCATCGCCTCGTCGAGCCGCTCCAGCAGCGTGGCCAGCACGTCGTCCTCGCCAGCCGGGCGGGTCGGGCTCGACGGGTGGACGGCGGCCGTGCGCGCCCAGCCGCGCCGGCGCCACACCAGGGCGGCGTCGTGGCGGTAGGCGGGGACCGGGGCGCGGAACGCCAGAGCCCCGAGGGCCTGCAGCGCGTCGTCGAGCTCCAGGGCCCGGGCATCACCGTCCGCCCACAGCCGGTCCCGGCGGGCGAAGGCGTCCGGCGCCAGGGTCGACAGGCCCAGCAGGTAGTCGCTGCCCCACCGCACCATGTCGATCGCCCGGTCGTTGCCGGTGAGGACCAGGAACCCCGGCCGGCACCGGTCCCGGACCGCCACCCGGTCCCACTCGGGCGCCCGGGACAGCGACGAGTGCTTGGCCCCCACCACCTGGGGGATCTCCAGGATGGCGGTGAACGTGTCCAGGTCCCAGATGCGGCCGCGGGGGTGGAACTGGCGGCTGAGCTCGAAGCCGAGCAGCCGGTCGACGGCCCCGGCCACCGCCGCGTGGGCGCCGGCCAGCGCGCCCTCGGCCAGCGCGGCCAGCCCGGCGGACGGGAACAGGATCGGCACGCCGCCCGCCGCCGCCACCTCGGCCAGCGCGGCCCGGTGCGCGCCGGCCTCGAACCGGGGATCGTCGCCGTCCACGTGGGCGCCGGCCACGAACGACCAACCCGGCACCGGCTCATCGCCCGCGAGCGTCGCCGCGGTGACCGCCAGCACGCGGGCCCGGGTGGCGGGGTCGAGGGCGGGGCCGTAGCCCGTGTCCATGTTGACCGCCGGGACCAGCCCGGCCGCCGCGGTGCGCTCGACCCCAGCCGCCAGGCCCTCCCAGTCGACCGCGCCGCCGGGGCCGAACGGCAGGAGCACGGCCGACATCCCGGTGATGCGCCGCCCCGGGCGCAGCGGGGGGACCGGGCGGGTGCCCGCCGCGACGTCGCTCACGCCACCCGGTCCATGTCGGCCGCTGCGACCGGGTGCAGCGGCGGCTCGCCGGACGCGAAGCGGCGGATCTCCTCGATCACCAGCTCGGCCTGGCGGGACAGCTCGGTGCCCTGCGACCCCGCCAGGTGGGGCGTCACCACGCAGGTGGGCAGGTGGAGCAGCGGGTGGTCGGCAGGCAGCGGCTCGGGGTCGGTCACGTCGAGGACCGCGGTCAGCCGCCCGCTGCCGACCTCGCGCACCAGGGCGTCGTGGTCGACGAGCACGCCGCGGGCGGTGTTGACGAGCGTGGCGCCGTCCATCATCCGGGCCAGCTCGGGGGCGCCGATCATGCGCTCGGTCGACGGCAGCGCGGGAGCGTGCAGGCTGACCACGTCGCTCGTGGCCAGCAGCTCGTCCAGTTCGACCCGGGCCACGCCGAGGGAGGCGGCCCACTCGACCGACAGGTGGGGGTCGGCGATCGCCACCGAGCACTGGTAGGGCCGCAGCAGCTCCACCACGGCCCGGCCCACGTGCGAGGCGCCGACCAGCCCGATGCGCTTGGCCCAGTTGCCGACCGGGTGGCGGCGGGGGAGCGGCGGCAGCTCGGCGCCCCGCAGCCGCTCCCGCTCCACGAACGCGCCCTTGTTGGCCCACAGGATCGCCGCCACCGTGTACTCGGCCACCGGCACGGCGTTGGCGGCGGCGCCGGAGGTGATGCGCAGGCCCCGGGCGAACGCCGCCGGGGTCACCACGTCGCGCAGCGTGCCCGCGGCGTAGGCGAGCATGGCCAGCCGGGGTGCCCGGTCGAGCAGCGCCTCGTCCACCGCGACGCACCCCCAGTGGCCCAGCAGGACGTCGGCCGCGGCCAGCACCTCGGCGGACCGGCCGGCGGGCAGGGCCTGGACGGCCGTGGGCTCCAGCACGTCGGCCACGCCGGCGAGGGCGGCCCGGTGCTCGGGGCGCAGGGCGTGGGGCTCGAGCCCGGGGTACATGGACAGGGCGACCGCCGGGCGGGTCACGTCGGCACCCGGGCGGTGAGGGCCACCCGGCGCTTGGCCGCCACCAGCACGTCACGCTCGGGCAGGGCCTTGTAGAACGGGTCGTAGGGGTAGCAGCCCGACACGAGGCCCTGGCGGGGGGCGGTGGTGCAGTCGCTCAGCGTCCGGCAGATCTGCGTGCGGGCCAGCGGCCGGCCGGCGAGCACGTCGCGGGGCAGGTCGGGATAGCTCAGCGCCATGCGCCCGTAGCCGGCGGCGGCCGCGCCGCCCGCCCGCACCAGGGCCTGGGCGGCCTGCGGCAGCCACTGCTGTAGGTAGCTGAGGCCCGAGGCGACCACGACCACGTCGGGGTGGGCGCGGGCCAGGGCGCCGGTGACCGCCACCATCCGGGCGACCTCGGCCAGCGGGTCGCGGGGCGGGAGGTAGCCGTCGGACGGCGGGAACCAGGCGGGGCGCTGCGCGTGGGGGCAGTAGTAGGGGCTGCCCGCGGTGACCGAGATCAGGTCGACGCCCCAGGTGCTGGCCATGCACACCAGGTCGTGCACCTCGGCCAGGTCGACCCCGAGCCCCGTGCCGTCCCCGCCGAACGCGTAGCGGTAGGGCCCGGGGCCCGGATCCTCGGGGGCGCCGCGGCCGCCATCGCCGGCGTGGTGGGGCACCAGGTCGTAGGCGGACAGCCGCATCGCCAGGCCCAGCCCGGGCGCCTCGGCGCGCACGCCGTCGGCCACCCGCCGCAGGAACCGGGCCCGGCCGTCCAGCTCGCCGCCGTAGGGCCCGGGCCGGTCGACCGCGGACAGCAGCTCGTGGAGCAGGTAGCCGTGGCAGTGCTTGATGTCCACGAAGTCGAACCCGGCGCGGCGGGCCAGCACCGCGGCGCGCACGTAGTCGCCGACCAGGGCGTCCAGCTCGGCGTCGGACAGCACGGCGGCGTCGCCCGCCGGGCCGGCGGCGATCTCGGCCCTTGGATCGAGCAACGGGTGGCGGTAGGCGACCCGGGGCGCCGGCGGGCCGGCCGGGCGGCTCCAGCGGCCGGAGTGGGTGAGCTGGAGGCCGACGACCGGGCCGTTGCGGTCGCCGCCGGCCTCGGCGTGGGCGGCGACCAGGTCGCGGCGCAGGGCGGCGAGGGCGTCGACAGTGGCGGAGTCGAGCACCAGCTGGCGGGGATTGGCCCGGCCGTCGCTACGCACCGCGGTGGCCTCGGCCCAGACGATGCCCGCACCGCCCGCGCCGAGGCGCCGCCAGCGCCGGCGGACCAGGTCGGAGGGGCGCCCGTCGGCCTCGCCGTCCCAGCCCTCCATGGGCAGCACGCAGAACCGGTTGGCCGCCTCCCGGCCGGCCACGCCCAGGGGCGACGCCAGCGGGCCGCCGGGGTCGACCTCGGGGTCGACGGCCAGGTCGCCCGCCACGCCTAGAGCGGCGAGACGCGCCGCCAGCCGTGCGTGGTCACGCAGGGTGCGGACCTGCACCGGATCGTCGGGGACGGCGTCGGCCACCACCCGACTCTAGGAGGTCAACTACGGTGCCGACGGCGTGGGACGGATCGCCGACGACCTGGTCGACCTGGTCACCGCCGTGCTCGCCGACCTGGCCGACGCCGCACGCGGCGCCGCGCCCGGCCTGGTGCTGCCCGCCACGCTCGCCGGTCACCGGGTCGACGCCGACGCCCACGCCGACCTGGTGTTCACGCTCGGGCTGCTGTGGGAGGCCGGCGTCGACCGGGTCGGCGACCTTGAGGTCGAGGCCGTGCTGCGGGACCGCCTGGCGGCCACCGACGCCGCCCGCACGCACACGTTCTTCTCCTACCGCATCGCCGAGACCGCGGCCCGCCTCGGCGGGCTGGACGCGCTCGACGCCGCCACCCGGGACGTGGTGGTGGCGGCCGCCGACAGCACCGAGTGGATCCCTCTGCTCGACCAGGGCGTCCTGCCCCGCAACTACGCCGTCGTCCTGGCCCGCTGCGAGCTGGCACGGGCCGCGCTCGGCCTCGACGTCGACCCGGCGGTGGTGGACGGCCTGCTGTCCCGGGTCGTGGCCCTGTTCGGCGAGCACCCCGAGGGCTGGCTGGACGACTCGCACACCGGCCGGGGCCAGGTCGACATGTACACGGTCGACGCCTACCTCTTCGCCGAGCCCTTCGCCGACCGCCTGGGTGAGGTCTGGGACCGCGGCCTCACCTCGGCCGCCCGGCTGGTGGCCGCCGTGGCCGGCCCCGGCGGAGCCGCCCTGCCTTGGGGCCGCTCGATCGGCGCGCTCGCGGTGTGCCACAGCGCCGAGCTGGCGGCCCTGCTGCTCCGCCGGGCTGCTGGGGGCGAGGGCGGCGCCGCCGGCGAGGGCGGCGCCGGGGGCGGGGTCGGTGCCGCTGGCGGGGTCCGGTCCGGGGGTCAGGGCGCCGCTGGCGGGGTCGAGGTCGAGCGGTGGTGGGCGCTGGCCCGGGCGGCAACCGACGGGGCCAGCGGGTGGTTCGACGGCGGCCTGGTGGTGGCGCACAAGCGACGGGCGCCGTTCCGCTACCGGGGGCCCTTCCGCCGGCTCCAGATGACGCTCGACTGCCTGGGAAAGCTGGTGGTCGCCGCCCTCGACCTGCGCCGGGCCGGCGACGAGCCGGTCCCGCCCCCCGCTCCGGCCGCCGCCTTCCCGGCTGGCGACGCCTGGATCGGCTTCGGCGACGGCCTGGGTGTGTGGGCTCGGCGCGACCCGCGGCTGAGCCTCGCCCTCCCTGTCGTGGGCGGCCCGGGCGCCGACTACGCCCCATCGCCCCGCCACCCCGGCACGTTCGACGTGCCCACCGACCAGCCGCTTGCCTGCTTCGTGCCCCTGGCCTGGCGGGGTGAGGCCCGCTTCGCGCCCGGCGGCCGGGCCGCTGCCGTGGTCCACCGGCCAGGGGGCCTCGACCTCGACCACGACGGACTCTGGTCGACGTCGGCTCCGCTCGGCGAGGTCCCCGAGCGCATGGAGGGCCGGCGGCGCGCCCGCTACCGCGTCGAGGGCCGCTCGCTGGTCGTGGACGAGGACCTGGAGTTCGCCGACCGGTCACCGGGCGCGCTGGCCGTGCTGGTCCCGGAGCGGCCCGGCCGGCCCCTGAACGTGACCGCCGAGGGCCCCGCCGGGACCCGGGTCATCACCGTCGACGTGGACGGGCTGGCGGAGTGGCGGTCGGTCGGCGGCGAGCTGCGGGCGGTCCACCAGGTCGAGCTCACGCCCGCGCCGGCCGTCCGCTTCCGGTGGACGGTCACGCCCAAGCTCCGGGTCGTCTCGACCGCCCACCACCACTGGTACCACCAGTGCCTGTACGCCCCGCTGGCCGACCGGGTCGACACGAGGCCCGTGCCCTACCACCTGCTCGACGACCCGGCGCGGCTGGCGCAGTCACTGGCGGGCTCCGACATCCTCCACCTCCACTGGCCCGAGTGGCTCACCGGGCCATCCGCCCGCCGCGCCGGGCGGGTGGCGGCGGCCGTCGCCGACGCCGGCATCCCCGTGGTGTGGACCCAACACAACCTCGCCCCCCACGCCACGCCCGATGACGCCGAGCTCTACGAGCCCTGGGCGGCGCTGGCGGCCGGGGTCATCCACCACAGCGCCTGGGGCCGACAGGCGATCACCGAGCGGTACGCGTTCGCGCCCGCCGCCCGCCACGTCGTCGTCCCGCACGGCCACTGGGGCCCGCTGATGAGCGATCGCGACGGCATCGACCGCGAGCAGGCCGAGCGCGAGCTGGGCCTGGCCCCGTGCGCGCTGCGCGTCGGCCTGGTGGGAGCGCCGCGGCCCGGCAAGCACACCCAGCTGCTCCTCGACGGGTTCCACGCCGCCCGCCGCGACGACGTCCAGCTGCTGGTGCTGTGCCTCGACGGCGAGTCGGTCCCGGACGACCCCCGGATTACCGCCCTGCCGTACGCCGAGGTACCCCGGGACGAGTACGACCGCCGGCTGGCCACGATCGACGTGCTGGCCCTCCCGCTCGACGGCGGCACGTACCTCACCACAGGGCAGGCGGCCGACGCGGTCGGAGCGGGCATCCCGGCCCTCACGTCGCCGTGGCCCTACCTGGCCGAGGCTCTGGGCGGGCTGGCCATCCCCTACGGGACCACCGCCGACGACCTGGCGGCCACCATCGACGGCCTGGACGATGCCACGCTGAGCGCGGCCCGCGCCCATGTCGCCGAGCGCCGGGCCGCCCTCGACTGGGTCCCGGCGGCCGAGGCGACGTGGGCACTGCTCGACGCGGTCGCCGCCGACGCCGAGGCCCGGCGGCCACGGTGACCGACCGTCTAGCGTCGGCCGCCGGGGACCGAGGGGAGGAAGATCGAGCGTGCGACGAGCGGCGGCCGTGCTGGCGTTGGCGATGGGGGTCACGGCGGTGGCGTGCCAGGTGCCCGCGGGAGTGAGCGACGGGCCGGGACGCCACGGACCCGGGGGAGGGCCGCTGGGCGCCGGCAACGGCTACGTCGACGGGCGGGTATGGCGGGAGAGCCAGGACGATTTTCTGGGCTTCGCCACCGAGCAGCTCACGCCCACGTCGCCCACCAGCGTGCTGGCCCATCTGGCCCGGGCCGACCGCGATCGCCGGTTCCGGTTCGACGCCTCGGCCATCGGGCCGGACGATTTCGCCGCGGTGTTCGCCAAGATCGACGGCTTTCAGGACACCAGCGACTTCGACATGATGCAGCTGATCGCCATGTGGTACGGGCACCGGCGGGACATCACGCCGGAGCTGCGGGCGGCCATCGAGCAGCGCCTCCTCGGCTTCCGCTACTGGTTCACCGACCCACTACCGGCGGGCGTGATCGACCAGAAGTGGTTCTGGAGCGAGAACCACCGCATCATCTTCCACACGCTCGAGTACCTGGCCGGGCGTGCGCTGCCGGATCAGACGTTCGCCGTCACCGGGGCGACGGGCCGGGAGGAGGCGGCCGACGGCCGGTCCCGGGTCGAGGCCTGGCTGGACGAGAAGGCCACCTGGGGCTTCTCCGAATGGCACAGCGACGTCTACTACCAGGAGGACATCCAGGCCCTCACGCTGCTGACCGAGTATGCCGAGCGGGACCTCGCCCGCCGGGCGGCCGTCATGCTCGACCTGTTCCTCTACGACCTGGCTGTCCATCAGCTGCGCGGCAACAACGGGGTCACGCACGGCCGGTCCTACATGAAGGACAAGAGCCGGGCCACGGACCAGGACGTCTTCGGCACGACGAAGCTGCTGTTCGGCACGACCCGCCTGCCGTACCCGTCCCGGACCGACACGGGCGCGGTGCTGCTGGCCGCTTCCACCCGCTACCGGCTACCCGAGGTGATCCGGCGGGTCGCCACCAGCCCGCAGACGTTCGTCGACCACACGCACATGGGAGCGCCGATCGACCTCGACCAGCCGTTCAGCACCGATCCGGAATCGGCGGTGCCAGGGGTCGCCTACGACGATCCGGGCGCCGTCGAGTTCTGGTGGGACCGAGGGGCGCTGACCGCCTGGCAGACGGTCCCGGTCACGCTGGCCACGATCGACGAGCACGACCTGTTCGAGACCGAGCTGTTCAAGCCGTTCAAGCCGCTGGTCGACATCGCCGGCGGCGACCCGGCCGTGGCGCAGTCGCTGGCCTACAACCTGCGCTGCCAGATCAACGTGGGGCTGCTCAGCGCGGTCGACACGGTGACCTGGCGCAGCCCCCACGCCATGCTGTCGACCGCGCAGGACTACCGGCCCGGGTGCTTCGGCCAGCAGTACCACGCCTGGCAGGCGACGCTGGACGAGGACGCGGTGGTGTTCACCACCCTGCCCGGCAACGAGCCCCGGCCCGGCACCCGCTGGGTCGACGCGGACCTCTACTGGTCCGGCACGGGGGCCATGCCCCGCAGCGCCCAGGTGGGCGACACGGCCATCCACCTCTACGCCCCCCGCTTCGCCTCGCCGGGGCCGGGCCCGCTGGAGGCGTTCTCGTATCTACCCTTCACCCACGCCTACTTCCCGACCGAGCGGTTCGACGAGGTGCGGCAGGTGGGCAACTGGACGCTGGGCCGGCGGGGCGACGGCTACGTGGCCCTGTGGTCGTGGCGGCCCACGCAGTGGCGCACGCACGACCCGGCCGTGACCTTCACCAACGGGCTCACCCAGCCGTTCGACCTGGTGGCACCCGGCGGCGCCGACGACGTCTGGATCGCCCAGGTGGGCGACGCCGGCGAGTGGCAAAGCTTCTCCGCCTTCGCGGACGCGGTAACGGCGGCCCCCCTGTCGGTGACGGCCCGCCCCCCAGGGGCCGACGGCCTGCCGGGCGGGTTCGACGTCACGTACCAGTCACCGACGCAGGGCCAGATCGCCTTCTCGTCCACCGGACCACTGACGGTCGACGGCACGGAGGTCCCCCTCCATGGCACCAACCGCTCGTCCAACCCGTTCGGCGTGGTGGAGGCGGGCGCCGGACAGATCGACCTACGTGACGGCCCGGCCACCCTGTCGCTCGACACCACGAACTGGACCCGCGTGGCGCAACTGCGCTCCCGCGGCGCCTGAGCCGCCCGGTCGCTGGCTGCGCTGACGATCGGCAACCGTCCAGACCCACGCCCAGGTCAGGCGACCTCGTGGTCCGTCGCTGGGGTCTCGCCTCCCGCGGCCAGGAGCTCCCGGAAGCCGGCCTCGATGCACCGGCTCAGGTCGTCGCAGTCGCTGACCGCTACGGGGTCGACGTGGAGTCCCATGTCGAAGCTGTCGTCGTAGGACATGGCGGTGACGTTGAACGCGGTGCCGGCGACCGGACCGAGCGTCCCCGTCCACAGGATCCTGGCGCCGGACACGTACGTCGGTACGGGCGCACCCCGCATGTTGCTGGTGGCGAAATCCATGTGAGCGGTTTGCGACCGGGCCACGTCGGTGACCAGTGACGTCGGCAGCAGGTTGGCCACCCCGGCGACGCTGCCCATGGCACCGCCGGCACGCACACCCTGGCGGCCCACCGCCAAGATGGTGCGGACGGCGGCGAACCGTTCCTCGATCGTCATGGGCCCGGCGGGAACCTGGACCCGTGTGGGCGTGAACGCGTTGGTGTCGGCACCGCCGGTGTCTCTCGTGCTCACGACGAAGCTGATGTTCAACGCCTCGAGCGGCGTCTCCCTGCGCTCGTGGTAGCGGACAGCGCCGAGGACCGCGCCGGTGACGAACACGTCGTTGATCGACCCGCCAAGCGCCTTGGCCGCCGCCCGCATCGCGGGCAACGGCACCCGGATCACGTCGAAGCGCCGGTGCCGGCTGCGCCGTCGCCACAGCGGTGACCCGCCGGGAACATCACCGCTGCGGCCCACCTGGCTCCGCACGGCCCCGATCGTCGCAACGGCCCGGGCCGCCTGGTCCACCGGACGCCGAGGATCTGCGCCCCACAGCAGGACCTCGCCGGCGGCGCGACGAGCGCGCCCCAGCTGGCGGCGCCAGAGATGGCGCGCGGTCGCGACAGCAGAGGCGCCGACGCCGCCGAGGCCGCCGTCGCTCCCTGGCGCGGCACGGACGTCGTCGACCGACTCGCGCACGACGCGATCGACGTCGACGTCCGGCGGGGGTGGCGCGTCCCGTTCCAGGGTGAGGTAGAGCTCGGCCAGGCGGAGGGCCGCATAGCCGTCAGCGATCGTGTGGTGGAGCTTGGCGAACATGGCGCCCCGGCCGCCCTCGAGCCCGTCGACGATCACGAATTGCCACAGTGGGCGGGTGCGGTCGAAGGGGTCCTGCATGAGGCGGGCGGCGAGGTCGTACAACTGGCGCAGTGTGCCCGGGGCGGGCAGGGCCACATGGCGGAGGTGGTTGTCGAGGTCGAACTCTGGATCGGGCGCCCAACTCGGGGGCGACAGTCGCCCTATGCCGGGCACCACCCGCTCCCGGAGTCGCGGGATCTCGGCGACCGCGTGGGCGATTCTGCCGCGGAAGTCTTCGACGTCCGGGGGCCGGTCGCAGACGACGACCATGCCACCGCTGGGGTTCAGCCACGGGTCCTTCTCGACGTTCCACATGAGCGCCTCGAAGTCCGACATCCGGCGCTGGAAGGTGACGCCCCGGACCGGTTCGTCGGCCATCGCGCCACGGTAGCGCCGGCGGTCGCGGCGAGCCGGCCCACCGCCTAGAGTGAGCTGATGGCGCGAGCAGCGGCCATCGTGGATGTCGACCGGACGCTGCTCACCGGTCGCCCGGGCTGGTTGGTGCGCGATGCCCTGCACCGTGCGGGCGTCGCCGTGCCACCGGGGCCGCTGGGACCGGCGATGGACGCCGCGGCCACCGTGTCCCTGTCGACCCAGCTGTCGTTGCTCGCGCTGCAGGCCGGCCGCGGCTGGCCTGATGCCACCGTGCGGGAGGCGGCCACGACGGCGGCAGAGGCGGCGCTCGACGCAGCGCCCTATCTCCGCCCGCTGCTCGACGACCACCGGTCCGCCGGGGAGCCACTCCTCCTTGTCAGCGCGGCGCCGCGGGCGATCGCCGAGCCGCTCGGCGAGCTCCTCGGTGCCGAGGACGTCGCCGGCACGACGTGGCCCGGGCACCGGGGACCGCTCGCCGCGATCCAGGGCCCGCTGGTGTGGGCACGATCCAAGGCCGACGCGGGCACGGCGTGGCTGCGCTCGGCCCGCGTCTCGCCCCGTGCGGTTCACGCCTACGCCGACAACTTCTTCGCCGGGCCGTTGCTCGCTGCCGTGGGTCACCCCATGGCCGTCGACCCGGACGCCCGCCTCACCGTGCTCGCCCGGACGATGGGCTGGCCGATCCGCCACCTCGACGTCCCCGAGGGGGCCGTCAAGGTGGCCGGCCGGGAGCTCCAGGAGTGGTTCCGGCCTTTCGCCGGCCTCGAGACGGCGCTGAACGCCCGGGTCGAGATCGCAGGCCTGGAGCACGTTCCCGGCCGGGGTGGCGCGATCCTCGCCTTCAACCACCGCAGCTACTTCGACGTGGCCGTCGTCGCCCTGGTGGCTGCCCGGGCGGGTCGCTCGGTCCGGGGCCTCGGCAAGAAGGAGGTGCTCGACGCGCCCATCGTCGGCCCGCTCGCTCGGGCGGTCGGGACGATTCGTGTCGACAGGGGCACCGGCTCGGACGAACCCCTCGAAACGGCAGCCCTGGCGCTCCGGGCCGGCGACGTGGTGATGATCGCACCCCAGGGCACGATCCCGCGAGGCCCCGCGTTCTTCGAGCCCGAGCTGCAGGGCCGGTGGGGCGTCGCCCGCCTGGCCGCGATGACGAGGGCCCCGGTGATCCCGATGGGCCTATGGGGAACCGAGCAGGTGTGGCCCAGGAGCGCCCGGCTGCCCCGCATCGACCCACTGCACCGTCCACGCGTGGACGTGCGGATCGGCCCGCCGGTGGAACTGACCTACGACGACCCCGACACCGACACCAAGCGCGTCATGGCCGCCCTCACCGACCTGCTGCCGCAGGAGGCCCACGAACGCCGCACCCCGACCGAGGACGAGCTCCGCCGCACCTACCCGCCCGGCTACCGCGGCGACCCGTCCCGCGAGACCGCACGGCGCCCCGGGCGAGATATCTGACCGTCCGGCCTGCGATCCGCGGGAGTGGGACTCCCGAGGATTGCAGGTCAGCGCTGTCATCGAGAGCAATACCGGGAGCAACGGCCTAGTGGCGACTGGTCGACTGTTCTAGAGCTTGCTGCGCCGTTGTAGGCCATGGCCAGTGGATGAGGCGCCGTGGGCCGTTAGCGGCGTCGGGCTCGTCTTGGTGCGATGGCAGCGGTCCTTGAGCCCGTCGGGTCCCAGCTCGTCGTAGCGGCGCTTCCACACGTAGAAGCACTGGCGGCTGATGCCGTAGTAGCGACAGGTCATGGCCACCATGCCCGTGACCTCCTCGGCGTGGCGCAGGATCGCCACCGGCGTCGTATCTGGCGATCCCCGATCGTGGTACTCATCGGGTCTCCGTAAGAGTCGGAGACCCCGGTGTCATCGATCTCTGTCAGTTCCAGAAGCTCAGTGAGGCGTACGCATCGACCGCTGGGGCTCACCCCGGTTTGACAGAATCGCCTGATGGAGACGGGTGTGGGGCGCGGGCGTCGGCGGGCCGTGACCTTGTTCGTCGTCGCCGTGCTTGCCGTCCAGGTCGGTTTCGCCCTCAACGGCTACCGCGACCCCCACAAGTTCTTCGCCTTCCAACCGTTCAACGAGTCGAGCACCTGGACGGCTGACATCGTGCGGGTGACCTGGGACGGCGACCGCGTGCCGATCACCGAGGACTGGGCCGGCTACGAGTGGGACGCACTCGTCGGTATGGCGGCCCTGCGACAGCCGGAACGGCTGCGGCACGCTTACATGGGTGTCGGCGCCACGATCGATTTCCTCGACGGTGCGCTCGACTGGGTCGCTGACCACACGCCCCGGGACCGGGAGACGCGCTACCTCGAGGCGACCGTCACCTCGTTCGAGAACACGCGTGGCCCGACCATCACCGTGGTGCGTAGCGCCGAGCGCAGCCGGCCATGACGGGCACCGTCGTCCTGCCCGCGGCGCGCCGCTCCCCTCGCACGTGGGACGAGGTCCTTGACTGGACCGGCAGCGTTCGTGCCGTCGCTGTGCTGCGCATCGCTGTGGGACTGATCACGCTGGTGCACCTGCGGCCGTTCCTGCGGGACGCTGCCGACGGCATCTCGTACACCGACCACTTCTGGCAGCCGTTCGTCGCGGGGCTGCCCGAGTTGCCGGACCGGTTGTGGTTCGCGCTGATCTGGATCGGTGCCGTGGCCGCCGTCCTCCTAGCTGCCGGGTTGTGGACCCGGGTGGCCGCGGTCGCCGCCTTCGCGGTCGTGGCCGGCAACCTCCTGCTGAGCCAGACCCACTTCCGCCACAACCGGCTGTTCCTAATCATCGTCCTCGGGGGGCTCGCCCTGTTGCCGTGCGGGCGGGTTCTCTCGCTCGACGCGTGGTGGCGCCGCCGTCGTGGGCGCGAGCCGTGGCCGGACGCCGGCGCGCTCTGGCCGCTGTGGCTGCTGAGGGTCCAGGTCTGCCTTGTCTATCTGGCCTCCGGGATCAGCAAGCTGGTGGACCCGGACTGGTTCTCCGGCCTGGTGCTGTGGGACCGGGTCGTGCGCTACCAGCACGTGCTCGACTCCACGCCCCTTCCCGGTCCGGCGATCGAGCTGCTCACCCAGCGCTGGCCCTATTACGTGATCGGTCCGGCGGCCGTGCTGACCGAGCTCTTCATCGGGTTCGGACTCCTGTGGCGACGCAGCCGGATCGCGGCGGTGTGGGTCGCGCTGTTCTTCCACCTCCTCATCGAGATCAGCGCGTCGGTCGAGGTGTTCAGCTACGTCGCCATCGCGGCGTTGGCCATCTGGGTGACGCCATCGACTCGGGACCGGGTCGTGTTCGTCGGCGGTGACCGGTGGACGCGAGGCATCGTGACGGCCCTCGTGCGGGCCGGCGACTGGTTCGGGCGGTTCCGGGTGGAGCCCGCCGCCCCCGCCACCTCGTCGTTCACCGTCGTCGACCGCGACGGTGCTGTGTGCACGGGTGGTGAGGCGGTCGCGTTCGTATGTAGCAGGATTCCACCCCTGTTCGGCGTGGCGGCACCGGCACACGCGGTCATCGCCCGGCGGCGAGCCCGCCGCGAGGACCTGGGTGGCACATGAGAACCAGCACGCGGCTGCTCTCGGTCGGCGTCCTGTGGGTGGGAGGGTTCGCCGCGCTCCGGCTCAGCGTCCTGGCACCGGAGGACTGCCCGCCGGTCTCCGCCTCCGCGCTCGAGCACGCGGCCGCCCGGGGAGGTGAGTGGATCGGGCGAGGGCAGCGGGAGAACGGTCGCTACCTGTACGAGTACGACCGGAGCGACGACAGGATCGTCCCCGGCTACAACATCGTCCGCCACGCTGGTGTCACCATGTCGCTCTACCAGCTGGCCCATGCCGGGCACCTCGACGCCCTCCCGGCCGCCGAGGAGGGTCTGGCGGTGATGCTCGACGCGCTCGTGCCGGCGGGTGAGGGCCTGGCCTACGTCGAGGGCGGCCGCGAGGCGCATCTGGGGGCGAGCGCGTTGATGCTCGCGGCACTGGCACAGCGGCGCGAGGCCACCGGAGACGGCGCCCACGACAGGGAGATGCGGGCGCTCGGACGTTTCCTCACCGGCCAGATCACCACCGGGGGACAGATGCTCGAGGCCTACGATCTCACCGCCCGGACCGCCGTGCCCGGCCGCACCTCGCGGTACGCGACGGGCGAGGCCGCCTGGGCGCTGGCCCAGCTGCACAACCTGTTCCCCGGCGAGGCCTGGGGCGCGTACGCGCGCGAGGTGCTCGACTACCTGGCCACGGCCCGCGATGACGTCGAGGGTCTCGACTTCGCACCCTGGCCCGACCAGTGGGCGGCCTACACGCTGAGTGAGCTGGCGCCGTCCGGGCTCGACGATCACCACGTCGTCTACGCCCGGTCGCTCGCGACACGGTTCGGAATGCTGATCCGGTCCGAGTCGCAGAAGGATGGCTGGCCGGTCCCGTTCGTCGATCCCCGGACACGCGGCGCCGGGCTCGGCGTGTGGGTGGAGGGCCTCGGCGCGCTCGGCCACGCTGCGGCCACCGACGACCGGCTCGCCGATCTCCGTCCCCTCATCGACGAACGGGTGACCTGCGGTGGCGCGCTGCTCGCCGAGCGGCAGCAGGAGCGGGCGGACGCCGCCGGAGAGGCATCGCCCGAGCTCGTCGACGGGGCCTGGTTCCGGGACGGCGTCACACGCATGGACGACCAGCAGCACGCTCTGTCGGGACTCCTGGTCGCCGCCGGGGCGCTCGGGCCGGTGGGCCGATGACGTCGCTGCTCGCCGTTTTGGTCGCCATCAACCCGCCCGTGGTCGCGCTCGCTCTCTGGCCCCAGGAGGAGCGCAAGACGATCATCGCCGCCGCCGTGATCACCGCCGCCCTCGCCGTCGCGGCAGCGGCGTTGAGCGGCCCGCTCGTCGATCTTCTCGACGTGTCACCGGCTACGTTTCAGCTCGCCGCGGCGATCGTGCTCGGCCTGGTCGCGGCCCGCTGGCTGATTGTCGGGGCGGCGTCCGTCGCGGCGGAGGGACCGGCAGACGGCTGGGGCCGGGTGGTGTTGCCGCTGCTCGTCCCGGTGCTCGTGACGCCGCAGTTGGCCGCCATCAGCATCGCCGCCGGTGCTCGGGACGGCGTTGTTCCGGTGATCGCCGGAGTCGCGGTCGGTCTGGGGCTGGCCGCGGCGGCGGCGACGGCGGCGAAGCGGAGGCGGACGCCGTGGGACGCGGGTGCGCGGTTCATGGCCGTCGTGGCCCTTGCCCTGGCGGTGGCCCTGGCCGTCGACAGCGTCAAGACGATCTGAGCGTCCGTGCCCACTGCAGGTGTCCTCGTCGTCGGAGCCGGCCCACTGGGTTGACGCTGGCGGCGCAGCTCCGGGCGTTCGGGCCAGGTTCCGTTCTCATCGACCGCCAACCCCGACCGTATCAACGAGTCCTGGGCGCTCGCCGCGAGTGGATGGGGGACTGGCGCTGGACGTAGCGTGCGACGGGAGCAACCGTGGGAGCAACCCATCGGCGTTCGGACGGACCCACGGTTCCGGAGGGTGCCTGGCCCTCCCAACCGTGCGCCTCGCAGGGCAGGGGCCAGGGCTCCGGGCCCAGTCCTCTTCCCGTGCGTTCCCCCGATCGTGCGCTCGGTACCATCACCGGCTCCACGTTCGTCTCGCCGCTACGGTGACGTGATGCCACGGTCTCTGCGGAGTCGGTGCGTCGCGAGTATCGTCACCGAACGTGCGTTCGTCGAAGGTAGGACCGGGTGACCGAAGCCTCTGATTCAGCGCCGGCTACCAACGAGCCGATCTGCTTCGGCGAGCCGCTTGGTCCCGGCGCCCTCAACGCTGCTGCCCCTGCGGATCTGCTGGAGTTGGTCACGGCTGAGCCTCAGAAGGCCTTCCCGGCGATCGCAAAAGATCCGAACGCTTGCGACCGGCTCGATGAGGTGGTCCGAGCGCTCGCGACCAGCCATCAGCTGTACAACCGCGACAGCCGGCAGGTCGAGCTGAAGTCCGAGAGCGTCGATCTCGTCGTGACGTCGCCGCCCTACTGGACGCTGAAGAAGTACAACGACCACGAGAACCAGCTCGGCGACGTCGACGACTACGACTGCTTTCTCGACCAACTGGACGAAGTGTGGCGCCACGCCTACGACGCCCTCGTACCGGGCGGGCGGCTGGTCGTCGTGGTCGGAGACGTCAACGTTTCGCGGAAGGCATTCGGACGTCACATGGTGTTCCCACTCCACGCGAGCATCCAGGAGCGCTGCCGCCTCATTGGCTTCGACAACTTGGCCCCGATCATCTGGTACAAGATCGCCAACGCGCAGTACGAGATGGGCGCCGGCGGGTTCTACGGAAAGCCTTACGAGCCGAACGGCGTCATCAAGAACGATGTCGAATACATCCTCTTCCAGCGAAAGCCCGGGGGATACCGGAAGCCTGGACTAGCGACCCGACTGCTGTCGATCATCCGCGCGACCGACCACGCTGATTGGTTCCAGCAGATCTGGCGGCTTGGTGGTGCATCAACTCGCAACCATCCGGCCCCGTACCCGCTTGCGCTCGCCGAGCGATTGATCCGCATGTTCTCCTTCGCCGGTGACACGGTGTTAGACCCGTTCTTGGGCACCGGTACTACCTCGGCGGCCGCCGCGCGGTGCGGTCGCAACAGCATTGGGAGCGAGGTCGATCCGACTTACTTCGAACAGTGCACGGGTCGCGTCCGTCATGCGATGACGGAGTCCTTCCAGCCCTCGCTTGACCTATCCGCATAGCTGTGGCCAAACCTGTCCAGCCAACAGGCCTTGCGCTTGTCGATGGCCTTTCGGCTCTGTGGCCACCATCGATCCACGACTACTGCCAGGCGTCGGCCGAGTACATTCGCCAGGCGTCGCTCGCGGGGACCGACAAGTCGAAGGCCGCACAGATACGCCTCTCCAATGCGCTTGCGGTGGTCACCATCAGCGACCTCGAGCGCCATGGCCTCGACCTCAGCCACGCGATCGCCGGCGAGCGCGAGGTCGGCGGCGGCCTTCGCAGCGTAAAGGCGGACGTGTCAGAGGTGTCTCAGACCGACGGCCTTCGTCTGGCCGTCGAGATCAAGCCCGTTCACCTGGCCGTCGGGCGGGCCATCTGGAACCGGTTCGGCGACGTTCGGACCTTCGCCGTAAACATCCATCTCAAGTTCCCATTCGCGGTCGTTGGCGGGATCCTCACCCTCCCCACGACGGAGCGGATGAAGTCGGGGGATGACACGGAGTGGAAGTCGACCGCTCACCTCGTGTCTCGTGCGGTGGGACGGTTCGTCCGAGCGGGTGGTCGTCGCACCGAGGGCGACGCCGCCCACCTCCTCGAAGGCATCGCAGTCGTCGCATTCGACCGCGAGTCCGGCAACATCGAGCCCGACCTCCCGCCTCCGGGGTGCGGTCTTCGCTGGGATGAGTTCATCGCCACGATGGCCGATGCCTACCAGTCACGATTTGGCGAGATCTGAGGACCAAGTGTCGTCCCCGCCCGAAAGTGACTCCCTCGGGCCGGGTCCCACCATTGGAGGTTGATGGGATTCGGTGCTCGCCCAGCTCAAGCCGCGCCGCGGCGCGGTAGCAACCGTGGGAGCAACTCGGATCCGCGTGGTCAACGACTCACGGCTCCGGAGGGCCCTCGGCTATCGGATTCTCGGCGCTGGTATACACATACGGCCTCAACGCAGTACGGGGCCGTTCCCGTGCTCTTCCCGTGGCGCCTCGAGATCGAACCTGTCGGATGGTTGGGCACGTGAGAGACGCCGGACAATCATCAGCGAATTCGTCTGCTCAGGCGAAGGCGAGTCAATCTTCCGTTCGGCCAGCGAATCCAGTGTCGACCCGTACCGTCTCTCAATGTAAGCATGACAGGCGGCGTAACGAGCGCCTCGACCTTCGGCCCCGGGCTAGCAACAGCCGGGAGGTCGATCGGGTCCAACGCATTGTGCGGTCCAACAAACGTTGCAACCTGTTGACCTACGCGAGGCGCGGTCCACCAGTCCTCGTGCTTTCTTAACCGCCACGTGACTAGACGTGGTTTTCCGTGATGCCATACAGAGACACTCAAATTGAAGGCAGGGAGGTCGCTGTCATTGTGGACTTCGATACGTGTCCGTCGATCTCGATGAGGTAACGATTCGTCAAGGTAGGAATGGGCTACAACGACTGGATACGTCCTAGCGGCTGTGGCTCGAACGGCATCTCTTCGCGTCGACAAGTAGGCCAGTACCGCTGCCAGTGCACCAGCCAGCGCGATCCAGCTTGAAACCGAGCCCCAATCAGTCATTTACGCCCGCCCTCCGTTTAGCTGCATTAGTGCTCGCGAGGATACGGGTCAAAACCCTGTGAGGACAGTTGGTGCGCCCTGATCCGTGCGCACGTGCAAGTTGCGTCGGCGGGGCTCAGCCGAGGTTCACCGTGACGGTTCCTACGACCGTCAGCTTTCAAAGCGGTAGGTCACCGGATCGACGCCGGTCCCGACCATCACTGATGGCCAGGCATAACGCCTGGCCATCGCCCGACTTCCACGCTGGCCGGCCGGGTCGCCCGTGGTGCCCGTGATGGCCCCGGTTGACCGTGCTTCTCCACGCTTCGTCGTACGTTCGTCGCACGGACGGATGCGCCTTGTCCGAACGCTTGTACGCTGCCAAGGTGATCGTGCGCGTCTGGTTGGAGCGGCGGCCAGAGGATGATCTAGACGAGTTACGCGCGTACGTCTAGGGGGACGGGGGCTGCTGTTAGCCGACGAGTCCGGAGCAGCAGTCGTGCGCGCAAACCCCGATCACCATGATCCTGCG
>Ga0209382_10000136_pt1 | contig 111021 bp, 110 predicted proteins | sample SoiMetdeltSBSDD5_FD_187599 | JGI IMG/M metagenome (GOLD analysis project Ga0209382, IMG submission 187599) | Bulk soil microbial communities from a Populus tree surrounding site in Tennessee, USA - Soil MetaG P. deltoides SBSDD5 (SPAdes) (version 2) | ecosystem: Environmental > Terrestrial >...
ATTTGGGCGCACGCCGTTCGTCGTTATCGTGAACGCGGCGAACGGCGCCGCGCGATCAAAAGGAGGTCCGATGAGGTACATGCTTGCGATCATCTCCGAGGAGGGCGGCTGGGAGGACGTGACTCCCGAGCAGATGAAGGAAGCGATGTCGCGGTGGGGCGCCTTCGACGACAAGGTGGTCGCCGACGGCGTCTGGGTGGCCGGCGACGGCCTGCAGCCGAGCGCCACCGCGACAACGGTGAAGATCGGCGAGGGCGAGGCGACCGTGACCGACGGTCCATTCGCGGAAACGAAGGAGCAGTTGGGCGGGTTCTACCTGCTCGAGTGCGACGGCCTCGACGAGGCCCTCGAGTACGCGAAGCAGATTCCGGCGAGCCCCGGGGCCGCGATCGAGGTGCGCCCGGTCATGGACTACGGCGACTTCGGCTACGTCCACCCGCTCGATCGGGCGAAGGCCGCGTCGTAGGGGCCGCCGCCTCCACCCGTCCGGCGGTGGCCAGCGCCGCCGATCCAACCGCAGTCGTCGACCGCCTGTTCCGGCACGAGTCGGGTCGGGCGGTCGCGACGCTCATCCGGGCGATGGGCGACTTCGACCTCGCCGAGGAGGCGGTACAGGAGGCGTTCGCCGTCGCGCTGGAACGTTGGCCGCGGGACGGGGTTCCGAGCAACCCCGGGGCGTGGATCACGAAGGTCGCCCGTAACAAGGCGATCGACCGGATTCGCCGCGAGCGCACGCTGGCCGAGAAACGCGCGGCGCTGGAGGCACTCGAGACGCTCGGTGGCGGCAGCGCCCCCGACGATGTGGAGGCGGACGAGTTCCCGGACGAGCGCCTGCGCCTCATATTCACCTGCTGTCACCCCGCGCTGGCACCGGAGGCACGCGTCGCCCTCACGCTCCGAACGCTCGGCGGCCTGGCGACGCCCGAGATCGCGCGGGCCTTCCTCGTCGCGGAGCCCACGATGGCGCAACGGCTCGTTCGCGCCAAGAGAAAGATCCGCGACGCCGGCATCCGGTACGAGGTGCCCGAGGGCGACCGCCTGCGCGAGCGCCTGCCGTCGGTGCTCGCGACGCTCTATCTGATCTTCAACGAGGGCTATCTGGCGACGAGCGGCGACGCCCTGGTGCGCCGCGAGCTGGCGGCCGAGGCGATCCGGCTCGGGCGTGTTCTCGTTGCGCTCATGCCGAACGAGCCCGAGGCGACCGGCCTCCTGGCGCTGATGATGCTTCAGGACTCGCGCCGCGCGGCGCGGGTGGATGCATCCGGACACCTGGCCCTGCTCGCGGATCAGGACCGCTCGCTTTGGGATCGGGACGAGATCGTCGACGGCCTCGAGCTGGCGCGCCGCGCCGCCGGGTCGTTTCCCCCGGGCTCCTACACGCTTCAGGCGGCGATTGCGGCCGAGCACGCCAAGGCCGCACGCGCCGAGGACACGAACTGGCGACGCATCCGCCACATCTACGGCTGGCTCGCGTTCGTCCAGCCGACCCCGGTGGTCCGGCTCAACCGCGCCGTCGCGATCGCGATGGTCGACGGGCCGGAACGGGGCCTCGAGGAGATGGACCGCATCGAGGGCCTCGACGGCTACCAACACTTTCATTCCGCGCGCGCCGATCTGCTTCAGCGCGCATCCCGCCGCGAGGATGCCGCGGGCGCCTATCGCCGTGCCCTGGAGCTGGCGACCAACCCAGTGGAGCGGGTGTTCCTGGAGCGGCGGTTGAGCGAGCTGGGGGCCTGAGCTGGGGCTCAGAACCTAGGAGCGCCCGATCAACCACTTACGGACGGCTCCGGCGTCCTGACAGCCGCTTTCGGGGCTACGCCCCTCACGACACGTCATAGGCCGTAAGAACGGCCGATGACGTCCAGCATGATCTCGTCCGTGCCGGCGCCGATGCGGTTCAGCCGGACGTCGCGGTAGGCCCGCTCGATCTCGTACTCCTTCATGTAGCCGTAGCCACCCATGATCTGGACGCACTCGTCGGCGACCTCGCACGCGACGCGCGATGTGAACAGCTTGACCTCGGTGATCTCGCGCACGGGGTACTCGCCGTTCGCGTAGCGCCAGGCGACGACGTAGTTGAACTGCTTGGCGGCCTCGATCTTGGTCGCCATGTCGGCGAACTTGTGGCGGATCGCCTGGAAGCGACCGATCGGCCGGCCGAACGCCTCCCGTTCCTTCGCGTAGGCGAGGGTCTTCTCGAACATCCGCTCCGCACCCGCCACGGCGCCGGCCGCAGCCACCATCCGCTCGCTCTGGAGCTCCCAGGAGATGTGGTAGAAGCCCTTGCCGATCTCGCCGAGGACGTTCTCGGCCGGCACCCGCACCTCGTCGAACGACAGCTCGCCGGTGTCGGACGCGTGCATGCCCATCTTCTCGAGCTTCCTCGCGACCTCGAACCCGGGGACGTGGTTGCCGTCCTCGTCGCGGAGGTCGACGAGGAACAGCGTGATCCCCTCGTGGCGGGCATCGGGATCGGTCTTCGCCACCAGCAGGATGAAGTCGGCCCGGGCGCCGTTCGTGATGAACGTCTTCGATCCGGAGATCAGGTAGTCATCGCCGTCGCGGATCGCCTTGGTGCGAATCCCTGCGACGTCGGAACCGGCGCCGGGCTCGGTGATCCCGAGGCACCCGATCCTCTCGCCCTTGACGCCGGGGACCAGGTAGCGCTCCTTCTGCTCCTCGGTGCCGAGCAGGTGGATGGGCGGAAGCACCATGTCGGTCTGCACCGCGAAGCCCATGTTGGTGCCGCCCGAGCCGGAGTGGCTCATGCACTCGGCGCGGACCAGCGAGTAGTAGTAGTCGCCGCCTTGCCCGCCGTACTCCTCGGGAAAGCACAGCCCGAGGAATCCGAGCTCGCCGGCCCGCCGCATGATCTCGTTCGGCCAGGTCGTCTCCTCCCACTCGTTCCGGTGCGGCCAGAGCTCCCTCTTGACCCACGCCTCCATCGACTCGCGCAGATCCTCGTGCTCGTCGGTGAAGAGGAGGTGCCGGCGGGTCGCCTCGTGCCGGGGCTTGATCACGGTCGCTGCTTCCACATTCGCTCCTTGGTTGGCGATGGCTTCGCGCCTGGCGCGCGTGCACGGCGGCTTCGCGCAGCATAGAGTATTACTTCATACTTTGTGCTACCGTGCGCGCCGGTGGCCGACGAGCTGGTGAGCTACGGGGTGGACGACGGCGTCGCGACCGTGACGTTGAACGATCCCGAGAAGAGGAACCGGCTCTCCGGGGACATGCTCGCGCAGCTGGTGGCCGCGATCGGGCGGGCCCGCGACGATGCCGAGGCGCGCGTCGTGGTGCTGACCGGCGCGGGTGACGTCTTCTGCGCGGGCGCGGACCTCGGTCGCTTCGGATCCGACGCGCCGCCGATCCAAAAGCACTTCGGCACCGACCTCTTCCTCGAGTTCTTCCGCCTGATGCCGCGGCTCGGCAAGCCATCGCTGTGCGCCGCGAATGGCCACGTGGTCGCGGGCGGGCTGGGCCTCGCTCTCTCCTGCGATCTCGTGATCGCGAAGGAGGGCGCCGACTTCTGGACGCCCGAGATCAACATCGGCGCCTTCCCCTACATGATCATGTCGATCATCTACCGCAACGTCCCGCGGAAGAAGGTCAACGAGATGATCCTGCTCGGGGAGCGCCTCTCGGCCGAGGAGGCGGTTCGCCATGGCCTTGCGAACAAGGTCGTGGCCGCCGGCGAGTTCGACGACGCGGTGGCCGACTGGGCGCAGCGCCTCGCCGCGAAGAGCCCGGTGTTGATGCGCCTCGGGCACGACGCGATGTACCGGCAGCAGGACATGGCCCTCGACGACGCCCTCGAGTACCTCCGCTCGCAGCTCTCGCTGACGTTCACCACGGAGGACATCATCGAGGGCGCCCAGGCGTTCTTCGAAAAGCGAGAGCCGAACTGGAAGGGACGTTGATGGACAGGCGGTGGCACTGCATCCCCGACCAGGCCTCGCACCGCCAACGCGGGCGGGGGCTGGGTGGGGGAGTGGCTGCTCGCTCTCGGCCGCCTCGAGCCCAGATCAGGCGTCGAGTGTGGGATTGACCACGTATATGGGGGTCAACTGCACACTCGATTCCGAAAGCATCCCGAAACGCCGGCCCATATTTCGACGCCGCCCGCTCTACCTGCCCAGAGGGGGCACCGATGACGCCTGAGGAGACCAAGCCCGCCGGGGACGCCAAGAGGGTCGCCGACGCGGCGAGGGAGGCCGAGGCACGCGAGGCGCCCGCCGAGGTGAAGGCCGGCGAGGAGACCGGCATGCGCCCGCTCGTGGAGGACCTTCACGCGCGCCGCGAGAACGCCAAGCTCGGTGGGGGTGCGGAGAGAATCGCCCTCCAGCATGAGCGCGGCAAGCTGACCGCGCGCGAGCGCATCGACCTGCTCGTCGACCCCGGCACGTTCGTCGAGATCGGTATCCACGCCGGGCCGCACTTCTCTCAGCGCGCCATGGAGGGCAGGGAGGCGCCAGCGGACGGCGTGATCACGGGGTGGGGCGACGTCGACGGGCGCCCGTGCTGCATCGCCGCCTACGACTTCACCGTGATGGCCGGCTCGATGGGGATGACCGGCGAGCTCAAGGTCTCGCGCCTCCGCGAGACGGCGCTGCAGAAGCGCATGCCGTTCATCTGGCTCCTCGACTCGGCCGGAGCGCGGATCCAGGAGGCCGCTGGCTCGCTCTTCGCCGGCTCCGGGCACCTCTTTCGCGAGGAGGTGACGATGTCCGGCGTCATTCCGCTGGTGGCCGCGATGCTCGGACCCTGTGCCGCCGGAACGGCATACATCCCTGGGCTCTCCGACTTCGTGCCGATGGTGGTCGGGCAGGGTGCGATGGCGCTCGCGGGCCCGCACCTCGTCAAGGCGGTGACGGGCGAGGAGATCTCGATGGAGGACCTGGGAGGCGCTCGCGTTCACTGCCGGATATCCGGGGTCGGGGATCTCGAGGTGAAGGACGACCACGAGTGCATCGACGCCGTCAAGCGCTACCTCTCGTACTTCCCCGCCAGCTGTGAGGAGCCGCCGCCGATTGGCGAGACCTCCGACCCCGAGGACCGCATGTCCGAGCGCCTCCTCGACATCGTCCCCGAGTCGGCGCGCCACCCCTACGACATGTACGAAGTCATCGGCGAGATCGTCGACGACGGCGAGATCCTCGACATCAAGCCGAAGTTCGCCAAGACGATCATCACCTGCCTCGCCCGCTTCGCCGGCCAACCCGTCGGCATCGTCGCGAACCAGCCCAAGCAGCTGGGCGGCATCCTCGAGAACGACTCGGCCGACAAGGCCGCGCGCTTCATCAACCTCTGCGACGCGTTCAACATCCCGCTCGTCTTCCTGCAGGACGTGCCCGGCTTCATGGTCGGCTCGAAGGTCGAGCACGCGGGGATCATCCGCCACGGGGCGAAGATGCTCTACGCCGTCTCGCGCGCCACGGTGCCGAAGATCACCGTGGTCGTGCGCAAGGCATATGGGGCCGGCTACTACGTGATGTGCGGCAAGGCCTACGAGCCCGACCTGATCGTGGCCTGGCCCACCGCCGAGATCTCGGTCATGGGCCCCGAGGGTGCGGTGAACATCATCGGGCGCTCGGCGATCGAGGCCTCCGACGACCCCGAACGGACGCGCGAGGAGATGCTCGCCCAGATCCGCAAGTCGATCGACCCGTACATCGCCGCGCACAACGATGTGATCGATGACGTCATCGATCCGCGCGAGACGCGCCCGACGATCATCCGCGGCCTGCGAATGGCCGCGGCCAAGCGCGTGCAGCGACCGTGGAGGAAGCACGGGGTGATGCCGGTATGAGCCGTCTTGGGGCCGGATTTGGCGGTTTGCTTTCGCATCGCGACAAGAAGTCGCCGACGCCGTCGAGGTCTGGCCTCGGTGCGCCGTTTTTCGCTTCGCCGGGGGCGCCGGTATGAGTCGCTTCGCGGACCCGGTCGTCATCAGCTGCTCGATCTCGGGCGCGATCGCCAACCGCGACCAGTGCCCCGCGATCCCCTACACGCCGGAGGAGTACGCGGCCGAGGCGCGCCGGATCGTCGACGAGGGCGGCTCGCAGATCCATATCCATGCGCGGACGCGGGAGGGCGTGCCGAGCTACGAGATCGACGACTTCCGCGCGATCACCGAGGCGATCCGGGCGGAGATCGACGATGTGATCATCAACTACTCGACCGGCGCGATCGGGGTGCCGGTCGAGAAGCGGATCGCCTATCTGCGCGAGCTCAGCCCCGATGTCGCCGCGCTGAACATGAGCTCGATGAACTATGCGAAGTACTCGCGTCGGCGAAAGGACTTCGTCTTCAAGGCGGTGTTCGAGAACAGCTTCGACACGATCATCGAGTTCCTGACGGCGATGCGCGAGCTCGGCATCAAGCCCGAGCACGAGTGCTTCGACGCCGGCCACATCGCCAACCTGGATCCGCTTCTGGACATGGGCCTCCTGGTCGAGCCGCTCCAGGTCTCGCTGGTCATCGGCGTGAACGGCGGGATCCGCCCGAACGCTCGCAACGTCAGCTTCATGGCCGACCAGATACCGGGCGGGCCGGAGGGTCCGAACCAGTGGCAGGTGATCGGGATCTCGCGCGACCAGTGGCGGCTCGTCGGCGCCGCGCTCGCGCTGGGCGGCAACGCCCGCGCGGGGCTCGAGGACAACTTCTACCTGCCGGATGGCGAGATGGCCCGCTCGAACGCCGATCTCATCGCGAAGGTTCGCCAGATGGCCGAGGACGTCGGCCGCCGGGCGGCGACGGTGGCGGAGGCGAGGGAGCTGCTGGGCGTGCCGGCGGGCGAGGACCGGACTCGGCGCGAGGTTCTGAAGCACCCCATCGAGGCCTCCGAGGCGTCCGGGCAGTGAGCGACGGGCCGCTCAGCGATGTCCGCGTCCTCGATCTGACTCGTCTGCTCCCCGGCGGGTTCTGCTCGCTGCTGCTCGCCGACTTCGGCGCCGACGTCGTGAAGGTGGAGGACGTCGGGATGGGGGATTACGTGCGCTGGGCACCGCCCTACTACGGCGGCGAGGAGCAGCAGGCGCTGGGCACGCGCTCGGCCCTCTACCTCGCCCTCAACCGCGGCAAGCGCTCGATCCGGCTCGATCTGAAGTCCGAGCGCGGGCGCGATGCGTTCCTCCGCCTGGCCCGCGAGTACGACGTCGTGCTGGAGAGCTTTCGCCCCGGCGTCCTCGACAAGCTCGGCTGCGGCTACGCGGTGCTGCGGGAGGCGAACTCCCGTCTCGTCTACTGCGCGATCACCGGCTACGGCCAGACGGGCCCGAACACCCACCGCGCCGGGCACGACATGAACTACCTCGGCCTCAACGGGCTGTTGGGCCTGACCGGCGAGCCGGAGGGCCGGCCGGTCCAGTCGGCCGGCCAGATCGCGGACCTGGGCGGCGGCGCCCTGATGGCCGCGTTCGGCGTGATGGCCGCGCTCCGCGAGCGCGAGCGATCGGGCGCTGGCCAGCTCGTCGACGTCTCGATGACCGACGGCTCGCTTGCCTGGCTCGCGATGGTGGCCGCCCAATACCTGTGCGACGGCGAGTTGCCGCAGCGCGGCCGTGGCAACCTCAACGGCGGCATCGCGTGCTACCTCCCATACGAGGCGGCCGACGGGTGGGTGACCTGTGGGGCGCTCGAGCCGAAGTTCTGGCGCAACCTCTGCGAGGGCATCGGCCGGCCGGACCTGGTCGACAAGCAATTCGCGGCTCCCGACTCGCAGGACGGTCAGGCGATCGCAGCCGTCTTCAGGGAGCGAACGCAGAGCGAGTGGAAGGAGTTCAACGACGAGCACGACGCGATGATCGAGCCGATTCTCGACCTGGACGACGCGCTCGAATCCGAGCTCGTTCGCGAGCGGGGGATGCTCGTGGAGGTCGATCAGCCGGAGCTCGGGCCGGTGCGGCTCCTGGGCTTGCCGGTGAGGTTCTCCCGGACTCCTGGCGACGCGACCCGCCCCGCGCCCGCACTGGGCGAGCACACGGAGCAGGTCCTCGCCGAGGCCGGGTTCTCGACGGAGGAGGTGACGTCGCTGGTCGGCTCGGGCGCCGCCGCCGGCCCGAACGCGCGGGCGGAGCCGCAGAGGTTCCTGGCGTGAACCGGCCCGCTGCCAACCCGCCCGAACCGGACGCCGGAGCACAACGAGAAGGCCCGAGGCGTAGCCGAGGGCAGCGTGTGTTTGCGGAAGCGGAGGATTCGGGCGGAAATGGATTGCTGAAGATCTCCGAGCTCGCGGAGCGGTCCGGCGTTCCGGTGGCGACGGTCCGCCACTACCTGCGCGAGGGGCTTCTGCCGGAGCCGGTCAAGACGAGCCGGAACATGGCGTACTACCCGCCGGAATTCGTCGAGCGCATCCGCGTCATCAAGCAGCTTCAGGAGGAGCGGTTCCTGCCGCTGCGCGTGATCCGCGACCTGCTGGACCGCCAGGACGCCGAGCCGGAGCGCCTGCGGGCGATGATCGCGCTCGAGGACCGCATCCTCGAACGCGCGCTGGTCGGTGAGCGGGACCGAATCGACGCCACCGAGGTCCGCAGACGCTACGGCGTCCCGCAGGAGGTGCTGGATCGCCTGACCGGGCTTGGCGTCCTGACGCCCGACGAGCACGGTTACTCGCCCTCGGACGTGCGCGTGGTCGAGGCAATCGGCCGCTTCCGGGCGGGCGGCTACGACGAGCGGCTCGGCTTCACCGTCTACGACACGCTGCGCTACAAGCGCGCGCTCGAGCCGCTCGTCGCCGACGAGGTGGACGTGCTGACGAGCCGGCTATCCGGTGACGTCGACCTGAATCGGGCGATCGAGATCATCGAGGCCGGCATCGGCCCCCTGAACGACCTGATGGCGGCGCTGCACACGAAGCTCCTGGTCGCGCGCCTGGCCCAGCACAGTCACAAGCGGTAGGCAGCGTCTAAGCGGTGGCCGCTCGCGCACCGTCCGTGTTGCGCACCGCCGCCAGCACCTCGCTCGCGAGCTTCGAGCCGTCCGCCGGGCGCATCGGTGTGACGACGACCCGCATGACGAGCTCGTCGCCGTCGAGCTCCTCGAGCTCGACATGGGGCGAGTAGCGAGTGGGCACGGTGATCGAGCGGGCGAGAAGCTCTTGGACGTCCTGCGGCGTCATGTCGCCGCTGAAGCGGGCGCGAAGCTCCACTCGCTCCGGCTCGCGCAGCGGCACCACAGCGACGTTCAAGAGCATGCTGTTCGGCACCATGATCCGGTCAGCCCCGCTGACCAGGTCGGTGTAGAAGAGGCCGAGCGAGCCGACGATGCCCTCCAGCGAGCCCGCCAGGGCGCCGCCGACGAGGCGAACCCGCTCGCCGACGCGGAACGGCCGCGTGCCCAGCAGGACGAGGCCCGCGAACAGGTTGCCCAGAGTCTGCTGGGCGGCGAGCCCGACGATGACGGCGGTGAAGACTCCGCCCACGGCGAGCGTGCTGGAATGGATGCCCGCGATCCGCAGGGCGACCACGGTGACGACGACGATCGTCGCCAGGCGGATGAGGAATCCCACGATGCCGGCGGTGCCCGGCTCCATACGGCGAAACAGCGCCGGAGCGAGGCCGCGACCGAGCGACCGGGCCATCCACCACCCGAGGATCACGAGCGCGGCGACCGTCGCGACGCGCACGTACGTGCCGAGGCCGGGGAACAGCGCGCCCCTGTTGGTGAACAGGATCAGGACGCCGGCGATCAGCGCGGCGAGCACCACGACGCCGCCGCGCGCCCGTTTGGCGTCGCGGCGATCCACCTCGGCTCCCAGGCCCACCTGCCGCCAGAGCTCGGTCCGGGTCTCGAAGGGCGTGCGAGCGCGCTGAAACCGCTCGAACGACGCGCGCGCGCGCCGGGAACGTCCGAAAGCGAACATCTGCCCACCGCTTCCCGTTCGGGCGGCCCTTACACGCCCCTGAGACCCTTTGCGTAGCAACGGGTCGCGTCGTGCGGCGGTCCGGAGCCTGAACCTATACTGCCTAGATTGACTGGTCAGTCAACGCGGTCCAGGGTGATGTGAGATGCGAGCGGCGGCCATACAGCTGAATGCGACGAGCGACAAAGCCCGCAACCTCGAGGCGGCGGAGGCGCTGGTGCGCGAAGCGGCGGGCGACGGCGCCGAGCTCGTCGCCCTGCCCGAGAAATGGAACGTCCTGGGCGAGGCGGCGGTCCTGCGGAGGGAAGCCGAGCCACTCGGCGGGCCGACCATCTCGGCGGCGAGCTCGTGGGCGCGCGAGCTCGGGATCCATCTGCTCGCCGGCAGCATCCCGGAACGCGTGGAGGGCACGGACAAGCTCTTCAACACCTCGGTGCTGATCGGCCCCGACGGCGAGCTGCACGCCCGCTACCGAAAGATCCACATGTTCGACGTGGACGTCGGCGGCGTCTCCTATCGCGAGTCCGAGACCGAGGCGCCGGGCGCAGACATCGTGATCGCCGCGCTGGGGCCGGCCCTCCCCGGCGTCACGCTGGGAATGACGGTCTGCTACGACCTGCGATTTCCCGAGCTGTACCGGATCCTCGCCGTTCGCGGCGCGACCGTCCTCGCGTTGCCGTCGGCCTTCACGTTCGAGACGGGCAAGGATCATTGGGAGGTCCTGGTGCGCGCGCGGGCGATCGAGAACCAGGCGTTCGTGGTCGCACCGAACCAGGTGGGTGAGGCGCCGCCCCACTACCGCTCCTACGGACACTCGATGCTCATCGATCCATGGGGAAAGGTGCTCGCCATGGCGGGCGAGGGCGAGTGCTTCGTCGCAGCCGACATGGACCTCGAGGTGGTCGAGAGGGTTCGCGCGACGCTGCCGTCCCTCGCCAACCGCCGTCCCGAGGCGTACCGCTGGCCCGAGGCGATGGCGCCCGAGGTGCCGAGCATGCCTGATCCGGTGCGGTCATGAGCGCCGAGGCGCCCCCGGCCGACAAGCGCCGCCAGATCCTCGACGCGGCGATACACGTGTTCGCGCGCCAGGGCTTTCACTCCTGCCGCGTCTCGGACATCGCCGACGAGGCCGGCGTCGCGTACGGCCTCGTCTATCACTACTTCAAGTCCAAAGACGAGGTCCTGAACGAGCTCTTCGCGGAACGCTGGTCACTCCTCCTGGCCGCGATCGAGGAGGTCGACAGCCAGGCGATCGGCGGCCGCGAGAAGCTGGATGCGGTGGCGCGGTTCATCATCGATTCCTACCGGTACGACCCCGACCTGATGAAGGTGATCATCGTCGAGGTCACTCGGGCGGCGAACTCGTTCGGCCGCACGCACTTGACGGAGATCCGGCGCGCCTACGACCTGATCGCGAAGATCGTCGCCGATGCGCAGGCTGCGGGTGAGTTCCGCAGGGACGTCGACCCCGACTTCGCCTCGATGTGGTTCTACGGCGCGATCGAGCAGCTGCTGTCGGGCTGGGTCTTCGGCCTGATTCCCGGCGATGAGGGCGACTTCGACCGCGCGCGTGAGATGGTGGTCGAGACGATCTGCGGCGGCCTCGAGACCCGCGCTGCCGCCTAGGAGCCGCCCGTGTGGGAGTCGGCAGCATCGACGTATCGGCAGGACCGGATCCTGCACGGGGCCGCCAAGGCGCTCAACCTCGCGGTCGGCTCGGTTGCCCTGCCGATGTGGCTGGCGGGTCAACGCCTTCGCGAGCCGCTTCGCTGGACGCTCGCCAGGCTGGACCGGGAGCCGGCCGAGCTGCCGGTCGCACAACCCCGTCCGCGCACGATGGACGAGCTGATGGCCGACCTCGAGTCGATCCCCCACGAGTTGCATCACTCCGACGCCGCGATGGTCCGCAAGGGCTTGCCGGACATCTCCACCTTCGTGCTCGCCCAGCAGCGCGAGGGGGCCAACCTCGGGTACGCGTACCCCGCGCAGTTCTCGGACCACGTCTTCGAGGGAGCCGACCGCGAGCACATCTCGGCGAGCGTCGGGCTGCACGAGGGCGCACGCAGGCCGGGGCTGATCGTGGCCCACGGGCTGTTCTCCTCGCGGCGCTTCGACTATGTGCGGGACATCGTGGTCCGTGCGTACTTCGAGTGGGGCTTCAACGTCGCTGCGGTCGACCTCCGCAGCTTCGGCCAGACCAACCTGACCAGCCAGGCGCCCACGAGCGCCGGGTGGAAGGAGGGAGAGGACATCCTCGCGTGCGCCCGCTATCTGAAGGAGCTCGGCTCGACCACCGTCGGGGCGCTGGGCATCTCGCTGGGCGGCTCCGCCGTCCTGGGCGCGTGCCATCCGGGCGGCGCGGACGACGCCCTCGACGGTGGCGTCCTCGCCGTCTCTCCGCCCGGAGATCCGCGAGCGATGGCCGGGCGACTCTCGCACAAGCTCCCACGAACGCATCCGGCCTATGCGCTGAACCAGGTCTTCTGGGCCATGCTGGAATCACGCATCCGCCAGTCGCGCTGGGACGACGTCCACGACTTCGTCGACCCGGTCGAGAAGATCTCGGCGCCCTACTACGAGGTGGCCCCGGAGGAGCTCTGGCGCCGCGCCGCGGCTCGGGAGCACATCAGGGACGCGAAGGTCCCCGTGCTCGTGCTGCATCCGGCCGACGACGAGGTGATCCCGGTTGAGCAGTCGCGCGAGCTGGCGACCGCCGCGCGGGGGAACGATCTCGTCCGGGTGTGGATCCTCCCAGGCGGCGGCCACGGGGCGATCGACGCTATCGACCGGCGCTGGTTCTACGCGGTCGTGCGCGGTTTCTTCGAGCGCTGGGCCGGGTACGAGCGCGACACGGAGGTTGCGGAGGGTGCCTCGCGCGAATCCCAGCGGAAGGACAAGTTGATTTACTCCGCCAGCGGTTGAGCGAGATGGAGAACGAAGTCGTCAGAAGACTGCTGTGGGCGGGCCTCGTGGCCGGGACCGGCGCCCTGGCCACGGTCGTCGCCAACCGGGTGGCCGCCGCGATCTGGGTCCGCGTCTTCGGGGAGGACCCGCCCGAATGAGCACTCCGGAGCCCCCTCCTCCGGGCCCGCCGCCCGCGGGGCCGCCGCCTCCGGGACGCCCTCCTCCGGGCCCGCCTCCCGGCCCCGGCCCTGACCGATCGGTCGGCGAGCTCGTAGTCGACGTCTCCGAGCGCACGTCGACCCTCATTCGCGAGGAGATCGAGCTCGCGAAGACCGAGGTCCGCGAGAAGGTTCAGAAGCTTCTGCAGGGCTCCGTGGTCGGGATCGCCGCCGGCGTCTTCGTCCTGATGGCGCTCGCGATGTTCATGCACGGCATCGCCTGGCTGTTGAATGACCTCTTCTTCTCCGGCGACGTGTGGGCCGGGTTCCTGATCGAGAGCGCCTTCTGGCTGATCGTCGCGGGCGTCGCCGGCCTGATCGCCTACCGGTCCTTCCAGGCCGGCGCTCCGCCGACGCCCGACCTCGCGATCGAGGAGGCCAAGCGGACCAAGGAGACCCTGGAGGCCGGCACCCGGTGAACAGGGCCCAGGACGTCTACGTGAGCGGTGCGGGCGAGCCCGTGGGCCGCCGGGCCCCCGGCGCTCCCGGCCGCAGCTCCGATCAGATCCGCGCGGACATCGAACGCCAGCGAACCGAGCTCTCCCATTCGGTCGTGGCGCTGCGGGGCAAGGTGGCCGAGCTCACCGACTGGCGCCGGCAGATCCGGGAGCACCGCCGGGAGCTGGCGATCGGCGCCGCCGTCGTCGGGTTCGCGATCGGTGGGATGATCGCGCTCCGCCGCCGCCGGTAGTCGGTTTCCTTCGACTCTTGGGGGCGCGATAGCGGCCCCAAAGCCCCAAACGCGTCGGAGAGCAGGCGGTTGGCGCGTCCGGCTGCGCGCCTAGTCTGGCGCAGGTGGTGCTTGTCGAGGAGCGTCCAGCGACACGTCGGCCAGGTTCGGCGGAGCCGCCGCAGTAGGTATGGATCCAACGCAGGTCTCCGCCCGCGTGGTGGCGAAGGTCGTGCTGGTCGCGGCCGGCGTGATCGCGGCCCTGTACTTCTCGTACCTGATCAGAACCGTGATCGGCCTGGTGCTGATCGCCGCCTTCTTCGCGATCGCGATCGCCCCGGCGGTGAACTGGCTCCAACACCGCAAGGTGCCGCGCTGGGTCGCGATCCTCCTCGTGTACCTGTCGATCGCGGGGGCGATCTTCGGGATCGGGCTGGTGATCGTGCCGCCGCTCGTGAGCGGGGTCCAGAACCTGTCGAGCAACCTCGGCGGATACGCAGAGGATCTGCGCAACAACCCGACGTTCCGCGACTACGACCAGAACTACCACATCACGAGGACCCTCAAGCAGCAGGCGCAGGAACTGCCGAGCAAGCTCGGGGGCGCGGTGGGCACGCTGGAGGACGTCACGGTGGGTGTGTTCTCGCGCATCGTCCAGCTGTTCTCGATCCTGGTCATCACCTTCTTCCTCGTGAAGGACGGCAACCGATTACTCGAGTTCTTCTACAAACAGGTGCCCGAGGTCCGGGCGCGGAGGTTCCGCAAGATCGCCGGCGACATCTCGGACGCGATCTCCGGCTACGTGTTCGGCAACTTCGTGATCAGCGTGCTGGCGGGGCTGGTCACGTACATCACGCTGCGCGTGCTCGGGGTGCCGTTCGCGCTGCCCCTGGCGATCCTGTTCGGCTTCTTCGACCTGATCCCGCTCGTCGGGGCGACGCTCGGCGGGATCCTCGTCGGGATCGTGGTCGCGTTCGCGGTTGCCTTTCCGATCGGCCTGATCGTCTGGGTGATCGTCCTCGTCGTCTACCAGCAGATCGAGAACAACCTGATCCAGCCGTTCGTGTATGGCAAGGCCGTCCAGCTCCACCCGCTGATCGTGATCGTCGCGATCCTGATCGGCGCCGCGCTCCTCGGCATCCTCGGCGCCCTCCTCGCCATCCCGGCGGCGGCGGCGGTCCAGGCGGTGGTTCGCGACTACTGGCGCCTCAGGCACCCGGAGGAATCGCCGCCGCCCGACTCCGGGGACTCGACCGCCGAGGCTCCGGCCGAGGCCGGCTGACGACGGCCCGCCGCCGCCGTCGAGAGGTGCATTTCCCGCGTCTGGCGCGGATAACGCACCGCTCGATGCGCTGGTGTGGTGATCAGGGGGCCGCGGTCGTCGAGCGGAGCACCGAGTGGGGGGCGCCGCCGACGCCGAGCAATCCCGGACCGATGTGGGCGCCGATCACGGGGCCGATCTCGGACACGAACACGGGATCCGAGTCGAACAGCTCCCGGCATTGCTGCACGAGGCGCTGGGCCGTTTCATGGTCCTGGATGTGCTGGACGATCCAGGCGTCGGCGCCATCGTCGCGGCGCTGGCGCGCGTACTCCACCAGCCGCTCGAATGCGCGACGCCTGGTCCGCACGCGTTCGACCGGTGTGATCTCCTCGCCGAGGGTGAGGATCGGCTTGATCTGTAGGGCTGACCCCAGCCATGCCTGCGCGGCGCCGATGCGGCCGCCCTTCCGCAGGTACTCGAGGGTGTCGATGGCGAACCACATCTGCAGCGCGTCACGGCAGCGCTCCGCCGCGGCGTGCGCCTCGGCGCCGTCGGCGCCCGCCGCCGCCGCCGACGCTGCGGCGAGCGTGACGAGTGCCTGACCGCCGCACGAGGAGCGGCTGTCGTAGACGCGAATGCGCTCGCCGCCCTTGTCCTCGCGCGTGAGGCGTTCCCTGGCCTGCAGGGCGGACTCGCACGTTCCCGAGATCCCGGCAGAGAGGTGAATCGAGACGATGTCCCTGCCCTCGGCGAGCAGCGGCTCGTACACCGCATAGAAGTCCCCGACCGACGGCTGCGACGTCGTCGCCCCCTCCCGGCTCGAGCGCAGCCGCTCGAAGAAGTCGCCGTAGTCGTCGCCGCCGATCTCGATCTCCGGCCGCTGCACGCCGTCCAGCGACACGTACAGGCTGACGCGCTTGATGTCGTGCTCCGCGACCAGATCCTCCGGGAGGTAGGCCGTCGTATCCGTGACAATGGCGGTCCTGAGGCCCTTCGCGTCCGCGGGCACCGCGCGGTTCTATCACTTCGGCGGGTGACCGCCGGGCCCGGTCCCCTAGTGGTCCGTGTCTACCATCGGCGTCCGTGGGCAAGACGCTGGTAACGGGTGGCAGCGGGTTCGTGGGCTCGCACGTCGTGCGCGCGCTCGCGGCGCGCGGGGACGATCTGCGCCTGCTGGTGCGACGGGGCTCGAGCCTCGATCACCTCGCGGACGTGGAGTTCGAGCGGGTCGGCGGCGACGTGCTGGATCGCAGGGCCGTGGCGCGCGCGGTGAAGGGCATCGAGCGCGTATTTCATATCGCCGGCACGACCTCGATGCTCCCGCAGCACCGCCAGCGGGTCTTCGACCTGAACGTCAGGGGTACCCGGATCGTCCTGGAGGAGTGCCTGGCAAATGGGGTCGAACGGGTCCTGTTCACCTCGTCGGTCGCCGCCATCGGCCCTGCCGGCCCTCGCGGGACCGTGGACGAGACTCACCCGTTTCAGGCCGGCTCGCTGGGCATCGCCTACGTCAACTCCAAGCACGAGGCAGAGGTGGAGGCCCTGCGCCTCGCGGCGCACGGTCTGCAGGTCGTGATCGTGAACCCGTCGTTCGTCCTCGGGCCGGACGATCCGCGGGGGACGTCGATGGAGCTCGTTCGCCGCTTCCTCCTCGGCCGCATCCCGGCCTACGTTGACGGCGGACTGAACATCGTCGACGTTCGCGACGTCGCGAGGGGCCACGTGCTCGCCGACGAGAAGGGCGTTCCCGGCGAGCGGTACATCCTCGCCGCACGCAACTTCACGTTCGATCGCCTGTTCGCGGACCTCGCCCGCCTGTCGGGCCGCGAGCACGTGCCCGTGAAGCTTCCGGGGGCGGCGGCCCTGCTCGCGGTCGAATTGATGGCTCGGGCCGGCGTCCCGTTGCCGATCTCGCCCGACGAGGTGCGATCCGCCGGCTGCTGGTGGACCTATCGGAACGCGAAGGCACGCAGAGAGCTCGGATTCGCGCCGCGGCCGCACGAGCAGACCCTCGAGGATGCCGTCCGCTGGCAGATGGAGCAGCTCGGCGGACGCGTCGCCACGCACCGCGGCGTGCCCGAGATCGCCCTGGGCGCCGCGGCGCCGTTCATGAGGCTCGCGGACAGGGTGCTCTCATGAAGAGCGCCCCGGAGCGCAGCACGGGCGAGCCGGCTGCCAAGGGCGGTCGTCCGCCGAGCCTCGTCCTCTACCGCTGCCCCACGCCGACGAACGTGCTGTGCCCATGCGGCGCGGTCGCCAGGAGGCTGGGAAGGCTCGACCTCGACTACCGGACCCAGCGCGTCCCGTACCGGCGGAGCTCCCGGCCGGAGATCGTGGAGCTCACTCGCCAGCGGCGGGTCCCCGTGCTCGTGGACGGGGAGGAGATCATCCACGACTCGAAACGGATCGTCCAGTACCTGGACTGGAAGTACGGCGAGGATGAGAACTGATCGGGCCTATACAATGTGAAGCCCGATGGATACTCCCGAGACGGCAGTTCGACTCACCGACAAGGCGGCGGGCAAGATCACCGAGCTGATCGGCGCCAACGGCAACGCCGAGGAGCACGCGCTTCGCGTCGCGGTACGAGGGGGCGGCTGTTCAGGCTTCCAGTACGCGCTCGCCCTCGATCAGCCGAAGGCCGAGGACCACGTCTTCCAGCATCAGGGCGTTTCCGTGATCGTCGACAAGGTGAGCATGCAGTTCGTCTTCGGCTCGGAGGTCGACTACGTGGACGGCCTCCAGGGCGCCGGGTTTGTCGTCAATAACCCGAACGTCGTCGCCGCCTGCGGTTGCGGCTCCTCGTTCCAGGTTCGCGAGGACGCGGCCGAGCAGGCCGCCGTCTAGCAACCCTCCGTCAGTCGCTTTGCGCTAGCCGCAGTTCGGCCAGTGTCCGGTGCCGTCGCGCTTCTTGAGGTAGACGGCGACCACCGCCTGGGTGCGGTAGGAGTACTTGATCGGGTCGCCGCCGGGCGACTTCGGCGCGCCGCGCCAGGTCGACTTCATGAACTGGAAGGCGCCTCGATACAGGCCGCCGCCGCCGATCGCGTTCGGGTCCTTGCCCGACTCGCATTTGGCGGTATGGCTCGCCCAGCGCTTGTTGCGGCGGGAGACGTTTTCCCATAGGCGCTGGTACCTGTCACCGCCGCCGCCCGAGGTGGTGGTCGAGGTCCCGCCGCTGGACGCGCCGGCGGGTGCCGATACGAACGCCAACAAACCAAGCGCCGCGACTGCGGCTGCCACCAGGAAGATGATCTTGAGCTTGGACGCCGGTGCGCCCCCGGGCAGGTTCAATTCAACGCTCTTTCGTTGCTTACGGGGTTAGCTGACGGGCTCGCGCCGAAGAGCTGGCGCTACACGGCCATCAGGCCGCGATTCGCCCCAAACGACTGGGTCCCCCGCTACCCGCGGATATATGGCGGGTCTTCAGCAGGTCGAGCGGCAGGCTAGCAAATCGTGAGGAACGTGTTAGCGGTACCCGTGTCGAACCGGGGCGCTACGTGCCGTCGACCTGAAGCGGCGGGCTCTGCTGAGGGTTCGGGGTGGCCTCGGGCTGCGCCTGGGCGCCGGCCGCGGCCGGCTGCTCCACGCCGAGCAGCTCCGCCAGCTCGCCGCTCTCCGCCATCTCCTCGACGATGTCGCACCCGCCCACGAGGTCACCGTTGACGTAGAGCTGGGGAAACGTGCGCCAGTCGGCGATCTCGCCGGTGACCTCCCGCAACGGGTCGAGGATCGGCAGGACGTCGATCGCGCCGTACTCCGTCCCCATCTGCTCAAGGACGCCCACCACGCGCATCGAGAACCCGCACCGCGGCATCTCCGGCGTCCCCTTCATGAAGAGGAGGACGCGGTTGTCTCGGAGGACCTCCTCGACCTGTTGCCTGAGCTCGGGGTTCGCGGGCATGGAACCACCTTAGCGAGTCCGAGCCACGGCGACCTCAGAGCGGCTTGGTCTGAATCGACAGCGCGTGGATCGAGCCGTCGTCCATGCGCTCCTGGACCGCCGCCCGGACCATCCGGTGCTGGTCGATCCGGCTCCTGCCCTCGAACTGCGAGGCGCGCACGATCGCCCGTAGGTGGTCGCCGCCGCCGGTCTCGTCGACCACCTCCACCTCCGCACCCGGCAGGGCCTCGGCGATCATCCGCTCGATCTCGGAGAGATCGGCCACCGCGTCAGCCGGAGACGGGCGACCCGCGGGCCGCCTCGAGCATCTCGTCGACCTGAACGAACTTGACGCGCGGACGCCCGAGCGGCCTGCCGCGCTCCCGTTCGGCGACGTCGATCACCTGCCAGCCCTGGAAGGTCACGTAGTCCGGCGCGCGTTCGTCGAGGAGCCGGACGACGGAGTCCGGATCCGCGGCCGCGGCGGGCGACGGGAGCTTCCCGTCGGTGGCGTCGGCCACGAGGTTGTCGACCGTCTCCTGGGCGTCCTTCTTGTTCGTTCCGATGACGCCCGAGGGCCCGCGCTTGATCCAACCGACGACGTACTGGCCGGCGACGTGCTCACCCGGTTCGGGGGCCGTGATCCGGCCGCCCTCGTTCGGGATGATCCCCCGGCGCTCGTCGAACGGAACGCCTTCGAGGCCGATGCCCCTGTAGCCGATCGACCGGAAGACGACCCCGCACTCGATCGCCTCGCGCTCGCCCGTATCGCGCGGGCGAATCGCGCCCGACTCGTCACGGTGAAGCTCGTTCCGGGCGACGACGATCCGCTCGACCTTGCCGTCGCCCTGGATCTCGATCGGGGAGCGCAGGAATCGCAGCACGATGCGCCGCGACTTGCCCTCGGGCCGGCGCCGGCTGAACTCGGTGAAGATTTCGACGTTCTTGCGAGTGGTTATGTCCGCCTCCTCCGACTCCAGGTACTCGCGGCTGAGCTCGTCGAGCTCCACCTCCCCCGGGTCCACGTCGATGTCGGCGTCCACCACCTCGCCGAGCTCGCGAAGCTCGGGGTTCGTGAACGCCGCCTGCGCCGGGCCGCGGCGCCCGAGCACGAGGATCTCCTTGATCGCGCTCGAGCCGAGCGCCTCGATGGCGTGGTCGGCCGTATCGGTTTCCTCGAGCTCCTCGCGGGTCAGCCCCAGCATCCGCGCCACGTCGGTTGCGACGTTGCCGTTGCCGATCACCACGGCCCGCTCGCAAGAGAGGTCGAACTCGCGGTCGGCGAAGTCGGGGTGCGCGTTGTACCAGGCGACCAAATCGGTGGCGGCGTGGCTTCCCGGGAGGTCCTCGCCGGGAATGCCGAGGTGGCGGTCGGTGGAGGCGCCATACGCGTAGATCACGGCGTTGTAGCTCTCCGCGAGGTCGGGAACGCTCATGTCTCTCCCCACCTCCACGTTGCCGAAGAAGCGAAAGCCGTCGCGCGCCGCCGTCTTCTCGTACACGCGGATGACCGACTTGATCTTCGGATGATCCGGCGCGACGCCGGCCCGCACGAGTCCGAACGGCGTTGGCAGGCGGTCGAACATGTCCACCTCGCAATCGAGCGCCTCGGCACGCAGGAGATGCTCGGCCGCGTAGAACCCCGCCGGCCCCGAGCCGACGATCGCGACGCGCAGGGGAGACTGGTCGGTCATGGAGGCGGCAAGGTTAGGGACTAGGCCAGCGCCGGCGCGCTGCGTGCCGTGGCGGCGCCGTCCAGGGCGTCCAGCGCCCTCCCGACCGACATCGCGAGGCAGGTGAAGATCGGGGTGTCGCGCAGCGTGTAGGAGCTCGACTCGGTGCCCCGGAGCTCCTGGACGAGGTCCAGGAACTGCCCCGGATCGTCGGCCTCGAAGCTCACGACGAACTCCTGGTCGTCGAGCCCGAAGGAATAGGCCGTGTTGATCGCGATCTCCGGATAGCGGCGGCCGACGGCGATGTGGTCGTTCATGATGCGCTGGCGCTCATCGGCGGGCAGGCGGTACCACTCGCGCTTCTTCTCGAAGGGGTAGACGAAGAGGTAACGGCGCTCCGAGGTGCAGATCTCCGGCCGCGCCTCGGCCTCCGAGTACGGGGAGCGCTTGGTCATCGCGAGGTAGGAGTGGGGGATCGTCATCCACTTCGCCAGGCCACTCTGCGCGAGGACGACGTGAAAGGTGTGGATGTCGGCGAGGACCGGGCCCTGGCTCAGCAGCAGGAGATCGGTATCGCCGCGCGTGCCGACGGTCGAGTAGGCGCGGAGCGACCGGTCCTGGGCGAAATCCTCGCAAGCGGCCAGAAACTCCCGTTTATCCTCCGCGCGCTCCTCGGGATCGCGGCGCTGCCACGCGGGGTCGAGCTTGAAGAACGTGAACTTGGCGAAAGTCCGCTCGGGCACTGCCGCGATGGTAGTGCTTGGGGTGTCCCTGCTTCTCGGGGCGGCGTCGCCGTCCGACGCCTCCGCCGCCCCCCGACGCGTGGCCCACATCACGATCGCGGTCGTGCCGGAGCGCACCACGGTGGGGGATCTGGCCCGGGTGCCCGGGATGGGGGTGGGGCTTCTCTCGGCGGGAGTTGGGAACGTCTCCGCCGGCCAGACGTATCTCGACATCGGGCAGGGGGCTCGCGTTCAGGAGTCGTTGTACGACTCGCCGTTGCCGCGGCTGACCATCAGGGGCGCGGAGGGCAGCGGCCTTCGGGTGCGCGCATCGCAGTGGCGGCACGTTCGGAGCCGCGCGGAATCGGTGCCCGCGGACATCCTTCCGGGCCTGCTCGGCTCCACCCTGACGCGCGCCGACGTAACGCGCATTCACGCGGTGAGGAGCCCGGCGTCCACCGCGCTGCCGATCGTCGACGAGCGCGGCCGGGTGCCGGCACCGCGTTGCCACGACCCCGGGTGTGCGAGCGTCGCGGTGGCGTCAGCTGATCTGCCGGGCGTGCACAGGCTCGCGAGGGACCTGCGCCGAGGGGACCTGCTCATCGCGCTGGGCCGGCCGCCGCCGCCGGCGAACCACGGGCTCCCGCTCGGGATCGCGGGGCGCGGGTTCGATGGGACGCTGACCTCCGACTCCACCCGGATGCGCGGTTACGTCCTCTCCACGGACCTCGCGCCGACGATCCTGGACCGGCTCGGGATCGCGGTTCCCGGCGAGATGAGCGGCGAGCCGATCCGGATGGATGGCACGGTCGACGCCGCCTACCTCCGGGATCTCCAGGAGCGGCTCGCGGCGATCGGGCCGCGGCGGGCACCAGTGATCGGGCTCAGCGTGCTGGGCTGGGTGGTCCTCACCGCCCTGGCGGGGATCGCCCTCAGTCGCGCGAGCCTGCGGGTCGCGCTGACGATCCTCGGGACCTCCCTGAGCCTCGTGCCGGGGGTCCTCCTGCTGTGCGCCGCAATCGAGCCGAGCGAGCTCGCGGAGGGGCTGATCGTCGGCTTGGGGTGTCCCGCGCTTGCGGTGCTGATCCTGTGGGTCGCCCCCGGCCTTCGCGGATTGGCGATCGCGGCTGCACTCTCGGTCGTCGCCTACGCCTTCGACGCGGTCGCCGGATCCCACCTGACCGAGCTGTCGCTGATCGGCCCGAACCCCATCGCGGGGATCCGCTTCTATGGCATCGGCAACGAGCTCGAGGCGACGATCGCGGCGTTGGTGCCGATTGGTACCGGAGCGGCGCTCGCCGGCTGGGCACCGCGAAGCTCCCCCATGACCGCGGCCATCTCCTTCGCCGTCACCGGCCTCGCCGCCATCGCGGCGTTCGCGCCCGGGCGATTCGGAGCGGACGTCGGCGCCGCGATCGGGATCTCAATCGGGACAGCTGTCGCCATCGGTGTCTGCCTGGGGGCGCGACGCTGGCGCTGGGTTTGGGTGATCGTGGCTCCAATCGCCGCTCTGGCCGTGCTCGTGGCCGCGGATCTCGTCTCGGGTGGCAACGCCCACCTCACGCGGAGCGTTCTGGACGCCGGTGGCCTGGGCGACCTCGGGCAGCTGTTCCAGCGGCGCCTCGAGCTGTCGGCCCACAGCTTCGCCCGCTACGGCGGCTCGGTGATCTTCTGGATCATCATGGCCCTGATCCTCGTCGGCGTCGTCGCCTGGCGCTCGGTGCGTGCGTGGTTCGCCGGGCGCGACGTCCTGTGGGCGGGATTTCTCGGCGCGATCGCCGCGACGCTTGCCGGGACGCTCGCGAATGACTCGGGCGCGCTGCTGCTCATGATCGGAGCGGTCCTGTGCGCGGCAGCGGCCGGCGTGGCCTGGGCCACGCGCACGGACAGGCGCGTCCCGGGCCTGTGGAGCCAGGCGGGTCCGGTAACCTGAGACCGCGCTTGACGACTCGCGCTCAGGCGGCCCTCGTTCAGAAGCGTCCAGGATTCACTTCGATGCGCATCGCAATCGTCAGCCCATACTCGTGGACGTACCCAGGAGGGGTCAACCGCCATGTCGAGGCGCTGACGGAGTCGCTTTTCGAGCGCGGTCATGAGGTGCGTGTGATGGCGCCCTGGGATCCGCCGGATCGCATCTCGCGCCTGCTCCACCGCGCGCCGGCCGAGCCTCGTGAGCGCCCCGACTACCTGATTCCCCTCGGCCGGACCGTGGGCGTCGGCGCGAATGGCGCCGTATCCAACCTGGGCGTCTTCCACTATGGCGTGAACACGATGCGTCGCGAGCTCCGCGCCGGAGGCTTCGACGTCGTCCACGTCCACTCTCCGGAGGCGCCGGCGCTCGCGTGGGACGCGTGCTCGTTCCGGGGGGCGCCCGTCGTGGGCACCTTCCATTCGTACTCGACGAAGGCGGTGCCGAACTGGATCGCCAACGGGCTGGGGGCCCGACGGAAGTTCAACCAGCTGCACGCGAGGATCGCGGTCTCCGAGGCTGCGGCATGGACGGGAAGGCGGTGGTTCGGCGGCACCTACCGCGTCATCCCGAACGGGGTCGACATCGACGCACCGCCCAAGGGCCCCAAATCCCCTTCGGAGGAATTGCGCGTGCTGTTCGTCGGCCGCTCGGAGGAGCGCAAGGGCCTGCCGGTGCTGCTTCAGGCGTTCGAGGGGCTCGTCGAGCACGTTCCGGCCCGCCTCACCGTGATCGGATCCACGCGCGAGGACGTCCGCCGGTACCTCGCCGACGAATCCGTGGAGGAACGAATCGATGCGCGGGGACGGATCAACGGCTCGGAGCTATGGCACACGCTGCACGAGGCGGACGTCCTGTGCGCGCCGTCGCTGGCGGGTGAGAGCTTCGGCATGGTGCTGACGGAGGCGTTCGCCGCCGGCACGCCGGTGGTCGCCTCGGAGATCGCCGGCTACTCGGACGTCGTCACGGAAAGCGTGGACGGGATCCTCGTGCCTCCGGCCGATCCGCAGCGGCTGGCTGAGGAGCTCCAGGGGCTGTATCTCGAGCCCGACCGCCGCGCACGCATGGGCGCGGCCGCGCGCCGGAGCGCGGAACGGTACGCGTGGCCGACGGTCGCGGCGCAGGTCGAGCAGGTCTACGAGCACACTCAGCTCGCGTCCCGCCCGGCAGTGGGGCTCGAACGCATCGCGCGGGTGAGTGGCTTCATCCCGATCGACGGCAGTGAGGCGACACCGGCGGCCCGTCTGCCGTCGCTCGATCCCGAGCCGGCCAGGGCGGTGGCTCGACACGGCCTGGCGCGCCGGCTGGCGCTTGGCGCAGCGAGCGTCCTGGGCCTCGGCCTGACCGCGCTGGCCGCGAACAAGATCGGCCTTCAGAACGTGGTCGCGAGCATCGTCCGGTCGGACCCGTCGCTGGTGCTCATGGCGCTCGGCCTGATGATGGGCTCGATGATGCTTCGGGCCGGGTCGTGGTACGCGATTGCGCGCGCCGCCCTGCCGTACAGCCCGCTGCGTCGGCGCGACGTCACCTCGGCGACCATGATCGGCGTCCTGATGTCCGCGACGTTACCGGCACGCCTCGGAGAGCCCGCGCGAGCAATGGTGTTGGCGCGGCGGACGGGCCGCATGCGGTTCACGTTCCCCGTGCTGTTGGGCACGCTCGTGTCCCAGACCGTGCTGAACATCGCCGCGCTCGTCCTGCTCGGCGTGGTCATCGTCGCGTCGACCGATCTGTTCCACTCGGCGTCGACGAAGCTCTTCGCCTTCAGCCTCGTTCCGCTTCTCTTGCTCCTGGCCGTGATCCTCGCACCAGTCGTCGTCAGGCGTCCGAGGGGAGCAGGCCGTCTTGCCCGAATCGCGGAGGCGATCCGAACGGCTCTCCTGCGGGTCCGCAAGGGACTGACGGTATTCCGGGATCCTCGTTACGGGTCGATCGCCGCGACCACCCAGCTCAGCGCTTGGGCCGTGCAGCTCTTCGCGTGCGCCCTGCTGTTCAAGGCGCTCGGCATGCACGGCGTCGGGATCGGCGCTGCAGCGGCGGTCCTGTTCGCCGTCAACGTGACCGCGGTCGTGCCGGCGACCCCGTCCAACATCGGCGTCTTCCAGCTGGCCGTGATCAGCGTGCTGACGACCGGGTTCGGGGTGGGCGCCGCCGACGCGCTCGCCTACGGCGTGATCCTGCAGGCCGTGGAGGTGGCCACGGCCGTCGTCCTCGGCCTCCCGGCGCTCGTTCGAGAGGGTATGACGTGGTCCGACATGCGCCTGCGCGCCCTGAGCACGGCGCCGGTCCGACTCTCGCCGCGAAAGCCGGCAGGCGCGCAGGGGACCGAGTCCACCTAGCCCACCGGGCGCACTAACCTAGGCCGCCAAGGAGCTTCTCGATGGCGCTCTCCAACATCGCTGGCTTTCCGCGCATCGGTCCCAATCGGGAGCTGAAGTTCGCGACCGAGGGTTACTGGCGCGGCGACGTCTCCCTCGAGGAGCTGCGGACGACCGCCAGGCGGATCCGCACGGACAACTGGAGGTTCATGCAGGGCGCGGGCGTGGACCTGATCCCGTCGAACGACTTCTCCCTGTACGACCACGTGCTCGACACCATCGCCCTCGTCGGCGCCGTGCCCGAGCGCTACCAGCATTCCGGCGGCCGTGTCGACATCGACACCTACTTCGCCATGGCGCGCGGGCGACAGGAGGACGGGATCGACGTCACCGCGATGGAGATGACGAAGTGGTTCGACACCAACTACCACTACATCGTGCCGGAGCTCGGGCCGGACACGACGTTCTCGCTTTCGACCGGGAAGCCCTTCGACGAGCACGCGGAGGCGATGGAGGAGCTCGGCATCGACACCGTTCCGGTGATCGTTGGGCCCGTCTCGTTCCTGCTGCTCGGCAAGTCCGCCGACGGCGCCCCGCCCGGCTTCGATCGGCTCGACCTGATCGAGTCGCTCCTGCCCGTCTACGGCGAGGTCATCGAGCGCCTCGCCCAGCAGGGAGCGACCTGGGTGCAGCTCGACGAGCCATGCTTCGTCCAGGACCGCTCCGAGCGCGAGCTGGACGCATTGCGGCTCGCCTACGAGGAGCTCGCAAAGGTCCACGAGCGCACCCGCATCTGTGTCAAGACCTACTTCGACCACGTCGGCGACGCATACGGCGTCCTGCGCGATCTGCCGGTCGAGGGCATCGGCCTCGACTTCCATCGCGGAGGACCGGATCTCGACCGCGTGATGGAGCGCGAGGGCCCGAAGAACATCGAGCTGATCGCCGACGAGGGCGGCATCGAGGACCAGTGGCTCTTCGCCGGGATCGTCGACGGGCGCAACGTCTGGATCAACGAGCTCGAACACAGCCTCGATCTGCTCGGAGGCCTGCGCGACCGCTGCAAGGAGCTCGTCGTGTCCACGTCGTGCTCGCTCCTGCACACGCCCCTGGACCTCGACGCCGAGCCGCCGTCGGAGGTTCTCGACGATGAGCTTCGCTCGTGGATGGCATTCGCGCGGCAGAAGGTGGGCGAGGTCGTGACGCTTGCGACCGGCCTCGCCGAGGGACGCGAGGCGATCGCGGACCGCCTCGACGCCAACGACCGCGCGCTGGACGACCGCCGCGGGTCGCATCGCACGCGCAATCCAGCCGTGCGGGACCGCGTGGAGGCGTTGACCGAGGACGACGCCCGCCGCTCGGCCCCGTTCGAGGTCCGCCGGGAGGCCCAGCGCGGACGGCTCGGCCTGCCCCTCTTCCCCACGACGACGATCGGGTCGTACCCCCAGACCGCCGAGATCCGCCAAGCGCGCAAGGAGCTTCGCGAGGGAGAGATCGACCGGGTCGAATACGACCGCCTCATGCGTGCCGAGATCGACCGCGTCATCCGCTTTCAGGAGGAGATCGGTCTCGACGTCCTGGTCCACGGCGAGCCCGAGCGAAACGACATGGTCCAGTACTTCGCCGAGCAGATGGAGGGGTACGTCTTCACCCAGAACGCATGGGTCCAGTCATACGGCTCGCGCTACGTGCGCCCGCCGATCATCTACGGGGACGTGAACCGGCACCACCCCATGACGACCGACTGGATCGCATACGCCCAGTCGATCACCGGCAAGCCCGTCAAGGGAATGCTCACCGGCCCGGTCACGATGCTCCAGTGGTCGTTTGTCCGCGACGACCAGCCGCGCTCGGCGACTTGCGAGCAGCTGGCGCTCGCGATCCGCGACGAGGTCGAGGACCTGGAGGCCGAGGACATCAAGGTGATCCAGGTCGACGAGCCCGCGATCCGGGAGGGTCTGCCGCTGCGACGCGATCGCTGGAACGAGTACCTGGACTGGGCCGTCTACTCATTCCGCGTCGCGACGTCGGTCGTGGGCGACGAGACTCAGATCCACACCCACATGTGCTACTCGGACTTCGGCGACATCATGGAGCAGATCCAGGAGATGGATGCCGACGTGACCCTGATCGAGGCGGCCCGTTCGCGGATGGAGCTCCTCCACGATTGGGAGCGCACGGGGTACTCCCAGGAGATCGGGCCGGGCGTCTACGACATCCACTCGCCGCGGGTCCCCTCCGCCGAGGAGATGGTCGAGCTGCTCCAGGCGGCCGCGAAGGTCCTCGACCCGGAGCAGATCTGGGTGAACCCGGATTGCGGCCTGAAGACCCGCACCTGGCCGGAGGTCGAAGCGGCTCTGCGCAACCTGGTCCAGGCGGCGAAGCAGCTGCGCGAGGAGCTCGTCCCGGCGGGCTGAGCCCTAGGCGGATCGCAGGCTCCAACTGCGGGCAAGTAGCGGCCCAAGCCGCTTCCTCGAGTGCTACCCCCGCGTCCATGTCGGCGAGCGAATGTTTGGGGGAATAGTTCTCCCGAATCACTCACTCGGCGATCGAGAGCAGGATTGACCACGCATAACGTGGTCAACCCCTCTCTCGGCACGCAAGTTCGCGACCTGAGCCGAAATCCGCTCCCGGCCCACCCCAACTCGCCCAATTGCACGCCTGAGCTAGAGCACTACGCCGTGGCGGACGGTGTTCGTCGAGATGACCTGCTCGTCCGCGAAGTGGCGCAGGTAGCTCGGGCCGCCCGCGCGTGCTCCGGTGCCCGATAGGCCGTTGCCGCCGAACGGCTGGCGCCCGACCATCGCGCCGGTGATCGGGCGGTCCACGTACACGACCCCTGCCGGCAGGGCCTCGATCAGGCGATCGATGCGGGCGGGGTGGCGGCTGAAGATGCCAGCCGTCAGCGCCTGCGGCAGGTCGCGAACTCGCGCAATCGCCTCCTCCAGGTCGAGGACCCGCTCCACCGTGAGCAGCGGGCCGAAGATCTCCTCCCGCACCACCGGCGTGTCATCGGGGAGCCTTCCCGCGTCCACGAGCATCGGCGTCACGTACTGCGGTCCCCTCGCCGGGTCGGCGCGGGCCAGCTCGGCGCCCCGGCACAGCTCGGCGTAGCGGCTGAACTTGGCGACCGCGTCCGGATCGATCAGAGCCGGGACCTCCGTCGCGAAGTCGTCGGCCGGCCCGACGTGCAGGATCTCGACGGCGCCCGCCAGCCGCTCGACGAAGCGGTCCATGGTCGCCTCGTGCACGAGCGTCCGCGCAGCGGCCGAGCACTTCTGTCCGGCGTAACCGAAGGCCGAGCGCACGATCGCCGGAACGGCCTCGTCGAGGTCCACGTCGGAGTCGACCAACACGCAGTTCTTGCCGCCGAGCTCCGCGATGATGCGCTTGATCTGGCGCTGGCCGCGGGCCTCATGCGCGCGGCGCTGTATGTCGACGCCAACCGCCGCGGACCCCGTGAACGCGATCGTCGCGATTCGCGGCTCGGCGACCAGCCATTGACCCAGCTCGCCGCCCGCGGGCAGGTAGGCGAGCGCGTCCTCGTCGGCTCCCGCTTCGAGCAGGAGGCGCGCGATCTCCCGTCCGCACGCTGGGCTCTGCTCGGCTGGCTTGAACAGCACCGGGCTTCCGATCACGAGCGCAGCGGAGGTCATTCCGAGCGGGATCGACAACGGGAAGTTCCACGGGCTGATGACGGCGGCCGGCCCCCGGGGGCGCACGCGGAGCTCGTTGCGCTCGCCCGGAACCTGGACCAGGTCATCGCCGAGGCGCCGCGCGCCCAGTGCGTAGTAGCGCAGGAAGTCGATCGCCTCGCACACCTCGGCGTCCGCGTCCTCCCAGGGCTTTCCGACCTCGCGGACGATGAGCGCGGTCATCCGGTGCCGGCGGGCGGCGAGCAGGTCGGCGGCGCGGTCGAGCACCGTCGCCCGGTCCTCCGGCGCCCGCGCCGGCCAGCGCGACGCGAGCGCCAGCCCCAGCGCCCGCTCCGCGGCATCGACGCCGGCCCAGGCGAGCCTCGCGACCTCGCGGTCGGGTTCGCACGGATCCGTGGACGTCGCCCCATCGCCGCGCGATTCCTCGCCGCCGATGAGCGCCGCCGGCCGCAGCGGCAGCTCGCGGTCGAGCGAGCTCATGGCCGAGAGGAGCTCCTCGCGGACCTCGGCGCGCCGAAGCTCGAGGAGCGGGTGGTTTCGAAAGTCTTCCATGCTGGTCTCAGCGGCTCATGCTGGTGGCCTCAGCAGCTCGTCGAGGGACTGGTGTCGCTGGCGCAAGAGGAATCCCTCATTGGAGGAGTTCTCCAGCAGCCGCCGGACGAGATACGCCATGCCGGCGACGAGGTCGCCGATCGGCGTGTAGATGCGGACGCGGTATCCGATGCGAGACAGGCCCTCGGCCAGGTCATCGCCGAGGCCGCGCAGCACCTGCAACTCGAGCTCCCGCGCCTCCCCTCCCCGGTGCTCCAGATACGCGATGGCGTGCGCGAGCGAGCGCAGGTTGTGGGTCGCGATCGCGGGGCGCACGGAATCGCGAGCGTCGATCAACCGGCGCGTGAGCCGCTCGAAGCAGGCATCGGACTCTCGCTTCTCCATCCACACCGGCGCCTCCCAGCCCCGCTGTGAGGCGATCACCCGCTCATGGTCCCAGTACGCGCCCTTCACGAGCCTGATCGTCGGTGGGATCGCCCGGCCGGTGAGCGAGGGGGAGGCGAGAATCCGCTCCAGAGTCTGGTCCGCGTCGCGGAGATACGCCTGAACGACAACGCCCACCGACGGCGCGTCGCGGAACTCATCGCTCGCGAGCACGTCCTCGAACGCCAACAGCAGCGTCTCGCGACTATCGAAGTCCTCCATGTCCAGGTGGACGTGCGCGCCGAGCTCGCGGGCGAGCTGAAGCAGGGGCCGCAGTCGGCGCGCCGCGTCCGCGGCCCCGCGCTCCGGTGCGAGCGGGCGCAGCAGCGGGGTCAGTGCCGTCAACTTGATCGACAGATTGGCCCGCGCCAGGCGGCCGTGACGATCGGCGTCCAGAAGCGGCTGCTCCGGCCATCCGCGAGTCACCTCCGCAAGTACCCGAAGCGTTTCGGCGCAGAGCTTGAAATACGCCTCGGCCTCCGCCTCGGATACCGTCGACTCGCCCAGCAGGTCGAGGGCGAGCGCCTGGCCGCGCCGCCACATCGCCCTCAGGGTTCGCGTAGCGTCCTTCACGTCCCGTCCCGCGATGAACTGCCGGGCGAGCAGCGCGGTAGCCGGACCGCTGGCCAGGCCGTAGGCGGTGAGCAGGGGGCCTAAGGCAGGTCCCCCTCGCAGCGGGCGGAGGGCGACCGGGATGGGCTCGCCGTCGACATCGCGCACGAAGGCGCGCAGATGGGCTCCGCGGTCGAACGGGCCACGGCAGGCCGGCGCGGCGTCGACGAAGCGGAACAGCGCCGAGCGGAGGGCGGGACGACCATCGAGGCCGCCCAGCTGCCGACGCCCGAACGCGACCGCCGGGTGCCGCCACGTCGATGCCTCCACCCGATGGAGCTGCTCGGCCAACTCCCGGATGCGACTCTCCAGCGCCTCGTCCATCCAGGCGCGAGGCTACTCCGGCGAGCGCGTGCCGGTGCGCTACAGGCCCAAGCGGTTACGCAGGCCGCGGGCGTTGATCAGGCGGTTCACGCGGTTGACGAGCCGGCGACGGGTCCCCGTGTACGGGAACCACAGCGGGTCGCGCTTGCCCTGCTTCACGCGCGGGACGATGACCGAGCTCGGCCGCACGAACTTCTTGATCCCGTACGAGCCGTGGCGGAAGCCGATGCCCGACTCCTTCCAGCCGCCCATGGGGAGGCCCAGCGCGAAGTAGTTCGTGAGCACGTCATTGACGTTCACGGCGCCCGCCTCGATTCGCCTGGCGATGGACGCACCCTCGTCGCTCGTGCCGGCGAACACCGACGCCGAGAGCCCGTGGCGCGTGTCGTTCGCGAGCCGCACGGCCTGATCGGCGTCGCGCACCTTCATCACGGGAAGCACCGGCCCGAAGGTCTCCTCGGTCATCACCTTCATGGAGTGATCGACGTCCGCGATCACGGTCGGCTCGTACCACTGGCCGGGACCCTCCCTGCGCTTTCCACCGGTGACGATGCTGGCGCCCTTCTGGCGAGCGTCCTCGACGTGGGCGGAGACGATGTCCACCTGCGCCGGGGTGGCCATGGCACCGATCTCGGCGCCGTACGAGCGTCCGTCCTGCCCTTGGCGGAGCTCCCGCACCCGGTCGCCGAGCCTCGCCACGAACTCGTCGTACACCGGCTCCTCGACGTAGACGCGCTCGATCGACGTGCAGGCCTGACCCGAGTTCAACAGCCCTCCCGTCGCCGTCGCGTTCACCGCCCGTTCCAGGTCCGCGTCGCGGAGCACGATCAGCGGATCCTTGCCCCCCAGTTCGAGGCTCACGGGGGTGAGCGTCTCGGCGGCGCGCTTCATCACGACCTTTCCGGTCCGGTCCGAGCCCGTGAACTGCACGAAGTCGACCTCGTCGATCAGCCTGCCGCCCGTATCACCGAGGCCGTTGACCACATCCAGGACGTCGGGGCCGCCGATGTCCTCCTTCCACCCCCGAACCGCCTCCATGATCGAGAACGGGGTGAACTCGGACGGCTTGATCACGACCGCGCAACCGGCGAACAGCGCTCCGACGGCATCGTCGAACGCCAGGAGGAGGGGGAAGTTCCAGGGAGTGATCACGCCCACCACGGGATACGGGCGGTAGACGATGCGAAGCCGCTTGACCCTCAGGGGAAGGATGTTGGGGGCCGGCGTCTCGTCCGCCAGGAACTCCTCGCCGTGCTTGGAGTAGTAGTTGATCGCCGCGCTGATGAGGGGCGCCTCGGACTCCGCCTCGGCCCGCACCTTCCCGGTCTCCTCCTGCATGACGTCGGCGAGCCGCGGCTCGTTGTCGATCATCCAGTCCCGAAGGCGCTCGAGCCACCTGCGCCTGCCCGCGAAGCCGATCGCCTCCCACTCCGCCTGATTGGCGCGGACGCGCCCGACGACCTCAGCGACGCGTTCCGGCGAATCGACCGGAATCGAGCGGATCAGCGTGCCGTCGGCGGGGCGGTGGACCTCGATGGTCGCGCCATCTCCCGCGGCTCCGTTTCCCGCCGCGGGCTGCGCGCTCTGAGTCGCGGCGACGCTCTCCATCGCGGTGCTGACTCTACCCCACGGCTCTTCGCGGGTTCCTCAGGGCCGCTGGACGATCTGGTAGACGTGACCGTCTCCTGCGTAATTCCCCGACGTGACGTAGAGTTGCCCGGCGCTTCCGACGCCGAAGGCCGTGGGACTGTCGACGTGGAGCCCAGTCCTCTCGTCGCCGCTGAACCCGCTGATGCTCGGCACGAGGCTGCGAATGTCTCCCCTGCAGTTGTCGCTGTAGAGATAGCGGCCGTTCAGCAGGCTCAGGTTCGGATTGTGGACGACGTAACCGCCGATGAGCGCGCAGTAGCCGTTGCCGTGGCTGAAGACCTTGATCGGAAAGATCGGTGGCCGGTGATTGCGGTGCGGGTCCGGCCGGCTGATGTCGTGCACAACGATCCCCTCATAGGTCGGCCAGCCGAAATACGAGCCGTCGGCGCGGGCCCGCGTGACGTAGTCGAACTCCTCCCAGGCGTTCTGCCCGACATCGGCGATCGCGAGGTTGCCGTTGGCGGAGTCGAACGAGAACCGGAACGGGTTCCGGAGGCCGTAGGAGTAGATCTCGTCGCGCCCCGCGCGGCCGACGTAAGGATTGGTGGAGGGCACCGTGTACGCGGAGGGCCCGTTCTTGTGAGGCTTGATGCGCAGCAGCTTGCCGAGCAGGACGCTCAGTCGCCGGGCGTTGTCGAAGCCATCGTCCTGCCCCCCGCCGTCGCCCGTCGAGATGTAGAGGAATCCGTCGGGACCGAACTGGAGCGTGCCGCCGTTGTGATTGCTCGCGCCGGGATGGGGGATCACCAGCACCGTGCGCCGCGAACCGGGGTTGGCGGCCCTGTTCGAAGCGGCATGGAACTCGTCGATCTCGATGTCGCCGTTGTTGTTCGTGTAACCGACGTAGAGGAGGTGGTTGGTCGGGTAGTGCGGGTCGAACGCGAACGAGAGGAGTCCCCGCTCGTCGCCCCGGTAAACGACGCGGTTCCGGATGTCCAGGAACGGCGTCGGCCGTACCGCGCCGTGATCGACGACCCCGATCTGTCCGTCCTGCTCCGCCACATACAGAAAGCCCGGCACCCCGGGCGCGGAGCGAATGTCGATCGGCAGGTCGAATCCGCCGACGTTTCGCAGCGCCAGCGCGGGTGCCTTGCCCGAAGCGCGGTCGCCGAGCAGGACCGAGGCCATGCTCACGGCCGCAGCGATCGCCGCACCGACGAGCAGAAGTCGCCGCCGATGATCCCCCATTGCCGCCAAGCCGCCGGAGATTACAGCCGGCCGTGGGTTGGGTTCGGGCGAATCCGGGCGGTCTGAACGATCAGCCGGGGGCGAGCCGATACACCGGTCCGGCGAGCGAGGTCGCATAGATGTGGCCGGCGTCGTCCTCGCCGAACGAGCTGAGCGACGGGACGTTCAGGCCCAGGGGCCGGTCGTCCCTTGCGCGGTGACCCGGTGTCGCCGGGAAGCTGCGCAGATCCCCGGAGCAGAAGTCGCCATAGAGGTAACGGCCGTCGAGCGAGGGGAGTGAGGGGTCGCGGACGACGTAGCCACCCGTGACCGAGCAGCCCTCGTCGTGAAGGTAGGCGTGCACGGGCGGGATCGCGTTCGGGGCGGTCTGATCGACGTTGAACCGGGCGGGCCCCTCGAACGCGGACCAGCCGAAGTTCGCGCCACCTCCCGCGCCCCGCGGCACGAGGTCGACCTCCTCCCATTGGCTCCCGCCGACGTCGCCGATCGCCAGCGCCGCGGTCCGGCGGTCGAACGAGAAGCGCCACGGGTTCCGTAGCCCATACGAGTAGATCTCCGGCCGAGCGCCCGGCCGGTCCACGAAGGGGTTCGACGCCGGGACCGAGTACGGGTGGCCGCCGCTCGGGTGCGGGTCGATGCGCAGGATCTTCCCGAGCAGGGTCCCGAGGTCCTGCCCGCGCCGATCCGGGTCGCCCTCGGAGCCGCCATCGCCCAATCCGATGTACAGGAGTCGGTCGGGTCCGAACATCAGCAGCCCCCCGTTGTGATTCGGGAACGGCTGGTTCACGAGCAGGACGACCCGGGCGCTTTCCGGATCGACGGTGAGCGGGTCCGAGCTCGAGCGCCGGTACTCGACAACCCGCGTGTCGCCGGCGCGATCGGTGTAGTCCGCATAGACCAGGCCGCTCCGCCGATAATCGGGCGCGAAGGCGATCGACAGGAGCCCCTGCTCACCGCAGCACGAGACCTCGTCGGAGACGTCGAGGAACGGCCGGCCCTCCGGCGCGCGGTCCGTGAGAACCACCACCCGTCCGGTCTGCTCGACGACGAACAGATGGTGCCGGTCGCCGGGCGGCTGGGTCACGTAGAGCGGCTGGTGGAAGTCTCCGAGCCGCTCGAGCCGAACCTGACCGCCGCCGGTCGGCCGCTCCGGAGCCTGGCCATGCGTGGATGCCGGCGCACCACCGCCCGATGTGCTCGTGGATGAGGGCGACCCGCCGCCGCAGCCCGCCAACGCGACCATGGCGGCGAGCGACGCCGCCATGAGATTGAGCCATCTAGTGCGCGCCGCGGATCACTTCCGGCTCATGGGCCGCAGTTCGTGGTCACCTGGCCGCTCCCCGTGACGCAGGACTGTGGGGGCTTCCCCGAGATCGTCGCCGCGAACTCCCCCTTGACCGGGCCACCGTTGGGAGTCACGGCCCTGGCGCCGCCGGTCAGAGACGCTGAGACCGCGTAACGGACCGTGAAGGTCCCGGTGCGGACCGGCGTCACCCGCCAGGCGATGTCCTTGCTGTCATTCGGCTTCACGGCCCCGAACTGGAAGGTGTCCGTTGCCGCGGACGCCGCGCTGGAGGTCGGCGTCTTGGCAAGCTGCCCGCTCAGCGGCTGGCCGGGCTTTATGACCTTGGGATAGTGCTCCTCGAGGATCCACACGGGCCGGAACGGGAAGGCGAGATGCGGATCGTCGATCCTCACGTTGAATGACCCCTGGCCCGAGCCGGTCGAATACGCGGGCGACTTCACATTGGGTTGCCCCTGCTCGACGGTGTTGATCGTGACCGTGAGATTGGGGATCGTCTTGCTGCCCGCGTTACGGAGCCCGAGCTGGAGGTAGCCCGTCTCGGACAGCTTCTGGTGGTTGGCGAACTTGGCCTGGGTGACCTGGACCGGATAGTTCCCGGAGGGCACGGTCGCGTCCTGGCGCTGGCCGCCCCCGCACGCCGCAAGTCCGGCCGCGAGCGCGACCGCGACGACCCCAAGTGCGATTCCCGCTCCCGGACCCCGGAGTCGCAGCCTGCCGGCGCTTGTGCCGCTCTGCCCCAAGGCTCGGCGGAACATAGCACCTGGTTCGTGCGCAAATCGCGCTTCGCGTGCGGGAACGCGACGGGGGATCCGGCGTCTGGCCCGCCGCCCCGTTAGGGGTGGCGGTGCGTGGTTCCATCGAATACATTTACTTGGTTGCCCGCACCCCCGTGCGGGCATGGAGGAGAGATGGTCCGAACCGTCGCAGACAGGGCGTTCCTTCCCGCAAAGAGCCTGTTCGAGCAGGTGGGGAACATGATGATCCTCACCGGCAAGACGATCACCGCCACCGTGCGGCCCCCCTACCCGTACGGCGGGGAGTTCATCTCCCAGTTCATCTTCGCCCTGCAGCTTTGCTGGTTCCCGATGCTGATCTCCACCGTCGCCTTCGGCTTCGGCGCCCCCGGCCTCCAGGCGGCGAACTTCCTGACCCTGTTCGGGGCCCTGGATCGCCTCGGTGGCTTCTTCATCCTCGCCTCGGTGCGCGAGTTCGCGCCGTTCGTGACAGCGGTCGTCGTCGCCGGCGTCGCCGGGACCGCGATCACCGCCGACCTCGGCGCGCGAAAGATCCGCGAGGAGCTCGACGCGCTGCAGGTGCTCGGCGTCGACCCGATCAAGAATCTGGTCGTCCCGCGGTTCCTGGCACTGATGCTCATCACCGGCCTCCTCGATGTCTACGCGGTCCTGTTCGGGATCGCCGGCGGGATCTTTGCCGAGGTCGCCTACCACGCCCCCCTCGGCGGCTTCTTCGCCACCCTGTTGAACAACGCCTCGGTGACCGAGCTCTGGGGCTCGATCCTCAAATGCACTCTGTTCGGGGCGATCATCGCGATCGTCTGCTCCTACAAGGGGATGAACGCCTCCGGCGGCGCCGCCGGCGTCGGCCGGGCGGTGAACGAGGCGGTCGTGATCGCGTTCCTGGGCGTCTTCGCCTTCAACTACGTCTTCACCCAGACTCTGCTGGCAACCCACCCTGAACTGAACGTGATCAAGTAATGCCCGGCTGGCTCGCAGTCCCCCGCGATTGGCTCGCCTCGTTGGGCGAGATCGCGCGCTTCTGCGGGCGCACGATGGGGCTCGTCTATTCGGGACGGGTGCTGCAATTCTTCGGGGAGTCGCTGCGCCAGGCCGGGATCCTGATCCTGGGCTCGACGATCGTCATCTGGGGGCTCGTGTTCATCCTCGGTCTCCAGTGCGGGATCGAGGGCGCCTACTTCAACCGCTCGGTCGGTGCCCCCGCCTACGCCGGAGTGTTCGCCGCCTGGTGCGACCTGCGCGAGGTGATCCCCTACGCCTTCGGCTACATGCTGGCGGCCAAGGTCGGTACGGGGATCGTCGCCGAGCTCGGGGCGATGCGGATCTCCGACGAGATCGACGCCCTCGAGGTGATGGGGGTGCCGCCGATGACCTTCCTCGCCGCCACCCGCCTGCTCGGCGCCTGGTTGACGCTCCCGTTCATGTACCTGGCGGCGATCGGGATCGGCTACTTCGCGAGCTGGCTCGCCGTCGTCAAGCAGATCGGCGACGTCTCGAGCGGCGGCTACTTCCTGATCTTCTGGATGTTCCAGAACCCGCCCGACCTCTTATTCAGCGTCATCAAGGCGATGGTGATGGCGACGGCGATCGTCCTCGTCGGCTGCTACTACGGCTACACCGCCTCCGGCGGTCCCGTGGGGGTGGGCACGGCGACGGCGAAATCGATGGTGCTTAACATCGTTTTGGTTCACCTCATCGGCATGATGGGAACCCTGGTGTTCTGGGGCGCGAATCCGAGGGCGCCGATCGGGGGCTGACCCTGCCCAGCTAGGAGGAGAACGGCTGCGATGGCTGACGAGACACGGGAAACACGCGAGCAGGCCTACGAGGAAGAGGAGGCGCCTCAGGACGCCGAGGAGACGGCCTATGACGACGAGGCGTCGCCGGACGACGACGGGCGGGAATGGCGCGACGAGGGGCCGCCGGCGGATGACGACGGCGGCTATGAGGAGCCCGCGCCTGAGCTCGGACAGCTGAACCGAGACTACGCGATCCCCGGCGTCAGCTCCGAGGAGTCGAACCCCTATCGCTGGCACACCGGCGAGAAGCGCGACCACGGGGGTGAGGACGCGATCGAGATCATCGACCTCGTCAAGCAGTTCGGTCGCACGCGGATCCTGAACGGGCTCAACCTGGGGCTTCCCGACAACCAGATCTCGATGGTCCTGGGCCCCTCCGGCACCGGCAAGAGCGTCCTGATCAAGCACATCGTCGGCCTGCTGTATCCGGACGCGGGCGACGTCCTCGTGCACGGCGAGTCGGTCCCGAACATGACCGACGATGAGCTGTTCGAGATGCGCAAGAAGTTCGGCCTCCTGTTCCAGGACGGGGCGCTCTTCGGGTCGATGAACGTTTACGACAACACGGCGTTCCCGCTTCGCCAGCACACCGACAAGTCGGAGGAGGAGATCGGCGAGATCGTCAACCGCAGGCTCCGCGAGGTGGGGCTCGCCGAGGCGATCCAGAAGATGCCGAACGAGCTCTCCGGCGGCATGCGCAAGCGGGCGGGCTTCGCGCGCGCCCTCGTGCTCGACCCGGCGATCGTCATGTTCGACGAGCCCGACTCCGGCCTCGACCCCGTGCGGACGGCCCTTCTGTGCGAGCTGATCCGCGAGGTGCACGAGGAGAACGGCGGCTGCTACCTCGTGATCAGCCACGACCTCGGCACAGCGCGGCGGATCGCCGACTTCATCGCGGTGCTGTGGAAGGGCAGGATCGTCGAATCCGGCCCCTCCGACGAGCTCTTCGACTCCGACAACGAATTCGTCGCGCAGTTCCTCAACGCGGAGACCGAGGGCCCCCTGGCAATGGACTGAGGCCGCTGCGAACCGGCGCCTGGCGGTGTCCTCGGTCGATCGTCTCGCTCACGTACGCCTCAAGTACGCTCGCTTCGCCGATCGACCTGCGTCCATGGCCAGGCTTGGTTCTCGCAGCCTCGGCGTTCCTGGCGCTCTACCTTCAGCTGCTCCGTAATCTCTGTTTCCCATGCGGAGCCTGATGGCACGGATCGCCGGGCGGGCGGTTGAGCGGCCGCTGCCGGTCATCGTCGCCGCCGTGCTGCTGACGCTGATCGGCGCGATCGCCGCGCTACGCCTCGAGGCGAACCGAAGCCCGAGCTCCCTGGTCGACAAGGGCTCGACCACCTACGCCCAGACGCAGGCCTTCTACGACCGGTTCGGCGACGAGCCGGTCGAGATCCTCGTGAAGGGCGATCTGCGCCAGCTCCTGTTGACGAGCAACCTCGGCAAGCTGCTCGCACTCGAGAGCTGCCTGTCCGGGAAGGCCAGGGGAGGGCAGGTCTTCAACAACCAGCCGGCACCGGCCCCATGCGCTGACATCCGGGGGCTGGATCCGAGCGCCGTGGTCTTCGGCCCCGCGACCTTCCTCAACCAGTTCGCGATCACTGCGAACAAGCTCTATCAGCAGGAGGCTCAGGCGGCGACGGAGCGGGCCCGCCAGGCGGCCCAGCAGGCGGCCGCGAAGGCGAAGCAGCAGGGCGAGTCGCAGGCGCAACAGCAGCAGGCGGCCCTGTCCGCGTATCAGGGCGTGCTCCAGCAGTTCCAGGCGCAGGCCCTTCAGCTTGCGGTGCGCTACGGGCAACAGGGCCCGCCGCGACTCAACGATCCTCGGTACGTCGAGTCCGTGATCTGCGACCCCAGCCTGCCGGGGTGTCAGCCGAAGGCACGTCTCGCGGCGATCGTGCCCAGCCCCAGGGCGGCATTGATCTCGGTCCGGTTGCGCCCCGGGCTCTCCGATGCGCAGCGCGCGGAGGCCATATCCCTCTTCAGGCAGGCCACCCAGGACCCCGCCTTCGACCTGAAGCGCTTCTCGTCGTTCGGGCCGACGCATCCGCGCTACGTGGTGAGCGGCGTACCGGTCGTCTTCGAGGGCCTGGCGCAGGAGCTCTCGACGCAGATATTCATCCTGCTGGCCGCCGCGCTCGCGGCGATGGTGATCACGCTCGCGCTCGTCTTCCACTCCCCGCTCCGGCTCCTGCCGCTCGGCATCGCGCTCGGGGCGGCAGGGATCACGTTCGGGTTCCTCTCGCTCGTCGGCGGTTCGCTCACCATGGCCTCGATCGCAGTGCTGCCCGTTCTGATCGGGCTGTCCGTCGACTACGCGATCCAGTTCCAGGCGCGCTTCCTCGAGGCGTTGCGCGGAGGGTCCTCACCGCCGCGGGCGGCGGTCGAGGCGGCTGCGCGCGGCGGTCCGGTCATCGCGACCGCCGGGCTGGCGACCGCCGCCGGATTCCTCGTGCTCGTCCTCTCACCCATCCCGATGGTCCGCGGCTTCGCGCTGCTCCTCGTCCTGGGGATTGCGGTCGCCTTCGCCTTGGCGTTGACGGTCGGTCTGTCCGTCCTGTCGCTGCTGCGCCCGGCGGATCCCCGTCGAACCGAGGGGCCTCGAGGCCCGTCCTGGTGGGTGGCCGGCCGTCGGCGCGTGAGTGAGCCCGTCCGCCCGGCGACCGCGGTCGCCGGGCGAGTGGGGGCGGGCGCCGCGCGGGCGGGCCGGCGGGCGCTCGCGGTCTCCATCGCGGCGCCCGGCAGGGTCCTCGCCGTCGCGGCGCTGCTCGCCGCAGCGGGGTGGGGTGTTGGGACCCAGATTCCGGTGATCTCCGACATTCGCGAGCTCGTGCCGCGGAACCTCCCGGCCCTGCACGACGTCGACCAGCTCGAGAACGCGACCGGGGTCTCGGGGCTCACCTACGTCACGGTGACGGCACCCGACCTCACCGACCCCAAGGTGATCTCGTGGATGCACGACTTCGAGCAGCGGGTGCTCGCGCGTCACGGCTACGTGGGCTCCTCGCCGTCGTGCCGATCCCCGCAGACCGAGATCTGCCCGGAGATCTCCCTGCCCGACTTCCTCTACGGCGATTCCCAATCCGTGCCGAGCCGGTCCAGCATCCGGACCGATCTGCGCCTGCTCCCGCACTACGTGTCGCAGGCGATGGTGACCACGGATCCGAAGACCGGGAACCCCGGCAACACCGGGGTGATCACGTTCGGCATCAAGGTGATGCCGTTCGATCAGCAGGAGGCCCTGATCGACGACATCCGCTCGCAGATCAACCCGCCGGGTGGCGGTGCGGCGCCGCCGCCGGGGGTCAGGGCGGAGGTCCTCGGGCTGCCGGTCCTGGCCGCGGATGCGAACTCCGCCCTCTCCGGGAGCCGGTACCTGGTCACCCTGGCGGGGCTGCTGGCTGTGGCCCTCGTTCTGGTCGCGGTCTATCGCTCTGCCCGCCGCGCGCTCGTCCCATTGATCCCGATCGTCCTGGCCACGGGATGGTCCTCGCTCATCCTGTGGATCACCGGCGTACCTCTGAATCCGATGTCGGCGACCCTGGGTGCCCTGGTCATCGCGATCGCGACCGAGTTCAGCGTGCTGCTCTCCGCGCGTTACTACGAGGAGCGCGCCGCTGGCGGATCGCTCGGCGACGCGCTTCGCCGCGCCTTCGCCCGCACGGGCGCCGCCGTGGCCGCATCCGGGGTGACGGCCATCGCCGGATTCGCCGTGCTGGTGTTCACGGACATCAGGATGCTCAGGGACTTCGGGCTCGTGACCGTGTTCGACCTCGGCGTCGCGCTGGTCGGCGTCCTCCTGGTGCTGCCGGCCGCGCTGGTGTGGGCGGAGGGCGGATTCCAGCCGGTACAGGCGCTCGTCTCGCGCTTTCGCCGGCGCGGCCGCCCGGCGCCCGCGGACGCCGGGTAAGCCGGTGGCGCCCGAGCGAGACCCGGACGTCCAGCGGGCGAGGATCCAGCGCCGACGCGCTTAGGGCACGGGCGTGGCTGGTTCCGAGCAGGCGTCCAGGGGGCCGGGCCGGCGCTATTCGACGTTCGTCGGGATCGCCTTCCTCGTGCTGATCATCGTCGCCACGCTCAACACGATCCGGACGCAGAGCGGGGGGACGCTGGGCGTCAGCGGCGATGATCGCGGCGTGCCGCTGTCCGAATTCGCGGTGCCCAACGCGCTTCCGCCGGGCCCGCTCGACAAGGACGCGAACATCGCCCAGGACGATTGCTCCACCTCCCAGAACCCGTGCCCCGCGAACGCGCGCCGACCGTCCGCGTGTCAGATTCCCCCGAGGGGTGCGATCCGCGTCTGCGACCTGTTCAACCGGCCCCTCGTGATCTCGTTCTGGTTCACCCGCGGGGCCAGCTGTCTCCCGACACAGGACGCCTTGAATGAGATCGCACCCGCCTACCGAGGCCGGGTGAACTTCCTCACGATCGACGTCCGGGACGATCCCACGGACGTGCGAAGGATCGCGCAGGATCATGGCTGGTCCATCCCGGTCGGATACGACCGCGACGGCGCGGTGAGCGACCTGTACCGCGTCGGTGGTTGCCCCACGGTGGCCTTCGCCTATCCCGGCGGCATCCTGGCCTTCGCGAAGGCGGGAACCGACGAGCTGTCCCGGCCACCGGGCCAAAACGATCCGGCGAGCCTTCGCGCCGGGCTCCGGGCGGACGTGGACCGCCTGGTCCAGCAATCGCGCGCACGCGAGGGGGCGAGTCGTTGACCGGCGGCGACGCCATCCCCGAGGCCGGCTGGGTCTCGGCCGAGCTGCGCGAGGAGCTTCCAGGGCTTGGCGTGCGATACCTGGTGCTGGAGCGCGGCTCTGGTCGCAGCTCGCGCCAGCTCAAGGACCGTTTGGCCCGGATGTCGAACCGGTTCTCGGGCCCGCAGGCGATCGCGCTGCGCCACCGGCCGATTCCCTGGGCCTATCGAGTCTTCTTTCGCCAGATCGGCCTGGATCCGGACGAGCAGCCGACTCCGGTGGAGGCGGTGGCGCTCGAGCGCATCAAGCGCGGCGGGTTCATCAGCCAGAGCCTGCTCGACGACGCGCTGACGATCGCGATCATCGAGTCCGGCGTTGCCATGCGCGCCTTCGACGCCGATCGCGCGAACGGCCGGCTCGGGATCCGCCAGACCGCGGCGGGGGAGACGCTGGAGGGGCGACCCGGTCCGCTTCCCGAGGGAACGCTGGTGATCGCCGACGAAATTCGACCGCTGGCGCTGCTCTTCGGCGCGACGGCGTCCGGCCGGGGCGTCTCGCCCAAGACGGTCCGGACGATCCTCGCCGCGATCCAGGTCAAGGGCGTCCCGGACATCGCCGTCGAGGAGGCCATCTGGCTGGCAGCGTCGGTGATGCGGGCCTAGGGGCGCCCCTTCCCTGATCGAGTGCGTGATTCGGGCCCCATATCGCCCCCAATCGCACACTCGATACAGATTCCCCAGGCGAGCGCCCCCTACTTGCCTCACACCCGCCCGACCCCGAGTGATCGCCGGGACTCTCATCGGTAGCGGCTGGATAGCTCCGTCCTCTCGGGCTAGACTGTGAGCGTCCATCCAGGGTGGAAGGAGGGGCGCGTTGCCCGAGCAGTTGCTTGAGATCGAGCCAGTGGAGCCGGCGGCTCTGGGACTCGAGCGCGCCGCGGTCGAGCGCGTCGAGCCCGGTGTCGAGCGGAAGGCCCGGAACGACCTCCGCCGCCAGATCGCGCTGCTCGAGAAGCGGCTCGGGGAGCTCTTCGCCTCGGCCTTTCCGCGAACGGGGATCGACTGGAGCGTTCCGGCCGTCGGCGGCCCGCGGGTGCTTGGCGTAGCCGAGCTCGAGCGGGTACGCGACGGGCTGGCAGTACGGCTGCGAGAGGCGCAGGCCGAGCTCGCTCGTCGTGGCGAGATCGAGGAGGCGAACCGCGGGCTGCTGGAATCGATGATCGCGGCCCCCGACCGTTATCGCTGGGTGCGGGTCGCCGCCGAGGACATCGGGGAGCGCCCCTGTCAGCACTGGCACTCACGTCCCCGCTGGGGCATCCTCGGGATGCTCCTCGGGTGGTGGCGCGTCAAGCACTCCTCGGGTTGTCCGTTAGCCGCGGGGCTTGCGGCCCCCTTATCGCCGGCTGGTGAGCACCAAGCGGCGGCGCAAGCGCCGTCCTCGCACAGGACCTCCTCCGAAGCCGTCCTCCAGCGCCGGCGAGGGCGCCGCGACCGCAAAGCCGAGGGGCCGCCCGGCGCCGCGCCGGGCGCCGAACCTCGACGAGCGGCCGCCTCCCCCATGGGGCAGCGTCCCCCTCGTCGAGCTCGTCGTTCTCGTCGGCATCGTCCTGCTGATCGCCGGCTTCGTCGTCGGGGGCTCGAATGGCGTCGTGATGATCGCGGCGGGCGCCGTGCTCTGCTCGATCGCGGGGCTCGAGCTCTCGATCCGCGAGCACTTCGGAGGCTACCGCTCGCACACCTTCCTGCTGTCTGGCGCGGCCGGGGTCGGCATCCTGGCGGGCCTCTTCTTCCTCGCGCCGGATCTGTGGTTCCCCATCGCGCTCGCGATAGCGGCCGCCGCGTTCGCGGCGACCGCCTGGATGCTGACTCGCGCGTTTCAGCGCCGCTCGGGTCGGCCGTTCAAGCTCCGCTGACGCAGCGCGCCGCGCCTCCGAATGGCGATCAATGCCTGGAGCGCGACGTCAGCGAGACTCGGTGCTAGCGCCGGCGGCTCTGCTTCGCGGCCAGCGCGCCGGCGAGGACCTTGCGCTGGCGCTCCGTGAAGCGCCCCAGCTCGCGGTTCTCGTTGAGCGCCAGTGAGGAGAGGAACTTCCGGACGCGGGTGCGGCCCCAGCGCCTCTGGCTCCGGAGGAGCTCGCCGATCGTCATCGTCTCGACCTCCCACGGGCAGGTCCGCACGACCTCCGTGACTTCGATCTGATTGGCGATGATCGCGCGCTTCAGGGACGCGCGCGCGAGGCGGACGCGGTTGGCGTGGGCCAGTGCCTGCATGTGCTGCGGCACCGAGACGACAGTCGAGGCAGCGGACATTCTCACTCCTCCTCTGAGTGGTTAAGAGGCTTGCCGGGGATGAACCGGACGCTCCTCCCTCGGTCTCTCGGGGCCCTGGGGGTCGGACGAAACGGATGATCTCCTCTCTCCGCTCCGGCCACTCCCTGCCCCGGGGTGACGTCCGGCGTGCGTGGGAACCTAGGCGAGCCGGGCGCCGAGCGTCAACCGGCGCCCCCCCTTGCCGGCGCGAGTCGTTCGCTAAGAGCAAGCTTTTCGTGCGCGGTTCTCGCTTGTCCGAAAATGGACAAGCCGAAACTACCCATCGCGGGGGAGGTCTGGGAACTCCGAGATCGTCCTGGCGAAGATGTCCAGGGCGCGGTCGAGATGCTCGGGCTCGTGGGTCGCCATGAGGCTGGTCCGCAGGAGCGCCCCATCCGGCGGAACCGCCGGATGGAGCGCGACGTTGGTGTAGACGCCGGCGTCGAAGAGCGCCTTCCAGAGGAGCACTGCCTGCCAGTCCTCCCCGACCACGACGGGGACCACCGGGGTTGTTGCCGCGGAGCCGTCCGGAAGGCGGCCCGCGTCGACGACCCTGAGGCCGAGCTCGGCGAACCCGCGGCGCAGGTATTCCGCGTTGTCGAGGAGCCGCTCGAAGAGCGGTCCGCCCTCGGACCGACAGATCCGCACGGCCTCCAGCGCCGCGCCCACCGCCGCCGGAACGGCGGCGGCGGTGAACATGAACGGGCGCGCTGCGATCTTCAGGTACTCGACCACGTCCGCCGGCCCGGCGATGTACCCCCCGCACGACGCAAGGCTCTTGGAGAAGGTGCCCATCCGCAGATCGACCCGGTCCTCGACGCCGAAGAGCTCGCACGAGCCGGTTCCGCGGGCCCCGAGCACCCCGACGGCGTGCGCCTCGTCCACCATCACCCGGGCGCCGTACCGCTCCGTGTGCTCGAGGACGTCGGGGAGCGGGCAGAGGTCCCCCTCCATCGAGAACACCCCGTCGACCACGACCAGGACGCCGCCTCCGTCGCCGATGGCCCGCTCGAGCATCTTCGCGAGCTTGTCCATCTGGTTGTGGCGGAACGGCCGTAGCTTGGCGCCGGACAGGCGGCAGCCGTCGAGAATCGAGGCGTGGTCGCCCGCGTCGCAGATCACGGTGTCGCCGGGAGCGAGGAGCGTGCCGATCGTCCCCAGGTTCGCCTGGTAGCCCGTGGTGAAGACGAGCGCGTCCTCGGTTCCCATCCAGTCGGCGATTTCGCGCTCGAGCTCAGTGTGCAGCGGGATGGTCCCGTTCATGAACCTCGAGCCCGTGAGCGCGGTCCCGTACCGCTCGAGGGCGTCGCGCGCCGCCGCCTTCACCCGATGATCCCCCGTCAGGCCGAGGTAATTGTTGGAGCCGAGCATGATCTTCCGGTGCCCCTCCATCTCCACGACGGGACCCGCCTGCGACTCGATTAGGCGGAAATACGGAAGGAGGTCGGCCTCCTTCGCCGCTTCGAGCTGTTCCTTCCGCTCATGCGTGCGGGCTCGTTCGAAGACGTCGACGGCCGTGCGGACGGTCTGCGCCATGGCGAGAGTCTTCCATGGCAGCCCGGATGCCGCGGCCAGGCGCGACCGACTACCGTCCCCCGAACCCATGAACTGCACATGCTGCTGCCGGCGCGCTCCGGCGCCGGCCTGACACATATGGACGTGGAGGTACGACCCGTCGAGGGAAGGCGCGATCTGAATGCGTTCATCAAGCTGCCGTTTCGGCTCCATCGGGGCACGCCGTGGGTTCCACCCCTGATCTTCGAGCGCCGACAGTTCCTCGACCGCGAGAAGAACCCGTTCTTCGAGCACGCGGAGGCCGAGTACTTCATCGCCGAGCGCGACGGGCAGGTGGTGGGGCGGATCACCGCCCACGTCGACGAGCGCTGGACTCAGTTCCAGGGCGGGAACGATGGGATGTTCGGCTTCTTTGAGTCCGAGAACGACGCCGAGACGGTGCGCGCGCTAGTCGACACGGCCACCGGTTGGCTTCGTCAGCGCGGACGCGAGCGCATGCTCGGCCCGATGGACTTCACCACCAACGACGAATGCGGCCTGCTGGTCGAGGGTCACGACCGCGACCCGCTCGTGCTGGAGCCATGGCAGCCGCCTTATTACCAGGAGCTTCTCGAGGGGCTCGGGATGACGAAGACGATGGATCTGCTGATGTGGGAGCTCTATCTCGGGCGGCTGAAACAGGGGGACCGGTTTCACGACTTCATTCACGAGGCCGACAGGAAGTCGCGGTCCGAGCACCGGGTGAGCGTTCGCCACATGCGGAAGCGAGACCTGGAGGCAGAGGTCGCCAGGTTCATGGAGGTTTACAACGCGGCGTGGGGACCGAACTGGGGATTCGTCCCCGTCACCGAGGCGGAGGTGCGATTCCAGGCCGGGAACCTGAAGCCGATCCTCGATGAGAACTGGGCGATGATCGCCGAGCGAGATGACGAGGTGGTCGGCGCAGCTCTCACCCTGCCGGACATCAATCAGGTGCTCGTGAAGATGAACGGCAGGCTCCTCCCCTTCGGCTGGTGGCACTTCCTCACCGGCCGGCGCAGCATCGACCAGGTAAGGGTGTTCGCACTCGGCGTGAAGCCCGAGTACCAGCACTTCGGCGTCGCGGCAGCCCTTTACGTCCGGCACATGGAGGTAGCCGCCCGGGTGCGCCAGAAGGGCGGTGAGATGGGATGGATCCTCGAGGTAAACGAGCCCATGAACCGGGCGATGGAGGGGATGGGCGGCTCGGTCGTGAAGCGCTATCGGCTCTACGAGCTGCCGCTCCGCTGAGCCGCCGCCTCGACCTCGCAAAGTGCGGAAAGCGTGGGCGTCGGTCGCAGCCCCGGTGCCGTCGTGACCGCTGGACGCGCCGTTAGACTGGCCCGGCCGGTCGGCGAAAGGGGAGTTGGTTTGGCGGCGCGTGAGGAATTGATGGACGAGGACGTGGTCTTGGAGGCGGAGGCGGTCGAGGAGCCGCAGCCCAACGACGCCCCGGAGCTGCCCCAGCCGAGCCGCCTGCCGGAGCCCTCGCGACGGACGGAAGTCGACGCTTGGCGCGGCGAGATGCGCGCCGCGGCGATCGCCGCCGCGGGCGGGCTGGTAGCCGGGGCCGCGACGGTCGCGGCGGTACGCGCGGTCCGAGGGGCGGGACAGGCCCGGCGCCAGCGCGGGCGGCGCGTCCTCACTCGGCGCCCGGAGCAGTCGAACATCGTCGCCAGCCGCTCCTTCCTGGTCGACGTTCACATCCTCGGCAGCGGCAGGTAGCGTCCCGATGGACGCTCGTGGGCCGAGTCGGGCCGCGGGCTGCCTCGACGTCGAGATCCACCCGCCGTGGCCGTACCGGTTGCCGGCCGGCGGCGGCGGGGACGCCGTGATGCGGGTCCGTCGAGGCGTCGTGACGCGTTTCCTGCACGTGGACGGGCGCCCCGCCGTCGTGCGCGCGGCGCAGCGCCGCGACGGCACCGTCCTGATCCGCGCGGAGGCCGACTCGGCGGAGGATCGAGAGCGAGCGCTCGATCGCATGCGGTTCGCGCTCGGGGTCGATGACGACTACCGCGAGGTCTACGAGCTCTTCCGTGGCGACCCGCTGCTCGGGAGCGCGATCCGTGGGCGCCCCTGGCACCGGCCCCGGCGCCGCCCATGGGCCTGGGAGGCGTTGGCGTGGTCGATCACGAAGCAGCTGATCGAGTCGGGGCGCGCCGCGGCAATCCAGCGGCGGATGGTCTTCAGGTGGGGCGTCACGCGCGACGACGCGGACGGCCGGGTGCTGCGCGACGTTCCGACTCCTCAGCTGATCGCATCCCGATCGCCCGCCGAGCTGGCCGCGATCGACCTCTCGCCGGCCCGCGCGCTGGCGATGATCCGCGTCGCCACGGAGGTCTGCGAGGGGAGGGTGGATCCGAGCGATGGCGCGGGCGACCGTCGGCTGACGGCGATCCGCGAGATCGGCCCGTGGACGATCCAATGCCTCGCGCTGTACGGTCGCGGCGAGCCGGACTCGCTACCGGCCGGTGACCTCGGCTACATCAAGCTGGTGGGGCGCCTCGCGGGCCTGGGCCGGCGGGCGACCATCGAGGAGGTCGAGGAGTTCTTTCGCCCGTACGCTCCCTATCGCGGTCTCGCCGGCGACTTCGCGCTGTTCGCCCACCACAAGGCGATCGCTCACGGGCCGCCGCTGCGAATCGCAGCGTGACCCGAGCGCCTACGGCTGCTGAGACCCGGGCAGCAGATCGTTCGTAAGCACATCATCGACCTGTGGCAGCGCCTTGATCTCGCCGTTGTCCGCGAAGAAGTGGGCGAACTCGTCCCACTCGCCGGGGTCCATGTAGCCGTAGGGATGCTTAGAGCCCTTCGGGAGGAGTAGCGGCAGGGTCTTGCGGACCTCGGCGGCGGTGATCTTCGGGTCGAGGCCCTTGCCCGCCGCGAGGATCTGCCTGGTCGCCCCGACCGGGTCGGCCACGGCGGCCTTGGTCCCGCGCTCCAGGGCGTCGAGGAATAGCCGGATGTCCTCGGACTTCGAGTCGAGCGTGTCCGAGTTCGCCACCAGCACGAGCTCGTCGTACGTGGGGATGCCGAGCTTGTCGACCGGGAGGACGGTCGGGTCCTTGCCGCGAAGCTGAAGGTCGACGCCCTCGATGTTCAGGAACCCCCCGAGCATGGCCTGGGCGCGGCCGGTGAGGATCGCCGGCAGGAGCCCCTGCTGCACGTCGACGGTCGTCACATCGTTCGTGGAGAGGCCGGCGCGATCGAGGATCGTCTTCAGGTAGGCGTCCTGGTACGGGATGCCGGCCGTCGCGATGGTCTTTCCATTGAGGTCCTTGACGCTCTGGATGCCGGAGTCCTTCAGCCAGATGAGCGAGGTCAGCGGCGTCGGGACAAGGGCGGCGACGGCCTTGACAGGGAGCCCTTGATCGTGGGCCAGGAGGACCTCGGGCTCATAGGAGACGGCGAGGTCCACGCGGCCGGCCGCGACCTCCCGAATCGGCGCTGACGGGTCGGAGGGCGTCTGTGGCTGGACATCGAGGCCGGCTTCGCGGAAGTACCCCTTGTCGAGCGCCTCGTAGATTCCCGCGTGATCCGGGTTGACGTAGAAGTCGAGCGCGAGCGAGAACGGCTGTGGCATTCCCGGCGTCGTGGACTCCGACTTCTCGCCGCATCCGGCCGCGACGCTCGCGGCGAGCACGACGAGAGCGACCGCCAGAGCCGACCTGCCACCTGCCTTGGTCACCCGTCCTCCTCTTTCCTTTGCGTCACCGGACGCCTGTCTCCGTGTGACCCCACCAGGCCACGCGACGCTCAAGCGCGGCCAGGAGCCCGAACAGCGCGATCGCCAGGACCGAAAGCACCACGACCGCGGCGAAGGTGCGGGCCGTCTCGAGCTGAGCCGATGCCTGTTGGATCAGGTGCCCGAGGCCCGAGCTCGATCCGGCCCATTCCCCGAACACCGCGCCGATCACCGCGACCGCCACGGCGATCTTGGCACCGCTGAAGAAATACGGGAGCGCGGTCGGGGCCTCGACGCCGCTGAGGGTCCGCCAGCGGCCGGCGTCGAGCGTGCGCATCATCTTCACCAGGTCTGGGTCCACCGAGCGTAAGCCGTCGAGGGTATTGACCGTGATCGGGAAGAAGCAGATCAGCGCGATGATCGCGAGCTTCGGGCCGATACCGAACCCGAGCCACACGACGAGGATCGGCGCGACGACGACGATCGGCACCGTCTGCGAGGCGACCAGCAGCGGGTAGAAGGCGCGCCGCAGCGTGGGGGAGAGGTGCAACACCAGGGCGAACCCGACCCCGGCGACGATCGACACGGCGAAGCCAGCGAGGACCTCTTGCAGGGTGACCCAGCCGTTGTCGACGAGCAGTGAGCGATCGGTCCATAACGACCGCGCGATGTCGCTCGGTGCCGGCACGAGAAACGGCTCGATCCGGAGTGCGTTGGCGATCACGTCCGAGCTGGCGGCGAGCTGCCAGAGGCCGAGCAGCATCAGGACGATCACGACCGAGGGCAGCCAGCGTCTCATCGCGTGGCCTCCGTGAGAGCCCCGAGCGCCCGCTCTCGCGCGGCCGTGAAGGCGGGGTCCGTCACCGCCTCTAGTCGTGGTCGCGACCGCGGCGCGGGCGCGGCGACCTCCCCGACCGCGCGGGCCGGCCGCGGCGAGAGCACCGTCACCCGGTCGGACAGGTAGAGGGCCTCCTCGACGTCGTGGCTCACCAGGATGACCGAGCGGGACTCGCCTGCCAGCGCCTCCGCGAGCCACTCCTGCATCTCGGCGCGGGTGATGGCATCGAGGGAGGCGAACGGCTCGTCCAGCAGCAGCACCGGCTTCCCGGCGAGGAGCGTGCGGAGGAACGCGATTCGCTGGCGCATCCCACCGGAGAGCTCGGCCGGACGCGTGCCCTCGAACCCCGCGAGCCCGAAGCGCTCGAACAACGGGTGCGCCGCCCGCCGGGCCTTGCGACGCGAGGCGCCGCGGTTTCGAAGCGCGATCGCGGCGTTGTCGATCGCCGACAGCCATGGAAGGAGCAGGTCGCGTTGCGGCATGTAGGCGCAGCTCGCGAGCCGCCGGCGCGGATGCGAGGAGCCGTTCACCTCGATCTCGCCCGCGGACGGCCCGCGCAGTCCGCTGACGAGCTCCAGCAGCGTCGATTTGCCGCATCCGGACGGCCCGACGATCCCGCGTACCTCGCCCGGTCGCAGGCAGAGGTCCATGCTCGCGATGACCTCGAGGTCCCCAAACGAGTGCTCGAGCCCTCGGATCCGGATGGCCGCCGGGTCCGACGCGGCATCGCGTGCGCCGCCGTCGAGTGTCCTCTTAATCGGTTGAGGCTCCGCTACGGGAGCCTCGGAAGTCGTTCGCATGCTCCCTCCGCGCGCATTACCGCACAGGTTCTAAGGGTCAGCGCCGGGTGGGGTGTCCAGAGGCGCTATCTCAGCCCGCTAGCCCGCGAGCACCCCTGTCATCAACTGACGGGAGTCTACCCGTCATCGCTCGCCGCCCCGACGCGGGTGGGGCCGATGACCGGGAGCTCGGACAGCGCGCGGCGCAGCTCCGCGAGCCCGGAGAAGACCGCGACGGCCCCCGCCTCGCGCAATTCGGCCGCGCCGAACCCGCCGGTCATCACGGCGACAACCGGGATCCCGGCACGGCCCGCCGCCTCGCAGTCCCAGCTCGTGTCCCCGATCATGAGCGCGGAGTCGGTGCCGGCCTTGTCCATAGCCGCATGAACGAGGTCCGGCTGCGGCTTTGTGGCCTCGACGTCGGCGGAGGTGGTCCAGTCCGTTGCGAGGTCCCGCGCCTCGAGCAGGTCGATGTAGTAGTCCACCTCGTGCTCCTTCGCCGAGCTTGCCAGGACGACCGCGTCGGTCACCTCCCGCAGCTCGAGGATCAGCTCGCGGGCCCCCTCGAAAGCCTCGACCTCATCGACCATCCCCATGTAGATCTCGCCCTCGGCCTCGCGTATCTCATCTCCCACCCGCTCCTCGACATCCGCGCCGGCTACGGCACCGACGAGCTGGTCGCCGCCCATGCCGATGTGCCGATGAACCCGCCAGATCTCGGGCGTCACGCCGTTCCGGCGAAACGCCCGGTACCACGCGATCGCGTGGTGGTAGTTCGTGTCGACGAGGGTGCCGTCGACGTCGAGTATCGCTGCGGTGGTCATTGCTCTCGGCTACCCGCTCAGCCCCCTCCCCACCAGGATTGTCGGGTCTACCGCGATACGGGCCATGAATCCGACAATCCCGGTGGGCTGATGCGGCTCTATCCCTGGTCGACGAGCGGGGTGCCCCCCGCCACGACGTTCACGAAGCCCTCGAGGTGTCGGGTGGTCCAGCACTCGAACGCCGCCGTGCAGTGGGGCTCGTACGCCGCCATGACGGAATCGCCGTAGTTCCAGTAGAGGCGCGGCTCCGGATTCAGCCAGAAGGTCCGGCCCGCCCGTTGCGTGATCCGGGCGAAGACCTCCGCGTGGGGCTCGCGGCCGTTCGTGCGAGCGTCGCCCAGCACGATGACCGTGGAGCGCGGCCCGAGGTCGTCGACGATCTCCTCCAGGAACTCGAGCCACACACGACCGTAGTCGGTGTAGCCGGATACGTCAGCGACGCCGCCCTCGCGGCTGACCCGCTCGGAGATCGCGCGGAAGTCGCGCTCGCGCTCGAAGATCTCCGTCACCTCGGAGATTCGCTCGATGAAGACGAAGCTTCGGAGCTTGCGGAACGCGTCGTGAAGGGCGTGCAGCACCGACAGAAAGAAGACGCTCGCCGAGGTGACCGAGGTCGAGACGTCGCAGAGAACGTAGATCTCCGGCCGTCGCGGGTGCTTGGGCCGGTATTTCAGCCGCAGCGGGACCCCCCCCGTGTCGAGCGACGCCCTCATCGTGCGCCGCATGTCGACGACCGCGCCCCGCCGCCGGCCGCGCTGCTCGTGGCCAAGGGTCGCGAGGCGCCGCTTGAGCTGGGCGACCGCGCGGTGAACCCCGGCGAGATCCTGGGCGGGGCTCGTCGGGAGGGCCCGGTCGAGCTCGGCGAGGGGGCGCGACGGCGGGAGCTTCTCCGTGCGCTCGATCAGCGCACGCTCCAGCTCGCGGCGCAGGTGGCGCTCGAAGCGGTTGATCTGCTCGCGGTTGAGCTCCACCTCGCCCGGCTCGGCGCCTCGACCCTGCGACTGCAGGCCAAGCGTGCGGCGGATTCGCTGCACGTCGACCCCGATGACGCCGGAGCCCTCTCCACGGCGACCGAAGGCGGCGATCGCGAGCCGCGCCAGGTCGCGCATCTCGCCGTCACGGCCTTGGGCGATCGCCTGCCGCACCGCCTCGCGAAACTCGCCGAGGTCGAAACCGTCCCCGTCCCCGTAGCGCCGGTCCTCGCGGATACCGCGCTCGAGCGCCTCCGACTCCGCGGTGCGGAAGAAGAAGCGGCCGAACAGCAGCTCGAACACTCGTCGGTCCTCCTGAGACTTGGCGACCGTGGCGGCGAGGGCCTCCCGGAAGTCCTCCTCGCGCGTCCACGGCACCTTCTCCAGCGCGGCGAACGCGTCCAGTATCTCCGAGGTGCCGATCGCGACTCCCTCACTGCGGAGCTCCTCGCAGAAGGAGACCAGGCGTGGCGCCAGCCCGGGGGGAAGGCCGCTCATCCCGCGGCTTCCGCACCCAGCCCCTGCACGCCGCCGAGCTTCATTCCGACGCGCTCGGCGACCAGGTCCATGTCGGTGCGGTGCTTGACGATGATGCTCATCGTCCGAGCGAACAGCGACGCGTCGATGTCGTCGGCTCCCAGGAGCAGCAGCGCGCGCGCCCAGTCGATCGACTCCGCGATCGAGGGCGGCTTCTTCAGGTCGAGCTGGCGCACCATGTGGACGACCTCCACCAGCCGGCGGGCCAGCCGCGCGTCGAGCTCCGGCGCGTGTAGGCGGACGATCTCCATCTCGCGCTCGATCTCCGGGTAGTCGAGCCACAGATAGAGGCAGCGTCGCTTGAGCGCCTCGGTGAGCTCCCGTGAGTTGTTGGAGGTGAGCAGGACGATCGGGTGGGTGCGCGCCTCGATCACACCGAGCTCGGGGATCGAGATCTGGAAGTCGGAGAGCACCTCCAGCAGCATCGCCTCGAATTCCTGGTCGGTCTTGTCGATCTCGTCGATCAGTAGGACCACCGGTTCGGTGGCGGCGATCGCCTGCAACAGCGGGCGAGTGAGCAGGAACTCCTCGCTGAAGATGTCGCCGTGAACGGCATCCCAGCCGGGGGTCTGGGTCCGAGGGTCGACTCCCGACTCGGCCTGAATCCGCAGCAGCTGCTTGCGGTAGTTCCACTCGTAGAGCGCCTTGGCCTCGTCCAGCCCCTCGTAGCACTGCAGGCGGATCAGGTGGCGCTCGGTCGCGCGGGCGATCGCCTTCGCGAGCTCGGTCTTGCCCACCCCGGCGGGCCCCTCGACGAGCACGGGCTTTCCGAGCCCCTGCGCGAGGTAGGCGACCAGCGCCGCGGGCTCGTCCGCGAGGTATCCGACCTCGCCCAGGGCCTCCCGAACCTCGGCGACCGATCCGGGATCTGCGCTTGCGGCCATGGCGGCGATGATAATGACGCGATGGCGGCCGCCGGGATCCTCCCGCATTCGATCGGTCCCTACGTGTCGCTCATGGTCGCGGGCTTCGTGATCGGGATCCTCGGCCACATGTTTCGCGCCCGGTGGCTCGTAGCCGTGGGGATCATCCTGATCTTCCTGGCCGCGCTCGCCCTGCCGCTCGCGCTGAACGTCACGACCGATCAGCCGCAGCCGCCCGGCCCCCTCCCCGACCCGTACTGAGCGCCTGACCTGAGAGGATCGGAGCACAGTGGGCCGCCTGGACGATCTCGACCTGTCCAAATCCCTGAATCGCAAGGAGGAGGCCCGCGCGCTGGACCGCGGCTGGGAGCGACTGGCGCAGCTCCGACTGACGCTCGGGGGCCTGATCGGCGACCAGGTGATCGGGCCGCCGCTCTGCGTCGTGTTCGAGGGCTGGGACGCCTCCGGCAAGGGCGGGGCGATCAAGCGCCTCGTCTCCCAGATGGACCCGCGCCACGTGCGGGTGGTGCAGTTCTCGGCGCCCACGGACGACGAGAAGCGGCACCACTTCCTGTGGCGGTTCTTTCGCGTGCTTCCGGGGTGGGGCGGAATGGCGGTGTTCGACCGCTCGTGGTACGGGAGGGTGCTGGTGGAGAGGGTGGACGGGCTGGCGACCCGCGAGCAGTGGCTTCGAGCCTACGACGAGATCAACGGCTTCGAGCATTCGCTCACCGACGAGGGGATGATCCTCGTCAAGTTCTGGATGCACGTCTCCTCCGAGGAGCAGCGCAAGCGCTTTCGGAAACGGGAGAAGGACCCGCTGAAGAGCTGGAAGCTCACGGACGAGGACTGGCACAACCGTGAGCAGCGCGACCAGTACGCGGAGGCCGTCGAGGACATGCTCGCGCGGACCGACCAGCCCCACTCGCCGTGGCACCTCGTGGAGGCCGACTCGAAGCGCTACGCGCGGGTCAAGGTGGTCGAGACGGTGATCGACCGGATCGAAGCCGGCATGCGAGAGTGGGGCATGGAGCCCCCGGATCCGCTCGACGACGAGGGCTGAGCGCGCGGCCGACGGCGGCCCAGCGCCGCCGACGCCCGTCGACGAGCGATGGTCCAGGCGCTAGAGGACCGGCAGGTACTTGTCCAGCTCCCAGCGCGTGACCTGGACCCTGTAGTCCTCCCACTCCGCGCGCTTCAGCTCCACGTAGCGCTCGAAGATGTGATCACCGAGCGCGCGGCGAACGATGTCCGAGTCCGCCAGGACCTCGATCGCCTCCCCGAGCGTCTCCGGCAGCTGCTCGATGCCGCGCTCGATCCGCTCGTCGTGAGAGAGCTCGTAGAGGTTGCGCTCCATCGGCTCCGGGCACTCGTAGCCCCTCTCGATGCCCTCCAGCCCCGCGTGCAGCATCGCCGCGAAGGTCAGGTACGGGTTGCAGGAGGGATCCGGGCAGCGGAGCTCGCAGCGCGTCGCCTGTTCCTTGCCGGGGTGATAGACGGGCACCCGGACGAGCGCCGAGCGGTTCCGCTGCGACCACGCGCAGTAGACCGGCGCCTCATAGCCCGGCACGAGGCGCTTGTAGGAGTTGACGTTCGGGGCGAACAGCGCGGCGATCTCCCGGGCGTGGTGAAGCAGCCCGGCGATGTATGACCCGGCCGTATCGGACAGGTGGTAATCGCCCTCGGCGTCGAAGAAGGCGTTCTTTCCACCCGAGAACAGCGACTGGTGGGTGTGCATGCCGGATCCGTTCTCCCCGAACAGCGGCTTGGGCATGAAGGTCGCGTATACGCCGTGCTCGGCGGCGATCTCCTTGACGACGATCCGGTAGGTCATCGCGTTGTCCGACATCCGCAGCCCCTCGGCGTAGCGCATGTCGATCTCGTGCTGAGAGGGACCGACCTCGTGGTGGGTGTACTCGACCGGGATCCCGATCCGCCTCAGCGCATGGACAGTGTCGCGCCGCAGGTCGGACGCGGCGTCGAGCGTGGTCAGGTCGAAGTAGCCGCCCTTGTCGAGGATCTCCGGAAGGCCGTCGGCCCCGAGGCCGTCGGACGCGAAGTAGAAGAACTCGAGCTCGGGGCCGAGGTTGAACGTGTCGAACCCAAGGTCGTTCGCCCTCGCCAGCGCGCGACGCATGACGAACCGCGGGTCGCCCTCGTACGGTTCCCCACCCGGCTTCAGCACGTCGCAGAACATGCGGGCGACGTTCCCCTTCTCGCCGTCCGTTCGCCACGGAAGAACCACGTAGGTGTCCGGATCGGGCATCGCGATCATGTCGGACTCCTCGATGGCGTTGAACCCGGTGATCGAGGAGCCGTCGAACCCCATGCCGTCCTCGAGGGCGCCCTCGAGCTCCTCACGGCCGATCGAGAAGCTCTTCAGCTGCCCGACGATGTCGGTGAACCACAGGCGGATGAATTCGACTCCGTCCTCGTCCGCACGGGCGACGATGTCCTCGGGCTTGGTGCTGGGCTGGGTTGCGGTTGCCAACGTGTTCTTCCTCCGTTTTAAATCGCGGCTATCCGAATCTGACGGGAAAGTTAAGGGCAGATGCGGCCCAGGTCCCTGGCCCGCCGTCGAGAATTTCCGCAACGTGCTTGTACCGAGTGTCGAAGGGCGCCGCCCGCGTCCCCGAAAACGACCGATCCGGGAGATCCGGCGGGTACTTATGCCGTCGTGGCGAGGCCCGCCGGAGTGGCGGTGGGGCCGACCTCGACCTCGCCCCCTCCATCGCCATCTCGACGACGGCGGGGTCCCCGCCGAGCTCGCCCCATCGCCTCCGGGCGGCGGCGTGCAGGTCGTCGAGGAACCCGTCGGCGTGCAGCGGGTCATGATGGAAGAGCAGAAGCCGCCGAGCCCCGACCCGGGACCCGAAGCTGAGCGCGTCGGTCATCGCCGAGTGCCCCCAACCGACGTGGAACGGATACTCGTCGTCGACGTACTGGCAATCGTGGATCAGAAGATCGGCGTCCTTCGCGAGGTCGTAGCCGGAGATCCACTCCGGCTCGGTCTCCGCGAGAACCGTCCCCAGCGCCGGCTCGTGGTCGGGGATGTAGCAGACCGTGGTATCGCCGTCGGTGATCCGGAAGCCGAGGGTCGGGCCTCGGTGGTTGACCGCCTCGCACCGGATCGTCGCCGAGCCGAGCTGCCACTCGCTCGGCGGCGTGTCCCTGAAGGAGACGTCGCAGGGAAGCTCGCGGACCTCGACCGGGGAGAGGGGGGCCGAGATGTACCGGGCAACACGGTCCTCCAGCGACGCCTCGGGCGAGGCGGGGCCCCAGATCGTGATGTCGGCATCCGCGCGGAAGCAGGGAGGGAAGAACATGAGTCCCTGGATGTGGTCCAGGTGGAGGTGCGTGAGCAGGATGTTCACGTGCGGCGAGGCGGTGATGCCGAGGCCCAGCGTGCGGATGCCGGTGCCGGCGTCGAGGATGATCTGCTCGCCGCCCGCGAGGGTCAGCTCCACGCACGAGGTGTTCCCGCCATAGCGGTTCATCTCCGGCCCCGGGGCCGGGACGGAACCGCGAGCGCCATAGACCTTGATCCTCATCCGCCCTCCTGCCCATCCCCGCCTTGCGGCCAGAAGAAGATCATCGCCCCGGACGAGCCCTCCTCGGACGCGACGATCGGAAACGCGCTCGACTCGATCTCGCGCGTGCCGTTCGCCGCGCGAATCGTGAACGCGGCGTGCGCCGGACGGCCATCCCTGACGGCGCGGGTGGTGGGCAGCTCGTCCAGGTCGACCGGCTTGCCGTTGGCGTCGAACGGACCGTAGGTCGATGTCCATTCCTCGGGGGACATCCGGCCGACGTCCTCGAATGATCGCCCCAGGAGCGCCCCCGCGGCCTCGTTGTAGAAGACGAGCGATGCGTCCTGGTCGACCAGGAAGGCGGGCGTCGAGATGCTCGTGAGGAGGTTCCGCGCCAGGATCAGCTCCAGGGGCTTTTGAGCCGGCATCTCGACCATTCTCCCATCCCTGAGGCAACTGGCGCCGGAATTGGTCTCCGCCGCTAGCCTCGGCCGGGATGACCCTGCGAGCGATGGCGCTCGCGATCGGCTCGGTGGCGTTGCTGACCGTGCCGGCCGGCGCGGCGGCACAGACGACGGGCGTGACTCCGCCGCCGATCCCGCAGGGCCCGATGGCCGGCAAGATCAGGCCCTTCGACGGGTCGCCCGCCACGCCGGATCCCTTCACGCTCCCGCTCGTCCCACGGAACCCGTTCATGGCGCCGAACGGCGTCTCGAACCTCCACGACGACGCCTATCAGACCGACACCTACCGCTGGAGCGGCCCTCTGGGCCGGCGAGCGCGTACGCAGTCGGCCTTCTACGTCGCCCCGGGCCTCGCCCGCGAGTGCGCCTCGATCACGTTCGACTCGCGCCGTCGGCTGGTGGCGATCTGCGTCGGCCTCGACCGCCCGGTGGTGGCCATCATCGATCCGAAGACCCTGACGCCGCTGGCGACCTACCCGCTGCCACCGCGCCAGCCGGGCGCAGGCAATCCCTTCACGGACTTCAGCGGGGGCGGCTACTTCTACCTGGGCCGCACTGACCGCGTGGTCGCCCCGACCACCACCCGCCACATCTTCGTCGTCGCCGAGACGCCCGGCCCGGGGCTGGAGCGTCGGCGGGATTACGACGTCAGCGGCCGCCTCGCCCCCGACGACAAGCTCATCTCGGCGCTGCCCGACTGGGATGGGCGGATCTGGTTCGCGTCCCGGGACGGAGTCGTCGGCTGGGTCAACCGCCACAGCGGCAAGGTCCACACCCGGGACCTGGGCGCGCCGATCGGGAACTCGTTCGCCGTCGACGAGCTCCGCGGCGTCTACGTCGTCACGGACGCGGCGCTGTACCGACTGACCGCGAACGATGGCCGGATCCGCGTCGTGTGGCGGCACGGATATCCAAACGACGGCACCGTCAAGCCAGGCCAGACGCAGGCGGGGTCCGGCACGACGCCGACGATCATGGGCGGCGGGCGGTACGTCGCGATCACCGACAACGCCGATCCCGTTCACATCATGGTCTTCAAGCGGGCGGCGCGCCCACGTGGTGGACGCGTCGTCTGCCGTGTGCCGGTATTTCACAAGGGCCGCTCATCGACCGACCAGTCGCTGATCGGAGCGGGCCGGGCGCTGATCGCCGAGAACAACTACGGCTACAGCATCCCGGCGACCCAGAACGGTGGCGTCACCGCACCGGGGCTGGAGCGCGTGGACGTGAACCGCTCCGGCAGGGGCTGCCACAAGGTCTGGCACAGCGACGAGCGCGCCCCCTCGGTCGTTCCGAAGGCCTCGGCCAGGGCCGGCCTCGTCTACACGTACACGAAGCCGCCGCGCTCGGACGACCAGGACGCCTGGTATCTCACGGCGCTCGACTTCGACACCGGGCGGCGGATCTGGCGCCGCCTGGCGGGCGAGGGCCTCGGCTTCAACAACAACTACGCGCCGGTCACGATCGCGCCGAACGGCACGGCGTACGTGGGGGTACTCGGCGGGGTCGTCAAGTTCCGGGACGCGCCACGGCGCTGACCGGCGAGTTGGTCAGTCCTGGCCTGACAAAGTCGCCTTTCAGCAACACCCTGGTGGCCTTTCGGTGACTCCGCCCTCGGTGCCCTATCCACCAGAGCCGGCGCTCAGCAGAGCTCGAGAAGCTCCGCCAGCGACTCGTCCAGCCCCTCCGCCAGGTCCGCGACGCCCGGCACCGCGCCGGGGTCCGTGCAGAAGCCGAGTCCCATCCGGCCCGCCAGGGAGACCGCGGACGCTCGCAGAGCGTGGCGATCGGCCGGCTCCGCAGCCGAGTAGAGCTCGGCGATGCGGCCGCCGAGCAGGCTGATCGGCTCCCGCGGCCCGGGTACGTTCGACACCGACAACGCGAACTCCCTCGGGCCCGAGGCGAATCCCGACGCGGCCCGGTAGAGCGGGCGGATGTGGGAGAGGCTGTGGAAGAACGAGTAGAGCTCGGCGGGATCGTGGTGCTCCTTTCGGCTCTGGGTCTCGGCGTTGATCGCCGTGAGCCTCGTCCGCGGGTCCGGCTCCGAGACCGGTAGATCGCAGAAAAGGAACGAGTCACGGTTGCCGAGCGCATCCCCGTCCTCCTCTCGGTGGTGCATGCTCACCGGGACCTGCACGCGCATGGTCTCCATCCGCTCGTGATGGGTCGAGAGCCATCGTCTGATGGCCCCGGCGACCATGGCGAGGACGACGTCGTTGACGGTCACGTGCTCACCCGCGGCGTGCTCGATTCGCTTGAGATCCGCGAGGTTGCATGAGGTGAACGCGAGCTCACGGTCGCCTCCGATGCGGCGGTCGAAGGTCGTGTCGGCGCCGAGCGGCCAGAGCTCGCGGCGCAGTGCTCCGGGTAGCGCGGCCAGCGCCTGCCCGGTCGCGAGCCAGCGCCTCGGCGAAACCGCCGTTCTCGCGCCGCGCGACACCGCTCCCCCGGCCGCGCGTGCCCGGCTCGCGACCCCCGACGCCAGCAGGCGCGTCGCACTCGGCTCGGGGGACGGATCCCAGTGGCTCGGGGCCCCCGGGTCACGCCCCTCGCGATCGTCATCCCAGAGCAGCCTCGAGAGGAACCGGAGCGCCGTGACGCCGTCGGCCATGCAGTGGTGGATCCGGATCACCAGGGCCGCGCGCCCATCCTCGAGCGGACCGGCGGAGTCGATGCACCACAGGGGACGCGAGTGGTCGAGCCGCTCGGCCATGACCTTTCCCGCATAGGCGACGAGGTCGTCGACGTCTCGGACCGGTTCCGACGCGAGCCGTACGTGCCTGCGGATGTCAAAGCTCGCGTCGTCGACCCACGCCGGCGTGGCGAGGCCGAGCGGCGTGGGGGCGAGGCGCTGGCGCGCCCGGGGAAGGCCCGCCAGCCGTGATTGCACGCGGCGGCGGACGAGCTCGAGCCCGGGCGGATGGCCGCCTTCCGGCGGGTCCACGATGACGACCTTGAGCGTGTGCCCCGCGATGACATCGGACTCGAGCTGCAGGATGTGCGCGTCGTCGGGGCTGAGACGCTCCATGGCGTCGTTTATCGCAGATTCCGGGTGGCGTCGCAGAGCGCGTGAGCCATCGGAGCCGTTGAGATTGCCTCTCGGCCAGGGATGCGCCCGCCGCGCCATCCCGGCGCGGCGGGCGCAGTTCCCTCCTAGCTGTGCGTCGACCCCGAGGACGGGATGTGGGCGACGAAGGTCCTCGACCCGGCCTCGAGCCCCACCGCGGTGACGTGTGGCGGGTCGAGCGCGGAGCTCAACTCGGCCTCGTCGGTCTCCCCGGCGTATACGTAACGGAACGAGCCGGCTGGGATCCGCTCGCCGTCCGCGCCGCGCAGCCACACCATGCACAGCGTCCCCGGCGGGAAGCCGCGCACGTGGACCTGCACGTCGCTTCCCCACGGACGGGACTGAAGGCTGGCACTGACCGAGACGCCACTCGGCAGATGCTGGAATGCGACCGTCTGGGCCGGCGTAGTCGTGTTCGGCGACCCGGTCAGGCTCAAGGCGAGCAAGACGGCGGCGGTTGCCGCGGCGGCGGCCGCGCCCAGGACGAGCCCCAGGCGCACCTTGCGCCGGCGTGCCGCGCGGCGCTCGGCCGCGATCCGCCGCGCGATGCGGTCCGCGAGCCCCGGAGGCAGCGAGGGGGTGGGCGTGAGGCGCTCAGGGTCGGCTCGCTGCAGCACCGCAGCGATCGGGGCCAGCGCATCGGCTTCAGCGCGGCAGTCGGGGCAGCCCTCCAGGTGAGCCTCGGTGGCCGCCCGCTCCTGGGGTCCGAGCTGACCCAGGACGAGCGCGCCGAGGCGCTCGCGCCAGACGCGACACTCGTCAGTCGTCATAGCCCATCTCCTCGAGCGCGTTGCGGAGCGCGCGCAGGCCGTAATAGACGCGGCTCTTGATCGTTCCCTCGGGGACGCCGAGCTCCGAGGCAACGTCGGCGTAGGGCCGGCCCCGCAGATACGTCTCGACCAGCGCCCGCCGATGCTGGTCGCCGATCCGCCGCAGCGCCTCCTCGACCTGCCAGCTCACCAGCATCTCCTCGAGCGGCTCGTGCCCGACCTCGGGCACGTCGCCGGTCACGACGGGTCGCGATGCCCGCGCGCGACCCAGGTCGATCACGACGTTCCGCAGGATCGCGAACAGCCAGGTGCGCAGCGAGCCGATCTGTGGATCGAAGCGGTCGCCGGCCCTCCAGGCGCGTAGGAACGTGTCCTGAACCGCCTCCTCGGCGAGTCCGCGGTCCTCGAGCGATCGGACAGCGAACCCGTAGAGCTCCCCGGCGTGCGCGGCGTACGCCTCGCGAACGTCCGATTCCTGAGTCAGGGCGCCCTGCGGCACCAGGGATCCTGTGGTCGGTGCACCAACATCCGCCGGGTAATACTCCTCCGATGCGGGCGCAGTTCACCCGCCCGCCCCGGGTACGTCCGGCGGCGAACCGCACCTCGAACGACCGCGACGGCCCCGGGACGACGCCCGGCGCCGCGCGGCGGCTCCAGTCGGCTACTGAAAGGTCCGTCTAGAGCTTGCCGATCTTGAAGATCTTCGTGCCGCAGTCGGGGCACGTGCCCTGGATCGCCGGGCGACCGTTCTTCATGGTCCACCTGCTGGGGATCCTGGATCTCCACCTTCTTGCGTTCCTTCACGCAGTAGCCGGTTGGCATCTGAGGGTCTCCTTTCAGGAACCGCGTTGTGCGTGACGCTTGGACGCCACATCTCGCCCAGGCGTGAAAACGACCGTAGAGGACCAGCCGGACGCCTGCACGCACAGATCGTGCGCTTTGCCACGAGCGGCGGTGCTCAGCGGGCCGCGAGAGGGGCTCTGCGGCTCCGGCGGCGTCGCCAACGGGAGCGCTAGGCGCCGGGCCTCGGTGGGGCGACCTCGCCGTGGGGCGGATCGAGGTCGTGTCCCCGCTCGACCCACTTCTCGAGGCCTCCCTCGAGGTTGTACGCGTCCCAACCGGCCTGGCGGAACGCGGCCGCCGCCAGGGCGGAGCGGCTTCCCGAGCGGCAGTAGAAGACCACCGGCCGGTCGCGAGGCACCGACTCTGCGCTGTTCTGAAGGTCGTTCATCTCGATGTGGCTCGCGCTCGGGATGCGGCCCGCATCCCACTCGTACGGCCTGCGGACGTCGATGACGTAGGCGCCGGAGCCCATGAGCTCAGCTGCCCGCTCGGCGCTGATATCGATCTCCATCGCGGCTTCCTCGGCCACGCCGTCAGCTTAGGACACCGGCCGCTCCCGGTAGTGCGGCGTCATCCCCGGGTCCGCGCATATCCTCTGCGCCCCGAACTCAGCAAACCACCGGACCGAAGGGAGACGACCCGCATGCCGGAAGCAGTAGTCGTGGACGCCGTCCGCACCCCGATCGGGCGCGCGTTCAAGGGATCGCTGGCCCAGCTTCGGCCTGACGACACGGGCGCCTTCGTCGTCGACAAGCTGCTCGAGCGCAATCCGGACGTGAGCCCGGACTCGATCGAGGACCTGTTCTGTGGGTGCGGAATGCCCCAGGGGTTGCAGGCGTTCAACGTCGCCCGCATCATCGTCCTGCTGTCGGAGCGACTTCCCCAGAGTGTCAACGGCGTCACGATCTCCCGTTACTGCTCCTCGAGTCTCGACGCGATCCGCCACGCGAGCAACGCGATCAAGGCCGGCGAGGGCGATGCGTACATCGCCGCGGGGGTCGAGTGGGTGAGTCGCTACAACGAGCGGACCGAGCCGGCCGGCGCCGCCGACCAGAACGAGAAGCTTCAGGGCAGGGACGGGTCGCCCGATGCCTACATCGAGATGGGGAGGACGGCGGTCAATGTGGCGAAGCGCTACGAGGTGAGCCGGGCGGACATGGATAAGTACGCGCAGCGCTCGCAGGAGCTCGCAGTCGCCTCACAGCAATCCGGATTCTTCGATCGCGAGATCGTCCCGGTGCCGCTGGAGGCCGGAAGCGAGGTTGCCACGGACGATGGGCCTCGGCCGGACTCGACGCTCGAGAAGCTGGCCGAGCTGCCGGAGGCCTTCGGCGGAGGCGGCGTCACGGCAGGAAACTCGTGCCCGCTCAATGACGGCGCGGCGGCCGTGCTCCTGATGTCCGACACGAAGGCGGAGGAGCTCGGGCTGGCGCCACGCGCGCGCGTCGTGACGGCGGCCACGTTCGGCAACGAGCCTGAGTACATGGGCGTCGCGCCGATCGGCGCGATCAAGAAGGTGCTCGACCGCGCCGGCATGACGATGAGCGACGTCGACGTCGTGGAGCTAAACGAGGCGTTCGCGGCTCAGGTGATCCCGATCATGGCGGAGTGCGGCATCGCGCTCGAGAAGCTGAACACGCACGGCGGCGCCATCGCTCTCGGCCATCCGTTCGGCATGACCGGCGCGCGCATCATGACCACGCTCTTGAACGTGATGGAGACGGACGACCATCAGGTCGGCCTGGAGACCATGTGCGTCGCCGGCGGGCAGGGCAAGGCGATGATCGTCGAACGGCTGAACTAGGCCCCGGGCTCGAGCGCCTCGAGCGCCTCACGCAGCCGCGCGCGGAGGCTCTCCGGGCTGTGGGCCCAGAACAGGGGCCCGGCGCCGTCGCTGAGCAGCCCTTCTGTCAGAGCGACACCCCGGGCGCTCACCGGATCCACTCCCGCGAGGCGCCGGGCCAATCGCTCGACGTCCGGCCGAGCCTCGGCGATCTGGGACCGCGACGGGATGATCCGCAGGCCGGCCGCCTGCCTTCCGCAGCCGCCGCCGGCGGCGCGACGAAGCGAGGCGGCCAGTCCGCGGCGATTCTCGGTGCCCACCAGCGCGCTGGCTCGTATGGCCATCGGCGCGCTGGTTGCGGGCGACGTTCCGGCTGCCAATGCCCGGTCGAGTCGCCTCGCCCGGAGCCGGGCGAGAACCCGGTCGCGCACCCGCTCGGCGGGGGCCGGCAGCGGTCGGTTCGGCTCGCTGATTGCGCTCGCGCGGTTCATCAATGAAAGAGCGCCAGGCTGCGGCCAAAGGCGGCGATCCGACCGCGACCGCGCTCATGGAAGCGCCTCGGCCCGGTGCTCGTCCGCGCACGCTCCGGCGGCCGCTTCCAGGCGTCCTTGGTGCGGCGCGCGAGTTCCCTGTCGCGCTCCTCCATCACGGCGATCATCAGTGCCGGGTGCATGCCTACCTCCTCGTGCGTGCTAACCTCTAAAGACCATTAGGTGGTTACAACACTAGCAAAATGAGTTTGATGGTGTCAACCTGCGATAGAGATTTGGTGGTGTCGCGAATCCATGGCCGCTGAGCTGCCGCATGACGTCGAGCTGATCAGCTCGTTCGTCAACACGCTCGAGAAGAACGAGAGCCGCCCGGCCGACGAGAGCCTCGATTCGCCGGAGGCGCTTCGCGCGTGGATGAGCGCTCACGGGATCGATTCTGGAACCGCGCTGGGCGCCGAGGACGTGAGACGGGCGATCGAGTTTCGCGAGGCGATCCGCCCACTCCTGGGGGCGAACAACGGCCGCTCGCTCGAGCGTGGGACGCTCGGCGTGCTTCGCGACGCAGCCGCCGCCGGGCTGATCCGGGTCGACATCACCGCGGACGGCCGGGCGACCCCCGAGCCGGCGGAGGTAGGAGTCGCAGCCCTGTTCGCGAGGGTCCTCGCGGCGGTTGCAGACGCGCAGGCCGCGGGCACCTGGCGGCGGCTCAAGGCCTGCGCGGCGGAGAGCTGCCAGTGGGCGTTCTACGACTCATCGCGAAACCGCTCCCGGACCTGGTGCTCGATGGAGGTATGCGGCAACCGGGCCAAGACGCGCGCCTACCGCGCGCGCCTGTCGAGCCCCGACGACTGATCGGGCACAACCAACACCTCGGGAGGAGGGGCGCCTAGCCGGCCGCCTCGGCCTTGCGCAGGCCCCGCCACGCGAAGACCAGCAGCAGGGCCGCCATGCCGGCGGCCGCCGCAAAGGCGAGCAGGACGTGGAACGGATCGCCGGCCATCAGGCTTCGGCCCGCCTCGACGATCGCCGTCATCGGGTTGACCTTGGCCACCGAGGAGATCCAGCCCTCCAGCAGATTCCGCGGGACGTAGATCGGGGCGGTCATCAGGATCATGAACAGCGGCAGCTGCATCGCCGGCGCCGCCTGCAAGGTCCGAAGCCGGGTCATGACGCCCGCGGCGAAGAAGAAGGCCGCGACGTTCACCACGACCGCCAGCCCGACGAGGCCGCCGAGCTCGATCCCATCCCCCCCGACCTTCATCCCCGTGGCGAGGGCGATGCCGAAGACGACCACCCAGACCAAGGCCGCCCGGACGAGCCCGGCCACCCCGTACCCGGCGATCACGGCGGAGCGGTCTCGCGCCGCCAGCATGAGGCGGCGGGTGAACCCCGAGTCGAAGTCGGCGCCGATCGAGAAGCCGATGAAGACGCCGCCGAACGCAGCCGACTGAAGTAGGACGAACACGAACTGGAAGGCGTCGTAGTTGTAGTAGTCGAATCCCGGGAGGCTCCCGACCGTGGAGAGGCCGCCCGCGAAGGCCATGTAGAAGAACAGCGGGAACACGAGCGGGGGGAGCAGCAACGCGGGCGCCCGGATCACGGCGTGCAGGTTCCGCCATGCCACCGTTCGCAGCACCGACCAGTAGCGCGAGCGCCGGTTCGATCCCGGCTCGTTCGAAACCAGCCGCGCCCGCTCCCGGCGGGCGCCAGGGCTGGTTTCTTCACCCACTCGCCTTCCCGGCTCGTTCACTCGCCTTCCGGGCTCTCTCACGTGCGCACCAGCCTCTCGCGCAGGGCGAGCGTCGCGGCCCAGAGCGCGATCACGAAGATGGCGGCCGCGACTCCGAAGCCGAGCGCGAGCGCCTCCGGATCCCAGCCGATGATGATCAGGCTTCGCAGGCCCTCGATCAGGTAGCTCACCGGGTTGATCGTCGCGACCGTCCGGAACCAGTCGGACGAGATCAGGTCGCGCGGCAAAGTCGCCGAGCTCAGGAAGAGCAGGATGAACATCAGGGGGAAGAGGCCCTGGACGGCCTCGCTCGAACCCGTCCGCAGGCCGGCGAAGAGGCCGATCGCGCCGAAGGCGGCCGCGATCGCGAGCGACAGCGCGAAGAGGACGAGCGCGCCGAGCACACCCGCTTCGATGGTCGCGCCGGCCGCCAGGCCCGCGGCCAGGAAGGCGACGGCCTGGAGGGTCCCGATGAGGAGCACACCGGTCAACTGGCCCGCGAGCAGCGACGGACCGCTCATCGGGGTCAGCGCCAAGCGGTTGAAGAAGCCGTTGCCGATGTCCTCGGCGACGTTGGCCCCGGCGGTGTTCGTGGCGAAGATCGCGCCCTGAATGAACGGGAAGGCGAGCGCGAACGCAAGGTACGAGGTGTCCGGAAAGCCGGGGATGTTGGTGGCGGCGCTCAACCCCGAGGCGTTGATCGCGAGCAGGAACAGCGGGAACACGAGCGGCGGCACGATGACGATCGGCTGGCGCATCGTCCTGACCACCGACCGCCACGCGAGGTAGCGGGCCTGCGTTCGGAGGGCGGGTGTCGTGGCGCTCGCCATGCGCGCGCTATGCCGTCACTTGCTCGGTCGCGTGCTCGCCCGTGTCAGCCTCGACGTCGTGCTCCTCCCGTGCGCCCTCCAGGGAGCGGCCGGTCTTGGTGAGGAAGACGTCGTCCAGGGTTGGCGCGTGAACCTGGAGGTCGGCGACCTTGATGCCCTCGCTGTCCAGCCCTCGCACCACGTCGGCGAGCTCCTCCGTGCCGTCGGAGAGTCGCACGGCCGCGGAGCCGTTGCTGACCGGGAGTGGATCGCCGAATCGCGACAGCACGGCCTCGAGGCGCTCGGCTTCCGCGGAGTCGGCGGGGACCGCCTCGAGCGTCGGCCGCCCGATCTGATCCTTGAGCGCGGCGGGGGTCCCCTCGGCGACGAGCTGACCGCGATGGATGATCCCGACCCGATCGGCGAGTGCGTCGGCCTCCTCGAGGTACTGCGTGGTGAGGAACACCGTGACCCCGTCGCGGTGCGCGAGACCCGAGACCTCGTCCCACAGCGCCGCCCGGCTCTGCACGTCGAGGCCTGTTGTCGGCTCATCGAGGAACAGGAGCCGGGGCGAGTGGATGAGGGCGAGCGCCAGGTCCAGCCGGCGCTTCATGCCCCCCGAGTAGGTGCGGACGCGGCGGTCGGCGGCCTCACCGAGCCCCACGCGCTCGAGCAGCGCGTCGCCCCGCTTCGCGATCTCGTCCGAGGAGAGGCCGTGGAGGCCGCCCTGGAGCTTCATGTGCTCGCGGCCGGTGAGCAGCAGATCGAGCGCTGCGTCCTGGAGCGCGACGCCGATGACGTCGCGGACCGCGGCGCCCTCGCGGATGATGTCGTGTCCGCCGACGCTCGCCCTGCCAGCCGTCGGCGGTAGCAGGGTGGTCAGCATGTGCACCGTCGTCGATTTTCCGGCGCCGTTGGGGCCCAGGAACCCGTAGATCTCGCCGGGGCTGACCTCGAGGTCGATTCCGTCGACGGCCCGCACCTCCTTGAACTGCCGAACCAGGCCCTCGGCTTCGATTCCGTTGCTCGCGTCCATCGTGCTCCTTCCGGCTGCGTTCACGTGCGGCTCGTTGGAAGTAACGATGATTGAATTTATCAAATGTCGAGCGCATGGAGTATTATCGGGAGCGTGACGACTGCAACGAAGCGCTCCGAGGCGCACGAGGCGGCGGATCTCGGAAGCGAGGCGTGGACGCTCCTGCAGGAGCTCGTGTTCTCCCAGCGCCCGCGCTGGATGGCCGTGATCCGCGAGTACGACCTGATCCCGCCTCACTGGATCGCGCTTCAGACGCTCGAGGAGCCCAAGCCGATGGGTGAGTTGGCGAAGCAGCTGTCATGCGACAACTCGAACGTCACGTGGATCACCGATCGGCTCGAGGAGCGGGGCCTCGTCACCCGTACCCAGGCGCCTCATGACCGACGCGTCCGGCTTCTCGTGCTCACCCAGAAGGGGCGGCGCCTTCGAGATGAGATCAGCGCGCGCCTCGCCGAACCCCCGCCGGCGATCGCCGAGCTCTCGCACGATGAGCAGCGAGCCCTCCAGGAGATCCTCGCGCGGGTGGTGGGGCGCGTTCGGGCAGAGGCCGACTGACGGGCGCACCGCCAAAGCGTCGACCTGACACTCAGCCACAATTCCCCGATGCCCTCTCAGGCTGACCGCTCCGCGCAACGCCGCCGGCAGTCAGCCGCCCACCGGCGCCGCCGGTTCGCGCTGGTCGCCGCAGTCGCCATCGCCGCGCTAGTAGCCGGGCTCATCGTCGGGGCGAGCGCGGGCGGCGGCGGGGCTCCGCTCAACCAGAAACAGGCCGTCAAGCAGCAACGCGAGGAGCAGCCCGTGCGCTTCACCGTCTCGGCGAGCGGCGATCTGCTCATCCACTCGCCCGTGTGGGAGCGAGCGCTCGCCCTCGGCGGCGGCAGCCACTACGACTTCGCGCCTGAGCTCGCCGAGCTGAAGCCGTACGTCGCCGACGCGTCCCTCGGCATCTGCCACGTCGAGACCCCGATGACGCCGGCTCCGCCCACGAGCTACCCGATCTTCAACACACCCCCGGCGCTCGCGCAGGGCATCAAGGCCACCGGCTGGGACGTCTGCGACACCGCGTCCAACCACTCGTTGGACCAGGGCCAGTCGGGTATCGACGACACCGGCAAGGCGCTCGACTCCGCCGGCATCGACCACACGGGCTCGTTTCCATCGTCCAAGGCCCAGCACCGGATCACGATGGTCAACGTCAAGGGCGTCAAGGTCGCGTTCCTCGCCTACACCACCGACACCAACGGCATCCCGTTGCCGCATCCGTGGTCGGTCAATATCGCGAGCGCGGACCGGATCCTGAACGCGGCAAAGAAGGCGCACAAGCTCGGCGCGGAGGCCGTGATCGTGAACGTTCACTGGGGCGGCGAGATCCTGCCCGAATACCAGCAGGAGCCGAGCTCGGGCCAGCTCGCATTGGCGAAGAAGCTGACGAGCTCACCGTTGATAACCGCGGTCATCGGCCAGGGGCCGCACGCCGTGCAGCCGATCGAGCGGATCAACGACAAGTTCGTCGTCTTCAGCGAGGGCAACCTGATCTCCAACCAGAGCCCCGCCGCCGGGCTCCCGGCGGAGAGCCAGGACGGGCTCGTCGCCCTCCTGCACTGCGTGACGGACGAACATGGCACCCGGGTGACCGGCGTGCGCTACGTCCCGGTGTTCGTGAGCCAGCCGGACTACACGGTGCTGCCCGTCGGGCCCGCGCTGAAGAAGGGCCAGGGCGATTCGACGCTCCTGCGCGAGTCCTACCAGCGGACGGTGAGCGTCGTCGGCCACGACAAGCACATCGAGCCCATCCCGGAGAAGCTGCCGAAGGGCTAGGGCCATACGATCGTTCCGTGGCGCTGCCGCTCAAGCCTCCGGTCAAGCCCCAGCTCGCGCTCTCGCGAAAGCAACTTCCCGAGGGGGACGGATGGGCATACGAGCCCAAGTACGACGGCTTCCGTGCGGTGGTCTTCGTGGATGGAGACGCGGTGTTCGTGCAGTCCCGCAACGGTCGGCCCCTGAGCCGCTACTTCCCGGAGCTTCGGTTCGGTGGCGGTCGCTACGTGCTCGACGGCGAGCTCGTGATCCTGGGCGGTGACGGGGTCGAGGAGTTCGACGCGCTCCAGAACCGCATTCACCCCGCTGAGTCGCGGATCAAGATGCTCGCCGAAGAGACTCCGGCGCGCTTCCGCGTGTTCGACGTGCTCGCCGAGGGGCGACGGAAGCTGCTGAAGGAGCCCTTCGAGACCCGCCGCGGCGCGCTCGAGGGGCTGGTGGAGACCCTCGACGATCCCGGCTCGATCGAGTTGACGCCCCTGGTTCGAAACGCCGATGAGGCCCGGCCCCTGCTCGACTCGGGAGAGGGTGTGATCGCGAAGGAGCTCGGAGCGCCATACCGGCCGGGCGAGCGCAAGGGCATGGTGAAGGTGAAGCGCCTTCGTACGCTCGACTGCGTCGTCGTCGGCTGGCGACCGGGCAAGGAGGAGGGGACGGTCGGGTCGCTGATCCTCGGCCTGTACGAGGAGAAGGGGAAGCTGCGCGTCGTGGGCCACACCTCGAGCTTCAAGGCGAAGGAGAAGCGAGAGCTGCGGGCGAGGCTGGCGCCCTACGAGACCGGCGAGCGCGGAGCCGCCGATCCGAGCCGGTGGGCGTCGGACCGGGAGCTCGAGTGGGTCTCGCTACGGCCTGAGCTCGTCGTCGAGGTGAGCTTCGACCACGTGAGCGCGGGCCGGATCCGTCACGGCGCGAAGCTGCTTCGCTGGCGCGATGACAAGGACCCGCGCGAGTGCACGTTCGGTCAGCTGCGGTAAGCGCGATATGCAGGCCGCGCGAATTGCCTGCCGCCGGGGTTGACAATCGGAAAAAGTAGGGGAGACTGCGGCGACAACGACCTAGGGGAGGACACGGGGTGACTCATCCAGCAGGACGAGCATGGAAGCGGGCAGCCGCGCTCGGGTTGGCGGGTGCGCTCGCGGTCGCGGGTCTGTGGCTCGCCGTGGGAGCCGGAGCGAAGGGCGGGACGAGCGCGCGCGACGCCGCGTACCCCGTCACTTACAACTACAAGACCAAGATCGACAACGTCAGGTTCGGGAAGCTGGCTTCCACGCACTCCAACAAGGTGCGGTTCAAGTTCCACGTCAAGGCCGACCCCGGATTCAAGCTCAAGTTCGTGCACACGGTCTGCAAGCTCGACGGCAAGCACTACAAGAAATGTGACTCGCCCAAGAAGTACCGACGCCTGCACGAGGGCAAGCACAAGTTCAGGGTCAAGGCCGTCTACGACGGCGGTGGCAGTGACGCCTCGAAGCCGGATTCGTACACCTGGAAGGTCAAGTAGACGCGGGTCGGGTTGAATCGGCTGGATCTCGGGCGCTTTCGAGATCCCGCTCAAGTCAAACCGAGTTCGCGCTGCTGGCAGCGCTCGCGCTGCCCGTCGTGGTCGCCCTGATCTCCCACGGCGGCTTCTTTCCACGAGGGCAGACGGCGTTCGCACTAGCGTCGGTCGCGACCTTCGTGATCGTGGTAGCCCTGGTTGGCTGGACCCCCGCCACCGTGAAGAGCCCCGCGGTGCTCGCACTGGCGGGCCTCGCTGCGCTCTCGGCGGTGAGCGCGTTCTGGACCGTGGCCTCGTCCGACGACGCCCTTCGATGGGCCGCGGTGATCGCGGGGCTCGTGCTGGTCGCGCTCGCGAGCGCGGCGGCGAGTTCGCGCGTGGGGATCGTCCCGGTGGCGGCGACCATCGCTGTCCTCGCCGCGATCGCCGGGCTCATCGGGCTCTATGGAGCGGGCGCCCGGGTCGAGCCGCTGGCGCAGCGGCTGGGAGGCCAATGGAGCCCCGGCGGACCGCTCGAGTACTCGCCGGCGCTCGCACTGATGCAGGTCTCGGCGCTGCCGGTGCTCTGGCTGGGAATGTCCCGCGAGCGCGCCGACGCCCTTGCGGCTCTCGCGGCCGCCGGCGCGGCCGTCGCGGGGTCGGTTCTCGCGCTCGCGGGGTCCCGCGTGGAGCTGGCGATTGCAGCTTCGGTCGTCGTGGCGTGCGCCCTCGGCGCGCGTGTCGTCGGCCGCCGCGCCACGATGGTGCTCGCCACCGCCGCCCTCGCGGCGAGCGCGGGCGGTGTCGCCGACGCCATCGCCGGCGGCTACACCGAGCCATACGTAACCGGTGGCGCCGCGCCGCGCCTGGCGGGGCTCGCAGGTGTGCTCATAGCGGCCGCCCTGCTCTGGACGATTCAGCGGCGGGCCCTCGATGCAGCGGCCACGGGTCGGCAGTCCGCTCGCGCCGTGGCCGCGCTCGCCGTGAGCGTCCCGCTCGCCGCGTCGCTCGCGGCCGCGGCCCTCACCCCTGATTCCGGTCCGCAGGCCGAGCCGGTCTCGGGATTCACCCACGGCCGCACCGCCCAATGGCGGGCCGCCGTCGACACGGCCGCGGACCGGCCGCTCGAGGGTTCGGGCGCGCTCTCGTTCGGGGTTGCATCGATTCCCTATCAGGAGCCGCCACCGGTCCGGTTCGCGCACAACCTGCCGCTCGAGGAATGGGCGGAGCTCGGGGCGGGCGGGGCGGTGCTCGCGCTGGTGCTCTACCTGGGATCCGCGGGCCTCGTGTGGTCGCGCCGCCGGTCCGCGGCATGGCTCCTCGGCCCGGCCGTCATCGCCTTTCTCGTGGCGAACCTGTTCGACTGGCCGTGGCACGTCCCCGCGTCCGCAGCGGTATTCGCCGTGGCGCTCGGCGCGCTTGCGGCGACGCCGCACGCGCGGCTTTCGGGCCCCTGACGGTCGAGCTCACCTCGCCGGGCGCGGCCCACGCCGCCGCGCGAGACTCGTCGCGCGGGGCCGAATAGCATCGTGCCGTTGGAGCTCGAGACCATGACTTACGAGCGCGACGGGCGGGCAGCCCGCATCACGCTGAACCGCCCGGAGCGGGGCAACGGCATCACCCTGGAGATGCCCCGCGAGCTCGCAGCGTGCGTCGAGCGGGCGAACCTGGATCCCGAGGTGCACGCGATCGCTCTCGCGGGAAACGGCACGGGGTTCTGCGGCGGCTACGACCTGGTCGCCTCGGCCGAGGGGATCTCCGAGGGCATCGGCGTCGACGAGACTCCCCCGGGCTCCCCCCTCGACGCTGAGGTGATGGCGGCCAACCACGATCCGAACCGGGTCTGGGATCCCGTCGTCGACTTCCAGATGATGTGGCGGAACGTCCGCGGCTTCATGAGCCTCTTCCACTCCGAGAAGCCGGTGCTGTGCAAGGTCCACGGCTATTGCGTCGCGGGCGGGACCGACATGGCGCTGTGCGCCGACCTGCTCGTGATCGCCGATGACGCTCGAATCGGGTATCCGCCGGCGCGCGTGTGGGGCGTTCCGACGACGGCGCTGTGGGCGTGGCGGATCGGTCCCGCGCGGGCGAAGCGGCTGCTTCTGACCGGGGATTCCATCTCGGGCACCGAGGCGGTCGAGTGGGGCCTCGCGACCGAGTCCGCGCCTCCTGATGAGCTCGACGAGCGATTCGAGGGGCTGCTGGAGCGCGTGGCGCGCCTACCGATCAACCAGCTCGTGATGCACAAGCTGCTCGTGAACCAGGCCGCGTACGCCCAGGGGCTCCATGCCACCCAGGCGCTCGGGACCTTCCTCGACGGCGTTGCCCGCCACACCCCCGAGGGTCACGGCTTTGCCCGGCGGGCCGCGGAGGCGGGCTGGCGAGAGGCGGTGCGCGAGCGCGACGAGCCGTTCGGGGATTCGGCGTTCTAGAGAGTCTCCGGAGCGCCCTTTGGCGCGAGCGGCTCGAGGCAAGTAGGGGAGGGCGGGATCGCGTGCCCGCCCGGACAGCATTCCGTTCGAGTGAAGGGTTGAGCCGATCTATGCAGCCGAATCACTCAGCCGAGCGTCGAGGCAAGGATTCACCACAAATAACGTGGTCGATCCTTCTCTCGCGGCTGACTGGAGCGTCGACCGCGTCGATCATCGGCAAGTCTGGATTCACCGCCTGGCGGCCCGCCACTGGGCGCCCTCGAGCGAGAACCTGATTGCTCGCGCCTGTAGCCTCCCCGCGCCGTGCCGCCAACGAATCCCGAGATCACGCCGGACGAGATCCGCAAGCGGATCCAGGGGAGCTTTCCGGCGGACATGGGGGTCGAGCCTCTGGAGCTGACGGACGACCGCTGCCGGGGGCGGATCGTCGTTGACGATCGCCACCTGCATCCCGGGCGGTTGGTGCACGGAGGAGCGTGGATCGCGCTGGCGGATTCGGTTGCCGCCTGGCAGACGTTTCGCCATCTGCCGCCTGGCCACGACTTCACGACGATCGAGATGAAGCTGAACGTGCTCGCCGGCGGTCGGCCGGGCGACGAGCTGATCGCGACTGCCGAGCACCTGCACGCCGGCCGGACCACGCACGTCGTGGAGGTGCAGGTGCACCGGGAGGAGCGGCTGGTCGCGAACCTCGTGGTGACGCAGCTGGTGCTGGCACCAAACGGTTAGTTCCCGACCGAATCGAGTGGTCCGTTATCCGCGCTCAGCGCGGAAAATGCACCCGCTCGGCGGATCAGTCGCCGACGCCGCAGTCGTCGTCGAGGTCCGATAGGCGGCCGAGGAGCTTGCTCAGGACTTCGACCTCCTCGTCGCCGAGGCGCTCACCGATCAGCCGCTCGACCGCCGCGAGGTGATCGGGCGCGCACTCGCGAAGCTTCCGCATCCCCGCGTCCGTGAGCACGGCGTAGGTGACTCGCGCGTCCTGGGCGCATGCGCCCTTCTCGACCAAGCCGGTCGTCTGGAGACGGTCGAGCATGCGGGTGATGCCGGAGGGAGAGAGCCTCACCTCGCGCGAGAGGTCGATACGTCGCATCGCGTGATCGGTCTCCCGGGAGAGCAGGAACAGCACCTCGTACTCGCTCAGCGTGAGCCCGTGTTCCTCCACGAGGCGGGCACTGAGCTGGCCGGTGAGCGTCGCGTGGGCGCCCAGCAGGTGCCCCAGGGCCTCCACGGCCGGCTGAGTTTGTTTAGGAGTCAAATGTTGCACGTGCAAGTATCTCTGCTATCGTCTTAGTTGACGAGTCAAGCATAGTTGGCTGGAGGAGGAATTTCATGGATCTGGCACTACTTGTACTGCGACTGGTGGTCGGCCTCACGTTCGCCGCCCACGGCGCGCAGAAGCTGTTCGGCGCGTTCGGCGGCCACGGAATCGAGGGCACGGCAGGCTTCTTCGAGCAGATCGGCCTTCGGCCGGGCAAGCTGCACGGCTGGGCGGCCGCGATCACCGAGTTCTTCGGGGGTCTCGCCATTGCGCTGGGCATCGTGACACCGATTCCGGCCGCAGCGCTCATCGGCGTGATGACGGCGGCGGTGCTGACGGTTCACGTCAAGAACGGGTTCTTCAACACGAATCAGGGCTTCGAGTTCAACCTGACGCTCGCGGCGGCGCTCTTTGCGCTGGCTGGCATCGGCGCCGGTGGTTGGTCGCTCGACAATGCGCTCGGCATCGACATGACCGGCGCGGCCTGGGCTCTCGGCGCCCTCGGGGCCGGCCTCCTTGGCGGCGTCGGCGCCGTTCTCGGCGGGCGCTTCGCCTCCCGACATTCGCGCGAGCACGGCCACCCGAGCCCGGCGTAGTCGAGGGCAGGCGCGTTCCCTAAACCTTGAGGCGGCGTTTCGCGCGCAAGGCGCGAACGCCGTCTCTCGGCTTTCGTTACGGGACCCGGTGGACCTCGAACATGTTGGTCCCGAGCTCCTGCTGGGGCAGGCCCGCCGTGATCCCGATCAGGTCGCCGTGCCGGGCGATGCCGGCGTCCTTGGCGAGCAGCGCGCAGTCGGACAGCAGCGCGCGCAGGCTGGTCCAATCCTCGGCGAGCATGCAGCCCACGCCGAACAGGAGCTGCAGACGCCGGACGGTCTCGATCCGTGGGGAGACCGCGAGCACCGGGACCCGCGGCCGGTGTGACGAGACCAGGCGGGCGGTCCGGCCGCTGCGAGTCGGCACCACCAGGGCGGCCAGCCCGAGCGTGTAGGTGGACCCGACGGCGGCGCGCGCGACCGAGCTCGCGACGTCGTTCGTGTCGCCGGCGGCGCGATTGAAGACCCAATCGCCGTAGGGAAGCTCGGGCTCGGCCTCCCGGGCGATGCGGTCCATGACGCGGACCGCCTCAATGGGGTGCGCGCCCACCGCGGTCTCCTCGGAGAGCATCACCGCATCGGTGCCCTGGTAGATGGCGGCGGTGACGTCGGAGACCTCCGCGCGGGTGGGTCGCGGCGAGGAGACCATCGAGGCGAGCATCTGCGTCGCGGTGATCGAGGGCCGCGAAAGCTTGCCGGCGAGCTCGAGGAGCCGCCGCTGGACCATCGGCACCCGCTCGATGGGGAGCTCGATGCCCAGGTCCCCACGCGCGACCATGATCCCCCCGAACGCGGCGCGGATGATCGCCTCGGCGTTCTGCGCGGCCTGCGGCTTTTCGATCTTCGCGATCAGGGGGATGTCGGCGCCGGCGACTCGGACCCGCCGTTCCACGGGCTGCAGGTCCTCGGCACGGCGCACGAACGAGACTGCGAGCAGGTCGAGCCGCTGCTCGACGGCAAAGTCCACCCAATCGAGGTCCGTTCTGCTCGCCGCCGGCAGCGGCACGTCGGTGCCCGGCACGTTCAGCCCCTGGTGCGAGGCGACCGGGCCGCCGACCTCGACCTCGCAGACGATCTGGTCCGACTGGGTCTGCACGGCGCGGAGCCGGATCCTGCCGTCGGCGAGGTAGATCTCCTCGCCCTCGTGGACCGCCGACGGGAGCCCCTCCCACGACACGGGGAGGTGGTCCGCGGCCCCGACCTCCTCGCCCGTCGTCAAGGTCACGTGCGAGCCGGTCGGCAGCTCGACGACGCCGCCCTCGACCTCGTCGATTCGAAGCTTCGGTCCCGGCAGGTCACCGAGCAGCCCGATCTCGCGGCCGGCGATCTCGGATGCCTCCCGTGCCGCCGCGACGACCTCGGTGTGCTCGTCGCGGGTTCCGTGGGAGAAGTTCAGGCGCAGGACGTCGGCCCCGGCGCGGATCAGCTCTGTCATGACCTCCACCGAACGCGTCGCAGGCCCGACCGTGGCGACGATCTTCGTTCGGCGACCCCAGTGCGCCGCCGTGGCGGGGTCCGATCTCGAGGAGCTGCTCATGTGCCCGGCTCGGGCTGGGGCTCGGCGGCATCGGGCGCCTCGAGCATCTGGATATAGGGGAGGCGCCAGGCAAGCGCCGCCAGCACCAGCCCGGCCGCGACGTTCAGCAGGCACAGGAACCACTGCCCCGCGGACAGGAGCTCCAGGTCGAAGAACGACCGCACCGGGCCCGCGGCGAGGATCAGGGCGTAGAGCGCCCCCAGGCCGGCCACCATCGCAAGCATGTAGCTCTGAATTGTGATGTGCTCGCGCCCCGGGCCGCGCTCCAAGAGGAGGATGAAGCAGAGCCCCAGCACGATGAGAGTCGTGGTCGCAGCCGTTCGCGCTTCCTCGAGCGAGCCGCCGAAGATGTCGTCCACGAGGAAGTAGCAGAGCAGGGAGCCCACGGCGATGCCCGCGCCCGCCGGGATGGCGAACGCCGCCAGTGCCCGCAGCAACCGCCCGCGATACAGGGGCCCCTCGCTCGGGGCGAGTGCAAGGACGAATGAGGGGATCCCGATGGTGAACAGCGACGCGATCGTGAGCTGGCGCGGCAGGAAGGGGAACGCGAAGCCGAAGATCGCGGTGAGGAGGATGAGGATTCCGGCGTAGATCGTCTTGGTCGCGTAGAGGCGCGCGAGGCGATGGATGTTGCGGGCGATGCGCCGGCCCTCCTCGACGCCGCGGGGCAGCATCGAGAACTGGTCACGAAGCAGGACGATGTCCGCGATGCCCTTGGTGATCTGGCTTCCCGAGCCCATCGCGACGGCCAGGCGGGCCTGCTTGAGCGCCGGCACGTCGTTGACCCCATCGCCGATCATCGCCGTGAATCGCCCCCGCTCGGCGAGGGCGGCGACGAGCGCCTTCTTCTGGTCCGGGGTGATGCGACAGAAGATCGTGTTTCGCGTGGCCGCGTCCGCCAGGCCGGCGGCGTCGGCGGGAAGGTCCGGCCCCTCGATGACGCCCGCATCGCTCGGCACGCCCACGGCGTGCGCGACGGCCGTCACCGTCTGCCTCGCGTCGCCCGAGATCAGCTTCAGGTCGACGTTCTGGCCGCGCATGAACTCGATGGTGTCGGGGGCGTCGGAACGAAGCTGCTCCTCCAGCACAACCAGCGCGCGCGGCTCGAGCCGCGGCGGGGGCTGCGTCTCGGGATGGCCTGGGAGCGGCCCCTGCGCCTCGCCGAACACGACCACGCGGCGGCCGGCGGCCGTGTGCCGGTCGAGGGTTCGCTCGAGCGTCGGTGGGAGCTCCAGCGCGCCGGATTGCACCAACACGTCCGGCGCACCCAGCACATAGCTCGCTCGTGCGCCGAGCTGACCGTCGAGCGTCACGCCGCTCCACTTCCAGGATGAGGAGAACGGGACCTCGGCCAGCACCCGCTCGGGTTTGCCGGGGTACCGCTCGGCGATCGTCTGGAGCGTGCGGTTCCGCTCACCCGCGGAATGGGCGAAGCGCGCGAGCGCCTCGTGGGCGAGCGCCGGCTGCGTCGTGTCCGCGACCTCCACCGAGACCAGGTCGAGGGTGCCGTCGGTGAGCGTGCCGGTCTTGTCGACGCATACCGTGTCGACCGCGGCGAGGGCCTCGGTGGCGGCCATCTGCTGGACGAGCGTGTTCATGCGGGCGAGGCGCACCGCCGCCACCGCCAGCGTCACGCTCATCAGGAGCACGAGGCCCTCCGGGATCAGCGTGACCAGCCCGGCCGTCGCGGTCTGGGCGGCGTCGTGAAAGGGGACGCTTCGGATCGCGAAGGCCAGGAGGAGCAGGACCGCGAGCGGCGCCAACAGGATCGTGGTCGCGCGCAGGATGCGGTTGACCTCGAGCTGAAGGGGGGACGGGGGGTGGCGAAACGTCCGGGCCTCGCCGGCGATCTTGGCCGCGTGACTCTGATCGCGGACGGCGTCGAGCTCGTAGTAGCCGGAGCCGGCGATGCCGAAGGAGCCGGAGAGCAGGCGGTCGCCGTCCCGCTTCAGGACCCCGTCGGACTCACCGGTGAGGACGGACTCATCCATCATCAACCCTCGCGACGACATGGCCACGCCGTCCGCGACGAGCTGGTCCCCCGGCTCGACCCTGACGACGTCGCCGGGGACGACCTCGTCGCCGGTCACCTCCAGGATCGCGCCGTCGCGGATCACCTTGGCCCTCGGCGCCACCAGGAGAGCGAGCTGATCGAGGGTCTCCTTCGCATTCAGCTCCTGGCGGATCCCGATCGCCGAGTTGACGATCGCGATCACCCCGAACAGCGCGTCGGCGAACAGCCCCAGCGCCAGCATGATCACGAAGAAGACGGCGAGGATCGCATTGAAGAGCGTGAAGACGTTCCCGCTGATGATGCTCGCGACGGAGCGACTGGTCGTCTGCTCGGGAAGGCCGAGCCGCTTCAGTCGCTGCTCCGCCTCGGCGCTGCTCAGGCCGCGCGGGTGCACTTCGACGCTCATACGACCCATCTATACAGCGTCGGGGGTAGCATCGCCGGCGGATTGGGACCCGCTGATCCATCCAGGGCCGAGGGGGCCGCCGATGGCGCGGCCGCAAATGGGGCTCCGCCCGTCGAATTCAGGCGGGTGACGAAGCGCTACGCCGGCGCCGATGCACCGGCGATCGCGGAGCTCGAGCTGGCCGTGGCCGGCGGCGAGATCTGCGTCTTCGTCGGACCCTCCGGGTCCGGGAAGACGACGGCCATGCGGATGGTCAACCGGATGGTCGAGATCACGGAGGGCGACATCACCGTGGGGGGAACGTCCGTCCGCCAGCGCTCGCCGGCCGAGCTGCGGCGCGAGATCGGCTACGTGATCCAGCAGATCGGGTTGTTCCCCCACCGGACCGTCGGCGACAACATCGCGACCGTCCCGCGGCTGGTGGGATGGGACCGCGACCGGATCGAGGCGCGTGTCGAGGAGCTGCTCGAGCTCGTCCGGATCGATCCCGCCCTGCGTGAGCGCTACCCGGCCCAGCTCTCGGGCGGGCAGCAGCAGCGGGTCGGCGTCGCCAGGGCGCTGGCCGCCGACCCTGGCGTGATGCTCATGGACGAGCCCTTCGGCGCCGTCGATCCGATCAACCGCGAACGTCTCCAGAACGAGTTCCTGCGGCTGCAGGCCGAGGTACGGAAGACGATCCTCTTCGTCACGCACGACATCGACGAGGCGATCAAGATGGGCGATCGGGTCGCCGTGCTCCGCGAGGGCGGCCGGCTCGCCCAGTACGCCACGCCGGCGGAGCTGCTGATGGCTCCGGCGGACGACTTCGTCGAGGACTTCGTGGGCGCCGACCGGGCGCTGAAGCGGCTGGCGCTGATGCGGGTCGCGGACATCGACCTCTGGGAGGCGCCCCTTGCGCACATCGGCCAGTCGATGGGCGAGGTGCGCGAGAAGCTCCCGGCGGCCGAGGTTCCGCACGCGCTCGTGATCGATCCCGACCGCCGCCCGGTGGGCTGGCTGTCGGACGAGGACCTTGCGCGCGAGATCGTCCCGGCGAAGCCGGACACGAGCCCGGACCCGATCGTGGAGCTCGACGACGTCCTGCGCGACGCGCTTTCCGACCTGCTCCAGGCGGAGACCCGCTATGCGCCCGTTGTGGACGCCGAGGGCCGGATCGCCGGCGTCCTCTCGGTCGAGATCGTCTCCGAGTTCCTGACCTCGCCGGAAGCGCTCACAGAGGAGCACGCAGCGGCCGAGCGCCCGGTCTCCGAATGAGCACACTCGCCGTCAATACGCTCGCCGCCGCCGACGCAGCGAACAAGTGCGCGCCGGGCCTGCCCGCGGGCTTCTGCCACGAGCACGCGGAGACCGGATGCGTCGCCGGCAACGGGCTCTTCTGCTTCGGGTGGGCCGCCGACAACTTCGATCGCTACGTCGATCCGTTCTTCCGCCAGCTCGAGATCGCCGTGATCTCGGTGGCGATCGGGTTCGTGATCGCACTCGGGCTCGCGCTGCTCTCGCATCGCCGCCGGTTCCTGGTTCCGCCGCTCATCGGGCTCACCGGCGTGCTGTACACGATCCCCAGCGTTGCGTTCTTCTTCCTGCTCCTGCCGATAACCGGGTTCGGATTCTGGACCGCTGTGATTCCGCTCTCCGCCTACACGCTGCAGATCATCTACCGCAACGCGGTGGTTGGCTTTGCGAACGTGCCCGCTGACGCCAGGGACGCCGGACGCGGCATGGGAATGTCGGAGGGCGAGCTCTTGCTCAAGGTCGAGTTACCGCTCGCCACGCCAGAGATCATCGCAGGCCTGCGAATCGCCATCGTCTCGACGGTGGCGGTCGCAACGCTTGCATTCCTCGCCGGCGCTGGTGGTCTCGGTCAGCTCCTCTCAGAGCAGAACAACTTCAAGACCAACATCATCATGATCGGTGTCCTCACCATCGTGATGGCGCTCATCCTGGACCTGATCGTCCTTCTTTGCCAGCGCTTGCTCACCCCCTGGCTGCGAGTGAGAGCGGCGCAATGATCCTGTTGGCAAACGTCATCGACTCCTTCGTCGGCGCGTTCGACTTCATCTTTCATCAGCGTGAGGCGCTGACGCACGGCGGGGTTCAAGTTGGTGGACTCGACTACATCTGGCCGTTCGCGCGCACCCAGCTCGAGGTGACCGCGGTGGGGTTGGGCGGCGCCCTGGCAATCGCGTTGCCAATCGGTCTCGTGCTCGGCCACATCGGCAAGGGCGAGTACTTCGCCGTGGGCTTTGGTAACGCCGGCCGGGCGGTGCCCGAGATCGCCGTCGTGTTCCTGCTCGCCGCGATCATCGGCATCGGCCTCGGGAACGTGGCCATTGCACTCGGGATCCTCGGACTCCCACCGATCCTGACCAACACATTCGTGGCTATTCGGCAGGTCGATCGGACGGCAGTTCAGGCGGGCGAAGCGATGGGCATGCGCCCCTGGCAGGTGTTGCTTCGGGTCGAGCTTCCGCTGGCCGCCCCCACGATCATGGCCGGCGTCCGCACAGCCGCGATCAACATCTACGCGACGGCGACGATCGCGACATTCGTAGGACTTTCGACGCTGGGCGACTTCATCGCGAGCGAGAGCGTCTACGGGCGGGACGGCGTAGTCGCCGGCGCGATTCTCATCGCCTTCTTCGCGATGTTGATCGAGGCGGGGCTCGCGGGGCTGCAGTGGCTGGTGACGCCGCGCGGCGTAAAGCTGCAGCGCGCGGCCCGCTCCGCATAGGATTCCCGCAGCAGGCCATTGTCAGCCTTACCGTCCACGCTGGAAAGGAATGGGGAGTGATGAGAGGACTTCGACGCCGCGCCGCGTTCGTGCTGGTGGCAGCAGCGATCCTGGCCGTGGGGCTCGCAGCGTGCGGTGGTGGTGGGGAAACCACGGGCGGCACGTCGGCCAGCTCCGACAACCTGATCCAGTCCAACTCCCAGAACGGCGACGTCTCGATCACGGTCGGATCGAAGAACTTCACCGAGGAGTACATCCTGGGCGAGATCTACGCCCAGGGGCTCGAGGCCGCCGGCTATGACGTCAAGACCAAGCTGAACCTCGGCTCCGAGACGATCGCGAAGAAGGCGATCCAGGACGGCCAGATCAGCGGCTATCCGGAGTACACCTCCACCGCGCTCGGGACGTTCTTCCAGGTGCCCGCGAACAAGATCCCGTCGGACCCGCAGCAGGCCTACGACAAGGCGAAGGCCGAGCTCGCGAAGGAGGGGCTCGTCGCGTACCCGCCGACGCCGTTCGCGGACTCGAACGCCGTTGGGACCCTCACCTCCACGGCGGACAAGCTCGGGCTGAAGACGATCTCGGACCTCAAGGGCAAGTCCCAGAACATGGTGCTCGCGGGGTCGCCGGAGTGCCGCGAGCGGATCGACTGCCTCGTGGGCCTGGAGCAGAACTACGGGCTGCAGTTCAAGCAGTTCAAGCCGGTTGACATCGGCCTTCGGTACACGGTGCTCGACAAGGGCGACGCCGACCTCTCGATCGTGTTCACGAGCGACGCCATGCTCGCGAACTCGAACAAGTACACGATCCTCGAGGACAACAAGGGCTTGATCCCGGCCGGGAACGTGATCTTCATCGCCTCGAAGAAGGTCGCCAATGAGGCCGGCCCCGACTTCGGCGCGACGATCCAGAAGGTCCAGGGCAATCTGACCCTGCCGGTGATCCAGGAGCTGAACTCGCGGGTCGACATCGACAAGGAGGAGCCGGCGAAGGTCGCCCACGACTACCTGGTGCAGAGCGGGTACATCAACGGATGAAGCTTGGTCTGAACCTCGGCTACTGGGGCATCGGGCCACACGGCGAGGAGGCCGTGGAGATCGTCCGTGCCGCCGAGGCGGTGGGCTTCGACTCGGTCTGGGTGGCGGAGTCCTACGGCTCGGACGTGGTCAGCGTCCTGGCCTGGCTCGCACCCCAGACCGAGAGGATCCAGCTCGGCGGAGCGATCATGCAGGTGCCGGCGAGGGCACCCGCGGCGGCCGCGATGGCGGGCTGCACCATCGACGCCCTCTCCGGGGGCCGCTTCATCTTCGGCTTCGGTCCGTCGGGGCCGCAGGTGTCGGAGGGCTGGTACGGCGTCCCGTATTCCAAGCCATGGGGCCGCACGCGAGAGTACGTGGAGATCGTGCGCAAAGTGGTCGCGCGTGATGACCGCCTGACCTACCAGGGCCAGCACTTCACGCTCCCGCTCCCTGACGGCGAGGGAAAGGCGCTGAAGCTGAACTTCCACCCGGTCCGCAACCGCATCCCGGTCTTCCTGGGCGCGATCGGCCGCAAGTCGGTCGAGATCGCCGCCGAGATCGCCGACGGCTGGATCCCGATCTTCTCGTCGCCCGACGCATTCCGGGAGACGTGGGACGAGCACGTCGAGGCCGGCCTGGAGAAGGGCGGGCGCTCCCGCTCGGACCTCGAGGTCTCACCGACCGTCCAGGTGGCCGTCGGCGGGGACCTCGACGCGGCGCGCAGCGTGGTCAAGGCGGGTCTGCTGCTGTACCTGGGCGGCATGGGGAGCCGCAGGACGAACTTCTACGTTGACCTGACGCACCGGTTCGGCTTCGGCGACGTCGCCGATGAGGTGCAGTCCCTGTACCTCGACGGCAGGCGCGAGGAGGCGTACGCCGCGATCCCCGACGAGCTCGCCGACGCGACCGCGCTCGTGGGCGACGAGGACGAGGTCGCCGATCGCATCAAGCGCTACGAAGCCGCGGGCGTGGATCGCCTGATCATCTCCCCGATCAGCCCGGAGCCCGACCAGCGCCTGAACACGGTGAGGCGCCTCGCGGAGCTCGCGGGCGTGCCGGCGGCGGCCTAGCTCCTTTCCGCAGCGCGGCATTCAGGTCGCAAGGCAGCACGTCCGCTTTCGCATCGCGAAAGTAAGAGTCCATCCGGGTCGAAATTCTCCCCTGGGCCCGGCAATGCGTCCCTCCCGGTGCGCCGTTGAATAGTCTGCCCCGGCTCGGATGAGGGTTGGCGTGCCGAAAGAATCCCGGGAGGGGGAGCGCCGGGTGGCGCTGATACCGGACGTCGTGCGCTCGCTCACGGAGGGGAGCGTCGACGTGGCCGTCGAGTCCGGTGCGGGCGAGGGCTCCGGCCATCCCGATCCCGAGTACTCGGACGCCGATGCATCAGTCGGCTCGTCCGAAGGCGCCTGGGGCGCCGATGTGGTCGTCAAGGTCGCGGTCCCCACTCTGGACGAGATCGGGCGGCTGCACTCCGACCAGGTCTTGATCGGCCACCTGGCGCCGCTCACGTCCGGCGAGACCACGAAGGCGCTCGGCGACGCCGGCGTCACGAGCTTCGCGATGGAGTCGATTCCGCGGATCACACGCGCGCAGGCGATGGACGCCCTCTCTTCCCAGGCCAACGTGGCCGGATACGCGGCGACGCTGCTGGCCGCGCGCGAGGCGGGACGCTTCTTCCCGATGATGACGACGGCGGCCGGCACCGTCGCCCCGGCGCGCGTGATGGTGCTGGGCGCCGGGGTGGCGGGCCTGCAGGCGATCGCGACCGCGAAGCGGCTGGGCGCGGTCGTGACGGGCTTCGACATCCGCCGGGCGGCGTGGGAGCAGATCGCGAGCCTCGGGGGGCGCCCGCTCGAGCTCGACTTCATTCCCGACGCCGAGGCCGAGGGCGGGTACGCCAGGCCGCTGACCGACGAGGAGAACGCGAAGGTCCGGGACGCGCTTGCCGACGCCGCCGCGAAGCGGGACGTGATCATCACCACCGCGCTGGTGCCGGGACGTCGCGCGCCGATCCTGATCACCGCCGATGCCGTGCGGAGCATGCAGCCGGGCTCGGTCATCGTCGACCTGGCCGGCGACTCGGGCGGCAACACGGAGGTGACCCAGGCGGGGCAGACGGTGGTCTCGGATGGCGTGAAGGTCATCTCGCCGCTGAACCTCCCGAGTGACATGGCGACCCACGCCTCGCAGCTCTATGCGAAGAACGTGGAGAACCTGCTGAAGCTGCTCGTGAATGACGAGGGCGAGCTGAATCTCGACTTCGACGACGAGATCGTCGCCGGCGCGTGCCTGACGCACGAGGGTGAGATCCGAAACGAGCGGGCCCGGGAGGCGGCCGGGGTGAGCGCCTGATGCCGCTGATCACAGAGATCACGATCTTCGTTCTCGCGGCGTTCGTCGGCTTCGAGGTGATCTCGAAGGTCCCCACGACGCTGCACACGCCGCTGATGTCGCAGACCAACGCGATTCACGGGATCGTGCTGCTGGGTGGGCTCATCGTCGTCGGGTTGTCGGACTTCTGGCTCGACAACCTGATCGGGACCATCGCGATCTTCTTCGGGACGATCAACATCGTCGGCGGCTTCATGGTCACCGACCGGATGCTCGGCATGTTCGTGCGCAAGCCGAAGAAGGAGGAGCCGCCTGAGGGCTCGGGTGACGACGCAGGCGACGCGGGAGCGGAGTGACGATGCCTCCGGTCGCCGCGCTCGACCCGCAATCGAGCTTCGTCCAGGTCTGCTACATCGTCTCGTTCTCGCTTTTCATCCTCGGGATCCGCCGCGGCACGCATCCGACCACCGCGAAGCAGGGGAACCTCATCGCGGCGACCGGCATGGCGATCGCCGTGGCCACCACGCTCGCGCTCAAGGGGATCGGGAACTGGGGCCTGATCGCAATCGGGATCGTGGCCGGCTCGGTGGTCGGCGCGGTCGCCTCCCGGCGGGTCCAGATGACCGCGATGCCGCAGATGGTCGCGCTCTACAACGGCGTCGGCGGCGGCGCGGTCGCGCTGATTGCATGGGCGGAGTTCCGCCATGAGCTGGCGCTCGGAGGGGACATCCCGCTCGACACCTTCGTGCCGACGCTGTTCTCGATGGTGATCGGGTCGATCTCGTTCTGGGGATCGAACATCGCATTCGGGAAGCTCCAGGGCCTGATATCGGGGCAGCCGATGAAGATTCCGGGCCAGCAGGTGATCAACGCCGTGCTCCTCGGCGGCATCATCGCCGCCTGCATCGTCCTCGGGATCGACCACAACTCGAGCCCCTCGCAGGGGCTCTTCATCGCGGTGCTGATCGCCGCCGCGATCCTCGGCAACCTGTTCGTCCTGCCGATCGGCGGCGCGGACATGCCCGTCGTCATCTCGCTCCTGAACGCATTCACGGGCCTTTCGGCCGCCGCGGCTGGGATCGAGCTCGACAACGTGGCGCTGATCGTCGGCGGGACGCTCGTCGGCTCCTCCGGAACGATCCTCACCCTCGCCATGGCGACCGCGATGAACCGCTCCGTGCCGAACATCCTCTTCGCCGGTTTCGGGGCGCTGCCGGCCGGCGGGGTCGCCACGGAGGAGCGCCCGGTCACGTCGATCGGTCCGCAGGACGCGGCGATCAAGCTTGCCTACGCCGACTCGGTGGTGATCGTGCCCGGCTACGGGATGGCCGTGGCGCAGGCGCAGCATGCGGTCAAGGAGATGGCCGACGAGCTCACGAAGCGGGGGGTGAACGTCGCCTACGCGATCCATCCCGTGGCAGGCCGCATGCCCGGCCATATGAACGTGTTGCTCGCTGAGGCGGACGTGTCCTACGAGAAGCTCAAGGAGATGGACGAGATCAATCCCGAGATGCCGCATACGGACGTGGCGGTCGTGATCGGGGCGAACGACGTGACCAATCCGGCGGCGAAGGACGACCCGAACTCGCCCATCGCCGGCATGCCGATCATCGAGGTCGATGAGGCTCAGCAGGTGATCGTCATCAAGCGCTCTCTGAGCCCCGGCTTCGCCGGCATCGACAACGACCTCTTCTACCACCCGAAGACGTCGATGCTGTTCTCCGACGCGAAGCAGGCCGCGGCGGACATCGCCGCCGAGATCGAGGATCTGTGAGAACCGCTATGTCTGCGATCGGTCGCGCCGGTGGCGGCGGACGATCGGCGCCACGTAGCCGATGATCGCGCCGAGGATCGTGGCGATGAGCAGCGCGAAGAACAGCGGCGTCGACGCGTCGAAGAAGAGGAACTTCACCCGGACGCTCTGTGAGTTCTGGGCGATGAGGATGATCGCCAGCACGACCGCCACGCCGAGGCCCCACGCTCGCCAGTTCGTCCCCTTGCGCTCGGGCTGAACGCCCCGTTCATCGGCCACGTGCGCGACTCTACCTCGTGCCGCTCAGTCGACCGCCTGGATCGCGTTCTCGAGGTCGTCGAAGTCCGGCGCGGTCAGGATCTGCCGTCCGCCGGGCCCGGCGACCACGACCGACGGTGTCCCCCCGAGGCCCAGGCTCTGGGCTTCGGCGCTCGTTCGTGCCAGCACCGGGCTCCAGCTGCCTGACCTTCGATCGCGGTTCCACTTCGGGATGTCCCTGACTCCGGCGCCCTTGGCGATCGCGGTCAGGAACTGACGCGTGACGTAGCCCGATTCCTCGGTTCCCTGGTTGCGGTAGAAGAGCTCGACGTAATTCCAGTAGCGGCCCTGCTCCGAGGCCGCCAGCGCCGCCTTCGCCGCCGCGGTGGACTGGGCGTGCGGGGGCTCGCCGATGACGGTCCACTGGCGCAGGTCGTAGCTCGCAACGCCCCTCCGCACGTCCCGCGAGATCAGGCTGGGCGCGACCTCTGTCGCCAGATCGGCGCAGATCGGGCACTGGAGGTCCGCGTATTCGATCACCTTCACGCCGGCATTCGGATCCCCGAGGACGGTGCCATCCTGGGCGAGCCCGGCGAGCTCGTGCCGGACCAACGCCACGTCCTCGAGATTCGCGTCCCCGCCCGAACCGCCGCCCGCCTGGCTCACCACGATGAGCACTGCGATGGCGCAGATCGCCAGGAAGGCGACGCCGCTTGCGATCTGACCGAGCCGATGGCGGTCCACCGGTTCTCGCTCCGTCTGGCCGCGCCGCTGCTGCGCTCGATCCGGCGGCATGCGGGGACCGTAGCGGGCGAGCAAGTTGATGCAGGAGCGTCGCCGATTCGGCGCGAACCGCAGGCCACGCGCGCGCCCGCCGCTCGTACGGTCGCGCGGTGGGCGCACGGGGTCGAGGACGCGTTGGCGGCGAGGCCGGGCAGAGCACGGTTGAGTGGATCGCGCTGGTCCTGGTCGTCACCGCGTTCTTCGTGGGAGTCCTGGCTGCGGCCGGATCGGGACGGCTGGGAACCACCCTCGCGGAGTCGATCGCCCTGCGGTTGCTCTGCGCGATGGGGATGTCGTCGACGTGCGCGGAGAGCGGTGACCTCGTCGCCGCGTACGGGCCGGAACTGGCCGGTGAGGTCGAGCGAAACGCGCCGCAGATCGTCTACGAGCGGGGAATGGGTGCCCTCCCGGTGGACTTTCGCTCCTGCCGGCACCAGCGTTGCGGAAGCGGTCCGGCAATCGGCGCGGTCTGGCGATCGAACACCGGCGAGCCCACGGTGGCCTTCGTGCACGTCGTGGACTGCCGAACCGAGCTGGCGCGGGCCCAGAGCGCGAGCGACGGCTACCGCTGCGGCGCCCAGCGGGCCGGGAACCTCTATCTCCAGTACTGGACCTACTACAGCGACTCCTCGAGCCTCAAGCTGCTGCAGCCGGTCGTGGACGGGCCGCCCCTGAACGAGCACGCCTACCATCCCGACGACTGGGAGGGCTATCAGGTGCGCATCGGCCCCGATGGCGTCGACGCCCGCGCCTCATCGCACCACGGCTACAACCACGCGGGCGGCCCGGGCAGCTGGCCGTCGGACGCCGGGATCGTGCATCGCTCCGCGTGGGGTCCCAGCACCGGACGGCTCTACGTCTCCGGCGGCAGCCACGCCGGCCACGTCTACGAGCATCGGCGCCTGTCGATCCGGCGGCTGGCGAAGGCGGGCGCCGACCTCGGCTTGGACGGTTACGCGCTTGCGAGCAGCGAGCGCCCGCCGGCGAAGCTCCCACGACACCTGATGCTGCCGCCGCCGAGGACTCGCTGGACGCCGGCCTCGCATCTCGTCCTGATCCCCATCGAGACGCTGGACGCGGGAGCGCTCGCGACGCGGTTCGCGATCCCGCCGCCGTGGGAGAAGGACGTCTACCGGGATCCGGAGAGCCAGGACACCTGACAAACACCCGCCCAGGAGATGACGCGCCTGCTGGTCGCGCTCATCTCGGCGGCATGCGAAGGGCGCCGTCGAGTCGGATCGTCTCTCCGTTCAGCATCGGGTTCTCCACGATCTGGCAGGCGAGGGCCGCGAACTCCTCCGGCTCGCCGAGCCGATTGGGGAATGGGATCTGGGCGCCCAGCTCGGCGCGCGCCTCCTCCGGAAGGGCCGCGAGCAATGGCGTGTCGAATGTCCCCGGCGCAATCGTCATCACCCGTACCGCCCGGCTCGCGAGGTCCCGTGCCGCCGGCAGGGTGAGGCCGACGATGCCGCCCTTGGACGCCGAGTACGCGACCTGCCCGATCTGCCCGTCGAACGCCGCGATGGACGCCGTGTTCACGCACACGCCACGCTCTCCGCCACCGTCAGGATCGTTCTCCACCATGGCCGCCGAAGCCAGCCGGAGCACGTTGAACGTGCCGATCAGGTTGACCTTGATCACGTTGTGGAAGATCTCGAGATCGTGCGGGCCCCGCTTGCCCGCCGTCCGCTGCGCCCAGCCGATTCCCGCGCAGCACACGGAGATCCGAAGCCCGCCATCGGCCCCCGCCGCCTTCTCCACGGCCGCCTCGATCGGCTCCGCCTCCATGACGTTGCCCTCGACGAAGCTCGCGCGCTCGCCGAGCTCGCCGGCGAGGGCCTCGCCCCGCTCCCGATTGAGGTCGCAGATGACCACCGAGGCTCCCGCCGCGTGCAGGGCGCGGGCCGTCGCCGCTCCCAGCCCGGAAGCGCCGCCGGCGACCAGCGCGCTCGCGCCCTCGATCCGCACGGCGCGGCAGCATATGGGCTTACGGGACCCAGGCACGCGGCGGGGCCGGTTCGCCGACGCTGTAGCCTGCCCCTATCTCGACACCGGTTGAGCTCAACACCAGGGACGAGATCGCACAGCGCTTGGAGGAGGCACGGCGGCGCACGCTCCAGCTGGTCGAGCCTGTGACCGACGAAGAGCTGAACCGCGTCTACTCGCCGATCCTCTCCCCGCTGGCGTGGGACCTGGGGCACATCGCGAACTTCGAGGAGCTGTGGCTCGTCCAGACGATCGGTGGTCGCGAGCCGCTCCACGGGGAGCTCGGGCGTCTGTACGACGCGATCGAGAACCCCCGGTACACACGGGGCGAGCTCCCGATTCTGCGCGGTCACGAGCTTCGCTCCTACCTCGAGGACGTGAGGGCCCGTGCGCTCGATGTCCTGGGTGTGGTGGACCTCGAATCGGACGAGGACCCGCTGCTCGCCGGGGCCTTCGTCTACGAGCTCCTGATCGCGCACGAGCACCAGCACACGGAGACGATGCTCCAGCTCATCCAGATGATCGACGGCTACGAGCCGGTCGAGACGGAGATCCCACCCGAGCCGGACCCCGCCGGCGCCACGGGTCCGGCGATGGTGCTCGTCGAGGGCGGCGAGGTGCAGATCGGAGCCGGAGCTGAGGGCTTCGCCTATGACAACGAGCGCCCGCGCCACTCCGTCCGGCTCGATCCATTCTGGATCGACCGCACGCCCGTCACGAATGCCGCCTACGCCGACTTCGTGCGAGAGACGGGCGCCGAGCCGCCGATGTATTGGGAGCCGGACGGGGGAGATTGGTGGGTGCGCACCGCCATGGGGCGGAGTGAGCCGGTCGACCCCGCGCAGGCGGTGGTCCACATCTCCTGGCACGAGGCAGAGGCCTTCGCCCGCTGGGGCGGGAAGCGGCTGCCCACCGAGTTCGAGTGGGAGGTGGCGGCGCGCGGCGCCGACCCGGATCGCGCGAACCTCGACCAGCTCGCTTTCGGATGCGCGCCCGTGGGTGCCTACGCGGGGGCCCCATCCGATTGCGGCGCGATCCACATGCTGGGCGACGTCTGGGAGTGGACCTCTTCGGACTTCCTCGCCTACCCCGACTTTCGGGCTTTCCCGTACGAGGAGTACTCGAAGGTCTTCTTCGGCGAGAGATACAAGGTGCTTCGCGGCGGCGCCTGGGCGACGCGTCGCAACGTGATCAGGACCACCTTCCGCAATTGGGATCTGCCCGAGCGCCGGCAGATCTTCGCGGGGCTCCGCTGTGCGAGGGACGTCGAGTGAGGGGCACCACGCCTCAAGGGATCACCATCGACGTCCACCTCCCGCCCGGCGGACCGCTGTCGGGCATGGCGGCGGACGTTCGAGCGGGCCTGACGAAGCCGTTCAAGGAGCTCTCGCCGCGCTACTTCTACGACGAGCGGGGCTCGGAGCTCTTCGAGCTGATCACCGAGCTGCCCGAGTACTACCCGACCCGGTGCGAGCGCAGGATCCTGGAGCTATATGCGCCGGAGGTCTGCGCGGCGTCCGGCGGCCCGGCGACCCTGATCGAGCTCGGGTCCGGGTCCGCCACGAAGACGCGGCTTCTGCTCGATGCGATGCGGGACGCGGGATGCCTCGACGCCTACGCGCCGGTCGACATCTCCGAGCAGATCACTCGCGCCACGGCGGAGGCGATCGCGGCGGAGTATCGGATTGTGGTCCACGGCCTCGTCTGCGACTTCGAGCGGGACCTCGAACGGATCCCGCTGGGCGGACCGCGGGTGATCGCGCTGCTCGGGGGGACCGTGGGGAACTTCGAGCCGTCTCAGCGCGCGAGCTTCCTCGCGCGCGTCGCCAACCTCCTGGGCGACGACGACCACTTCCTGCTCGGCACCGACCTGGTCAAGGACCGCGCGACCCTAGAGGCCGCGTACAACGACTCCGCGGACGTGACCTCCGAGTTCAACAAGAACGTCCTCGCCGTCCTCAACGAGCGGCTGGGCTGTGACTTCGACCTCGACGCCTTCGAGCATGTCGCCTTCTGGGACGAGGAGAACCTGTGGATGGACATCCGCCTGCGTTCGCTCGCGCGGCAGGTGGTCAACATCGCGGCGCTGGACATGCAGGTCGCCTTCGATCGCGGTGAGGAGATGCGGACCGAGATCTCGACCAAGTTCGCTCGGGAGGGCCTCGCCGGCATCTACGCGGAGTCCGGGCTCGACATGGTCGGCTGGTGGACCGACCCCGACGGGCTCTACGGCCTCTCGCTCGCCCGTGCCGCGAGTTAGCGTGGCGCGAGCGCCTCGATCAGCGCGCCCATCCGGTCGGGCGTGGTGACGGGCGTCAGGATCGGCAGCGTGATGCCGCCTTCACCGAACGCCTCCAGGCGCTCCCGCATCTCGTCCGGCGATCCGAATAGGAACGTGTCCTCGATCAGGCTCCAGGGGGCCGCGGCGACCGCCGCCTCACGATCCCTCGCCTTCCAGGCGGCGACCATCTCGTCGATCTGCGCTCCGTATCCGAGCCAGCGAAAGAAGGCCTCGTACACCGGCACCGTGATGTAGGAGGCGAACATGAATCGCGCGATCGGCTCCGTCTGCTCGCGCTCACCGGGGATGCAGAAGAACCTGCAGAGGAGCTCGAACCCCTCGGGCGCGCCCTTCAGCTGCTCGGCGACCCTCGGCAGGCCGCCGAGTGGAAGGAAGTTGGTGAACGCTCCCGCGGCCCGGTCGACCGCGAGGCGCAGCATCCTGCCGCGCAGCGCCGCGAGGACGATCGGCGGCGGCTCGGAGGGAGGCTGCTCGAGCTTGAAGCCGGTCGGGGTGCGTTCGCCCGAGAGCGCGGCGCCGAGGAAGTCGACGGTCTCCGCCATCCGCGTCAGCGGCCGCTCGAACGGCATCCCGTTCCAGCCCTCGACGATCCGGTCGGAGGAGGCGCCGATTCCCAGGGCAAAGCGCCCGCCCGACAGGTCGGCGAGTGCCGCCGCCTGCTGGGCGAGCAGCGCCGGCCCGCGGGTGAAGACGCCCACTACCCCTGTCCCCAGCCGGACGCGCTCGGTCCACGCCGCGGCGGCCGCCACGGGCGTGAACCCGTCCGGCCCGTTGGTCTCGCCGCTCCACAGATCGGTGTAGCCGAGCGCCTCGGCCCGGCGGGCGATCTCGGCATGCTCGCGCAACGGCAGATTGGGCAAGGGGATCGTCAGGCCCCAGCGGCTCATGTCGTTCACTTCGTGTTCTCGGCCGGCGCCGTACGGCGACGGCACCGGCATGTGTCGTTCAAGCGGATTCTCCGACCCTATCCGTGTGAGCCACCGCGCCGCTCATGAGCTGGGTTAGAGTCGAACCTCAATGAACGGCACATGCATCTGCCGGTGCCGAGCGGCGCCGGCCTACACGGACCCAATGAACGGCACATGCATCTGCCGGTGCCGAGCGGCACCGGCCTAGCGAACATGGACTTCTCGCGGCTCGACCGCAACCGGGTCTTGGTCGGGGGGACGGCGTCGATCCTGCTGATTGTCAGCCTGTTCTTGTTTCCGTGGTACTCGCTGTCGGACAGTGTGTCCAGGCAGCCGGGTACTGAGAGTTACAACCCCAGCGCCTTCATCTGCGGCAAAAACAACCTCAGCTGCACCGGATTCGAGACCTTTCCGATCCTGCGCTGGCTGCTTCTCGCCGGCGCGCTGTCGCCGCTGATCCTGGGCTGGATCATCGTCCGCGGCCACAAACTGTCCTGGGCCCCGGGCGAGGCGACGATGGTGGTGGGTTTCGCGATGATGGTCCTGATCGGCTACAACGGGATCATCGACAAACCGGGAAGCGGTCCCGCGGAGGTCGGGATCAGCCTCGACTACGGCTACTGGATCGCCCTCGTATGCTCGATCGCGATCGCCGCGACGGGATTTCTGCGCTCGCAGGCGGGGCAACGCCGCCAGCGAAAAGCCCCCGGCACCGTCTGAGCTTGTGATGGGGGCCGAGGAAACCGGCGTCATCTCGCATGACGTGCGCGAGTCGACCAGGCCCGATCGGAACCTGGCGCTCGAGCTCGTGCGGGTCACGGAGGCGGCCGCCCTCGCGGCGGCCCGGTGGGTGGGCCGCGGGGACAAGGAGCACGCCGACCAGGCCGCGGTCGATGCGATGCGCCTCCTCCTCGACACCGTGCCCATGGACGGCGTGGTCGTCATCGGCGAGGGGGAGAAGGACGAGGCGCCGATGCTCTACAACGGCGAGCGGATCGGCGACGGCAGTCCCCCCGAGGTCGACATCGCGGTCGATCCCCTGGAGGGAACCCGTCTCACGGCCCAGGGCCAGCCCGCCGCGCTCGCGGTCATCGCGCTGTCCGAGCGGGGGACCATGTTCGACCCCGGCCCCTGCGTCTACATGGAGAAGCTCGTCGGCGCTGCCGAGATCGCCGACTGCCTGAGCCTCGATGATCCGCTGACCGAGGTGGTGCGCAGTGTGGCCGAGCGGCGCCGGATCGACGTCGGCGACGTCACCGTGATCATGCTCGACCGCCCGCGGCACGAGGATGCCGTCGCCGAGCTTCGCGACGCCGGCGCCCGGATCCGCTTCATCACGGACGGCGACGTCTCGGCGGCGCTCCTCGCGGTCAGCCAGGGGACCGGCGTCGATCTCCTGTGGGGGATCGGCGGCACTCCCGAGGGCGTGCTCTCCGCGGCCGCGATCAAGTGCCTGGGCGGCCAGCTCCTGGGCCGCCTCTGGCCGCGGGACGACGATGAGCGCCGGGCGGCGATCGACGCCGGCTACGACCTCGACGAGGTCCTCGACACCGGCAGGCTCGTCCGGGGCAGCAACGTCTTCTTCGCCGCGACCGGCGTGACCGACGGCGACCTCCTCCAGGGCGTCCGCTACCACGATGACGGCAAGGCGACGACCGACTCGCTCGTCATGCGCTCCCGCTCGGGCACGATTCGCGAGGTCAAGGCCCGCCACGACCGCCCGAAGCTCCGCGAGGTCACCGGCGGCCGGTATGGCTAGCGCCTCCTGCTCAACCTGACGTCGAGCGGTGCAAAATCCGCGCTGGCGCGGGAAATGCACCTCTCGGCGGGTGGGACCGATCCCTATTCGGACGTCGCGATCCGCATCGTGCCCGTGTCGTGGAGCTCGTAGCGGAGCGCGTTGATGACCGCGCCGGCCATCAACGAGAGGCTGACGATGTAGAACCACACGAGCGCGATCAGGATGAAGCCGATCGTTCCGCCCACCTCGCCGATGCTCGAGACGTTCGCCAGGTAGAAGGGGTAGACGGCGTTCGCGACGCCCGTGGTGAGCGTCACGAAGAGCGCGCCCGGCCACACCCCACGCCACGGCACGTGTCCCTTTGGCACGAAGTAGTAGATGAGGGAGCAGCTCGCGAAGACGCCCAAGAGCGCCGCCAGGAGCAGCAGGGTGTTGGCGAGACCGCTGACCTCGGAGAGCCCAAACGGGAGGTTGTCGGCGCTCGCCACCAGGAATGCCTCGAGCGTGGGCACCACGACGCTCCCGGCGAGGAACAGCGTGACGACGACCAGCATCACGATGGCGAAGCGCTTCTGCTCGAGCCAGCCGCGGCACGGCACGTGGTAGATGCGGCAGAACGCGGTGTCCATCGCTCCCCAGAACGAGGTGCCGATCCACAGGGCGCCGATTGCCGCGGCCACGCCGATCGTCGTCGAGCTGTCGCGGATCCGCGTGAGGGCATTATCGAGGGTATTGGTCTCGACCGCAGGGAACAGGCGCTGGAGGTCGCTGAGCACGCTCGCCTCGACGCTCGGGCTCTGGAGGATCCGCCCGAAGATGAACAGCACGAGGAGCGCGAACGGGAACAGGGCGAGGACGAGGTTGTAGGCGACCATCCCGGCGAGCCCGGTGATGTTCTCCTCGTATGCCCGGTGCCAGAACGCGCGGAGGAAGCGCGTGGCGCGCCGCGGACTCCGCTCTTCGCCCGAGGTCTTGGAGCGGCCGAGCCCCAGCGCCGTCAACGTCGCTCTCGCACCGCCCCCAGAGCGCGGCTCAAGAGGCGGACCCCAAGGGTCGCCGCTTCCGCCGCGACGGTGACCCCCGCCCAGGCGACGTCCTCGACGCTTCTGCGCGGCGCGGTGGGGTCCGGCGGCGGTGCGGCCGAGGGAGGCGCCTCGGGGACCTCGGCAGGCTCCCGCCGCGGCTCGCTCGCCTTTCGGGTCGGCCCTCCGGAGCGGGAGGCGCTCGATGGGGCGGAACGGGGGCGCGCCGACGACTCGACCGCCTTCGCCCGCCGGGCCTTTCCGGTCACCTGCTTCTCGGTTTCACGCCGCGGGCTGCGGACGCCGGGCCGCGCGCTCGGGAGGTTTCCGAAGACGCCGCGGTCGCGGGGCGGGGGCTCGGGGGTCTCAGGTTCGGAGTTCATCGCCGGGTGCGGTTCGGTGTTCCACTGATCTTGACGGAAGCCTGCGTCGATGGGCCGGTTCCGTAACTCCGCGCGGCGCGGCGGGTTGTATCCACAGAGGACGGCGATCCTGCGGGCGAGCGGGACGGCGGCGGTCGATGAGAGGCCTGCATTTCCGCAGCAAATGGATAGAAACGGGGGGGCTTGCGAGATCCAGCGGATATCATGCGAGCCATCGTTTGAGTGTCCCTATGCTGGGAGGGACCCCGGCGACGGGAGCAACACCACTCCCATCGGATCGCAGTTATTGCCGCAAGATCGGCTTCGGGGCTCCCAGCAAGGCGGCGCCAGACTGGGGAATTCGCGGTGAGCGCCCGATATACAGACTGAGCACGGAGACCATCCCAGCCCACGACATACGGTGAAGGAAGACGAGAGCGAGCGAATGCTAGTTGCGGAGATTCAAGAGCTTGACGAAGTGAAGACCCTCGTGGTCAAGGGTCAGCAGGACGGCGTCATCTCCTACGGCGAGGTCGCGACGGCGGTCTCCGAGGTCGATCTGGACGAATCGGACATCGAGGAGCTCTACGCCTACATCGAGCGCCAGGGAGTCGAGCTGGTGGAGGACGTCGATCCGGCTCAAACCGCGGCCGCCCCGGACCGCGAGCCGGACAAGCGCGGGAAGCGCCGCAAGGCGACGGCGCTGGACCTGAAGCCGGACATGACCACCGACTCGCTGCAGCTCTTCCTCAAGGACATCGGCAAGGTTCGGCTGCTCACGGCCCAGGAGGAGGTCGAGCTCGCGAAGCGGATCGAGCGGGGCGACCTCGACGCGAAGCAGAAGATGGTCGAGTCCAACCTCCGGCTCGTCGTATCGATCGCGAAGAACTACCGCAACCAGGGCCTCCCCTTTCTCGATCTGATCCAGGAGGGGACGCTCGGCCTGGTACGCGCCGCGGAGAAGTTCGATTACCGCAAGGGCTTCAAGTTCTCGACCTACGCGACGTGGTGGATCCGCCAGGCGATCGCCCGCGCGCTGGCCGACAAGGCCCGGACGATCCGGATTCCGGTCCACGTCGTCGAGAAGCTCAACAAGATCGGCCGCGCCGAGCGCAAGCTCGTGACGGAGCTCGGCCGCGAGCCCACCCCGGACGAGATCGCCGAGGTGACCGGCATCGATCCCGAGGAGGTCGACCAGATCAAGCGCTCCGCTCAGGCGCCCGTCTCGCTCGAGAAGCCGGTCGGCGATGAGGAGGAGTCCGAGTTCGGGCAGTTCATCGCCGACGAGAAGGCCGAGTCACCCTTCGACCGCGCCGCCGATCTCCTGACCAAGGAGGCGCTCCGCGAGGCGCTCGAGAATCTCTCCTACCGTGAGCGCCGCGTGCTGGAGCTCCGCTATGGCCTGGGCGGCGAGCATCCGCGCACCCTCGACGAGGTCGGGCGGACGTTCAACGTCACGCGCGAGCGGATCCGCCAGATCGAGAACCAGTCGCTGAAGAAACTTCAGTCGCTGGCCGAGGCGCAGAAGCTGCGCGAGGTCGCCTGAGCCGTCGGCGCACCGCCGCGGTCGTCAGCGGTTGAGACCGCTGTCAGGCGTCGCGAACAGCAACTCTTCCGGCGCTGCAGAGCCGGACGGGCGAGCGGTCCGACCGGCTCCACGAGCGATGGAGGTCGAGCCGGAGGCTTACTTCACTTCGTAAAGCATTAGCTATACTCGGCGGTGCGAGGGGAGACGGCAACTACGAATCTCCCCGCAACCGCCGAGTCGCACATGACCCAGAATCCCTGTCCAGTCGGATGCTGTGCCGAGATCATCTCCGGCAAGTGGACTCTCCTCTTGATCAGGGACCTGGCCGAGGGCAGCCGCCGCTTCTGCGAGCTCGAGCGCTCGCTCGAGGGCATCAGCCCGCGAACCCTCTCGCTTCGGCTTCGCGCGCTCGAGGACAACGACATCGTCGAGCGCAAGACCTACCCTGAGGTGCCCCCTCGGGTCGAGTACGGCCTGACCGAGAAGGGGCGGGCGCTGGTGCCGCTGATCGAGGACATGCGCGCATACGGCCGGCGCTGGTTGCTGAAGAGCGGCCCGCGCGAGCCCGCGGTCGCCGCGTAGCGCGTCGGGCTAGCCGCACCGATCCCGTCGAGTTCCGCTCGCTCCTGCAAACGGAGTTGCATTCGCAGGAGGCCTCAGTGCCCGGGCGAACCGTCCGGGCATGCGCGACTTGGTGGTCCGAGAGGCGTTGACGGTCATGGCTCGCGACGCCGCCAAGCGGCTTCGAGAGCTGATCGCGCAGGGGGAGGACCTTCCCTACGACGTGCACGAAGCCGAGGCCGGGTCCCCGCTCCCCCAGTACGTTCCCCTCACCGAGCGGTTCATCCGCGGGCACGCGGGGGCGCTGTGCGCGCTGGACTCGTTCGGCGCCGCCTGCGCCGCGATCGAGTCTGTCGAACTGGCAGCGCCGTATCTCGAGAGCTTCGGGATCGCGGTGCCGGATGAGCCCCGCAAGCGGGGTGAGCTCGCCGGCGTCGTGTTCCTTTGCCGGATGTGGGCCGGCTCCACCGACTTCCCGATCGACGAGGGGCGGGTCGGTGGAGCGATCACCGAGCTGGAAGCGGGGGGCGAGCTCGCCCAGGACGAGATCGAGGTCATCGTCCCGCTTCGCGGATTCCAGATGCCGACGGCGAGGCTCGAGCTGGCGACGGCGACGATCGTCCGGTCCGACACCGTGGACGTGCCCGGCGAGGCCAGAGCCACCGAGGGCACGGGCGCCGCGGGCTGGGAGCCCACCTTCCTCGCCGCGACACGGGTCAGCGAGTCCGACGGCCCGGACGGGCCGAGCGTCGACGCGGGCGCCCGCGCTGTTGAGGCTTTCCGCCAGCTGATCACGACGCTTCGGCTGTTCGGGCCCGGAGGCGTCGCCCTCGGTCCGTACGCCTGGACCAGGGCCGGCGAGCACCGGTGGCGCAGGATCGCCACCGGTGACGGCAGGCCACGGGCCGGCGGCTACCGGCTCAGCGAGGAGGATCTCGCGGACCTGGCGATGTTCTCTCGCACGCTCGCTTATCGCTCAACCGCCTTCGGGCGCCCTGCGCAGGACCGTTCGGGTCTCGCCGGGGCATTGTCGCGGGCGATCGCACGCTTCGAGGCCGGGCTCGAGCGCGCCACCGTGATCGACGCCCTGAACGATTACCTGCTGGCCATGCGATTCGTCCTCGAGGGAGGCGGCCCGGCTCACCTCGGCCTGGCGATGCGGGTCGCGGCGCTGTGCGCCGAACCCGAGGCACGGGGTCGGACAAAGGCGATCGTCGACCGCGCCGTAAGCCTCGAGCGCGAGCTCTGGAGCGGCGAGCCGGCCCCCACGCCTGACGGGGGCCTGACCCCGGCGCAGACCGCGGCGGACATCGAGGACCTGACCCGAGCGATCTTGAGGGACGCCGCGTGCGGCCACCTGGGCGCCGACCTGCGGTCCACGGCCGACGAGATCCTGTTGGCCGACGGGCTCGCGGCGGGCGAGGGTCGCGCCGAGCAGCGCGGCGACTCGCTCGAGTGGAATGTCCCCGAGGCCGACGTCGCCTCCGCCGATACGCGGGAGATGTCCGTCGCGGAACTGGAAGCCGCGCTCGACGAGCCGGATGCTGCGTCGAGGAGCGTCAGCGACGAGTCTGGCTGGTCAGGCCGCGAAGCGGCCGCATCGGATTCCGCGTCGAGGAGCGTCAGCGACGAGTCTGGCTGGTCAGGCCGCGAAGCGGCCGCATCGGATTCCGCGTCGAGGAGCGTCGGCGACAAGCCCGCCGACGACGACGGTTACACCGAGATCGGCGAGAAACAAGCCGTCGAGGCGGTGCGAGAGGAACCAAGCGCGGAGCCACAAGGGGACGAGGTCGAACAGGGGTCGCTGTGGATGGACATCCCGGCGGAATGGGAGGGGCCCGGTGTCGAGAATGCGCCCGAGCCTGTGCAGGTGCCGGAGCCTCGAGCGCGAATCACGGTCGAGTCAGGCGCCCACGAGGAGGAGGACACGGTGATCGAAGACCATTCCCTCGCCCGCAGACCAACCACGATCGGCGAGGCCGCGGATGCGGCCGGCGCGCGCATAGCCGAGCTTCTCGAGGAGCAACCCACGGAGCGCGACGAGACTGCCGACCGGGTCGCGTACCTCTTTCCCCGGCCCGAAACGACCGAGTGGGACGTGCGCGAACTGAGCTACGACCGTCGGCGGCGCGCGCGGATCCGCGCTTCGTAGGTTCGCGGCACGGACGACGAGCTTTCTCCTCCGATCACCCAGGAAGAGCGGCTTGAGCACCCGGCGGGCCATTTGGCCCGCCGGGCTCAGGCCTGATTGACCGCGCTACGAGAATCGGCCGGACGCGACCAGTACCCCGTTCGGCCGCTTGACTCGGATCGTCGAGCCGGCGGTCACGTTCGGGACCACGCTGCCGGCCTTGTCGATCCGGGCGGTGCCGAGGTTGTTGACCGTGGCGGTGCCGACGGTCACGCCGTTCACTCGGAAGTTCACCTTCCTGCCGGCGAGCGCGTTCGCATCCTCGATCTGCGCCTCGAGCTGGCGGACACCATCGTCGCGGGAGAACTTCGCCTTCCCATCGACGGCGGGGTACGACGTCGACCCCTTGAGGGTCGCCTGGTGGATGTCGGTCGCCGCATTGGCCGCCGGCCCGGCGACGAGCGCGAGCGCGGCGAGAACGCCGATGACGGCGATGCTGATGCGTGCTCTCATGATGCCTCCTAAGTCAGGGTCAGCCATTCCGGAGGAGCGTGGCAGCGGACGGGTCCAGGTCGCAATCGGACATTGGTCCTAGGACCGCCCCTACCCTGGATTCGTGATGTTCGAATGCAATCCGGGTTTCCGGGATTGAGGAGAGCGTGGTGCGCCTTGGTCGAAGACACCGAAGCGGAGACCGCGCCGACGCGGGCCTGTCGACCTCGTCCGCCGTCGCAAAGTTCGCGGTGGGCGGGCTCGCGGCGCTGGCGGCGATCGGCGTGGGCAGCTATTTCCTCATGCGCCACATCGGCACGACCGAGGCGATCGACAACGCCAAGGACGTCACCCGGATCGTCGGGCGCCAGCTCGTCGAGCCGCGGGTGAGCGACGGGCTCCTCCGCGACAGCCCCTCGAGCGTCAGAAGGCTCGACCGAGTCGTCCGGAACAACGTGCTGCGCCGGAAGATCATACGAGTCAAGATCTGGACGGCCGGCGGCCGCATCGTCTACTCGGACAAGCACCGCCTGATCGGCTCCCGGTACAAGCTCGGCGCCGACGACCTGGCGGTCCTGCGCGGCGGTGGGGTGGACGCGGGCCTCAGCGATCTCTCGCAGCCCGAGAATCGCTTCGAGCGCTCCCAGGGAGAGGTGATGGAGGTCTATCTCCCCATCCACACGCCGAGCGGACGGCCGCTTCTGTTCGAGACCTACCAGCGTTTCAGCTCGATCGCGTCGAGCGGGTCGAGCATCTGGACCGCCTTCGCCCCGGCGCTCGTCGGAGCGCTCCTGATCCTCGCGCTGCTCCAGGTTCCGCTCGCGGCGTCGATGGCGCGCCGCCTGCGGCGAGGTCACGCGGAGAGGGAGGCGCTGCTCCAGCGGTCGATCGATGCATCCGATCGCGAGCGCCGCCGGATCGCAGGTGACCTGCACGACGGGGTCGTGCAGGACCTCGCCGGCACCGCCTTCTCGCTCGCGGCGGCCGCGAAGCGGTCCAACGGTAAAGCCAACGGCAGCGCGCGCGAGGTGTTGGAGCGGGGTGCGCTTCAGGCGCGCCAGAGCGTGCGCCAGCTTCGTAGCCTCCTCGTCGAGATCTATCCGCCCAGCCTCCGGCAGGCGGGGCTCGAGTCGGCAATCAGGGATCTGCTGGCACGTGTCGAGGAACGCGGCCTCGCCACGCAGCTCGAGTTCGCCCCGGGGGTCCACCTGTCGCCGGAGGTTGAAGCGGTCTTCTTCCGCGTGGCTCAGGAGGCGATCCGCAATGCCTCGGCGCACGCCGAACCCACCACCATCGACGTGGCCGTGCGATCGGCCGACGGCCGCGCTTCGCTCACCGTCGCGGACGACGGGAGGGGCTTCGCGCGGCCCGGCGCGCGGGGGCCCACCGGACACTTTGGGCTCCAGCTCATGCGCGACCTCGCCCGAGACGCCGAGGGGGAGCTCAGCGTCGACTCGGCTCCCGGCCGCGGTACGCGAATCCGCGTGGAGGTGCCGGCCCCGTGATCAGGGTGCTCCTGGCGGAGGATCACGCCATCGTCCGCAACGGGCTCGTCGAGCTTCTGGCGGAGGCCGAGGACGTCGAGGTCGTCGCGACCGCGGCCGACGGTGAGCAGGCTCTCGCAAGCGTGGCGGAGCTTCGGCCCGATGTCGTGCTGATGGACATCTCGATGCCGAAGGTGGACGGAATTCGCGCGACGGCCTCGATCGCCCAGGCGGATCCCGACGTGCGTGTCGTCATGCTCACCGCCTTCTCGGACCGCGACCGTGTCGTCTCCGCGCTGGATGCGGGCGCGGTCGGATATCTCCTCAAGGACGCGGAGCCAGACGAGGTGCTCGAGGCCATCCGCGCCGCCTCCCGGGGGGAGGCGCCACTTGCGCCCCGGGCGGCGCGAGAGCTGCTGGCCGCGCGCTCCCAGGAGCGCCACGCCGACCTGTCGAAGCGCGAGCGCGAGGTGCTGGGCCTCGTGGCGGAGGGGCTGCCCAACAAGCTCATCGCGCGGCGGCTCGAGATCAGCGAGAAGACCGTGAAGGCCCACCTCACGAGCGTCTTTCAGCGGATCGGCGTCACGGATCGGACTCAGGCCGCGCTCTGGGCACAGCGCCACGGTGTGCGCGCGGATTCCGACGGTGGCTGAACGGCGCCGGCCGAACGTGAGGGTCGCGCCTACGCCTCGGCGGCGATCACGCTGCGCTCCCGCGCGCCGGACGCGAACAGGTAATCGTTGATCCGCATCAGCCCCGCGAGGTCGTGCACGTCCTCGTCCAGGTAGGGGACCTGGATCACGAGCCGCGCGCGCATCTCGGCCGTCAGGCGCTTGATGTTGCGCTGGTCCCGCGCCGCGAGGGCCCGGTAGTCGTCGAAGTTCTCGATCACGCGCCGCGCGAGGTCCTCGTCGCGGAGCGCCTCCGTCAGCTCGCGCTCGAGGCTCCCGTCGTAGGCCGGGAGCTCGGTCCCGTAGTGCACCTTGTTGACGATGACGCCGCCGAACGGGAGCTCCGCCTCCACCAGCTTGCGGTGGAAGTACACGGCTTCGTTGATCGGCTCGCCCTGGGGCGCGCAGACGACCAGGAAACACGTCTCGGGGTTGGCCAGGAGCTCGTTCACGCGCTTGGCCCGCTCGCGAAAGCCGCCGACCATGCCGCTGAAGGCCTGGAAGAACTCCGACAGGTCCTCCAGCACCTCGACCCCCGTCAGCCGGCTCAGGACCGAGAACATCATCGAGGTTCCGCGCCCGAAGACCTTCATCCCGAGCCCGGTCGGCTTCATGAACACCTGAAGCGCGCGGCCCTCGATGAACTGCATGAGCCGCCTCGGCGCCTCCAGGAAGTCGAGCGCGTTGCGGCTCGGCGGAGTGTCGAGCACGAGCAGGTCGTAGCGGTCCTCCGCGTAAAGCTCGAAGAGCTTCTCCATCGCCATGTACTCCTGCGACCCGGCGAGGGCGTTCGAGAGCTGCTGGTAGATCCGGTTGGAGAGGATGCGATCGCGGGTCTCGGCGTCCGGAGCATGACGTCGCACGAGCTCATCGAAGGTCGCCTTGGCGTCCAGCATCATCGCCCAGAGCTCGCCGTCGCCGACGGTCTCGACACCGGCCTCGGCGAAGAGCCCGGGGTCGACCTGCCGCTCCTCGTTTCCCAGCTCGGGCAGGCCGAGCGAGTCGGCGAGGCGCTTGGCCGGGTCGATCGTCAAGACGGCGACCCGCTTGCCCCTGGCCGCCTGGCCCGCTGCGATCGCCGCCGAGCTCGTGGTCTTGCCCACGCCGCCCGATCCGGCGCAGATGCACACGCGCTTGCCCTCGAGCAGCTCGGCGACGCCCGCCATCAGTCGAGCACCCCAGCGAGCTCCTGCATCTCCTCGACGCCGAGCTCGGGCTCGAACATGAACGGAAGCGTCCTCACCGGAGCGCTCACGAGCTCGGTGAGGCGAGCCAGCTGCCCGCGCTGCGCGACCGCACGCCGGCGCTCGCTGATCGCAGCGCGGCACGCGGCGCGAACCGCGCCGTTGCCGTTGGCGGACAGGGACTCGAGGCGCTCGTTCTCCTCCGCCGAGAAGCGCTCGGGATAAAGAGCGTTCATATAGACGCGATCCACCGCGACGCCGACGTCCTCCGTCAGCGTCCGCTCCAATGACGCGGTCTCGTTCACGGGCATCTCCTCCGGCAGCGCGACGATCGCGACGCCGGTCTTCCGGTGGTTGACCAGAAAGGTCTCGAGAGCCTCCGCCTGTGCCTTGATCGGGCCCACGCGCGCGATGTTCGCGAACGTGCGCGGCGTCTGCAGGAACGCGACCCCGTGCCCGGTCGCGGGTGCGTCAACGATGACAAGGTCGTACTCGCGGCCCTTCTTCACCTTGCGGTCGGGGAGCGCGACCTCCCAGATCTTCCCGATCGTGACGAGCTCGCGCAGGCCGGGCGTGGCGGCCGCCAGGTAACCGAAGATCCGCGACCGGTAGAGCAGGTCGCGCATCGCGCGAACCCTGAGTTGCAGCAGCAGATATTCGCGCATCGCCTCGTCCGGATCGATGGATATCGCCCACAGGTTGTCGGCCATCTCGACCTCGTGGAAGCCGACCTCCGCGCGATTGAAGACCTGAGACGTGTGCTCTTGAGAGGAGACCTCGCAAACGATCGTGCGCCGCCCCTCGGCGGCGGCGGCGAGCCCCATGGCAAGGGCGACGGTCGATTTGCCCACGCCGCCCTTGCCGGTGACGATCACCAGGCGCTTGTCGAGGAGGTCGGGCATTGCCCGGACATATTGACGGTCGGGCAGTATGCAAACCGCGATGCGGAACAAGGCAAGTACGGGCGGCCGCGACCATCACGGACTGAGTGAACGATTTGAGCCGATATATGCGGCCGGTTCACTCACTCGAGCGCCGAGTGAGTGATTGCGGGCCTATATGGGCCCCAAGCCCGCACTCGATCGCGCGGCCTCCCTCGTTGCCGCGCCCCGTCGGCTCGTTCTTGGGCCGGCAGGAGATTGGCCCCGTGATGAATGCCTCTCAGGAGGAGGAAACGCACGAGCGCGTGCGAATAATCGCGATCAATGGGTCTCTTCAGCCGCGGTTCAAAGTCAGACGTCCCCCTGTCCGGCGACGAGTGGTCCCCAAACGGCCACGCCGAGAAGCGTCGAGAGCGCGACGATCGCACCGAGATCGAGCGCCCGCCCGCCCCGCCGGCGGAACCCGAGCGCGGCCCCGAAACGCAGGCGAGCGAGGACCCGCCGGCCGCCCCCGAGCCCGCTGCCGCCGACCCGCCGGAGGAGGCGGAGGCCGAGCCTCAGCCCGCGGAGCCGCCGGAGGAGGCGAAGCCCGAGCCTCAGCCCGTGGAGGCGGAGTCGAAGCCGCCTGTCAATCAGCCCGAGCCCGAGGAGGACGACGAGCGCAGGATGAGTGCGAAGCAGGCGCTCGCCCCCGTGCGCCGGCCGGGAGTCGGCAAGCCACCCGGCGCCCACATCGGCGACGAGTCCGAGCGTCGCGCGAGAATCATCTCGTTCGCGAACCAGAAGGGCGGCGTGGCGAAGACCACCACGACGCTGAATCTGGCGGTCGCGTTCGCCGAGTCCGGGCACGACGTGCTGGCCATCGACCTCGATCCGCAGGGAAACCTGACGATGAGCCAGGGGATCGACCCCGACAAGGTCGAGCGCTCGATGTACGACGTCCTGGTCGACCACATTCCAATCCGCGACGTGATCGAGGGGCGTGAGATCGACGTCGCCGTTGCCTCGATCGACCTCGCCGGCGCAGAGATCGCGATGAGCATGCAGATCGGCCGCGAGCGCTCGCTGGAGAAGGCGCTCTCCGCCGTCGTGGACGACTACGACTTCGTCTGCATCGACACGCCCCCCAGCCTCGGATTGCTCACGGTCAACGCCCTCACGGCCTCCGACAAGGTGATCGTCCCCGTCCAGTGCGAATATCTCTCCATGAGGGGCCTCGTCCAGCTCCAGAACACGCTCGAGATGATCCGCGAGAACCTGAACCCACGGGTGCAGATCGAGGGGATCCTCCCCACCATGCTCGACTCGCGGACGATCCACGCCAAGGAAGCGGTCGAGATCCTCGAGGAGAACTTCGGTGAGCTCGTGTTCAAATCGCGTATTCGCAAGGCGATCAAGTTCGCCGAGGCGCCGGTTCGCGGGTCGAGCGTGCTCAAGTACGATCCGCAGGGGAACGCCGCCCAGTACTACCGAGAGCTGGCCGAGGAGGTCCTGACGAATGGCGCGTCGTAAGCGGGCCAGCATGCGCGAGGGCCCGCTCGCCGATCTCTTCCGCTCGACGATCCGAGACGAGGAGGAGCAGCCCGCGGAGCAACAGCCGGCGCCCGAGGCCCGGGCCGACGAGGACGACGCGACCCGGGTGCTGGATTCCGGCGAGACGGCTCCACCGCCCGAGGCGCCCCAGATCCAGGAGGAGACCCGGTCCGCGCCCCCGGATCCCGAGCGCGTTCGCGCCTACCGGGTCGACGAGCTGACCGATGTGCCACCGCCGAAGGAGCGGTTGACCCGGATCTTCGCCGAGGAGCACGACGTCGAGGGCCCGGCCTACGGGCGCGAGGAACCGGGGCTCGCGGACTACCACGGCCCGCCGCGGCCCCATATGCCGGTGATCCGCGTCGTTGGCGTGGGCGGCGCGGGCGTGAACGCGATCAACCGCATGATCGAAGCGCAGATCCCGGGCGTCGAGTTCATGGCGGTCAACACCGATCTCCAATCGCTTCAGCAGTCGACCGCCGACGTCACCGTCCACCTTGGCAGCGGTGTTGCGCGGGGACTCGGAACCGGCTCGAACCCCGAGCTCGGCTACCAGGCCGCCTTCGAGGAGCAGGACAAGATCAAGCGGCTCCTGAAGGGCTCCGACATGGTCTTCGTGACCGCGGGGGTCGGCGGCGGCACCGGCACGGGCGCCGCACCGGTGATCGCGCGCCTCGCGCGTGACGTCGGGGCGCTCACGGTCGGCATCGTGACCAAGCCGTTCCGGTTCGAGGGAACTCGACGCGGAACGCAGGCGGAGCAGGGGATCGAGGCGCTGAGCGCCGAGGTCGACACCCTGATCGTCGTCCCGAACGAGCGGCTGCTCACGGTGCTCTCGCGGGAGACGACCATGGTCGAGGCGTTCCAGGTCGCCGACGACGTGCTGCGCCAGGGCGTGCAGGGCATCTCCGAGCTCATCACCCTCCCAGGACTGATCAACCTCGACTTCGCGGACGTCCGTACGACGATGCGGGACGCCGGGCACGCTCTTCTGGGAATCGGCATGGGCACCGGGGAGACGCGAGCGGTCGCGGCCGCGGAGCGCGCCGTCTCCTCGCCCCTGCTCGAGACCTCGGTCGACGGCGCCCGCTCGATCCTGCTGTCGATCACCGGCGGTCCGGACCTCGGGCTCCTCGAGGTCTCCGAGGCCGCCCAGGTGGTCCAGGAGGCCGCCCATCCGGACGCGAACATCATCTTCGGCGCCAACCTCGACGAGACCCTGTCCGACCAGGTGTGGGTCACGGTGATCGCGACGCGCTTCGACGGCCGCGGGCGTCGCAAGGATGGCTCGGGCGGCATCGAGCGCCGGGCGGCGGGGACGACGACGACGGCGGTACGCCGTCCTGAGGACCGGCGCGCCGGCACCGCGAAGAGCTTCGAGTCACGGCCCCGAGACCTATCGATCGACGTTCCCGAATTCGTCCCCGGCCGCTAGCCAGACGCCTGCAAACCTTCGTCTGGCTATGTCATCGGTCGGGCGCCTCGCTCACGTAGGTTTCCACTACGCTCGCGTGGGCGCCCTCCCTGCTTCCTCGCCAGACTCGGTTTTCGGCGTCTACCGGGTTGCAGGATGAGCGCGCGGGGTGCTGTGGCGGCGGGCCATCCGCTGACTGCGGAGGCCGGCGCGCGCGTGCTGCGGGAGGGGGGCAACGCCGTCGACGCCGCCGTGGCCGCGGTGCTGACATCGTTCGTCGCCGAGAGCCCGCTCACCGGGCTCGGCGCGGGGGGGTTCATGCTCGTCCACGACCCGGCCAAGGAGGACGTCCTCCTGGACTTCTTCGTCGAGGTCCCGGGCCGTACGGTCGGGGAGCGGCGATCCGAGCTCGTCCCGATTCCGGTCTACTTCAGCCCGGAGTCGCCGCAGGTCTTCAACGTCGGCGCGGCGTCGTGCGGGGTGCCTGGGACCGCGGCCGGCCTGGCGCACGCGCTCGATCGGTTCGGGTCGGTATCGCTCGCCCAGCTCGTCCGTGAGCCGGCGAAGCTCGCGCGCGATGGCGTGGAGGTCAATGCCCAGCAGGCATTCATCTTCCGGATCCTCGAGCCGATCCTCACCGATCAGCCGGAGGGCGCAGTCATCTACGCTCCCGGTGGCCGGATCCTCGGGAAGGGCGAGCGCTTCGTGTTCCGCGAGCTCGGTGACGCGCTCGAGCGCTACGGCGCGGAGGGGCCAGAGCCCTTCTATCGCGGCGAAGTGGCGCTGAGGATCTCGGACTGGGTCGTGGAGCGGGGCGGGACGCTTGGAGCCGACGACCTGGCGGCCTATGAGCCGGAGGTTCGCGAGCCCGTCGGCGCCCGCTACCGAGGGCGGGACGTGCTCACGAATCCGCCCCCGTCCTCCGGTGGCGTGCTGATCGCGCTCGCGCTGGCGCTCCTGGATGCGGCGGGCGCCTCCGATCTGGCGACCGTGGTCGCCGCGATGGAGGAGGCCCAGCTCGCGCGAACGGAGGCCTTCTTCCATGGTCTCTATGAGGACGGATTCGTCAGGGAGTTCCTCATGCCCGGGCGCATCG